>Ga0209415_10006635_pt1 | contig 20464 bp, 16 predicted proteins | sample PeaSoiSIISIP2007_FD_187696 | JGI IMG/M metagenome (GOLD analysis project Ga0209415, IMG submission 187696) | Peat soil microbial communities from Weissenstadt, Germany - SII-SIP-2007 (SPAdes) (version 2) | ecosystem: Environmental > Terrestrial > Soil > Wetlands > Peat | place: Germany...
GATACCCGTACTCCTGCTGCCCGGGCTGGCCCGGCTGCGGATACCCGTACTCCTGCTGCCCGGGCTGGGCCTGTCCGGGCTGGGCCTGTCCGGGCTGCGGCTGCTGCGGGTACCGGTAGTCCTGCTGCCCGGCCTCAGCCTGCTGACCCGGCTGCGCCTGTCCGGGCCATTGACCGGTGGCTCGCATCGGCGGATCGGTCGAGCCCACCGGGCCTGACCTGGGCGGACCTGGACTAGGGAACTCTGATGACTGCGTCACACGGTCATGATGCCCGGTCGTCAGTAGTAACACACGGTAGTTAACTAGAAACACATAGTTATTTCACGGCGGATCAGTGGACCACGCAGCTCTGTCTGGCGGCGGTCGAGTCGCGGATTTTGGATGTCGCCCTCCTGCGCCGAGTCCCGGTCTGTTCGGCCGCTGGGGCTGCTCGGGCTGGCGGGGCAATGGAGCCGATGGGGTCGGCAAGGCTGGCGGGGCAATTGGGCCGATGGGGCCGGCAGCGCTGGCGGGGCAGTGGGGACGATCGGGCCTGCGGGCAATAGGGCCGGCAAGGCTGGTGCAGCTCGGCCAGGGGTGCGGCGGGGAGCGGGGCGGGGGCCCCGCTCAGAGGTTGCCGCGCCGGGCCTGCTCGCGCTCGATGGCCTCGAACAGCGCCTTGAAATTGCCCTTGCCGAAGCCCTGTGACCCGTGCCGCTCGATGACCTCGAAGAACACGGTCGGTCGGTCCTGCACCGGCCTGGTGAAGATCTGCAGCAGGTAACCGTCCTCGTCCCGGTCAGCGAGGATCCGCAGTTCCCTCAGCTCATCGACGTGCACCCGAGTGTCGCCGACCCAATCGCCGAGCGTGTCGTAATAGCTGTCCGGGGTGGGCAGGAAGCCGACGCCAGCGGCCTGCATCCGCCGAACGGTGGAGACGATGTCATCGGTCGCCAGCGCGATGTGCTGGACGCCTGGACCGCCGTAGAACTCCAGGTACTCGTCGATCTGTGACTTCTTCTTGCCGATCGCAGGCTCGTTGATCGGGAACTTGACCTTGCGGCCGCCATCGGCCACGACCTTGCTCATCAGCGCGGAGTACTCGGTCGCGATGTCGTCGCCGACGAATTCCTTCATGTTGGTGAAGCCCATGACCCGGTGGTAGAAGCCGACCCACTCGTCCATCCTGCCCAGCTCTACGTTGCCTACGCAGTGGTCGATCGCGGTGAGGAACGGTGCCTCAGCGGCCGCCACCAGGGGATCCGCTGCGACGTAACCGGGCAGATAGGGCCCGGCGTAGTCGGACCGCTCGACCAGCGTGTGCCTGGTGTCGCCATAGGCCGCGATCGACGCGAGCACGACCTTGCCGTGGGAGTCCTCCTCGACGTGCGGCTCGTCGATCGGCACGGCACCGCGCGCCACCGCGTGCTCGAACGCCTCGCGTGCCGACGGGACGCCGATCGCGAGGTCGATGACCCCGTCACCGTGCGCCGCGACATGCCTGGCCAGGCCGGTCCTGCCGCGGACCGGGCCGCGCAGCACGAACCGCGCCTCGCCGGACTCGAGCACGTAGGCCGCCTCGTCCCGGCAGCCGGTCTCCGGGCCGCGATATGCGACGCACCGCATTCCGAAGGCGGTCGAGTAGAAGTGCGCGGCCTGCCTGGCGTTGCCGACAGCGAATACCACCGAGTCCATCCCGGTGACAGGAAACTCATCGGCTACCGTCGCGTACGTTGCTGTGGCTGCGGCTCTGACGGTCATAGATCGCGCTCCCTGATATCGGCGGCGATGGCCCGGAGGCGCCAGTGCCGGCCGAGGCGTACCGGGCGGCCGTGTTCTGCCAGAATCAGCGATGAGGACAAGGTGCGCAACTGTGCGTCATACCAATGGGCAATTTGTTCAGTATAATCAGCCATCTGCTGGCGATATTGTGCACGCTGCGTCGGGGGCTGCCGGTGATCGATGAGCTTGATGCTCGCCTGATCGAGCTACTGAGCGCGGCGCCGCGGATCGGCGTCCTTGAGGCGTCCCGCCGGCTGCGCGTCGCCCGTGGCACCGTGCAGGCCAGGCTCGACCGGCTACAGGCCCGCGGGGTCATCACCGGCTACGGGCCGGAGATAGACCCGGCGGCGATCGGCCACACCGTGATGGCATTCGTGACGCTCGAGCTCAGGCAGGCCGGCGGACACGACCAAGTGGCCGAGCGGCTGTCCCGGATCGTCGAGATCCTCGAGGCGCACACCATCACGGGCTCGGGCGACATGCTGTGCCGGGTGGTCGCCCGGACCAACGCCGACCTCCAGCGGGTCATCGACGCGATCGTCGACGTGCCAGGCGTGGTGCGCACGTCGACCGTCATCGCCCTGGCCACCACGGTGGGATACCGCACGATTCCGCTGGTCCGCGCGACCGCCGCGGCGAGACGCGGGTAACCGTTGCCGCCGGCCCGGCGATGCCCCCTGCCGCACGGGAATCCGGCGCCGGTGCCGGCCGGCGTGCGGTCTGGTAGCGGCAGGGCCGGGCGGCGCGGCGGCCGGCGGGGCCGGGTGCGCGGTCAGCCTTGCCGGGGTACCTCGACGATGTCACTGGCGATCCGGCACACTACCTCGGACAGCTCGCGGCGATCGGGCACCTGGTCGGCGAAGAACATCCAGCCGACGCTGATCCCGCCGAGCGCCATCGCCGCCCTCAGCCGCTCGTCTAGCTGGGCGCCCGGCTCGGTCAGCAGGTCGATCAGGGAGTGCATGCGCTCCTGGAACAGCTCGCCACGGCTCTTGGCCGATGCCAGGGTGCTGACGGCCGCCTGGTTCTGGTGCAGCATGCGGAAGACCTTGTCGCCCTCGGCGACGATGCCGACGTAGCGGCTCAGGATCGCGCCGCTAAGCTCGGCGGTTCTCGGCTGCTCCCGGCCCCAGGCGATCAGCGCGTCCATCTGCCCGAAGTAGTCCTCGACCAGGCTCCGGACGATGTCTTCCTTGGACCTAAAGTGGTAGTAAAGCGCTGCCTTCGTGACGTCGAGGCGTTCGGCGATCTCCCTTAGCGAGGTGCCTTCGTAGCCGTGCTCGGTGAAGAGCTCCACGGCGACCTGCTGGATGCGGGTGCGGGTATCCCCGCGGATACGGGAGTCGGCCCGGCCACCTGCCGGGGAATGGCTCGCTGCCGTGCTATCCGGTGCCGGGGCCAGGTCGACGTCGGCTATGTCGTTCATCCTCGCGCGCCACCCTTGGTTAACCTACTTGACGACCGGTTAGTGTCCAGAATATTCTACGTTGGTTCAGATACTAGCCGGTCGGCAAGTAGGTTACGAGCGAGTCAGGGGACGAGGAGCCAAGTTATGGCGGAGGTCGAGGCGGTCGCCGGTCAGGGATCGGAGCCAGCTTTCGGACGCAGGCGCGATGTCATGATCGTGCTGCCGGGGCTATTGCTAGCGCTGATCCTCGCCATGCTCGATCAGCTCGTGGTCTCCACCGCGCTGCCGCGCATCGTCGGCGACCTCGGCGGGCTGAACCATCTCTCCTGGGTGGTCACCGCGTACGTGCTCGCCTCGACCATCACGACGCCGCTCTACGGCAAGCTCGGTGACCTGTACGGGCGCAAGCGGCTGCTGATCGCGGCTATCGTGATCTTCCTGGTCGGCTCGGCGCTGTCCGGCCTCTCGCACTCGATGGATCAGCTGATTGCCTTCCGCGCCCTCCAGGGGCTGGGAGCAGGCGGCCTGATGGTCGGCGCCCTGGCCACCATCGGGGACCTGGTATCGCCACGCGAGCGCGGTCAGTACATGGGCTACATGATGGCCGCGATGATGATCGCGATGATCGCCGGCCCGCTGGTCGGCGGCTACATCACCGACACGCTGTCCTGGCGCTGGATCTTCTACATCAACATGCCGGTCGGCGGTGCGGCGCTCGCCTACCTGATGGCGACGCTGCACCTGCCGCGGCACCGTGTCCAGCACAAGATCGACTACCTGGGCGCTGCCGTGCTGGCGGTCGGCGCGACCGCGATCGTGCTCGTGACCACCTGGGGCGGCACTCAGTACCCCTGGGGCTCACCACAGATCATGACCCTGATCGCGATCGCGATCATCGCCGTGGCCGTGTTCATCGGTGTCGAGGCGAGGGCAGCCGAGCCGATCCTGCCGTTGCACGTCTTCAAGAACCGCAACTTCTCGCTGGCCAGCAGCATGAGCTTCCTGCTCGGCCTGGCAATGTTCGGGGCGATGACGTTCCTGCCGCTGTACCAGCAGACCGTGCAGCACGCTTCGCCTACGGTCAGCGGGCTGCTGCTGATCCCGATGATGCTCGGCGCGACGGTGACCTCGCTGATCGCCGGTCAGGTGACCGTGCGGACCGGCAAGTACAAGGCCCTGCCGATCATCGGCGGCGCGATCATGACGGCAGGCATGCTGCTGCTCTCCAACCTGGGCGTCGGCACATCCCGGTTGGTAACCATGTCGTTCTTCGTGATCTTCGGCATCGGCATGGGCTTCCTGATGCAGATCACCACGCTGATCGCGCAGAACAGCGTGGATCCCCGTGACATGGGGGTGGCCAGCAGCTCGCGCGCGTTCTTCCAGCAGATCGGCGGCTCGATCGGGGTGTCTATCTTCGGCGCGATCTTCATCCGGGCGCTGCACAGCACGCTGAGCTCCAGGCTGCCGGGAGTCCCGATCGCGACGTCAGGCGGTCAGCTCAACCCGGCGAGCGTCCAGCATCTGCCCGCGCAGGTCCGCAGGGCGGTGTTCTACGGCGTCAGCCATGGCGTCGACACCGTGTTCCTCTGGGCAGCGCCCGCCGCCGCGGTGGTTTTCCTGCTCGCATGGCTGATCAAGGAGATCCCGCTGCGCGGGCGATCCGACGCGCCAGGCCCCGCTCCGTCGGCCGAGCCCGAGCTAGTGCACTAACTCAGGCGCTCGCTCCGCCGCCACCACATCGCCCACCACACCGACTCCGCCGCCGCCACATCGCCCGCCACACCGACCGCCCAAACCTGGGTAAATCCGGCACTGCGATAGTCCCGCCGCGACTTAGCACGGATTCCGTGGCCACATACCATCACAAAACGGGTGTTCACATGACTGAAATCCGTACTAAGTGACTTCATCCCAGCAGGGAAAGTCGTGGATCGGGACAATTCGCCCTGCGGCACCGGCCGAGCCATGCTAAGTCGGGGGGGGTCGATTGAGCCGGGACGGCCTTGCGTGGCTCGGGCGGCCGGCGAGGTTACATGCCGCCGTACGGGACGGCGTCGATGATCTCCACCGCGAGCTTGCGTCCGTTAGGCAGCGTGTAGCTGGCTGTCTCCCCGACCTTCTTGCCGGAGATCGCGCTCCCCAGCGGCGACCTCGGGGAGTACACGTCGATTGGCGAGCCGCTCTCCTCGCGCGAGGCCAGCAGGAAGGTCACCTCGGCGTCGTCGCCCTCGAACCGGACCGTGACCGTCATGCCAGGGCCGACCACGCCGTCCGTGCGCGGCGGCTCGCCGACGCGGGAGTGCGTGAGGATATGGGTGAGCTGGTGGATCCGAGCCTCCTGCTTGCCCTGCTCCTCCTTCGCCGCGTGGTAGCCGCCGTTTTCCCGCAGGTCCCCCTCGTCCCGCGCTGCCTCGATCTTCTTGGCGATATCGATCCTGCCCTGGCCAGAGAGGTGATCCAGCTCCGCCTTGAGCCGGTCGTACGCCTCCTGGGTCAGCCAGGTGACAGTGTCTTCGCGGGTCTCGGTCACAAGAACTCCTCGCATCCGCTCGCGGAAGCTTTTCATCCGCCGGGCCCAGCCGGGCCCGCGTGGGGGTAATCCATCGAGACTACTTTGTCCAGGCCCAGCACTCAACCATATACAGGTCAAGGAAATTTTTCGAATATGATTACGATCTAAGTCCGGCAACTCTGATGAGGCATATACCCGCAAAACGTCGCACACCGACCCGGGCAACAGTAGAGGCGCGGCCCCTCGGCGGTCGGGCCGCCAGGGCGGCGGGCCTGCGCGGAAGCGATGCGGGCGGTCTGGGTGGCGGGCCAGCGCTGATCGCGCATGGCCGGCGCGGTCGGGGGCGGCGCGGTCGCGGCTGGCGCGGAATGCCGGCGCCCGTGCGTCTTGTTGTTGCCTGGCGAAGTCCTTCCTTCCGGCGCGACGCCGTTCATCGCGTGCGCGCCGAGAATCCTGATCAGCAATCAGCGTCGAGGGGAAGCGCCTGATGTCATCAGTAAGCTCCGGCCTTACGAGCACCGGTCCTGAGCAGGCCGCCGAGGCTTTCGCGCGCTCAGACGACGGGCAGTTGCGGCTGATGGCTGTGCATGCTCATCCGGACGACGAGTCGAGCAAGGGCGCTGCCACCATGGCACGCTACGTTCGCGACGGCGCCGCGGTGCTGGTCTGCACGCTGACCGGCGGTGAGCGCGGCGACATACTGAACAAGGCGATGGACCGGCCGGAGATCCGCGCGGACCTGGCTAACGTGCGGCGGGCGGAGATGGAGCGAGCCCGCGAGGTCCTCGGGGTGGATCAGCGCTTCCTCGGCTTCATCGACTCCGGCCTGCCCGAGGGCGACCCGCTGCCACCGCTGCCCGACGGGTGCTTCGCCCTCGAGCCGCACGAGTCGGCCGCCCGGCCGCTGGTCCAGGCCGTGCGGGAGTTCCGGCCGCACGTGATCCTCACCTACGACGAGAACGGCGGTTACCCGCATCCCGACCACATCAAGACCCACCAGGTCAGCGTGGAGGCCTTCGAGGCGGCCGCGGATCCGTTCCGGTACGCGGGCTGCGGGGAGCCGTGGCAGCCGCTGAAGCTGTACTACTTCGTCAGCTTCCACCGAGCCCGGTTCACCGCGATGCACGAGGAGATGGTGCGGCGCGGCCTTGAGTCGCCGTATGCGGACCGGCTGGCCGAGTGGTCGGACGAGCCGGGCCGTCCCGCCTACGAGATCACCACGAGCATTCCGTGCGGTGACTACTTCGAGGTCAGGGACCAGGCGCTGCTGGCGCACGCTACTCAGATCGATCCGGCGAGCTCGTGGTTCGCCTGCCCGGTTGACGTGCAGCGAACGGCCTGGCCGACCGAGGATTTTCATCTGGCCAGGTCGGTGGTGGATACTGACAGGCCAGAGGACGATCTCTTCGCCGGGATCCGGGAGAAGGTGCGCCTATGACGGTGCTCGCTGCCTCGCAGAGCGTCATCAGCCAGCCTGGCACGGTGGCCTTTCTCGTGGTGTTCGGGATGGCCGTGATGCTGTTCTTCGTTTTCAGGTCCATGTCGCGGCACCTGCGCAAGCTGAACGACGCAGCACGTGCCGCCGACGCGGCAGGCGCCACGGCCGAGCCCGGTGGCGTCCACGACGCACCGACCACGGCGTCTCAGAACGGCTCGGCCGGCGGGCACTGAGCCGGCCATTCCCGGCCGGCCGCGGCACGATCACGCCAGGGGCGGTGCGGCGGCCAGGCGCAGGCCGTAGGCGAGGAGCGTGGTCCCGGGAGCCGGTGACCAGTCCCGGTCCGGCAGCCTGACGAACCTGGCCTGCTCATACAGATGCCGCGCGGCGCGCATGTCTGGCTGGGTCAGCAGGACTAGATGGTCGACAGCCAGTTCCGCCGCCCGCTCGATCACGGCACCGAGCAGTGCTCTGCCGACACCCGCTCTCTGAGAATGAGGGGCAACGGCTAGCGCCCGGATCTCCGCCTCACCAGGGCCGGTCACTACCTGGCCGGCGTTCGGCCATAGCTGAAGCGCGACTGTGCCCGCGATCTGGCAGGCCGGCTGATGCGAGCCGTACGCGGGATCGACGGCCACCAGCACGTGCCCCCCGTCGCCAGCTCCTAGAACGCGGAGGTACTGGGCGTACTCGGAGTCCTTCGAGAGGAAGCCGCCGGCCTGGTAGGCGCTGACCCTGAGCTCGCCTACCTCGGGCAGCTCGTTCGGAGTGGCGTCGCGGATCAGCATGGGCTCAGCTAACCAGGCGCCTGGCGCCGGATCCACGCGAGGTTCGAGGCCGAGCGCCGCGGGTCCGGCCGCGCCCGCGGCGCGCCCGCCGCGCCCGCGGCGCGCCCGCCGTGCCGTCGGCTCGTGCGCGGCCCTTCGCGCCGCGTGCCGTGCTGGCACGGCGTGCCCTCTGCTCGCGATGAGGCTTGTTGATCCGATAGACGAGATCTTGCCGGTATCGGCCCGATAGTCTTTGCCGGTCTATCGCGTGCGACCTGAGCCGGCGATCGGGGGATCGAGCCCTGGTTCTGCTCTTGCCGCGGCGGTCCGCCTAGGCCCTGGCGCCATGGCCTGCGAAGAACCGGGAGGCCTTCGGTGATCGCCAGCACGGCGCGGCGGATCGCTCGCGGCCAGGACGAGCGGACCGACCGCGATGACCTGGCCGGGCAGCCGCGCGGCCACGGTCACTGGCCCAGGTCGTTCGGGCCGGTCACGCTGCTCGCGGTGCTCGTCGTCCAGGCGATCCTGTCGCTGCGGCTGACCTGGAGCAACACCGCGTTCCAGGACGAGGCCCTATATCTGTGGGCCGGGCACCTGGAGTGGGCGAGCTGGTTGCATGGCGTGCCGATCGCCCCGGCCTTTCCCAGCTACTTCTCCGGCGCGCCGGTCATCTATCCGCCGATCGGCGCGCTTGGCGACAGCCTTGACGGGCTGACCGGCGCCCGGCTGATCTCCCTGTGCTTCATGCTCGGCGCTACCGCGCTGCTGTGGTCGGCGGCCAGGCGGCTCTTCGACGAGCGTGCCGCGTTCTTCGCGGCCGCCGTGTTCGCCGGGACGGCCGCGACCCAGTTCCTCGGCGCGTTCGCCACCTATGACGCGATGGCGCTGACGGTGCTGGCCGCGGCCGCCTGGTGCGCGATCCGCGGCGGCGAGTGCCGCCGCAACCCGCGGGTGCTGCTCGTCACCGCGGCCGTTGCTCTGCTGGTGCTCGCCAACGTGACGAAATACGCCTCTGTCCTGTGGGATCCGGTCGTGCTCGTGCTCGCCGGCCTCGCCGCCGCCCGCCACCATGGCCGGAAGGCCGGCCTGGTCACCGGCGTCGGGGCGACCGTCCTCACCGCGTGCGCGCTGACATCGGCGGTGCTGCTCGCCAGCAGGGCGTACTGGGACGGGTTCCGCTTCAGCACGCTGGAGCGGAGCGCTGGCGGCATGTCGTCGCTGACGGTCCTGCTGCAGGCCGGCGGCTGGATCGGCCTCGTGGCGGTGCTGGCCATCGCCGGGGCCGTGATCGGAACATGGGCGGGCCGCGGCCGAGTTCTCGCGTGGACCGGCTGCGTGCTGGCCGTGGCGGTCCTGCTCGCCCCGGCCGAGCAGGCCAGGATCCACACGACGGTGAGCCTGTTCAAGCATGTCGGCTACGGCGGCTGGTTCGGCGCGATCATGGCCGGCTACGCCATCGCGGAGCTGACCCGGCCAACGCCTGGCGCACCCCGTCGGGTCCTCGCGGCAGCCAGTGCCGTGCTGCTCATCGGGATGGCCGCCGTCGGCAGCATCCAGGCGGATCGGCACGATCTGAGCTGGCCGAACTCGGCTGCGCTGATTGCCAGCCTCCGGCCGCTGGCCGACGCCGAGCCGGGCCCGTCGCTCGCCGAGGATCCCTTCGTTCCCAGCTACTACCTCGGCATGCCCGGCGGCAGCTGGTCGAGTACCTGGTACTTCGTCTACCGCGACCCGGTGTCAGGGGCTTCGCTGACCGGGATCCCCGCGTACGCGGACGCGATCCGGCATGACTACTTCAAGCTTGTGGTCATCGGCTTCACGAGCACGTACGCGGCGGACCGCGCGATCGAGAGCGATCTGCGGCGGAACAGCAGCTATCATCTGGCCGCGGTGGTTCCGTGGTCGGCGGGCGGGGCCAGCGGGCACTACCTGATCTGGCATTACCAGCCGGTGGCAGGCGTCAGCTCCGTTCTGCCGAGATCGGCCGGGCATCGATGTGCCACGTCCGGGAAGAGAATGACAGCAGTGGCGTCATGGCGCACCCTTGGAGCGGTCATCGCTTCAGGAGCGTTGTTAGGAGAAGAGGCATGGCTTACCAGCCCGTATCTGAGGTACCTGCTCCCCGGGTGCCAGATGACGCCTGGCTGCTCGATGTGCGGGAGCACGAGGAGTGGCAGGCCGGTCATGTTCCCGGCGCCGTGCACATCCCCATGGGGCAGCTCAGCATGCGCAGCGGTGAGATTCCGCAGGACGAGACGATCTACGTGATCTGCCGGTCCGGGGTCCGGTCGGCGCGAGCGGCGCACGCCCTGACCGGGGCCGGCTGGCGGGCCGTCAACGTGGCCGGCGGCATGCAAGACTGGGCCTGCGCCGGCCGCCCGATGATCAGCGAGTCAGGTGCCGACCCGGTAGTCGCGTAGTCTCCCCGGCCACGTGCCGCGTGGCTGACCGGCAGTTCGCGACAGGCACACCAGGGCAACGGGCATCCGAGGCGTGTGGCTTGTCCTGGCTCAGCTCGGCATCGGGTACTCCAGGCCGATCATCGCCGCCAGGTCGGCGAGCATCAGCTCGAACAGCGGCGCGGCGTCGTCCAGCGCGAACCGCAGATGCCCGAACACCTCCAGGCTTACGGTGCCGTAGAGCAGGACCCAGCAGCGCAGGAACGTATGGAGCGCGCCGAGCGGCAGGTCCGCGCCGACCAGGTCGTGGTAGTGAGCCAGCTGCCGGCGCAGCGAAGGGTCGATCTCGTCATCGGCCGGAGCGCGGAACGGCCACCGCCGCCAGAGCTCGCTGAACAGGTCGAGAAAGACCTGGCCGAACCGGAAACCGCACTCGGCCACCGGATCGTCGTGCATCAGGTCAAGTCCGGGCAGCGGGCTGCCGAAGATCATTCCGAACTCCGGCTGGTGCTCAAGCGCCCAGCTGCGGAACGCCCGGCACGCGGCGATCAGCTGCACGGCGATCAGATCGCCTGGCCGGCCGCGCGACGCGCCCAGGTCGCCGGATGGAGCCAGGTCGCCGGACGCGCCCAGGTCGCCGGCCGCGCCCAGGTCGCCGGACGGGGCCAGGTCACCGGGCGGAGCCAGGTCGCCGGATGGAGCCAGGTCACCGGGCGGAGCCACGTTTCCGGATGCGGCCTGGCCGCGGGAGATGGCCTGGCCACGGGAGACGGCCCGGTCACCGGGTGCGCTACTACCGCCAGCCAGGAACTCGCGTTCCGCCGCCTTGATCGAGGTGTGCAGGTATCCGGCGAGCTCGGTGAAGATGTCGCCCACGAGGTGGTGCAGCAGTTCCTCGTGGCTGTCGTAATAGCGGTAAAGGGCCGGGGCGGTCATGCCCATCTCGCGGGCGATCGCGCGCAGCGATACCGCGGTCACGCCCTGCTCGACCAGCAGCCTCCTGGCGGTAGCCACGATCTCCTGGCTGGTCGCTGCCCTGACTCGGTCGCGTCGGCTCGGTGCCCGGACCACGTGAGCGTTCACCGTCGGGTCCTCCTTCCGTCCGGGCCAGTATCGGCTAGCCGGCTGGCTAGCGTCACGACCTGATCGGGTAAACATGCTTGACATCCGTGAACGACGTGTGCCAAGTTTACGTCATAAACGTTTACAGCGTTCACGACCGTGATACGCGTATCAGTCTAGTCCAGGAGAAGCACATGTTCGAGAGATGGGGACGTGTCATCTACCGCAGACGTCGGCTTGTCCTGGTGATCGCCGGGATCGGCGTGGCCTTCGCCGCCATCTGGGGCACCGGGGTGTTCGCCGCGCTTCAGACGGCTGGCGGCTTCGGCGCACCTGGCAGCCAGAGCCAGCAGGAGGCGGACCTGGCAGCCAGGACGTTCGGCCGCGGCTCGGGTGACGTCGTCGTGCTGTACTCAAGCAGAACCATGACGGCGGCATCGCCCGCCTTCCGCTCGGCGGTGACCTCTGCGCTGGCCGGCCTGCCGCACAGCCGGGCCGAGTCGTATGCCACCTACTGGTCGACGCGCTCGCCACAGTTCGTCAGCGCGAACGGCAGGCAGACCTATGCCGTCGTCCAGCTGACCGGCGGCACCGACGCGGCCAGGATCGCCAGCTTCAACGCGATCAAGGGCCAGCTGGCGGTGCCGGGCCTGACCACCCAGATCGGCGGCTTCATTCCGACCGAGGCGGCCATCAACAAGCAGGTGACCGGCGACATCGGCCGGGCCGAGGGCTTGTCGATGCCGGTTCTGCTGGTCCTGCTGCTGGTGATCTTCGGCAGCCTGGCAGCGGCCAGCCTTCCGCTGGCGATCGGCGGCATCGCGATCCTCGGCTCGTTCACCGCGCTGCGGCTGCTCACGCTGGCCACGCCGGTCTCGATCTACTCGATCAACATCACCACGATCCTCGGGCTCGGCCTGGCCATCGACTACGGGCTGTTCATGGTCGGCAGGTTCCGCGAGGAACTGCACAAGCAGGACTCCGTCGAGGACGCGCTGGCCAGGACCGTGGCCACGGCCGGGCGCACGATCGCCGTCTCCGGCCTGACCGTGGCGGTCGCGCTGGCCAGCCTGATGCTGTTCCCCGAGGTGTTCCTCCGGTCGATGGGGTACGGCGGAGTGGCGACCGTGCTTGTCGACATGATCGCGGCGATGACCGTGCTGCCGGCCCTGCTAGCGGTGCTCGGCCCGAAGGTGAACGCGCTGCGGATCCGCCGGTCTGTCCACCAGCGCAGGCCGCAGGAGGCCACGGGCGGCTGGTACCGGTTGGCGCACAGCGTGATGCGGCGGCCATTCGCCTACCTGGCCGTGATCATCGTCTTGCTGCTCACACTCGGCGCGCCGTTCCTGCGGGTCGCCTGGGGCGGCACCGACGCCCGGGTGCTGCCCGCCACGGCAGCGCCGCGCGTGGTCACCGAGGCGCTGAACCGCGATTTCCCCGGCAACGCCACGTCCCCGATCGAGTCCCTGGTCACCTTCGGCGGGCCGGTGGCCGGCTCGCCGGCCCGCGGTGCTGGTCCGGGCGGCTCCGCTAGCCTCCGCCGCGGTGCTGGTCCGGGCGGCTCCGCTAGCCTCCGCCGCGGTGCTGGCCCGGGCGGCTCCGCTAGCCTCCGCCGCGGTGCTGGTCCGGGCGGCTCCGCTAGCCTCCGCCGCGCTGCCGAGCTGGCGTCCTACGTCAGCGCGCTGAGCAGGATCCCGGGTGTCACGGGCGCCCAGGTGACCGGCGTGAAGGGCGACATCGCGCGGGTCGATCTTCGTTATCGCTCCGATCCGATGTCCGCGGCAGCGCGCGGCATCGTGTCGCAGGCGCGCGCCGTCACCCTTCCGGTCGGCGTGCACGCCCTGATCGGCGGGCAGACCGCGCAGCTCGCCGACGAGCTGGCCAGCCTCGCTGCGGTGCTTCCGTGGATGGCGCTGGTCATGGCCGCGGCCACCTTCGTGCTGCTGTTCTTGGCCTTCGGCTCGGTGGTGCTGCCGGTCAAGGCGATCACGATGAACGTGCTGTCGCTGTCGGCCACGTTCGGCGTGGTGGTCTGGATCTTCCAGCAGGGGCACCTGTCCGGGCTGCTCGGGTTCACGCCGACCGGCACGCTCGACCCGGCCATGCCGATCCTGATGCTGGCGATCATCTTCGGGCTCTCGATGGACTACGAGGTGTTCCTGCTGTCCCGGATCAGGGAGCGGTACGACCTGACCGGGGATAACACCGCGGCCGTGGCCAGCGGGCTGCAGCGGACCGGCGGCGTGATCACCAGCGCGGCGCTGCTGCTCGTGATCGTGATCGGCGCGTTCTCCGCGTCCGGCATCACGTTCATCAAGCTGTTGGGCGTCGGCATGATCGTGGCCCTGATCGTGGACGCGACCATCGTCCGGATCCTGCTCGTCCCGGCCACGATGCGGCTGCTCGGCCGGGCGAACTGGTGGGCACCGGGCCCGCTGCGCAGGCTGTACGCGCGGTACGGGATCTCAGAACGAGAGGGCGACCAGCCCGCGCCGCTGCCCGCACCTGAGCCTGCGCTCGCGTAAGCGGCAGGGCCCGCCGGAGTCGCCCGCAGCGACCCGGCGGGCCGCGCGCAGCCGTGGCGCCGGCCGGCCAGGGGCGTGGCCGGGTCAGCAGCAAGGGGGCGGACGGGTAACCGCGCGGTCAGAGATCGCCCACGATGCCGATCGCGGGCCGGGTCGCCGCGCGGACCACGCTGGGGCTGGCGCGGCGACGCTCGGATACTCACGCTGAATTCACATGAAATCCACGCAGCGCCCAGAGGTTCCCTTCCGACAATGGTTGCCGGGCCACAGCCAGTCAACCACCGTCGGTCATCCACGCATGAAACGACGAGACGGACGGGGACACCGGCGGCGCGCCGCGGGCCGGGTTTCCGCAGACCTCGCGCCCGGCGAGACCGGCCCGGACGTGGCCGAGTTGCAGAAGGCGCTGGCCGCCCTCGGCTACAGCGACCAAGGCGATCTTCCTGGCTACTACGGCGTGGGCACCGAGGACGCGGTGACGGCGTTCTATACCCATCTCGGATATGCCGTGCCGACGTCATCGACCATGGCCACCGGAGGAATCGGGGCAGGGGCCGGCGCCGGGACTGCGTGCGGCCCGCAGGTGCCGCAGGGCGACGTGCTGTTCCTGCTGTCGCTGCCGGCGACGGTGATCGCCGTCTACGGCGCGGTCGGCCAGCAGGCGGCCTCGCCGTTCCTCGAACTGTCCGCCGCCGGGGCGCTGACCCTGACCGGCGAGCTGCCGCCGGCCTATGCCTCCCGGATCAAGACCGGGCTGAAGGTGAAGATCTACGACGAGACGACCGGGATCCGCGCGACCGGCACCGTGACGGCCATCGGCACGGCGACTCAGACGCTGCCGACCGGGGCGATCGTGGACATCGGCGGCGCCGCCCCGGCCGCCGCCTCGTCGAGTGCCTCGGGGTCATCTGGCAGCTCGGCCAGTTCGGGCGGGCCTGGCGGCAGCTCGGGCGCCTCGCTATTCGTCCCGCTGACCATCACGCCGTCCAAGCCGCTGCCGGCGGCGCTGAACGGCGAGAACGTCCTGGTCAACGTGGAGACAGGGCAGACCGAAGGGCCACCGCGGTCAACAAGTGCTCCAATATCCTGCTGGACTTCGCCAACGCCCCAGCAGAACTCCTCGCTGGGCGGCATCCAGGCCATGGTCCAGACCGTCCGGGCACGCGACGTAGCAGACCAGGCGGTCATCAAGGCCACCAGGCAGTGGTCCGCGTGCATGCTGACGAACGGCTACGGCCGCACCGACCCGAACACGCTGCTGCACAGCGAACTGCCCGTCATCAACTCCGGCGGCCAGTCGAACGCCACGCCGAGCGCCGCGCAGAACGGGACGCAGATCGCCGCCGCCGAGGCCGACGCGGCCTGCACCCAGTCCGCTGGCCTGGCCGGGATCTACTTCGCCGTCCAGGCAGGCTACGAGCAGCAGATCGTCGACGCGAACACTCAGCAGCTGAGCACCGCCGTCCAGCGCTACCGCGCCGCCTACCAGAAGGAGCTGGCCGATCTGCCCCAGCTGCTGACCACCGCCTCAGCCACGCTTCCTGGCAGCTAACTGCGGATGGGCTTGATCTCGTAGGCGGATCTCGGGCATCACGTTTATCAAGTTGCTCGGCATCGGAATGATCGTGGCCCTGATCGTGGACGCCGATCGTGCGGATACTGCTCGTGCCCGCCACCAAGCGGCTGCTCGGCCGGGCGAACTGGTGGCCGCCGCCCGCAGCTGCGGCTGTCCGGGTACGGGACATCCGAAGGCCGCTGTACCGGCCCTGAGACGGCCGCAACCTTGCCGGTATCTGCCGGACCCGGATAGCCCGATCGGAGTGATGGCTCGGCCGGCATCCGTCGGTGCTGCTCAACAAGCCGACCGAGATCCCGGTCGATGTTGTAACATATTGACATGACAACGATGACGATGGGCGTGCGGGAAGTCACCCGCAATACGTCCGAGGTATTCGAGCGGGCAAGCAACGGCGACACCATCATCGTGACCAACCGCGGCAGGGTGGTCGGGATCATCACGCCCCCCCAGGCATACTCCCCGGAACTGGCCGAGCTGATCGCGGCAGGTACCGTGCTGCCGCCTTCTGTTCCCGGTGGTACGTCGGCGCTGCTCGCGATGCCCGTCCCGACGGGTGAGACAAAGAACTCTTCGGCCGACCTTGATGCGGTACGAGAGGACCGCACGTGATCTATATCGACACCTCTGCCCTGCTCAAGCTCGTCCATCCCGAGCCTGAGAGCGCGCCGCTGCGGGCCTGGCTGGCTGACCACCCGGGCGACCTGGTCAGCTCGGCCCTGGTCCGCACGGAGACGCGGCGTGCTCTGCTGCGCAACGACCCTGGCGTGCTGCCGAGTCTTCCGGCAGTCCTGTCGGTGATCGCCCAGATCCCTGTCAGCGAAGCGATCCTTGATGCGGCGGCGATGCTCCCTGATCCCATGCTGCGCTCACTGGACGCCATCCACCTGGCCAGTGCTCAGGCAGTCGCCGCCGTGACCACTATGCTCGCTTACGACAAACGGCTGGCCGATGCCTCGCGCCTGGCGGGCTTCTCGGTGGTCAGCCCAGCCTGATGGCTGACCGGCGCGTGACGACCACGCTTGCCCCAACTATCTTCCAGGTGCCTGCCAAAATAAGGGCACCGGGCGAAGTCCGGTCAGCGGGCGCCGAGGCCGAGGAGCAGGCCGTCGGCTTCGACGGCCGGTGAGCTTGTGATGAACATCGGGACTCCGTCGGCCGGCGCGGTGATCGACTGGAGGATCTCGGCGCCGTCCAGGCTGCTGATCGTGCCGAGCAGCTGCCCTTCGGCGACCTGCTCACCGGGCTCGACGGCCGGCTGCCACCAGCCGGCGTCGGCGCAGCGCAGCCAGAGGAACCGGCCAAGCTCGACCGGCGGCCCGGCGCCGTCGCCGCCCGGGCCGGCGGCGCTGCCGGAACCGGTCGGGGCGTCGGACATGCCCAGCATGGCGAGGACCCGGTCGAGCCCGCGCACGTGCAGGCTGACGGCGGCCTCCTGGACCAGCCCGCAGCCGCCGGCCTCGGCGGTGATCGCGGGGACGCCGATCTCGGCGGCCGCGGCGCTCGTGGTTCCGGCGATCGGGCGGCCGGGCCCTGGCGCCTGCCGGATGATGTAGCCGAGACCGTAGGCGACGGCGAGTTCGCGCGCTCTGGCCTCGCTCGGCCCGGCCTCGTACAGCGTGAACGGTTCGAGCGCCTCGGGCAGGTCGCCGCAGTGGGCGTCGACCAGCGCGTCGGAGCCGGCGATGAGCTTGGTGAAGGTCGCGTGCGCCAGCCGGTCGGCCAGGGTTCCCGCCGGATCGCCGGGGAAACAGCGGTTGAGGTTCTTGCCGTCGTCGGGGATCACGAACGGGCTCCTGGCCGCGAAGGCGGGCAGGTTCAGCACCGGCACGGCCCGGACGCTGCCGCGCAGCTCACGGGCGGGCAGGCCGTTCGCCCACTGGCGCACGGCCGCCATCGAGGCGTACTCGCAGCCGTGCACCCCGGCGATGACGGTCAGCCGCGGGCCGTCCTGCGCGCCGGTCACCTCGACCACGGGGACGTCCAGGCCAGCGAGGTCGAGCGAATAGCGGCGTACGGTCGTTGGCATCGGTCAGCCCCTTTGGTAGTTGTCGCGCGGCCCGGACTAGTGCGCGGTCCGGACCGGATGTGGTGAGCCAGCCGTCGGCCCGCGGGCTGGGCCGGCCACCGGGCCGGCCTTCCCGGTGGAGGCGTGCCCGGCCGCGGCCTTCCCGGTGGCGGCGTGCCCGGTGGCGGCGGCATGCCCGGCCGCGGCAGCAGCGGCGGCGTGCCCGGCGGCGGTCTGACCGGCGGCGGCGGTGGCGTCGGTCAGGTGGAACTGGCGCTCGGCTGCGGCGGCCACGTCGAGCAGGGCGAAGTCCTCGCCATGCCGGCCGGCCAGCTGAAGCCCGACCGGCAGGCCAGCCGCTGGCACCGGCATCGACAGCGCCGGGTGCCCGGTCAGGTTGTAAGGCCCGGTGAACCGGCCCTCGGCGTTGCCGTCGCCGAGGCCGAACGGCGGATCCTCCTGCGGTGCGGTATAGCCGACCGTCGGCCCGGCCAGCACGTCGACGCCGGCCAGGCTCGACTCGATGGCCGCAGCAAGCTCGGCCTGCTCGGCCACCGCGCGGTCGAACTCGCCCCCGGTCACCGCCGCGCCGAACGCCAGCAGCGCCCTGGTGCCCTCGCTATACCGGCTGGTGTCCCGGCCGGCGTGGACCAGGTGCGCCTGCCTGGCCACGATCACGGCGAGCGTCTCCTCCCACCTGGCCAGCTGGTCCAGCCACGGCGCGGTCAGCTCCCTGACCTCCCACCCGGCCGAGGCCAGCGTGGCGAGCGCCGCCGTCACCGCGTCGCGGACCTCCGCCGTCACCGACTCGTCGCCTAGCTGAGCCGTGAGCACCCCGACGGCAAACGCCGGGTCGGTGTTGTGCGGTCGATTCTCAGGCGTAGTGACTGAGAATCGACCGCACAACCGCGCGACGCCGGGCGGCGCGGTCCGGTCAGCCAGCACTGCGAGCAGTTCGGCGGTCCCGGCGACGGTGGCGGTCAGCGTTCCCGCGTGGTCGCACGCGGGAGAGAGCGGGAACACCCCGTCCAGCGGCACCAGCCCGTAGCTCGGCTTGAGCCCGACGATGCCGCAGTAGGCAGCGGGGATCCTGATCGAGCCGCCGGTGTCCGTGCCGATGGCCAGGTCGCAGACGCCGGCCGCGACCAGGGCCGCCGACCCGCCGGACGAGCCACCCGACGTGCGGGACGGGTCGCGGGGGTTCCTCGTGTCGCCCACGTCGGGGTGCGCGAACCCGGCGGCGTACTCCAGGCACTGCGTCGTCGCGAAGACCTCGGCGCCGGCCGCCCGCAGGCGCCCGACCAGCACCGCGTCGCCGGCAGCCGGCGCGGGATCACTGGCCGGACTGCCGCATCGGGTAGGAACGCCCGTTACAGCGATGATGTCCTTGACCGCCACCGGGCGCCCGGCCAGCGGTCCCGCCTGCGCCCGCCGCGGCGCCCCGATCACCGACACGACCGCGTTGAGCGGCCGGCCGAGGCGCTCGAGCCGCTCGCAGGCGGCGAGCAGTTCGAGATTTGATTCTGAACAGGACCGCTCACCCTGCTCGATCGCCTGGACGAGCTCGACCACCCGGCGGATCAGCACGCCGTCCATGCCGCCGAGAATCGCCGGCACCTCGGTGGGCCGGTGCAGCACGGCCAGGTCCCGGTAGATCCCCGAGTGGGTCTTCGCCGAGCCCCGGTTGAACTCGGCGAGCCGGCCGAGCGAGCCTTCGAGGTCCGCCGGATCGAACCCGTCGAGCGGCAGCGGCGGCACGGGCGCCTGATCCAGCACCTGCCTGGCGAGCCCGAGCAGCAGCGGCCGCCAGCGGTGGTCGTCGAGCACGTCGGCGATCGGCAGGTCGCTGACCGCGCTGGCGGCCAGCATCGCCCCGTAGGCCTCCTTCGCCCACAGGTAGCCGAGCACCGCGTCGGTGACCTCGGCGTCGACGATGTCGGCCGCCAGCGATCGGACCCGGTCGGTGACAGTGCCGTCGATCTCCCCGAGGACGAACGTGGCCCGGTTGCCGCGCAGCACCACGCCGGGAGCGATCATGTCGGCGCCGAAGTTGACGCACGCCTCGACCACCCGCTCCTTCCCCACCGCGTCGGCGAGCACGGCCGCGTTCAGGCCGTTCTGAAGGGAGACGACGTAGGCGTCATCGTGCAGCCGCCCTCGCAGCACGGTGGCCGCCGCCGCCGTGTGGTGTGCCTTGACCGCGACAAGGACCGGGCAGTCCAGCCGGTCAGGCAGGTCATCGGGCGCGACGGCGGGCAGCGTGGCGGTGAAGTCCTCGACCGGGCCGGTGATCCGCAGCCCGCTGGCATTGATCGCGCCGACCACGGCCGGACTGGCATCGCAGGCAAGGACGTCGTGGCCGTCGCGGGCCAGGCCGGCCGCGACGGTGCCGCCGATCGCACCGCAGCCAAGCACGACGTAACGCACGGCTCGGAACGTTACAACACTGTAACGGCTTCCGTCCAGGTATCGACTCCCATTTACAACTCGCCGGTTTGTCGCCAGATTAAGCAGAACAAAGGTTTGTTCTGTCGGGGCGGGCACCGTGCTTGCTGCCGCTACGCGGTCGAGCGGGCCGCCAGGACCTAGGGAGCTTCCGTGAGACATCGATTCACCGCAGCGAAGACCCTGCTCACGGCCGGCGCCCTCGTGGTACTGGCCGCCTGCGGGTCGGGGGGCAGCTCGTCATCGAGCGGAGGGGGCACGGGCGGCTCGGGCGCGCCGGTGCATGGCGGCAACCTCATCTTCGCGGCTGTTCAGGACGCCCAGTCCATGAACAACACCACCGTCTTCGACAACAACTCGATCTGGATCTTCGAGCAGATCTTCCAGCCGCTGTACACGGTGACGAACAACGGCAAGGGCGTGATGCCCTGGCTGGCCACCAGCTACACGATGTCGCCGGATAAGAAGACCTACACGTTCCAGCTCAGGCCGGGCGTCAAGTTCTCCAACGGCAAGCCGATGACCTCGGCCGACGTGAAGTTCTCGATCGACCAGAACC
>Ga0209415_10006636_pt1 | contig 20464 bp, 17 predicted proteins | sample PeaSoiSIISIP2007_FD_187696 | JGI IMG/M metagenome (GOLD analysis project Ga0209415, IMG submission 187696) | Peat soil microbial communities from Weissenstadt, Germany - SII-SIP-2007 (SPAdes) (version 2) | ecosystem: Environmental > Terrestrial > Soil > Wetlands > Peat | place: Germany...
CATCAGCTCTCCTCCGGGGTAGAGGCCCGCTCTGGACCAGGACGGGGCCCGCCGTCAACGGCTCTCGTTCACGAGCGCCCGCTCCATGACGTCGACGAGCGTGTCGGCGGCGGCGCGCGCGGCCGCGACCTTGCCGGCGATGTGGTTCAGGACGATGGCGAACGCGATCGCCTTCGAGCCGGACGGCGCGAGCACGTAGCCGCTGAGGGCCGCCGCGTCCTCGAGCGTCCCGGTCTTCGCGCGGACGAGCCTGTGCGTGCGCGTGCCGCGGAACCGGTGGCGGAGCGTCCCGTCGACGCCCCCGATCGCGAGCTGCGCGAGGAACTCGGGCTGAATCGTCGGGTCACGCCAGGCCGCGCGGAGGAGCGAGACGATGCTGGCGGCGGTGGTGCGGTTCGAGTCGAAGAGCCCCGAGCCGTTCTTGATGACGAGCCCGCTGTCCCCCGCGCCGACCCTGTCGACCCAACGCTGGACGATCTCGGCTCCCGACGCGCTCTTCGCCGGTCTCCCTTTCACCTCGCCGCCCAGCGACTTGAACACCATCTCCGCGTAGAAGTTGTCGCTCTGCTTGCCGAGCGAATAGAGCAGCGCGCTCAGCGGGGCCGACTCGTGGCGCGCGATCACGGCCCCCTCGCGTCCGCTCGCGATCTTCACCTCGCCGCCCACGCGGATCTGCGCCTCGTCGAGGAGCGCGCGCAGGGCATAGCCCGCGAGCAGCGTAGGATCCTCCACGCGCCGCGTGTAGCGCACGAGGCGCGCGTCGCGTGAGACCGCCCCGGTCAGCTTCGCGTGGAGGCGTCGGCCGCTACCGGTGAGCTCGAGCCCCACCGTGTCGGCGCCCGTGTCGGCCGTCTTCACCTCCCCCTCGACGTCGACGAACCCGGGAGGGTCGAAGCGCACGACGGCCGCCGACCCGACCTCGGTCGGTCGGACCGTGAGCGTGACCGTGTTCTCGTTGAGCGCGACGGCGCTCACCGGCGCACGGAACGCGGCCCACTCGTTCGGCTGCTGCTCGAAGCCCGGGGGCGTCGTCTCCTCGTCGAAGAAGCGTTGATCGACCATCACGTCGCCGGCGACCTGCCTCACGCCCGCCGCCTTGAGCTCCAGGACGAGCTCGTACAGGTCGCGCGTCGTCAGCGACGGATCGCCGTAGCCACGGAGAACCAGGTTGCCGGTCACCGTCGGGCCTCGCACCGTCCCGAGGAGCACCGTGTCGAACCGGTGATCTCCGTGAAGGGTCGCGAGCGCGGCCGCCGCGGTGTAGAGCTTGGCGTTCGAGGCGGGGTTCACCGCCGCGTGCTCGTGAAAGCTGGCGAGGATCTGACCGGTGTCGACGTCGGCGACTTCGATGGAGATGACGGCGTCCTTGAAGGAGCGCTCGCTCACGAGCGCACGCACGGCCGCCTGCAGTGGACCTGCGGTGAGCGCGGCGGGCGCGGGCGGCGACGTCGATGCGTCCGGCGAGGCGACGCGAGCGACGGTGAGCGCGAAGGCCAGGGCGGAGGCCGCGGCGAGGCGCGACGTCGCAAAGCTCGGGCCCATGGCGAATGGCTTTACGACGAAGGCGCGCTCGCTGGAAAGGGCCATCGGCCTCGCTCTGCTCGGGCTCGCGGCGGGCTCCCCGCTCGGCTGCAAGAGCCCCACCTCCGGCGCACACGACGCGAGTCGCCCCCTCGAGGTGCTCGTCGCGAACGACGCCGAGACCCTCGACCCTCGCTACGTCACCGACGCCGTCGGGTTGCGCACGAGCCGTCTCATCCACGCCGGCTTGACCCGCACCGACCCCGACACTCTCCGCCCCGTCCCCTATCTCGCGCGCGCGTTCCGCTGGGACGACCCGCTCACGCTCGACGTCACGCTCTCCCCCGAAGCCAGGTTCCACAGCGGCGCTCCGCTCACCGCGGACGACGTCGTCGCCACCCTCCGCGCGATCGCGTCGCCCGTGGTCGCCTCCCGGCACGCGAGCGCCCTCGAGCCCATCCTCTCGGTCACCGCCACGGGGCCCCACGCCGTGCGCGTCGTCCTCCGGCGCCCCCACGCGACGCTCGTCTCGGACCTCGATCTCCCCATCCTGAGGCACGATCAGGCCGCGGGCCCGCCCGATCCGGACGGCTCCGTCCTCGACGGCCTCGGCCCGTTCGAGCTCGATCACGCGGCGCGAGGCGAGATCGTCCTCCGGCCGGCGCGGTACGGGGCGATGGACACCCCCGCTCATTCGGTCACGATCCGCACGGTTCACGACGAGAACGCGCGCGCGCTCCGCCTCTACAGTGGACGGGCCGACGTCGTGATGAACGGCCTCTCCCCCACCCTCCTCCCGGCGCTCGACGAACGCACCGACCTCTCCGTCGCGACGGCGCCCGGCGCCAACCTCACCTACCTCGTCCTCCGCGTCGATCGCGCGCCGCTCGCCGACGTGAGGCTCCGGCGCGCCGTCTCCCTCGGGATCGACCGGCGCACGATCGCGTCGTTCCTCTTCGGAGACCGCGCCCACCCCGCCCGGTCGGTCCTCCCCGACGGCCACTGGGCAAGGGTGCCGGACGCGGCCCCCTACGCGTTCGACCCGGACGCCGCGCGCGTCCTCGTGCGCGGGTCGTCGCCCCACCTGACGCTCCTCACGTCGACGGACCGGCTCCGTCTGACCGTCGCGCGGACCGTCGCCGAGGAGCTCTCGACCGTGGGGATCGCGGTGGACGTCATCCCTCTCGAGCTCGGCACGCTCATCGCCCGCCTCAACGCCGGCGACTTCGACCTCGCCTCCCTCCAGCTCCCCGAGCTCACCGAACCCAACACGCTGCGCGTCTTTCTCCACAGCGCGTTCATCCCGCCCGCCGGCGCGAACCGCGGTCGCGTCCGTGACGAGGAGCTGGACGCCCTCCTCGACCGGGGTGACGCGGTCACCGACGAAGCGGGACGGGCCTCGGTCTACGCGACGCTCGAACGGCGCATCCGCGATCAGCTCTTCATCATCCCGCTGTGGCACGAGGACCAGGTCGCGGTCGTCAGCGCGCGCGCACGCGCGTTCCGGCCGAGCCGCGACGGTCGATGGCTCTCCCTCGCCTCGATCCGCTAGAGTCTCCCGACCGTGACCGTCCACCCCCCTCCGTTCCGCCGCTTCCGCGGCACGCCGACGTACCTGACGAACGACGCCCTCGAGGCGGCCGTGAACTGCGCGCTGTCGCTCGAGCGGCCGCTGCTCGTGAAGGGGGAGCCCGGGACGGGCAAGACGCTGCTCGCGAGCGCTATCGCCGAGACGATGGGGACGCCGCTCATCCACTGGCCCGTCAAATCGACGACGCGCGCCCAGGACGGCCTCTACATCTATGACACCGTGCAGAGGCTCTACGACGCGCGCTTCGGCGACGGTGACGTCAAGGACATCCGGCACTACATCAAGCCGGGCCCGCTCGGACGCGCGTTCATGTCGGCGACGCGCGCGGTGATCCTGATCGACGAGGTCGACAAGGCGGACCTCGAGTTCCCCAACGATCTGCTCCACGAGCTCGATCGCATGCGGTACGTCGTGACCGAGACGGGGGACGAGATCGTCGCGAAGGAGCGGCCCATCGTCGTCATCACGTCGAACAACGAGAAGGAGCTACCCGACGCCTTCCTCCGCCGCTGCGTCTTCCACTTCCTCGATTTCCCCGACCCCGAGCTGATGAAGCAGATCGTGCGGGTCCACCACCCGACGCTCGATCAGAAGCTCGTCGACCAGGCGGTCGTCGCCTTCTACGAGCTCCGTGAGGTGCCGCGGCTGCGCAAGCGCCCGTCGACGAGCGAGCTCATCGACTGGATCGCCGTCCTCTCGCACGCGGGCGTCGGGTCGGAGCGGTTCGTGAAGGAGCTGCCGCTCCTCGGGGTGCTGCTCAAGAAGGAACAGGACGTCGAGACGGTCCTGGCGCAGGGGGGAAAGAAGGGCTGGAAGAGCTGAACCGTCGACGCCGCCCCCGGTCCGTCATCCCTTCGCGATCGGCAAGCGCTTCTTCCCGCCCGGCCCTCCCGAGCGATCGATGATGGGCGCGGTCCGCGCGGCCTCCTCGCGCGCGGCCAGGGACGACACGACGTCGACCAGCCGCTCCGCGACCTCGACGAACGAGCGCGCGATCGGGCTGAACGGCGCCGCCTGGACGACGGGCGTCCCCTTGTCCCCCCACTCGCGCACCGTCGCGTCGATGGGCACCTGCCCGAGGAGCGGCGCCTTCGCGAACTCGGCGACGGCCGCGCCCCCGCCGCGACCGAAGAGCTCGTGCTTCACGCCCGCCGTGTCGATGAAGTAGCTCATGTTCTCGACGACGCCGAGGACGGGGATGTTCACCTTCTCGCACATCGAGACGCTCTTGTAGACGTCGTCGGTCGCCACTTGCTGCGGCGTCGTCACGATGATGGCGCCGTTCGACTTCACCTTCTGCGAGAGCGTCAGCGCGACGTCGCCCGTGCCGGGCGGGAGATCGAGGAGGAGGAAGTCGAGCGCCCCCCACTTGACGTCCTTCAGGAACTGGAGGAGCGCGCCGTGGAGCATCGGCCCGCGCCAGATGATGGCGGCCTTCGGGTCCTCGAGGAGAAAGCCGATGGACATGAGCTTGACGCCGAAGCGCTCGAGCGGCTCGATCGTCTTGCCGTCGGCCGACATCGGGCGCCCCGCGACGCCGAGCATCGTGGGGATGCTCGGTCCGTAGATGTCGGCGTCGAGGAGGCCGACGCGGTAGCCCGCGCGGTGCAGCGCCATGGTGAGGTTCGTCGCGACGGTGCTCTTGCCGACGCCCCCCTTGCCGCTCATGACGAGGATGATGTTCTTCACCTCGGGGCACGGGTCGTCGGCCGCGATCGCCCGCGCGGGGAGCTCCTCGCTCCAGAGGAGCTCGACGCCCGTGACGCCGTCGAGCTTGCCGAGCACCGCGCGGACGCGCTGGCCGACTTCGGCGCGGAACGCGGCGTCGCCGGGGGCCTCGGGCTCGCCGCGGACTTCGGCGAAGAGCCCGAGCGTGACGCGGACGTTCGTGCCCGTCACGAGGACCTGGCGGATGAGCCCAAGCTCGTCGAGCGACTTTGACTGGATCGGGTCCTTCACGTCGGCGAGCGCGGTCTTCACGAGTTCGGGGGTGAGCACGCGCGGGTATTAAGGCCGGACCCGAGCGCCGTCAACGTCGCGCGCCGACGCGAAGCTGCGTAGGCTCCGCCCGTGGTCGCCCCGAACGCGTCTCCGGCCGTCGCCGTCGCTCCGCCTCGCGAAGCGCGCGCCTACGACGTCATCGTGTGGGGCGCGACCGGCTTCACGGGGCAGCTCGTCGCCGCGTACCTCGCGCGGCATCACGGCGCTCCGGGCAAGCTCTCGTGGGCGCTCGGCGGTCGCAATCTCGCGAAGCTCGAGGAGGTCCGCAGGGCGATCGCCGCCGATTCACCGCGCGCGGCCGCCCTCCCGCTCGTCCTCGGCGACAGCCGGGACCGCGCGTCCCTCGACGCCATCGTCCGGGACGCCCGCGTCGTCATCACCACCGTCGGCCCCTACGCCCTGCACGGCAGGAGCCTCGTCGCCGCGTGCGTCGACGCCGGGACCGACTACGTCGACCTCGCGGGGGAGACCCCCTTCATCCGCGACATGATCGACGCGCACCACGTCCGCGCGACGAAGAGCGGGGCGCGCATCGTCCACGCCTGCGGCTACGACTCGATCCCGTCCGACCTCGGCGTCCTCATGCTCCAGGACCACGCGAGGGCGAAGCACGGCGGACGTTGCCCCGAGATCCGCTTCTTCGCGGGCGAGACGAAAGGAGGCACCAGCGGCGGCACCGTCGCCAGCCTGCTGAACGTCATGGAGGAGGCGCGCCGGAACCCGCGCGTACGGCGCGTCCTCGGCGACCCGTACGCGCTCGTCCCCGATCACGAGGGGCGCGGGCCGGACGGGCGGGACCAGCTGGGGGTCCGCTGGGACGACCAGTGCGAGCGCTGGACGGGGCCCTTCGTGCTGGGCGCGATCAACACGCGCGTCGTGAGGAGGACGAACGCCCTGCTCGGCTACGCGTACGGCAAGGACTTCCGCTACTCCGAGGCGACGAGCTTCGGCGCAGGGGCGAAGGGGTTCCTGACGGCGAGCGCCGTAAGCGTCGCCGTCGGAGCGCTCATGGTCGGAGTGACCACGAAGCCCATCCGGGCGCTGCTCGAGCGCACGGTGCTCCCCGCGCCTGGAGAGGGGCCGTCGAAGGAGGCGCGCGAGGCGGGCTACTTCACGTCGCGGCTGTACGGGACGGTGGAGGGCCGCGGCGGCCGGGTGAAGCTGGTCGGCACGGTGAAGGGGGTAGAGGACCCTGGCTACGGAGAGACGGCGAAGATGCTCTCCGAGGCCGCCGTCTCGCTCGTCGACGGAAGCGCCGCGCGGAAGGAGGGGGGGGTCCTCACGCCGGCGTCGTGCATGGGGCTGCCCCTCGTCGACCGGCTCCGCCAGAGAGGGATGACGTTCGAAGTCACCGAGCGCTGAACGCCCGCCGGCCTCTCCGGCTCACAGGCTGCGGTGGAGCGCGTATCCGACGAAGAACGGCCCCATCTTGGCGATGTACTCGCTCGTCTGCCTCGTCTTCCGCATCGCCTGGACGAGGTGCGACAGCGGGTGGAGGTCCCTTCCGACGAGCCCGATGACGAACTCGTTGTCCTCGGCGTCGAGGCCGTGGCACGCGAGACGGACGTCGTGGGCGAGCTCGGCCTGCCCGTAGGCCATGCCGATCTGCGCGTGCTCGCGCATCATGGGGCCGACCTCGTCGCCCGGGAGCTTCGCGAACGCGCCGGTCCGCCGGAGCGGGTACCAGACGTGCCAGGGGTAGGCTTCGTTCGTGACCTGATCGATCGGACGCTGGAGGAGGACGTGCGCGAGGTCGGGCTCGTGCCCCTGGCCGTACGTGCGACCAAGCATCGCCCAGCCGCGTCGCACCGTGACGGGCGCGAGGACCGACATGCCGAAGAGCGGGCGCACCGTATGGATGAAGTGGGCTGGGTCGTCGCTCCACGTGAGCAGGCCGGCGCCGTGCGGGTCCTGCGCGTCGGCGTAGACGACGCCCGCGATGCGGCGCTCGCGCAGGAGCTTCCCGAGCCCAGACATGGTGGCTTCGCAGGACGCGTCGGCGGCGACGTCGAGGACGAGGAGCTGCATGAAGAGGCGTCGGTTCATCGCCTGGCGCTCGCCGTCCTTCTTGCCGCCGTACTCGTTGACGTCGATGGGAGGGAGGCCGGCAGGCTTGGCGGAGGCGTCGGAGGTCATGGGGGGAGCTTGCCTCATCGGCGACGGCGATGGGGGACGAACGTGCTACGCCTCACGCCTCATGCGTACGCTGGTGGCCGCCGCGGGGTCGAACGGGGCGCCGTCGCTCGTCGCTCTGCTCGACGCGGTCTTCCGCGAAGAGGGGGTCGATCTCGCGCGCCTCGGTCTCGCGTGGGCGCGCGCGACGCCGACCGTGACGCTCGTCCCGGCGTTCGGGCTGCGCGCGCTCCCCGGCGCCGCGCGCGCGGTGCTCGGCGTGGCGCTCGCGGTCGTGATCTTCCCCGCGCTCCCCGCGGGCTCGCGCCTCGAAGGCCCGCTCTGGGTCGGGATCCTCGCCGAAGTGCTCCGCGGGGTTCCCGTCGCCATCGCCGCGGCCGTTCCGCTCTGGGCGGCGACGATGGCGGGCGGCGTGGCGGACGCGCTCCGCGGCTCGACGGAGACGCGCGCGGCGCCGACGGTCGAGGGGGACGCGACGCCGGTGGGGGTCCTCCTCTCGCTCCTCGCGTGCAGCCTGTTCCTCGCCGCGGGCGGACCGTCACGCATCGCGTCGGCGCTCGCGCACGCGGCCGACGACTCGGCCGTCCACGCGGCCCTGCGCGCCTCCCACGACCTCACGGACGGTATCACCATCGCCGTCGCCCTCGGAGCCCCACTCCTCGCCGCCTCGGTCATCATCGAGGTGGCCGGCGCCCTGATCGCCCGCGCGGCGACCCCCGCACAGCTCCACCTTCTCCTCGCCCCGCTCCGCGCGCTCGCGCTCCTCGGCGTCCTCGGGATCGTGCTCGCGAAGACGGGCGAGGCCCTCGCAGGCGCGGTCGCCCACGGGCTCCCCTGAGAAGGCGAGCTCACGCACGCGTGCGCGAGCTCCTCACAAGGGAATGCGATACCCGAGCAGGAGGCCCCCTTCGATGACGAGGACCTGGTTCTTCAAGGTCGCGCAGTCGCCGATCGCGGAGCACTGGTCGACGGAGGGCAGGAACCACCCATCGACCCTGAGGGTGAACCCGACGAGGAAGCTCTCGGAAAACGAGTAACTGAGCCCGGACTGAGCCCCCAGCGAAACGCCCTCGGTGGGCTCGCTGACCTGCGGGTAGCCGACCTGCGGGGAGTAGGTCCCCGGATTGTCGGTCGTGAAACGGTCGACGACGATGGCCGCGCCGACCTGCGCGCCGATCCATCCCTCGAAGAGCTTGTAGTGGAGCGGAATGAAGCGCCCCTCGGCGCCGACCGACAGGTAGTCGCGCGAGTGCGTCCTCGAGAGGCCGCTCGATCCACCGAGGCCGTACCCCGTGTCGCTGGTCGGGTCCGGCGCGAAGAGCACCGCGGCGCCGAACGCCCACGTCGGGCTCGCGCGGTAGAGCAGGTGCACCCCGACCTGGATCGTCGCGTCCCCCCTGCCGAGCGCGAGGCCCGCGGGGAGGTTCCCGCCGCGCTGCGCCGCGGAGATGGGCGCGCTGGGCAGCACGATCGCGCCTGCCTCGACCTCGGCCATCGTGTGCGAGCGGGAGATGAGGCCGCGGTCGAGCTCCTCGTTCCACTTCTCGACGTCGTCCGCGCGTGCGCCGCGCGCGAACAGGACGAGGGCGACGAGCGACGGGGCGTGCACCCAGGCCCGCAGAGGACCGGCGCGCAACCTCATAGCCACTTGCCGCTCGGGACCGGGGGCGGCAGAGACGGCGTGCCGGACGGGGTCCCGGGAGGGGACGAGGGCTGCGGGGCCCCGCCTGGCCCCTCGACGACGATGGATCGGGTCGCGCGAACGACCATCCCGTCGACCTTCGCGTCGAACGTGACGTCGTACTTCCCCGGGTCGAACCCGGTGAACGTCGCCGTGTACACGCCGCCCGGCCCCGGGAGCGCGCCGAGCTTGGTGTCGGACGAGAGGCCCGGACCGTTGATGACGAACCGCGGGTCGTCGACCGACCTCGGGTTCCCCTGTGCGGCGCTGACCTTCGCCGTGAACGTGATCGGCTGGCCGGTCTTCGGGTGCGGGAGCGACGCGTCGACCACGACGTGGGGCGAGGCCGGAGGCGCGGGGTGCGAGCCGTGCGGGGGCGTGGTGACCGTGGGGATCGGGGACGCCGGGGTCGAGGAGGGCTCGGTGCCGCCCGACTTCGCCGCGTGCTCGTACTCCTCGACGAGGTGCTGCGCCGTGGTGTCCGTCGGGTCGAGCTCCTTCGCGAGGCGCGCGAGGTGGAGCGCCGCGGCGAGGTCGCCGCCGAAGCTCCGTCCGACGGCCTCCTTCACGAGCTCGTCGGTGGCGTGCGCGCGGAGCGAGAGGAGCCGCCGATCCCCCGGAAAGCGCGCGAGCCCATCGTTCGTGAGGTCGCGGACGTTGTCGCCGGGGGGCGCGTCCCATCGCGAGTACTTCAGGGCGTCGTCGGCACGGGCGACGACGTCGTCCAGCGAACCCGCGGTCGGCGCCCCGCTCACGAATCCGAGCCTCTGTGCCGCCACGAGCGCGCCGACCAGCCCAGTGACGAGGCAGAGGAACACGATGCCGACGAGCCGACCCGTGCGCCGTCGCGCGGTCCCCGCGGAGGGCGCGGCCTCGTCTTCACCGAGCGAGGCCATCGCGGAACGGACCGGCGGGACAGCCGGTGGGGGCGCGACCGGAGCTCCTGGCGTCGGCGTCGGCAACGCGAGGTTCGCGAGGACGGGCATCGCGGGATCGGTGCGCACGTGGGGCGGAGGCGCGGGCGTCGGCATGCGGACGGGGCTGGAGTCGTCGAGCGTCGGGTCGACGCTGGAGCCGCAGGCCTGGGCGGCGACCGGCGGGAGCGCGTCGTACTGCGTGGCCGCCGGAACGGGCGTCGCGCGCGGCGCGGAGGGGCTGGCGGACGGCGGGCTCCACTTCTGCGTCGAGAGGCTCGGCGGGAGCGCGAGCGACGGCCGCGGGATCGCCGAGGGCTCGAGGTGGACGGGGTCGCGCACGGTCTCGGGGCGGCCGGGGGCCTCGGACGCGGGGAGCGTCGTCGCGAGCGCGCTTCCGCCAGGGTCGGAGAGGCGCGCGGGGGGGACGAAGAGGCTCGAGCGAGGGACGAGATCCTCGGGCGTGAGGCCGACGCTCTTCGCGGCCTCCACGAGCGCCCGCCCGAAGATCCGCGCGTTCGGGGCGCGGTCGGCCGGCGACTTCGAGAGGTTCTTCATGATGACGCCGGCGAGCTCCTCGGGGACGGCCGCGGCGGCCGGGATCGAGCGAATCGGGGGCGGCGCGTCGTGGATCTGCTGTACGAGGAGGGCGACGGCCTGGTCGCCTTCGAAGGGGGTGCGCCCCGCGAGCATCTGGTAGAGGAGCGTCGCCGTCGCGTAGACGTCCCCCGCAGGGCCGACGGCCTCCCCTTGCGCCCCTTCGGGCGAGATGTAGCGCGCGGTGCCGAAGATGAGCCCCGCCGCCGTGGCCATCGACTGCTCGCCCCAGTTGAGGCGCGCGATCCCGAAGTCGAGGACCTTCACGAAGTCCGGGTCGTCGCCGCGCCGGACGAGCATGACGTTCTCGGGCTTGATGTCCCGGTGGACGACCCCCTGCGAGTGCGCCTCGCCCGCGGCATCGCAGACCTGGAGCGCGATGTGGAGCGCGCGCTCGACGGAGAGCGGGCCGCCGGCGGCCGCGAGGGCGCTCTGGAGCGAGAGCCCGTCGAGGTACTCCATCACGATGTACATGGCGCCGTCGGGGAGCTGCCCGGCGAGGTGGACCTGGACGACGTTCGGGTGCTGGAGGCGCGACGCCACCTTCGCCTCGCGGTGGAAGCGCGCGACGAGCTGCTGGTTGGCCGAGAGCTCGCGGTGGAGGACCTTCACTGCGACGTCGCGGTCGATCCCCTTCTGGAACGCGCGGTACACACGCCCCATCGCGCCGACGCCGGCCAGCTTCTGGATCTCGATGTGGCCGGAGATCTCGCGCCCGAGGTACGAGTCGAGCCCCTCCCCCTTCGGGACGTCGGCGTCCGAGTCGCGATCGGTGAGGGGCGCGGAGGAAAGCGGCGAGCCGTCGTTCGGGCAGAAAAGCGCGTCCGGCGGGTAGCGCGCACTACACCCTGGGCACACCTTGGTAGCGGATACCTTCGCGTTCAACTTCGTCCGGGCTCACGTCGAGAAGGCGTAAGTGTAGTACCTGACGCCCCAAGTCCGTACCCGGATCGTAAGGACGGTCGCTCCGAGCTGTCTTGTCGGGCTGGCGCCCTACGGCTAAGGGAGGTCGCTTGGTGTCCGAGGAGCTCACGAGCCCGCCGCGAGGGGCCGAAGTCGCCGTCAACCTCCCGAGCTTCGAGGGGCCGCTCGACCTCCTCCTTCACCTTTGCGAGAAGCACGAGCTCGACATCCTGCAGATCCCCGTGGGGTTCGTGACGGAAAAGTACCTCGAGTACCTCGCGATCATGCGGCTCTTGAACCTGGACGTCGCGAGCGAGTACCTCGTGATGGCGGCAACGCTGGCGCACATCAAGTCGAAGATGCTCCTGCCGACGCCGCCTCCGGGTCAGGACGACGATCCAACGCTCGATGAGGAGGACCCGCGCGAGGCGCTCATCCGCAGGCTGCTCGAGTACCAGAAGTACAAGCAGGCAGCCGCCGATCTCGCCGCACGCGGGGTGGCGGGGCGCGACGTGTTCGTCCGCGGGTCGGCGATCGAGGAGGCGGTCAAGACCGAGCTCCCGCCGCTCGCCGAGGTGCCGCTCTACGCCATTGTCGAGGCCTTCCAGCGAGTTCTTTCGCGGAGCAAGGTGAAGCTGTCGCACGACGTCGTGGCCGACCGCATCAGCATCAGCGATCGCATCGTCGAGCTGACCGAGGTCATCATGACGCGGCGCCGCGCGACGTTCGAGGAGCTCTTCGAGGGGCAAACGACGCGCTTCGACCTCGTCATCACGTTCCTGGCGCTCCTCGAGATGACGAGGCTGCGGCTCACGGCCCTCGTCCAGATGGGACCCCTCGCGCCGCTGTACGTGGAGGCTCGCGGCGAGGCCGCCCCTCCGAACGCACCCGCCGACGCCCAAGACCCCGAAGAGCACGACAGAGGAGAGACGTGATCCCCGACGACCCGCCCCCCCCCGAGAGCTCGGAGTCCGTCCTGACCGAGCTCGACGCGACCGTGAACCTGGCGGGGGACTCCGCCGTTCTCCAGCCCAAAGAGCCCGCGCCGACCGCGGGCAGCTCGGAAGTGACCCGCGCGCACCTGAAGGGGCTCCTCGAGGCGCTCATCTTCGCGAGCGATCACCCGCAGAAACCGAACGAGCTCGCGCGGGCCGCGTCCGCCGGCGTCAAGGAGGTCCGCGCGTTGCTCGTGGATCTCAAGGCCGAGTACCTGCCACGCGGCATCCAGCTCGACGAGGTCGCGGGCGGCTGGATCTTCCGCACGCACCCTGCCTACGCGCCGTTCGTCCGCGACCTCACGAAGCAGAGGCCCGTACGCCTCTCGCGAGCGCAGGTCGAGACGCTGGCGATTCTCGCGTACCGTCAGCCGGTCACGCGCCCCGAGATCGACGAGATCCGCGGGGTCGACTCCGGTCCCGTGCTGAAGCTCCTGCTCGAGCGCGACCTCGTGCGCATCCTCGGGAAGAAGGACGAGCCCGGGCGGCCGCTCATCTACGGGACGACGACCGCGTTCCTCGAGTTCTTCGGGCTCCGGTCGCTGAAGGATCTGCCGACGCTCCGTGAGTTCACCGAGCTGACCGAGGACTCGCAGCGGGTCGCGGAGAGGGAGCTCGGGGAGCTGCTCGAGAGGGCGCAGCCGGAGCCGGTCGCGGTGGGGAGGGCCGCGGCGGGGGAAGGTGAGGACGCGGCGGATGAGAGGGGCGAGGTCGCGGGCGAGGTCGCGGGCGAGGTCGCGGGCGAGGTCGACGACGACGACGACGACGACGACGACGACGACGACGACGACGACGACGACGAGGACGACGACGAGGACGACGACGAGGGTTGACTATTCGGCGGCAGGGTCGGGATACCCCGCCGCCAGCTTGGCCGTCTCCTCGCGTAGCTTCTTGTGCACGGCGAGCTTTCGGACGAGCTCCCATAGCTGTGGGTCGGCGAGCGCCTTCAGGGGGTCGTCCCCTTTCCCCTTCCTCGGGATCGCAGAGGGCCCCTTCTTTGCCAGCGCGGCCATGGCATCGACGTAGCGCTTGGTCGGGAAGAGATCTCCTCGCTCCCACGCGAGCACCGTGGCCTGATCGAGCTCGAGCGCGGCGGCGAGCTCCTTGGCGGTGCACGCGAGGTCCTTCCGGAGGGCTTTGAGGGCTTCGGGCGTCACGGTGCGTCCTCGCGGGGAGTCTTGCCGGGATCGAGCGCGCGCGCAACGAACGCGCTAACCTTCGTGGTCCTCCTGCCCCTTCCTCCTCGGGACGCGTTGAATTCATCTCGCCCCACCTCGACCGCCGCGTTGCTCTGGCTGCGCGGGCTGCTCGCGACTCTCACGGCGATCGGCGTCGTCGCGGCAGGCGGGATCGCCCCGGCGTGCTCGACATCGCCCCAGACGAGCTCCGTCGACGCGAGCTTCGACGCCATCGTGGTCGAGAGCCCTCCGGATGCGGTGGCGGGCGCCGACGTCGCCGCGGGCAAAGGCGTGGCGGACGCCGCGGGGCTCCAAACCGGCGTGCGGCTCGCGCTCATGTCGCCGCTGCCGTTCGGCGTCGACGTCTGCCTCGGCGCGAACCAGAGACTCCAGGGCCCTCTCGTCTACCTGTCGAAGCAGCTCCCGACGCTCCCCGACGCTGGGCGCGATGCGCCGCGGCACCCGGCGAGCGACGCGTCGACCGACGCACGGCCGGACACCCGCGACGCGACCCCCGACGCGGCGGCCGACGGCGGCGACGCAGCGGTGCGGTCCGACGCCACGCTCGACGGTGATGCCACGGCGCGCGACGCGAGCCCGCACCCGCACGACGGTGCCGTGGGCGACGCGGAGACCGACGCGGGAAAGGACGGAGGCGTGCGCGCGGGTGGCGTCCTCCAGTGGACCGTCAGCGATCCGCTCACCGTCCAGGGCGCCGGGAACTTCAGCGTGCGGATCGTCGTCGGAGGGTCGTCGTCGTGTTCTACGGGCGTCCTCCCGATGGCGTCGGAGACCGTCACGCTCGCGCCCGGGGAGTTCGCGACGTTCGTGGTGCTCGCGGTGCCGCCAGCAGGCGACGCCGGGGCCGACGCCGCCGCGAACGACGCCGCTCCGACGGACGCGGAGAGACCGCGGGACGCCTCACGGGCGGACGCGCGCCCTGTGGATGCTTCGGCGATCGCCCTCCCGACGGTGAAGGTCATCAAGCTCGTCGACGAACCGCTGAGCGCCGAGCTCGCGTCGACGCTGACGCTCGCCCACGCGCGGTTCTTCAACGCGACGACCTTCGCGCCCGATGCAGGAACGGTCAGCCCGCTCGGGGTCGTTGCCGTGGCGCAGAACGGGACGGTCCCGCTCGCCGACGATGTCCCCATGGACGGTGTCTCGGCGACGCACGCAGCAAATCCAGCCGTCGATTCGCTGGGTTACTGGGCAGGGCCTCCGCTCAGCTCGACCGCTCCGATCGACCTCCGAGTGGGCGCGCCGGTGCCGACCGACGCGAGCGTCGAGGGGGGCACCGTCGCACCCTCCTGGACGTTTGCGCCGTCGTCGACGGGCTCGTTCGGCCTCGTCGCCCGGTCGAATCATACGGGCTTCCTCGTCGGCGGCGGCGTGGGTCCGCCGAACCTTGTCTGGTGTGACGACACATGCGTCGGAGTCGACGCCGCGGTGTGCGGCTCCGCGGCGGTCACGCAGTGCGTGCTAGTCACACCGGAGTGACGTTCGCCCCCGCGACGACCATGCGCGCGACGCGGAGGGTGGGCGCGGCCGTGGAGCTCCGGAGGTCGAGGTCGGAGCCCACGGCGTCGACGCGTTGCCAGAGGTCGTCGACGTTGAGCGAGATGGTGACCTCGCTGACCGGGAACGTGAGCTCGCCGTTCTCGATCCAGAACCCGCTCGCGCCGCGCGAGAAGTCGCCCGTCACCGCGTTGAAGCCGAACCCCATCATGTCGGTGACGTAGAGGCCTCGCTTGGTCCCCTTCACGATCGCCTCGGGACTGTCGCCGCCCGGCTCCAGGATGTAGTTCGACGTGCTCGCTCCCACGCCTGCGCCGCCGCCGCGTGACGCGCTCGCCGTGCTGGCGCGCGAAAGCTTCCGCGCGGAGTAGCTATCGCAGAGGTACGTGCGAAGGATGCCTGCCTCGACGACGACGTTCTTCCGGCTCGCCAGCCCCTCGCCATCGAACGGTCGCGAGCCGGGCGCCCGCGGGATGAGAGGGTCGTCCACGATGGTGACGAGCTCGCTCGCCACGCGCGTCCCCTCGCGGCCCACGAGGTAGCTGGACTTGCGCCAGATGGAGCTCCCCATCGCGCAGCCCGCCATGAGCCCGAGGATCGACCGTGCGGCGTCCGGGTCGAAGACGACGGGGAACTCGCCGGTCGCGACGGGGCGCGCGCCGAGCTTCCGGAGAGTGCGCCTCGCCGCCTCCTTCCCGACCTCGGTGGCGGGCTCGAGCTCGACGAGGTGGCGCTTGGCGGTCCAGTGATAACCGCGCCGCTTCTTGCCGTCGGCGTCGTCGGCGACGGGCACGACACTGAGCGACTGGTATGACCCGCGGTACGCCGCGCGGAATCCGCTCGAGAGGACGAGCGCGACCCCGCCCGCCGTTCGCCCGAACGTCCCGCCGTCGCTGTTGGTGATGCGCGCGTCGTACGCCCGCGCGGCGTCCTCGGCCTCCTTCGCCAGCGCGATGGCCTGCGCCGCATCGAGGCGACCGCCGGCCGGGTCGTAGAGGTCGAGCGCCGGAGCAGTGGCGGGGTCGCAAAGCAAGGAAGGGTCTGCCGGACCGGCGAAAGGATCCTCCTGGGAAAGGTCGGCGAGCTCGATGGCGTCGGCGACGGCACGCTCGATCCCGGGCGGGGACAGGTCGCTCGTGGACGTCGACGCGACCCGTCGGCCCTTCATGACGCGGAGCCCCAGCGAGCGGCTGCCGGCCTCCTCGACGAGCTCCGGCTCACCGAGGCGGACGCGGGCCGACAGCTCCGCGCCAAATCGGACGACGCACTCGGCGACGGTCGCGCCGCGCCCTTTGGCCATCGCGACGATCTTGTCGCCGAGCTCGAGGAGCTCCGTGAGCTCGCGATCGACAGGAGCATTTCCGGTGAGCATGGCCGGGGACGGTAACACGTCCCACGCGGCGCCCGAGCCTACTGCGTGAGCGTCCCCGTCGGCGTGACCACGAAGTGGAAGCTCGGGTCGGGCGCGCCGGTCGTGTAGTCGATCTCGTCGACCACGATCGCGCCGTCGGACCGCTGCTGGACGAGCCCGAAGCCGTAGTCGGCGCCGCCGCTGAGCGGAGCGCCGCCGTTGCCGATGACGATCTTGTTGCCCGAGTGCGAGTAGTCGTGCGTGTGACCGCAGATCTCGAGCGTGAGAGGATACTGCGCGATGATCGCGTCAGAGGGGGTAACGCCCGGCGCCGTGTTCGCCTCGCTCGCCTCGTGGCGGACGACGAAGGTGTAGGTCGTCGCCTCCGCGAGCGTCGTGGCGAGCCAGCTCGACTGCCCGGAGTCCCACGCGTTCGCCGCGACGATGACGATCTTGCTCGTCCACGAGCCGTCCGACGCCGCAACCTTGATCGCGTAGTAGGGGTTCGTCTGCTGGATTGGCCCGAGCATCATCGAGAGGAAATTCGAGTAGTTCGGCGTGACGCCGTCCGGGTTGCCGGAGCCGCAGTTGGAATCGGTGTAGCCCGTGCACTCGTGGTTCCCCATCGCGGGGAACACCTGACCCGGGAACTTCGCGCGGGCCTGCATGTACAGCGCGATCTGGGGCGAGGACTCGGTGCCTGTCGTCGACGCGTACTGGTAGTCGCCGGTCCCGACGATGAACGAGGGCTGGGGGCTCAAGCCCGTGACGTCGGAGAAGATGGCGTCGATGATCGCCGTGGGATACTCGGCGGTCTGATCCACGTTCGGCGGACGGGTGTCGCCGACGATCGCGAAGTAGAGACGCGAGACCGACCCGCCCGTCGCGGCGACCGAGCCGGTCACGGCGCCTCCCGTGAACGTGATCCCGGTCGAGGTGTGGGCCCCCGAGTCACCGGGGCACGGCGTACTCGCCGTGGTGCACCCGGCGGGAGGCGCCTGACACTTGGACGTCGCGTCGTCGCAGTACCAGCCCCCGTAGCAGCCGTTCGTCTGGCACGTCTTCGACGACGACCCGCCGCAGCTCGTACAGCTCGCCGTCGCGGACGGACCGACGAGCCCTCCGCAGCTCGAAGCGCTCGTTATGCAAGGCGCGCCGCTGCCGTCACCCTTGCTCGACGACGCGTCGCCTGCGTGCCCCCCCGCGTCCGCCGAGAAGGTCTCGCCTGTCGTGCTTCCACCACCGCAACCCGCCGACGTCGCCGCCAAGGCACCGAACACGAGGTGAAACACCCGCCGGAGGCTCCGCGGCCGAAACGAGACGTGCATCCCGCCGAGCATGCGGGAGCCGCGACGAATTGCCCGAGAATTCGTGACGAACCTGTGCCGATGACGTTGGGCCGCGACTTTTCTAGCGTGAGCGGTCGTCACCCGCGCCCTAGGGCGCGAGACCGGCGAGGAGCGCCGCGATCTGGCCGAGCGGAAGCACCTTGTCGGCGAGCCCCTCCCGGACCACGGCCCCAGGCATTCCGTAAACCACCGCGGTCTCCGCCGATTCGGCGATCACCATGCCACCCGCGGCGCGCACGACGCGAGCGCCGGCCAGGCCGTCGTCCCCCATTCCCGTCAGGACGACGGCGACCGCCCTCGAACCGACGGCCTTCGCGACGCTCGACAGGAGCCGGTCAGCGCTCGGGACGTAGCGGTCTCCCGCCTGCGCAGGGCCCACGCTCACGCGGAGCTCGCCCTTTGAAGCGACCAGCTCCATGCACTGGCGCCCCGGGCAGACGAAGCCGACGGCGCGTGCGAGCAGATCCCCATCCTGCCCCTCCGTCACACGCACCGCGCCGCGCCGATCGATGCGCTCCGCGAACGTGCGCGTGAACTTGTCCGGCATGTGCTGCGCCACCAGGAAGCCCGCAGGCGTCGCGACGGGGATCCTCGAGAAGATCTCGAGGAGCGCGCTCGGTCCACCCGTCGAGCTCGCGATAGCGACCACGTACTTCGGCGGCGACTGGAGAGCCACTGCGGGACTGCCGTCGGTCGGCTTCCCTTCCAGCGTGAACGCTCCCGAGGCGCTCGGACGCCTGATCGACGCGAAGAGGGCGGGACGGATGCCCCGCGCGAGGCGAACCTTGTTCAAGATCTCGTCCTTGATGTCGCCGCCGCCGGGGGCGAGCCGCTGGTCCGGCTTCGCGACGAAGTCCAGCGCGCCCAGCTCGAGTGCTTTGAAGACGTTCTCTTTCTGGGAGTAGCTCGAGACGACAATGACGGGCGTGGGCTGCTTCGCCATCAGGATGCGGAGGAACGTGAAGCCGTCCATCCGCGGCATTTCGAGGTCGAGCGTGATGACGTCGGGCTTGAGCAGCGTCGCCCGGAGCAGCGCCTCCTCGCCGTCTGCAGCCTTCCCGACGACCTCGATGTCCGGGGCGTCGACGAACACGTCGGCAATCGTGCGGCGATTGTAGGCGGAATCGTCGACCACGAGCACCCGCACGGGAGGCATCGCGAGCGCGCCGGTCGGGCTGGGGGGTGGGGGAGGCGGCAACGTGCCACCCTTACCACGTCGCGCACGACGACGCAGCACGGGCACCCCGGGGGTCGCCGCTCGAGTCGCTAGGGCTGCGTCTGAAAGAACTTCGGCTTCCTGTAGACCAGGTCCTCCTTCAGATGGAGGAGCTCGAAGGCGGTCGAAACGTTGAGCAGCGACTCGGAATGGCCGAGGAGCAGCGTGCCGCCCGGGTAGATGCGCTCGTGGAAGAGATCGATGGCGGAGCGCCGCGCGTGCGGGTCGAAGTAGATGAGCACGTTCCGACAGAACACCGCGTCGACGCGGCCGATGAGGCGGGCCTTCTCGCGCTCGAGCAGGTTCATCTGGCCGAAGTGACACATCGCCCGGATGCGCTCGACGACGTGCGCGCCGTCGGAGCGGTCGATGAAGTAGGCGCGGCGCTTGTCGTTCGACGTCGTTCGGAATGAGCTCGGGCCGTACACGCCGCGGCGGGCGACGCCGATGCAGCGCCTCGAGATGTCCGAGCCGAAGACGCGGACGTCCCACCCCTGGAAGAGGTTGGTCTCGTGGATCAAGATCGCGATCGTGTATGCCTCCTCGCCCGTCGCGCAACCGGCGCTCCAGATCGTGAGCCGACGCCGCGCTCGTGCCTGCTCCGCGAGCATGGGGAGGATCTCTTCCTGGAACGCGCGGAGCTGGTACTCCTCGCGGAAGAAGTAGGTCTCGCTCGTCGTGAGCAAATCGTAGAGCGCCTCCCACTCCTGCTCGGCCGCCGGATCGAACGAGAGAAACTGGCAGTAGGCGGCAAACGTCTTCACGTTCACGACGACGAGGCGCTCCCGAAGTCGACGCTCGAGGCTGGGCCGCGTGCTCGGTGCGAGGGCGAGCCCCATTCGCGCGCCGAACGCGTCACGCAGGAGCCGGAAGTCGTCCGGAGAGAGAGGCGGGACGTCGCCTCGACCGAAGCCGTCCGTCACGGGCCATCCTTCGCCGATCGCGACGAGAGCGCGCGCGTCAGCGCCTCTCGAACGACGGGATCGGTCTCGCGATCGAGCCGAGCGCGCACGAGGGCGTCCGCCGCCGGGTTGTGCTCGCCACCGAGGAGCTCGGCGGCGAAACGTCGGACCTCGTAGGACGGGTGGTCGAGGCAGAGCCCGACGCGCGCGAGCGTGCGCGCCGTCATCGAACGCGAGAGCTCGATGAGCGCGCTCTTGACGACCCCTGCGTCGGGGTGATCGAGCGCGACGAAGAGTCCCTCGTCGCGACGCGCGCCGCGGAGCTGTCCGATGGCCTCGACGGCGGACGACGCGAGGAGCGGGTCTTCGCTGCGGAGCAGAGGCCGCGCGGCGTCGAACGCCTGCCCAGGGCTCGCTTCGCCGAGCGCGCGGAGCGACGCCGCCACAACCACGGTGTCGTGGACGCCTTCGAGGAGCGCGAGGAGTGGCTCGGACTGCCCGAAGCGACCGAGGGCTCGCACCGCCGCAAGCACGACCTCCCTCTCCTCATCGGCGAGCGCCCGCGCGACGACGGCCGAGTCCGTTGGTCCGCCGATGGCCGAGAGCGCCTC
>Ga0209415_10006638_pt1 | contig 20463 bp, 17 predicted proteins | sample PeaSoiSIISIP2007_FD_187696 | JGI IMG/M metagenome (GOLD analysis project Ga0209415, IMG submission 187696) | Peat soil microbial communities from Weissenstadt, Germany - SII-SIP-2007 (SPAdes) (version 2) | ecosystem: Environmental > Terrestrial > Soil > Wetlands > Peat | place: Germany...
CAGCGATTGGAGAAGCTGCATCAGCCGGGCTCGTTCCGGGCCTTCCTTGAACGCGGTTTTCGCGTCGAATGGTGGGGGGGCCGAGCGATAGTAGAGATTGGGAAGCAGCACGCAGTAGCCGTTGGACGCCAATCTCTCGGCCATGTCGCATAGTCCCGGCCGAATGCCGAAGGCATCCATGTAAAGGATCACGGCCGGATGTCGCCCGCTTTGCGGGCTGAATAGATGACACGGGGCCACGCCATCTTTCGTTTTGATGTCAATCGTTTGCATGCTCATGGAGGAAATCCTATCGAGGCAGTCGATCCAATTCTTGTTCGAGCGCGTCCATCAGCGGCCGAAGGGTTTTCTGGGAGAAATCAAACGCGATACCTGCGGCGGCGAAGAGCCGGGGCAGGGGCCGGGTGCCGCCGAGGGCCAGGGCCGAACGGTAATTGGCCAGCGCCTGGTGGGGGTCTTGTTTCGCTTTCATCCAAAGTTGCAAAGCCCCGAGTTGGGCGATGCCGTATTCGACGTAATAGAACGGGGCATGGAAGAGATGTCCCTGGCGTTGCCAGAGCGATTCGCGGGCCGGTTCCCAGCCCGTCCAGTCCACGATGCCGCTGAAGCGGTCGAGCAGGGAGAGCCAGACGGTCTTGCGTTCCTGCCGGTCATGGGCCGGATGGGTGTACAGCCAATGCTGGAACGAATCGATGATCGCCATCCAGGGGAAGAAATAGATGATGCCTTCGATCAGTTTTCGCTTGGCGCGAGCGGTGTCGGCGTCGTTGTAGAAGACCGAGAGATGTTCGCTGCCGAGCAATTCCATGCTCATGCTTGCGACCTCGCAGAATTCCATGGGTGCCGAGCGTAGGAAAACCAAATCCTCTCCCGAGGACGCGAGGTGATGGAATGCGTGTCCGCCCTCGTGCAGGAGGGTTTCGACATCGCGTTGCAATCCGGCGGCATTCATGAAGATGAACGGCTGGCGCGATTCCTCCAGGGGCATGAGATAGCCGCCGGGCTGTTTCCCCTTGCGGCTTTGAAGATCGAGATTTCCGCGCTCGCGTAGCTGATCGAAATCTCCCGCCAGCGTGGGCGACAGGCGGTTGAAGATTTCCCGCGTCTTGCCGACAAAGTCGTCGATCCGGTTTTCGTCGAACGGCCGAAGCGGCGGGCGGCCCTTGGGATCGGCTGCCGAATCCCACGGCCGCAGGATTTGGAGATTCATGTCGGCGGCACGCTGGCGGTCAAGCCGGCGAACGATCGGCACGCACGTTTCGGCGATGGCATCCGAGAACCGCAGGCAATCCTGGGGCGTGTAATCGAACCGCTTGTTGGCCTTCCATTGAAAGGCGCGGTAATCGCCCAGCCCCGCGTTCAGGGCGATCTTGTGTCTCAGCGGAAACAGCGCATCGAAAATCGCTTCGATCGCCTCGCGGTCCACGAGCCTGCGGCGCGCGCTGGCTTCCCATGCCTCCTGGCGGGTGGGGCGGTCCGGGTCTTCGAGAAAGCAGGCAACCTGCTGCATCGTCAGCTCTTTGCCGCGGAAATTGACCGTCATTTGCCCGTTGATCTGGTCGTACTCCGTCACCTTCCGCGTGATTTCGGTCTCAAGGGAGACGTTCTCCTCGCGGAATATCTCCACCTCGGCCCGCCAGCGTCGATCGAGCACCTCGAAGCGCTTTCCGTCCAGCTTCTGCCGCGCCGGCGATTGCAGATATTTCTTTTGCAGCGCGAAAGCGAGCGGTTTGACCATCGGTTCCACCTCTTCGACGAACTGGAGGAATCGACGTTTGATGGCCTCGTCGTCGGTATGGCAACTCTTGTCTATGTATCGCCGGCTGCCGTATTCATCGACGACCGATGCCAGTTCCGAAAAATCCGCCAACCAACTCGCCAGTTGCTCGACGGTTTCAACCGGGCGATCGAGAAGTGCTTCGTAGAGCTTCCGCAACTGCGGGAAATCGGAGGGGTCCAGGTCGTCGGGCACGAATCGGCGTGGGTAGGCATTTGCGGTCATCGAACGATCCTTTACATTGAGGAGGTGAACACTAATAAACTGCCGGCGGCCGGGCAACAGCAGGGCGCGAATTCTCGCGGCGCAAATGCTTCCGGCGCCAATGCGATCGAGATGCGCGGCGTCGGCGTGATGCGCGACGGGCGGTGGATTCTTCGTGACGTGGACTGGCGGGTCGGTTCCGGATCGCTGGCGGCGATCCTCGGTCCCAACGGCAGCGGAAAGAGCACGCTGGCGCGGATTGCGGCCTGCCATCTCTGGCCGACCGCGGGGCAATGCAGCGTCCTGGGGGGCCGATTCGGCGAGACCAACCTGCCGGACCTTCGCCGGCGCATCCGCCTCGTCCAGGCCGCCGGGCCGTACGACGTCGATCCGGCTCTGACCGCGCGCGAGGTGGTGCTGACGGGGTATTTCGGCAGCATCGGATTGTATGAAACGCCCGACAAGAAGATGACCCGCCAGGCGGAGCAATTGCTTGAACAGCTCGGATTGAGCGCGGTGGTGGACCATTCGTATGCGTCGCTGAGCAGCGGCGAGCGCATGCGCAGCCTGATCGCCCGCGCGATGGCAACCCGGCCGGGACTGTTGATCCTCGACGAGCCGACCAGCGGGCTGGATCCGCTGGCGCGCGAGCAGGTTTTGGCGACGATCGAGACGTTGTTGGAAACCGGCGGGGGGCCGACGGTTGTGCTCATCACCCATCACATCGAGGAATTGCCGCCGCGGACGTCGCAGGTGCTGCTGCTGCAAGACGGCAGGCCGGCGGCATCGGGTACGATGGACGCGGTGCTTCGGCCCGAAATCCTTTCGCGGACGTTCGGGTTTCCGGTGCAGGTCCGCGCCAGCGGCGGAAGATATTATCTGGAAGTTCATCCCACGGCATGGAAGGGGCTTTTGCCGGATCGGAAAATCTAATGTCCGATAAAAAGAGGGATTTGAACCGGCAGATGCGGAGCGGCTGATCCACTCGATAGCTTTCACCCACCCGGCAAAAATTGCCGGTGATCTGTTAAGCGAACCCTGCGTTGCGCCGATGAGAGGTCAGCAATCGGGTCTGTTCCCTATCCCGCGGGTGCGGTAGGGGAGCAGGCTTGGAGGGGCTGTGCTGCATTTGGGCGGTGCGGTCTTCAGCGCAAAAGCGCTTGCGCGCGTTCGGTTCGGGACTGATGGCCTGGCGGCCAAAGGTTTTGAACGCGACTGCCGGCCTTGAGGCTTGGTGGTGAGACGCGGAAGTCATGTCGCCTCTTTGGGAGATATATCATGAAGGCGATTTCGAATTTCGTGACCAGCCTGGTCAAGGACGAGCAGGGTGGTGAGGTCCTCGAGTACGCATTGATTGCCGGTCTGATCGTCGTGGCGGCGATAGCCGTCATCGGTTCGGTCGGCACCAAGGTGCTCGCCCGCTGGAACTCGCTGAACAGCAGCATGTAACCCCGAGGCGTTGCTTGAGGGTCGGCGGCACTAGGACCGATCGACAGGCGCGGCTTCCGGCCGGCGCCGTTCGTGTCGGGATTTGTCCTCGGTGTGCCCCCGATTACCGAAGGCAATCGGAGCCTACAAGGCTGTGCAGCAGAAGTTCCGTGAACTATGGGCGGTGGGTATTCGGTCATTCGATCCCACCGCCCTTCTTTCTATTGGAATCATAGGGAGGACGAGGAAGGGCATCATGCTTCAGTTCTTGAGGAGCCTGGGGCGGCTATGTCGCGACGAGAGCGGAAGTGAAGTGCTGGAATATGCCGTGGTTACGGGCCTGATCGTAATGGCGGCAATCGCGGTGATCGGAAAGGTGGGAACGAAAGTTCTCGCTCGTTGGAACAGCCTCAATTCGTCCCTGTAACTGGACGATAACGGGTCATATATGACTTGGTCCGTCCTGCTTGGGTGGGCTCCGTTGATTGGCTCGCTGGCCCTGGCCGCGGTCATCGACGCGCGCCAACGGCGAATTCCGAATTGGTTGACGTTCGGGCTGCTGTTGGGAGGACTGGGGCGCGCGTTGGCATTGGGCGGCGGCGCCGGCTTCGGGCATGCCGTTCTGGGAATGCTCGCCGGAGCGGCCATTCCCCTGGTGCTGTACGCGATATCGGCGCTGGGAGGAGGCGACGTCAAACTCTTGGCGGCGATCGGGGCGTGGGTGGGCGCGGGACCGGCGGTTTTGGTGTTTATGGTCGAGGCCTTGCTGGGGCTGGGGATCGTGCTGGTTCAGGCGGTGGCGCAGCGAAAGACCCAAGCGTTGTTGCGGAACAGCGCGCTGATCGCGGTGAATTTCGCCGGTGTGTCAGAGCTTGGCCTGCAAAATGCGGTTGAGACGGGCAAGTCGTGCCGCGCCATCAGCCGGCCGTTGCCGTTTGCGGTGCCGGCTTTTTTTGCGACCTTGATCGTCCTTTTGACGGGCCGACTCGTCGGGAGATAGAAATGTATTCCACTAACTCGCGGATTTTCGGTAATGTGAAGAGACAGGTTTACGGCATCCGGCGCCGGTTTCGCAGGGGCGGGGCGGTTACGCTGGAGATGGCGCTGACGCTGTCGATCCTATTTTCGATCTGCTACGGCTTGATCGAGTTCGGGTATTACTTTTACGTGAAGAACACGATGGAAGGCGCCGCCCGCGAGGGATGCCGCGCCGCCATCGTCACCGGCGCGACCATCGCATCTGCCAACACCGCCGTCGAAAACCAATTGCAGGTCGCCAACCTTGTCCCCAGCGGCACCAGCGCATCGGGATCCGGGACGTACACGATCGGTAATTACACGGTCACTTACACCGACAGCACCACCGGCACGACGCTGACTTCCGCGACGCTTCCGACCATGACGATCGGCGACACGCTGACCACGACAATTACCGCGACGTGGGGAACCGTGGGCGCCGGCTTCCGGCCGATGGCTCTCATCGGGTCCAGCAAGACTTTGACCGTCGGCTCGGCGATGCGTAAGGAAGGCGACTAGCAGCAACTGTCTTGGAATAGCGCCGGTCCCTATCGGACGTTCGATCGTGGCCGGACTTTCCGTCGTACCGGGCGACTTTCTTCTATATATAGAAAGCCATGGAAGATGAACGCTTATTGCGAGCTCCTGGCGCTGGTCAGATAACCGCACAAAGTCTCAAAATTCAAAACTCTTCGCACCCTTCCTAAACCGAACAACCGATTCATCCGAGAACAAAGACAAAGGCAAACCGCCTACTTGGAGAACACTATGAACGTGAAAAAGATCGCACCGTTGATCGTCGCGCTGATTCTGGGCGGGATTGCCGCCAAGATGGCGTTCGATTTTGTGCAGAAGCGGCAAAACGGAATTCTGACCGAGGCGAAGCGGCCGCAGGTGGTCATCGCCAAGCACGGCATCGATGCCGGCGCGGTCTTGACGGAGGACGACCTGGCGCTGGGCGAAGTGTCGCCCGATGCCGTGACCGACAATGTCTTCACCACGACGCAGCAGTTGCTGGGCCGCGTGGCGGTCGTTCCGGTGATTCAGGGCCAGGTAATTGCCGCAACGCTGTTGGCGCCGCGCGGCATGGGTCCGGGCCTCCAGGCGGCGGTGCCGATCGGCATGCGCGCGGCCACCTTTGAGATCAACGAAATGACCGGCGTTGCCGGATATCTCGTTCCCGGTTGCCACGTCGACGTCGTCCAGACCTTAAAAGATGAGAGGACCGGTCTGCCGACGGCGCGCACGATCGTCCAGAACGTGAAGGTCACGGCGGTCGGAATGCGGCACAATCCGCAGGACGGCGACGGCGGCGGCCGCAGCATCACCCTCCTCGTAACCCCGCCGCAAGCGGAACTGCTCGAGTTGGCCAGCTCTATCGGCCGGCCACGCTTCGCCCTCCGCGGCGGCAACGACCTCTCCGTCGTTGAGACCAAGGGCATCACTTTTGCCGAGTTGATCGGACACCACACGAACCACAGTGAGGAGTACGCCTCCGCGATCGCCCCCGTGCCGACCACGCAACCGGCGGTTGTGCTGACCGGTTCGAATTCCAACGTCACGACTCGCCCGAGCAACCTCGATCGGGAGGACGATCAGTGGACGATCGAGGTCATTCGCGGCGGGACGGCTTCGGAAGTCAAGTTCGCCCTTCACCCGGGCGACGAGCAGATCAGCGGATTGGATAGAGATAGGTGAAGACCGCGAGCCTTACAACATTGTTAATTAGGAAAAAGAAGTTCAACGGAAACGATCACAGAGCAAGGAAGAACATTATGTCACAAACGAAAATGTCCAAGATCGGGCGTAAATCCGTACTGGCGCTGGGCGCGGCCCTGGCGATGTGGACGCTGGCGTGGCCGGCAACCGTCTCGACGCGGGCCGACGCCACGACCGAGCCATCGATGTCCATGTCGGAGGACCAGTCCATTACGACGGTCGTTCTTCAGCCAGGCAAGGCGAAGAAGATGTCCTTCGATCAGCGGATCAAGCGGGCCAATATTCTGGCTCCCGACATCGCGGATGTCATCCCGCTGGGGCCGAACGAACTGTTGTTGACCGCCAAGAAGTCGGGTTCGACTCAACTGATCGTTTGGGATGAGGCGGATCACACTCAGATCATGGACATCGAGGTTGCCACGCCCGTGGCCATTTTGCAGAAAAGGCTTCTGACCCTTTTCCCCCAGTCCAAGATCACGGTCGAGGATGCCAACGGAACGATCACGCTGACCGGGCAGGTTCACGATCTGGAAACCGCGCGGCGGGCCGAGACGATCGCCCTGCCGTACAGCGGGGTCAATAAGCTGGTCGATCTGCTGGAAGTCGGCGGCGGACAGCAGGTCATGCTGAAAGTGAAGTTCGCCGAGGTGAGCAAACAAGCTGAAAAAGAGCTTGGGTTCAACTTCGGCGGACAGGACGGCCACTCGGTCTGGGGTGGAAACGTCGGCGCCAATACAATGGGCATCGTGCCCGGGGGGTTGACTGCGCCGAATATCCTGGATATTCCCGCCGGCGCCGTCAGCGCCGCCAGCACATTTGGCTCCGGACAGTTCGCGGGCATCGCGTTCGCCTACTTTGTCGATGCCCTGGAGCAGAACAGCCTGCTGCGGACGCTCGCCGAGCCGAACCTCGTCACCACCAGCGGACAGCAGGCAACGTTCCTGGCCGGTGGTTTGTTCCCGTACCCCGTTCCACAATCCGGCGGCACGGGCGGGGCGGCGACGATTACCATTCAATTCCAGCAATACGGCGTGCAATTGAAATTCACCCCGATCGTGCTGGGCAATGGGCGAATCCGTCTCAAGGTGAATCCGGACGTCAGTGAGCTGGACTACAGCCATACGGTCTCGCTCGATGGGACCGAGGTGCCGGGCCTGACGGACCGCAATGTGGATACGACGGTCGAGCTGGCCGAAGGCCAGACTTACGCCCTGGCCGGTTTGTTGCAGGACGAAGTGACCGCCAGCAACAATCAGTTCCCGATCCTGGGCGACATTCCGGTTCTGGGCGCGCTGTTCCGATCGGTCAAATATCAGAAGAACGAGACCGAACTGGTGGTGCTGGTGACGCCGGTGCTGGTGCACGGGATCGACCCGGGCGACGTGACGCCGGTTCCGGGCGAGAAGTGGCGTGATCCGAACGCCGCGCAGTTGTACTTCCTGCACGATCTGGGCGGCGAAGAATTGCCGCCGCCGCCGGCGCGGCCTGAGGGCTCGACCGATCAGACTCCGCAATTCCAAGGTCCGGCGGGATTCCAACCCCCACCGGCCACCGGCAAATGAAACTCCGGTGTTTCGTGGCGGCTGGAAGCGGATGAAACCCGCGAGTGGATGGAATCCACTCGGTGAGTGGATGGAATCCACTCGAGTTCAACCCAGGGACGCATTGCTATGTATGTGCAAATGAATTGCGTCATCGTCGACGCCGACAACACCAACCGGGAAGAGCTGGCAACGTTCCTGGTTCGCTTCGGGGCTTTGCCGGTCGCGCAGTTTCCCAATGTCGAACCATTGGTGCAGACCCTGGGGAAGCCGGACGGGCCGTTGTTGGCGATCATCAACCTGGACCCCAATCCCGGCGAAACGCTGAAGAAAATCTCGACGTATCCACGGCAGTTCCCCGCGGTGAACTTCTTCGTGATGAGCCAGACGGTCGACCCGAACCTGCTCATGGAAGCGATGCACCTGGGGATCAAGGAATTCATCCCCCTGCCGATGAGCGAGCAGAAATTCACCACCGCGCTGGAGCGGGTGGCGCAGGTTCACGGGATGGGCAAGAAGGCTCGGATCATCCACGTGATACCGACGATCGGCGGATGCGGATCGACGACGGTGGCGTGCAACGTTGCCGCCGCGCTCGCGTCCATGGGCAAAACCGTCTTGATCGACATGGACCTGATCCGGGGCGGCGCGGCGAGTTATTTCGACATCCGCTGCCGCTACACGATCGCGGACGTCATGGATGCCGCCGAAAAACTGGACAAGCAGCTTCTGGACAACGCATTGACGGTTCACAAGAAGAGCGGCCTGGCGCTGCTGTCGCGGCCCGATCTGCCCGAGGACACTCAGCGCGTCAACCAAAGCGGGTTGGTGCGCCTGGTGAACATGCTGAGCCGGGTGTTCGATTACGTGGTGATCGATTCCCTGATGAGCATTTCACCGATGTATTCGTCCATGATACAGGGAGCGGACGTGAACGTGCTGGTGATGCAATTGAACGTGCCCAGCGCGAAGAACGCGGAGCGATTCGTGGGCGCCCTTCGGCGGATGGGGATCGAGTCGTCCAAGATTTGCACGGTCGTCAATCGCTACGCCAAGAAGGGCAACGACATCGAGCCGTCGGAAATCGAGCGGTCTCTGGGAATCAAGCTCTCGTGGCTGATTCCCAACGACTTCAAGAACGCGATGGCGTCGATCAACTTCGGCGAGCCGGTGGTGCTTCGCGCTCCCCGGAGCGAAGTGAGCGTGAGCCTGGTGGAGTTGGCCGGATTGCTATCCGGCAAGCAGAACCAGGGCAGTGTTGCCGCCTAATTATCGCGGCGTTGCGGATGAGTTGAACGGAGTGAATATGGCTCTGTTTTCGGCAAAACCGGGTCCTTTGGGCGGAGCGGCGACGGCCGAGTCGCCCGCTGCGGAATCCGCGCCCGCGGTGCCGAAGCCGATGCCCCAAATGCTTCGCAATATGGCGGCGTCTACGCTCGGCGCGGAGCGCAGCTCGCAGTTCGATCAATTAAAGGTCAGGATTCACCAGCAACTCGTGCAGCGCCTGGACGTTCAGAATCTGCGGTCATTGCCGCCGGATACCGTCCGCGCCGAAGTCCGCATCGTCATCCGCGAACTCTGCCAGAGCGAGCGCGGGCTGCTTTCCAGCCAGGACCAGGAACGCCTCATGGATGAGGTGATGGACGAGACGTTCGGACTGGGGCCGCTGGAAACGCTGCTCAAGGACCCGACAATCACGGATATCCTGATCAACCGGTTCGACAAGATTTACGTGGAGCGCCGCGGCCGGCTGGAGCACGTCGACGTGCGTTTCCGCGATAACCAGCACTTGCGGCAGATTATCGACCGGATCGTGGCGCTGGTGGGCCGGCGCGTGGACGAAACCAGCCCGATGGTGGACGCGCGCCTGGCGGATGGAAGCCGCGTGAACGCGATCATTCCGCCGCTGGCCCTGGACGGTCCGGCCATGAGTATTCGCCGCTTCGGCGCCAAGCCGTTGCAATTGGAAGATCTCATCCGCCACGGCGCCTTTCCGCCGCCGGTGATGGATTTTCTCTCCGCGTCCGTGCGGGCGCGTTTGAACGTGCTGATCAGCGGCGGCACCGGCTCGGGCAAAACAACCCTGCTGAACTGCCTGTCGCGATACATCCCGGCGGACGAACGCGTGGTGACCATCGAAGACGCCGCCGAGCTTCAGCTCCAGCAGCCGCACGTCGTGCGCCTGGAGACCCGCCCGCCGAACATCGAAGGCCGCGGCGAAATCACGCAACGGGACCTGGTCAAGAACTGTCTGCGCATGCGCCCCGATCGGATCATCATCGGCGAAGTGCGATCGGGCGAAGCGCTGGACATGCTCCAGGCGATGAATACCGGCCACGAGGGGTCGATGACCACCATCCACGCCAATACCACGCGCGACGCCATCGCGCGACTGGAAGTGATGATTGCCATGGCGGGGTACGACATTCCCATCCGGGCATTGCGGCATCAGATCTCCAGCGCGTTGCAGATCGTGGTGCAGGCGGCGCGCCTGACGGGCGGCAAGCGAAAGATCATCCGGGTCACGGAAATCACCGGCATGGAGGGCGACGGTGTGCAGATGCACGACATCTTCCTTTACGAGCAGACGGGCGTGGACTCGCAGGGCATGGCGACGGGCAATTTCACGGTGACCGGAATACGTCCCCGTTGTTGCGACCGGATCGAGAGCCGCGGCATTCCGCTGCCGGCCGAGTTGTTCCAACGCAGACGAATCGAGGTCGTGTAACTGATGAAACGCCCGTGCCCCGCGGGCTAGAGAGCGGAAGGCGAAGCCTTCGCAGTCGAGGTGCACAGTTATGAACGAAATGATACTACCGTTCCTCGTGGCGACCACCGTGATCCTGCTGATCGTGGGAATCTACCAGATCGTCGGCGGCCTGAGCGACGAGCGCAAAAGAATTCAGCAGCGCCTGAGCGGTGAAGGCAAAGCCGCCGAAGGATTCGATCCCGCGACCCTGACGGTCATGCGACGCGAGCAGGTCATCGGCGGACTCTCCGGCGTCCTGGCGCGTTTGCCGTTCATGCGCGGCCTCGCCCACCGCATCACCCAAACCTGGCCGAGCTTCTCGCTGGCCAAGTTCGGCTTCATCACCCTTGGGATGGGGGCAATGGGCTTTTCAATCCTGTACATGGTCACGGATTCGACGCTGCTCGGAAGCGTTTGCGGGCTGGTGTTTGCCGCGCTTCCCTTGATAGTTCTCAACAACGCCAGCAATCGCCGCCAAAGGGAATTCCTGGATCAGCTTCCCGAAGCGCTCGACTTCCTGTCGCGAATCCTGCGCGCCGGGCACAGCCTCAGCACCGGACTTCAGATGATGGCGGATGAACTGCCGCAACCCCTTTCGGGCGAATTCCGCCGGTGCTACGACGCCCACAGCGTGGGCCAGCCCCTGGAGGATTCCCTGAAAGACACCGCCCTGCGCGTGGACAACCCGGACTTCGGGTTCTTCGTCACGGCGATTCTAATCCAACGGCAAACGGGCGGCGACCTCTCGGAAGTGCTGACCAACATCAGCGACATGATCCGACAGCGCATCCGCCTGCAACAGCACGTCAAGGCGAAAACCGCCGAGGGACGGTTCACCGGATACATCCTCGTCGTCTTCCCCGTCGTGCTGTTCTTCGTGTCTTATTACCTGAATCCCAAGTACGCCTCGGTTCTGCTGCACACGTCGACCGGCTTGTGGCTTCTGGCGATTGCGGCGGCGATGCTCATCACGGGCACCTGGGCGATCCGACGGATTACGACGATCAAGGTATGACCCAACTGAGTGTTTAACGGCTGACAAGGCGCCATTATGAGACAAGAAACTCTAATCATCCTCCTGGCATTCGCATCGATCTCGGTGCTGGTCTATTTCGTCTCGATGCTGCTGTTCAAAAGCGACACCGGCGAAAAGCTGCGCTCCCGCCTCCAGGGCAAGTCCGAGGCCACCGTCGTCAAGAAGGAATCCTCCTCGGGCGTCGGTTCCATGCTGAAGCAAATCGGCGAGGCGGCATCCCGGCCCTTCATGCCCAGCACGCGCGAAAAGCAGTCTTCGCTCCAGCGCGAGTTGGCCAAGGCCGGCATCTACAGCCCCGCCGCGCTGCGAACCGTTCAGGGCGCCAAAGTCATCGGAATCGCCCTGGGACTCATTTTGGGCTACGTCTCCGGCCTGTTTCTGGGCACCATGCTCCTGTTCCTGGCCATCGGCGGCCTGGCGGGATACGTGTTGCCGATTATCTGGCTCAAGATGAAGGCCAAGGGCAATCAAAAGGCCCTGGAATATGGCCTGCCTGACGCGTTGGACCTCATGGTCGTGTGCGTGGAGGCGGGGATGACCGTGGATTCCTCGATGCAGCGCGTGGGAGACGAACTGGCGCTGGTACATCCGGTAATCAGCCGGGAGTTCGGCATCGCCCACATGCAGACGCGCGTCGGCATGCCGCGCCACGAGGCGCTGCGAAACCTTGGAACTCGCACGAGCAATGCGGCGATGATGTCGCTGGCGGCGATGCTGAATCAGGCGGAGCGGTTCGGGACCAGCATCGCCCAGGCGCTGCGTGTTCACGCCGACAGTTTGCGAGTTGCACGCCAGCACAAGGCCGAGGAGCAGGCCGCCAAGAGCGTCGTCAAAATGAGCTTTCCGCTGGTATTGTTTATCTTCCCCGCGACGTTCATCGTCCTGCTGGGTCCGACCATGATCTCGCTCTTTAACAGCGAACTGATGAAATGAGGATTTTTATGCGAAGCTCAAACCAACGCCGTAAAACGCCGATTTCCCCTACGGAGAATAGAACCATGGTGATACTCAAGCATCTGAAAGCAACGTGCGTCCTGACCGCGGCCTCGACCATCCTTCTGGCCACGGGCTGCAGCTCAACGGAGACGGATACCGCCCATTCACAGGCGGAAATCACGGAAACCACCCGTTTAATGCACACTCAGGAGGCCAGCGGCGCGCGCGCGGAATGCACGCTGTATGCCGATCATTTTGATGGCCCCACCCTCAGCACGTTGGGAACCAACTCGCTCGATCTCATGCTGGCGGACTCCCACACCTGCAACCCGCTGGTGATTTACATGGCTGTGCCCGAAGACCAATACGGGCAGGACCGCCGCCTGGCTATCGGACGCTACCTGGAAGACCGCGGTGGGCTGAAGGCCGAACAGATCGAATTCCGTTCCGGGCCTAATCCGGACACCAACCATGCAGTCGACGCGCAGCTTGGATATTACCCCAAGACCGACACGGCCCTGGACAACACCAGCGGGACGTCGTCAGGTTCGAGTTCCGGCTCCAGCAGCTCGGCAAGTCATTGACGGGTCTTCCGGATGGGAGATGTCCGGTTCATTCCCGTGCGAGGCGAGCTTCGGCTCGCCTCGCTTTTTTGTTTGGGTTCCTATCCTGTTGCCGCCAAATCCCGGAACATCTGCACGGACCAGCTTTTGAATCCGCTCGACCGATAAAAGTTCAGCACCCGGTCGACCTCCCGCGTCGAGGAATACGCCAGCAGATATCGCAGGCCTTCCTGCCTGGCCCAACGGGCGACGTTTTCCACCAACTGCGCTCCGATGCCTCCCGATCGATTTGCCGGCAGGACGTACACGTCCTCGATTTCCAGATACCGCTCTGCATCCCCAACGACCGCAGACACCGCTCCATCATTTGTTTTGGCGCGGGCGCACACGAAACCGATGACCTGGCCATTTCGCTCGGCCACGAAAAAACATCCGCCGACAAATTTCTCCAGCAACTCCGCGGAAATCGCCCCGAGCCCGATGGTTTCGCCGTCACGCGCCCACTGCTCGGCCAGCCAGCGTACCCGCGGCACATCCTCGGCCGTCGCGGCACGGATTACGGTCGTCAAAGCCGGCTCCGCCTTGCCGGGAGCGGCCTTGATTAGACGCATGATCTCCCCACGAACCGTCTGCGTCGTCAAACCAAGATTCTTGACGATCTCCGCTCCCGCCGAGGGAATATCCAGCATTCCCAGCAGCAAATGCTCGGTCCCCACGTAGTCGTGTCCGAGTTTTCCCGCGGACATTCGGCCTTCGTGAATCGCCTGGCCGAGCCGCGGTGTGATAGGCAATCGCTCTCGCGCGGGGCCCGTTCCCGGCTGTACCAGTTTGGCCAATTCCACCCGCGCAGGCTCGATCTGCACGCCCAGATTTCTCAGCGCGATCCCAGCCACCCCCTCGCCTTCGAGGATCAGTCCCATCAGAAGATGTTCGGTTCCTATGTAATCATGCCGAAGACCCTGGGCCTCGGCCTTGGCAAGCGAAATCGCCTTCCTGGCCCGGGGCGTCAACCCCGCTAAGACCGGATGGCCGAATGGGCCGAAAGAATGCACCGCCTGTCGAATTGCCTCAGCAATGCGGCGTTTGTGCCAGAACCAGCGCACCCGCCGGCCACCGCGGCATTCATGATGCCCCTCCTTTTCCTTCGGCTCGGCGTTTTGCGAATACGATTCCGGTGGGTCGAGTTCCGCCAGCACCGCTTCAACGTCCTCAAGCGTCGCCGGCTTGTCGCCCTGGCCCATGCGCGCGGATAACATCTCCTCGATTTGCTCGCGAAGATCCGCCTGGACGTTCTGCCGCTCCTCGGCGCCGATGCCGCTCTCGGCAAGCGCGCGGTCGACCGCGGCGACGAACTGTTCGATTCTCTGGTTGACCGTCGGCTCCGGTTCGTTCATCGGTTCGCTCATGTTCAATCTCCCGCAAAGAAAACGTCGATTGCGCGCCTGGTCCGCCGCCATTGGTCGGCCATTTCCGCCAGCCTTGCCTCTCCCTGCGCGGTCAGCCGGTAATATCTCCGCGGCGGCCCATTGGGGCTTGGCCCGACGCGCACTTTCACCATGCCCTCCGCCGCCAGCCGGGCCAGGATGGGATACACCGCGCTTTCGCTGATGGTCAGCGTCTCGGCCCGTGCCAGCCGCTGGAGGATTTGATATCCATACGCCTCCCCGCCGCGCAGCGCCGCCATGACGCACAGCTCGATCAGCCCCTTGCGCATCTGCGCCGCCCAACCGCGCACCGCCTGTTCGCCTGTACCCATTGACGTAGTATAGCGCATTGAATAGTAGCTGTCAAATCTGCCCGCCGATCGCGCTACGGACGGCGCGGGAGCTGGATGTGGATCATTTCGCCAAGGGAAATACCGCGCGCAGGATTTGCCAATGGACCTGTGCCCCTACGCCGACGTTCACGTCCGCGGCATCGGGCATTTGGCAAATCACGCCCGCCTGGCCGGATTTCACCAATTCCTCAATCCGGTCCGCACGCTCGGGCGCAACGTCGCCGGCATCCTCGGGCAAGCCGGATAGGGAAATCGGCTCGGCGCTGGCGGCTTCGTCCAAATCAATCGTCGCCCCGGCGGCCAGCGGTTGGGCGAGGCGGAAATTTCCCCGGGCCGTCACGATTTGAATGTCCGACATCACCGCCCTGGATTGGTTGCTCAGCCTTCCCGTCAAATGGACGGTACCCGCATTGTTGTCTCGCAGGACCAATTCGGCGTGCAGCAAAGCCGGTCCGAGATTGGCCGCCTCGCCATGCCAGGCCTGGGCCTCGTTGCCGTTCAGGCGGACCCATTCCGGCCGGCAGCCGGTCTTGTCCTGGCGGCAATTCGCATCGACGAAACGGTTGGACCCGAATTCACGCGCCGCCTGGTTGGCCGGCTCCCACCATTCGTTCCTATCCAACGACAGCCCAACCCTCTCGGGTTCGTCGGCATTCACGGCGATCACGTCGGTCGCGGCAACGATCGAATCATCGGCCTGGTCCACCAGCCGGAAAGTGGTGGCCGTCGGCGAAGATTGGATTGGCCGGGCGACGGCAAAACCCGCCAGGGCTGCGATCAGTCCGATCCATCCGAGGAGCGTCAATCCATTCCGCGGCGGCTGGCCGAGCCGCATCAGGATCACCGAATCGACCGGACCGACCAGGAAAAATATTCCGGCCAACCCGATCAGCGCCCCCCGCCAATCGATTCGCCCGGCTGTTCTCGTTGCTCCGAGCAATTCCAGAACGTGCCGAATCGCCGCGGATTCACGCTGCCCCCGCCCGAAGCTCTCGGCGGCGTTGGGGCCGGGAACCAGCGCCTCATCCGCCTCCCCCACGTTGATCTCCGTCGGTTCTTTGAGGGCTGACACCTTGACCATCGGTCCCAAAAGTGATCTCCAAAACGCATTCGCGCCGGCGGCGTCGGCAAACTCCAGCGGCGAGAGGTCCACCGGAAGAACCGCGATTTTCCCCAGCCCCAGCCGGCCAAGATATCCCGTTTGATCCAGAACGGTGAGACTTGCCGCTCCGGGGCGCGGCGATAGCTCGCGGCCGTTGAGTGATGTCGGCCGAGTCGTGGAAGGCTTCGCCTCCACGGCCGGCGCGCCAATGGGAAGGGCGATCGCTCGGTTGACGCCGATCGTACATGGCAGCGCATCGATCAGCGTGTCTCTCGGCGGCAGGGGGGTGGTTCCCGGAATCACCACTAGGTTTCCGCCACGGCGGACCCATTCGACGATCGCCTGGTCCTGGACCCCCGTTAGCTGGGCCAGATCGGCTGCCGCCAGGATCAGAACGCTCACGCCGTCGTATCCCGCGAAATTCGCCGGCATCCTCATCGGATCCAAAACCCCCGCGCAGATTCCGGCACGATCGAGTTGCACTTGCAAACGCAGACAATCGTCGATGTCCCCACTGATTCCGAGGAGCAAATCCTCCGGCGCCAGCACCCGCATCGGCACTCGCCCGGCCGGTGAAAACGAAGCGTTGTTTTGCAACGCCTCGGTTCCCAGCGTCCGGCCCGTTTGCAGATCGGAAACAATCACCTCCACCCGCGAAAGCTGGGCGTTGATCGGGAACAGCAGGGCATAAGTATCGGGCCGAGGCTCGGCCACCGCGGTTTGATGGAGCCAAAGAGCTTCCGATTTTTCCCCGTAGGACCCATGGATTTGCAGATCGACTTCCCGCGCCTGGGCGTCTTCCACGGTCACGAACACCGGAGTCCATCGGCCCAGGCGAAGATCGTTGCCCCAACCGACCGTTACCTTTCTGATTTCCTGTCCCCCGGCCCCCGAAACCAAAAGCAGCGGAATTAGGATCGCCAATCGCTTAATCACCAGCCCAACCGTCATGCCGGCATTTTATTCCCTCTGCCGCTATATGGCACGTCGCCGGCCAAAGCCGTTCCGCTGACGCGTTGGTTGCAGTTGCTGAAGCACCGCCGGTAATCAAACAAGTTCGGACTACGGCTGCGTGGTCGGCTGAGTCGTCGAGGCTGCATCCGCTCCGCGCTTGGCTTCCCAATCGTTTTTCGTGGGATCCTGGTCGCCGAACTTCACCTCCAGCGTCCCTTTGATCGTGTCGCCGCTCAGCTTGCCGTCGTAGTTCACCGTGATCGTGGCGTCGTTGAACGGCCGAGTGACCGTGAAGGAGACTTCGCCATCCTTCACCTTGCCATCCTTGATGTCGAACGACTTCTGATCGAAGCCGTCCAGAAACACGCCGGTCAACTTCTGGCCGTCCTGCGTGAGCTTGGCCGACATGTCAATGGAATTGCCGTCGGGCGTTTGGATCGACCACTTCCACGAGCCCGTGGCGTCGGTGGCCGGCAAATCCCCCGCCAGGGCCGGCCCCAGTCGCGCCAGCCAAATCCCTAGCATTACCGTCACCGCCAGGCAAACTGTTATATTGCGCATAGGATCCTCCATCCGTTGAATCGAACGAAACTGTATTCATTCGGCCGCGGTTACGCAATTCCGTGTTTCTCAACCAGTTCCATGGCTAACTTGGATCGGGCAAGCGCGACGATCGTCGCTGGCGGCGGAGAATGCCCAATCCAGCCATCACCATCAACGCCGCACTCGCCGGCTCCGGCACACTGGCCGTTGGCAAGGACAATCCATTTGCCGCGGCGAAGGCGTCTAGAGCCGCAAGGTTGCCGGCCGACACAGCAGCGCCGCTCACGCCCTGGTTGAAGTTCGCAGCCAACTCGTTGAAGTCGGCCGTGTTCACCAGGCCGTCGTAGTTGAAATCCCCCTGGTCCCAGCCGGTGATGCTCTGGTTGAAGTTGGCCGCCACGATGTTGAAGTCCGAGGTGTTGACCAGGCCGTCCAGGTTAGCGTCGCCCAGCAGCGTATACTTAATTTCAATCTGGCCCGAGGTCAGGCCGGCGACGACGTTGTCCGTTCCGTCGGCGTAGCCCACGCCGTAGAGAAGGCCATTGGTGGGCGTTTGTGCCGCCGAGGAAATGATCCCGGGGCCGGTCCACATTCCGCTGGCGTAACCGCTGGCGATCCAAGTGGCGATGGAGGTGATCGGATCAGGGCCGCTGCCGTAGTCGATTAAAAGGTGATTGTTGGTGATATCCAGCGTCGATCCGGTGTTGATGGTCAAGCTGCCTTGCGCGCTGCCTCCGCTGCCGCTGGCGAGTTGCAACGTGGCTGCATTAGTGCCATCACCAACGGTGAGGGCGCCGCTGCCGGAGAGATTGCCAATCGTGTTGCTGGTGGCGCCGATCACTTGCAATGACCCGTTATTCACCACGGCGCCGCCGCTCGGCAGCGCGCCGCTGGCACTGGCTGTCAGGCTGGTGACGCTGGCGATGGTGGTTCCGCCGGAGTAGGCATTGGCGGTTCCAGAGAGGGTCGAGCTTCCGCCGGTGAAACTGACGGCGAGCTTCCCCGCTCCGTCCGCCAGCGTGCCGCTGTAGTTGATGCTCGTGTTCACATTCAATGTGCCGACGGCGCTGCTGTTGTTGTTGGTGATCAGCGCCGTTCCGGGGGTGTTGGCTACCAGGTTGCTGTCGATGGTCTGCTGGTGTCCATTGAGGTCAAGGGTCGCGTTGGTTCCGTCGCCGATGCCCAGCACCAATTGGGAATCAACCGGCAGGGCGTTATCGACTCCCAGGATGATCGTCCCGCCGCCGCTGATGGTGGTATCGCCTGAATAAGTATTGGTGTTGCTCAAGGTCAGCGATCCGCCGGTGACGGTCAGGGCAACCGGACCATCATTTTGAATAGTCCCGCCGAAGTTGCTGGAGCCCCCGGTGAAGAGGAGCGTGGCGGGGTTGGCGCTGGTATTGGTCACGATATTGCCGGGGCCTCCAGTCAGACCGTCGATCGCATTGTTGTTGGTGCCGTCCAGGTCCAATGTGCCGACAGTGGTTCCGTCGCCAGCTCCAAGGTTCACGACCGGGGCGGCTGCAAGAATGTTGTCAGCGGCCAGTTGCAGGGTGCCGCTGGTGACATTGAACGTCGGGCTGTCGTTTTGGCCGCTGAGGGAGACCAAACCGCCGCCGTTGATGGTCGTGACGCCGGTGTAGTAATTGTTGTTATTCAGCGTAACGGTGTTGGAGCCGCTGAAGGTTACGCCGCCCGAACCGGAGATGGCACTGAAGCCGTTCACCGTATACGGGTTGAGCGAGTTATTGAACGTGACGGAGCCGGCAGTCACAATGCCGCTGTTCAGGTCCACGATGAAGTTCGAAGCCGTATCGTCAAACGTGACGTTATCGCCGGGGTAAAAGACATCGGGAGTTAGGCTTTCGTTGCTGTGGTTTTCCCAGTTAGGCGTGGTTTGGGTGTCCCACGCTCCGCCCCCGTCAAAGCTGATGTTGCTATTGCCGATCCAACTCAGGTTTGCCGGGCCGCCCGTGGTGGTGACGATGAGGTTGTTTCCGCTGACGGAGGGTGTGAGGGTATCACGGCCGATGACGGTCGGGGTAAGGTCGAGCGAGCCGGTGCCGCTCAGGCCCGTGCTGGTAAGAATCGTAAACACCGAGTCAGGGGCAGGCGTTCCCGAGAGCGTGAAGGCGAAATTCACGCCGCCTGAGAAACTGGCGGTTCCGCCCAGAGCCAGTTCACTGGCGGTGGTTGTGCCGACGTCGAACTGCAATGTGCCGCCGCTGGCGGTGAGGCCTCCATCGGCGCTGAGCATGGAGCCGGCCAGACCGGGGGCGATGGTTCCGTAGTTCAGGGTGATGCCGGAATGAATCGTGCCGGTGCCGGCGAGCGTGCCGCCGCTGACGTTGACGTTGGGAGCCGAGCCGACGCCGTGATAAAGCTCTCCGTTGACGGCAAGCGTTCCCGAAAAAACGTTGGTTTGGCCGGAGTAGGTGTTGATGCCGCTCAGCGTGGTGGTGCCGCTGCCGGCTTCGATGACGGCTCCCGCGCCGCTGATCGCGCCGCTGAGGGTAATGTTGTTGAATTGGCAGAAGAAAAGCGATCCCTCATCATCGACATTGCCCGTTGCGGGGATGCTGCCGTAGGCGCTATAGCCGCTTCCTCCGCCCGGGCCGCCGACCTGAATCGTGCTGCCGCTGGCGATGGTGGTTCCACCGCTGTAGAAGTTGTTGGTCCCGATCAGGAGCAGGGTTCCGCCGCCGTTCATGTTAAGTCCCGCGCCGTTGATGCCGGCGCCGCCGAGGCTCTCGATTCCGGCGGTCTGGCCGGGGGCGGGGAGTACAACTGTGCTGATGGGGTTGGCGGCGGAGGCGATGCCGTTGTTTTCGACGTTGAGGAGTCCGCCGGATAAGATCAGAGTGGAGTTCGGCGCCCCAACTATGCCGTATGCACCAACATTAACGATGCCGTTACCGGTGATGGCAAGGGTTGCGGCGCCGGTGTTTAGACCGAGCAAGATTTCGGGAGCACTAAGCGTGCCGCCGCTGATCGTGTAATTACCTGTGGAGTTGGGATACAACGTAATAAAAAGGGGGCCAGAGCTATAACCGAAAGTCGTGGATGGTTGGCGGCTGAATAAAAGCGGCGTACCTTCGGTGGATCGTAACCAAACGG
>Ga0209415_10006639_pt1 | contig 20463 bp, 14 predicted proteins | sample PeaSoiSIISIP2007_FD_187696 | JGI IMG/M metagenome (GOLD analysis project Ga0209415, IMG submission 187696) | Peat soil microbial communities from Weissenstadt, Germany - SII-SIP-2007 (SPAdes) (version 2) | ecosystem: Environmental > Terrestrial > Soil > Wetlands > Peat | place: Germany...
GCCATTCAGACCGATGCCGCCATCAATCCCGGCAACTCCGGCGGCCCGCTGATGAACTGGCACGGCGAAGTCATCGGCATCAATACCATGATTCTTTCCAACGCCAACCAGAGTGCGGGCATTGGCTTCGCCATCCCCATCAATACCGCCAAGGCCGTGCTGAACGATCTGATGACGCTGGGCCGGGTGCGGCGTCCGGCGCTGGGCGTGCGCACCATTCCGATCAGTCCCGAGCTGGCGGACGAGATGGGCCTGCCCGCCGACTACGGATTGCTGATCATTCAGGTCACTCCGGGCGGCTCGGCTGATCTTGCCGGATTGCACGCCGGTTCGGAGCGGGCTTACCTGGGCAATACTCCCATCATGCTGGGCGGAGATTTGATTGTGGCTATCGACGACCAAAAAGTGCAGGACGAAGAGGATCTATCCCAGATGATGAACAACCACCGCGCCGGCGACATGGTGAAAATCACCATCTTCCGCAACAAGAAAAAGATGGACGTGAAGGTGTCGCTGGGCGAAGCGCGGCAGCAGGTGTGAGAAGAACGGCTCTCAGCTATCAGCCGTCAGCTTTCAGATTGGAGCCTCAGCCTCTGCACCGCCGGTTGCGCAGCGCCGGCTTCTTCTTGATCTGCCGCGAAAAAAATGAAAAAGAAAACAGGGCGCTTCTTGCGAAGCGCCCTGAGTCTATGGCAGCCGGCGGTCTTTATTGCACCGTCAGACTGAGCGAACTGAAATGTTGCACACTGCCCGAGGTCCCAATTACCAGGATGGTGTAGGTGCCCGCGGGCGTGGAGTTTCCGGTCTGAGGAGGCGGCGTCGCAGTGCTGGCCCCGCCGCATCCGGGCAGGAAGAGCATGGTAGCGGCCAGAACCATCAGCAGCAGGTAAAGGCCCGCTCGTCTGCGTCCCCGGCGCGTGCCGGTCAGGAACAGGCCGAACAGCCCAAGACCTGGGCCGAGGACGATCCAGGCGAAGACCGTGCCGCGCATGCCACGGAGTGCGGCGTGTTTAGAGGTCCCGGTGGTTTTGATGCTGACCGCGACCGTGGCGGCAGCAGCCCCCGGAGTCACGGAAGTTGGGTTGAGGGTGCAGGTTGAAAATGCCGGAACTCCTTCACACACCAGAGTCACCGCGCTGGAGAACGTTCCTCCCACGGGACTGATCGACATCTGGTAGCTGGCGGTGGCGCCGGCGGCGATGCTGGCCGTGCCGCCCGACGCCGGCATGCTGAAGTCGATGCCGGACCCGGTCAGCGAAACCAGTTGCGGACTGTTGGCGGCTGAATCCGTCAGCGTGAGGTTTCCCGTCCGGTTGCCGGAGGTTGTGGGCGTGAACGTCACCTGGATGGCGCAGGTTCCACCACTTGCGGCGACGCTGGTGCAGTTGTTGGTCTGGGCAAAGTCCCCGGTCGCCTGGACGCTGGTCATCGCCAACGCGCCGTTGCCCGAGTTGGTGACGGTGATGGTCTGCGCGCTGCTTGCCGTGCCCACAGTCAAAGCCGAGAAGGTCAGACTGGAGGCGCTGAGCTGCGCGACTCCGGCCATGCCGGTGCCGCTCAAGCTGACGGTATGCGGGTTGCCTTGCGCATTGTCGCTGATGGTGAGCGTGCCGCTGCGGCTTCCGCCCACGGTCGGAGAGAACGTGACGTGAATCGTGCACGATCCTTCGACCGCGACCGGAGCGCTGGTGCAGTTGTCGGTCTCAGCGAAGTCTCCGCTCGCGGCTACCGCTGACACCGCGATCGGATTGGCGCCCGTGTTGGTCATGGTGACCGATTGCCCCGCGCTGGTCCCGCCCAGCGTCTGATTGCCGAATGCCAGCGACGACGGAGCGACGGTAGCCGTGGTGACATATCCACTGCCCGTCAACGCAACCGTGTGCGGGCTGCCCGGTGCATTGTCGGTAATGCTCAATGTGCCGTTGCGCGCTCCGCCGGCGGTCGGGGTGAACGTGATCTGGAACGTGCAACTGGAACCGATGCCGAGCGATGCCGGACAGTTATCGGTCTGGGCATAATCCCCGGTCACCGCGATGGCGCTGATAACCAGCGTGGCATTGCCGTTGTTGGTGAGGCTCGCAGTCTGCGCCGAACTGGTCTGGTTGATCTGCAGACTGGGGAAACTGAGGCTGGCGGGCGTGAGGTCGGCCACTGCGGTTGCGCCGTTGCCCACCAGGTTGATGAAATGGGGCGAGCCGGCGCCATCGTCTTCAATCATGATGGAACCGTAGCGCGGCCCAGGCGCGGTGGGCGAGAACGTCACCGTGAATGTGCAAGTGCCGGCCGCTGCGACGCTCGTCCCGCAATCGTTCGTCACCGAAAAGTCACCCGTCGTGGTGAGGTTCGAAATGGTCAGCGCCGCGCTGCCCATGTTGCGCAGCAGCGAAGTGTTGGGCTGGCTGACCGACCCTACGGGACGAATCGAGAATTGCACCAGCGACGGACTGATGGATACTGCAGGAGCGGCCGCGGTGCCGATTTTAGACACGAAGGCATCATTGTTTCCGCCCAGCGTGTTCTGCAAAGCTGCCGCCGTCACCGGAAAGTCGGAGGAGTTCGTGTACCCGGTCACGTAGATGGCGGCTGCGGAGTCGAGCGCGATTCCGCCGGGATAATCATTGCCGTAACCCCCGAGGAACGTGCTGAAGAGCTGAATCGATCCGGTGGGATCGATTTCCTGTATGAAAAGATCTTCCTGGTTGCTGAAGGTTTCGATGGGGTTGACGAGTTGGCTCGGATCGCCGCCTCCGGATTGGCTGAGCACGTAAGCGTCGCCGCTGGCGTCGACCAGCACGGATTGCGGATAGGCGTCAATACTGGTCGCCACGTAAGTGGAATAGACCAAACTCGAGCCGGTCGGATCAAACTTCGTAATGTAGCCGACGCTGCAGCCAGATTGCGTGGGGTCGCACAGGTTCGGGGTGGTCAGTGGGAGAGCGCGAGTGTAGTCGTAGCCGACGAGGTAGGCGGAGCCCGCAGAGTCCACGGCAATCGCGTTGACCACAAAATAGTAGTTGTTTGCCGGGACCGCAGCGAAGTAGGTGGAGTAGACCAGGTTGCCAGAGGGGCTGAACTTGCCGACGACTCCCACCTGCTCGTCATAGGTGGTGGTGTTGGTGGTCTCATAGGCCCCTTCGGTCACGGGGAAATCGTAGGTGTTGGTGACTCCGCCGACATAGACATTGCCGCCGGCGTCCACGGCGATCCCGCTGACGCTGCTATAAGGCCCGGGCCAGCACGGCTGTCCGTAACAACTCTGAACCACATTCTGACTGCCTGCGTAGTAAGTGGAGTAGGTCAGCGTCGCTCCGTCGGGCGTGAACTTGGTCAGAAATCCGTACTGCCCGTAGTATCCGTTCTGATTGGCGGATGCAGTGCCCTGGAAGGCATTGGCCACCGGAAAGTCCAGCGAGTTGGTGGTTCCGGCGACATAGATGTCCCCGGAGCCGTCCAGTGCGATGCCATAGGGGTAGTCGTAGTTGCTGCCGCCCAGGTAGGTCGAGTACACCAGCGACGCGCCGTCCGCTGAAACTTCGGTGACGAAGCCATCCACACCTCCGGCAGAGTTCGCCTGGTACGGGTTCATCGTCGGAAAATCGCCGGCGTAGGTGTAGCCCGTAATGAATACGTGGTTGGCACTGTCCATCGCCATGGCAGTGGGAAAGTTTTCGGAGTTTCCCCCGATAAAATCCGCATAGATGAGGCTGGACCCGCTGACGTCGAGCTTGGCTACGAAGGCGCTCTGACCTCCCGGAACCGGACCACTCTGGCCGGCCAGTGGGAAGTTGTTGGACTGAGTCCAGCCGGCAACGTAGGCGCTTCCCGCGCTGTCGACCGCGATGCCCACGGCTTGCTCGTTTGCGATTCCGCCGAGGAACGTGCCATACACCAGCACCGGGTCAATAACCAGCGGCATGGTTTTGTCGTAAGCACTCAGGCGGAACGACACGCGGTTTGAGTTCTGCAGCGTATATTCTCCGGCGACCGGAATCCGCAGGCCGTGAAATTCCTGGTACACGACCGGTGCTTGCAACCGTACTTCGCCGCTGCCCGTGGATAAGACGAGGTCGCCGTTGCCGGCCAGGCTCAGGCGGTCCGCGCCTTTCACATCCAGCTGAATCTGGCGGGGATCGGCGCCGGGAGCGAGCACAAAGTCGTGCTCCGCGCGCGCCGGGTCGCCGTAATAAACCAGGTCAATTCCGCGATAAATGCTCTTGTAGCGCACCTGCCGGTAGATGGGAATGTTCGTGCGCCACTTCTTCGGATCGTTGCCGATGAAGTAGTTGACCTTGCCGGCCTGTGGATTTTCGCCGGAGATTTCCGGTGTCGGGTTCGCGCCCACCAGATTGATCTGGATGACGGCGCCGCTACGGTTCGTGTTGACCGCGGAAGACTTCTGCTCGGCATTTGCCGAGACCGCCGACGGCCGCAGCGCCAGCACCATCTGGCCGGAAGTCAGGAAAACGGAATAGCCCGGCCCGTGCGCCAGAAACTTCACCCGGGGATCGGACTGACCCTGGTTCGCCTCGAACTGCAAAGGAAGTTTGCCGTAGGAGGTCTGCACCGCGCGGTTAATTTTCTGGGTTGGGGTGGGGGTGGCCGGAGCGGTTTGCGCGGCGCAGAACAAGCTGCTCAACAACGCGATCAGAGCGGCGACGCTGAACAGCGAGCGGGTTGCAGATTTCATCGGGTTCTCCATAATTTCAGTTTTCTTGATTCGAAATTGGCGCGTATCGGTCAGAATGGCGAGACTCATGTCGAGATCCGTGGCTTCTGCTGCGGTTCCGGCCAGGCAACGCCGTGCTGGGCCGCGGCAAAAACTTCACAGGCTGATTATCGAGAGCGGCGGTCGAAACTCCTCACGCTAAAAGGCGCAGCAGGGCTGACTTTTGGACGTAGCGAGTGTCAATACGGGACGGAACGAGCCCGACATTTCGCTTGAATCCGGTGCGCTGAACCGTTACTCTGTCGCCCTGCCTATGACTGCCGTCCTTTAATTCCGCGGTTTGCAACGGCGAGCGAAACTTGCGCGGAAGTGTGCGCGCGGCGCTCCTTCCGGGTCGTTTCTAACAACACGCGGTCTCAAAATCAGAAAGGATCATTCCCATGCAATTCGTGGATAAGGCATTCGCCCGCCGTCTGGAGTCGGTCGAGGAGATGCCGCAAGTGCTATACGCGCGGGCGTTTCAGAAGACGCGGCCCGACATTGGCGCGGCGGAGGAAGAAATTTGCGGCGGCCACATGATTTTTGCCGGCCTGGGTTCGCCCATCGGGCGCGCGACCGGGGTGGGCCTCGATCGTCCATTCACGGCCCAGGATCTCGATCGCGTAGAAGCTTTCTACCGCGCCCATCGTGCCCCGGCGCAGGTCGATTTGTGTTCCATGCACGAGCCGGCCGTGTTCGAACTCTTCAAAGAACGCGGATACGCCATCGCCGAACTGAACAATATGCTGTATCGCAAGCTGGACGCGAAGGAGCAAATCCCTCCCGCTCCGGCGGGGTGTGAGATTCGCCGCAGCCTTCCCGAGGAAGCCGACACCGCCGGCGCCATCGTCGAGAGCGCATTTTTTCCCGACGGCGCGCCGGAAGCCTACCGGGGCCTCATTGCGCCGTTCTACCAGATGGAACATGCGCTGGCCTTTATCGCCAGCGTGGAGGCCACGCTGGTGGCCTGCGGCACGGGGTTGGTCATCCCCGAGCACAAAATATTTGCGCTGTGCGGCGCCGGCACACTGGCCGAGTTTCGCGGTCGCGGACTACAAACGGCCTTGCTGCGCGCCCGCATGGCCGCCGCCGTCGAAGCCGGATGCGAGTACGCCGTGGTAGTCACACAAGGCGGGACCACATCGCAACGCAACGCCGAGCGCCTGGGCTTTCGCGTGGCCTACAGCAAAGTCACGGTGATCAAGCCATTGAGCGCGTGATCTTGCAACGCCGTTGCGGTGGCACCTGCGTTCGTGCATATTGAAGCCATGACGACCGAGACCTTGGTGCTGCAAGGCCGGCACATCCGCCTGGAGCCGCTGGCGCAGCGCCACGTCGACGGACTGGTCACCGCGGCCGGGGATGATGCCGCGCTTTACCAATGGAGTCCCGTGCCCCTGGGCAAGGCCGCGGCGGCGAGCTATGTCGGCACTGCCCTCGCATGGCAAGACGCCGGCACGGCCGTCCCGTTTGCTATCGTGCGCGTCGACGATGGCGTCGTCCTCGGCTCCACGCGCTTCTGGAACATCGAGCGATGGGCCTGGCCGCAAGGCCATCCTTCGCACGGACGCGGCCTGCCGGACGCTTGCGAGATCGGCTACACCTGGCTGACCCGCTCCGCCACTCGCACCGCCGCCAACACCGAGTGCAAACTGCTCATGCTGAAGCACGCCTTTGAGGCGTGGCAAGTGCTCCGCGTCTGCTTTCATACGGATGCCCGGAACCAGCGTTCCCGAGCCGCGCTGGAACGCATTGGCGGCCAGTTCGAGGGAATTCTCCGCGCGCACCGAATGGCCGCCGACTTCATCCCGCGCGACTCCGTGCGCTACTCGATCGTCGCGGCGGAGTGGCCGGTAGTGAAGCAACGGCTGATTCAGTTGACGGATCGCTAGCGCCGGTTCTCTGGCCTACGGAATCGTCCTGGGTTCAATCCCATAATCTTCTACCCAGCGATCGTGGGTGTGCTGCGCAGCGGGCCACTGAAAGCAGAGCCCGTAGCCATCGGGATCGTGGAACCACAGCTGCTTCATGCCGTAAGCCGCGACCTTCGGCTCTTTCAGATTGACTCCGTGCGCGCGCAGGTGCTGGTACGCGGCGTCGAGATCTTCGCAGCCGAAAAACAGGCAGGTATCGTCATGCGCGGCGACGCGGGCGAGATCGGGCACCGGTGGCCGCTGGTCGGCTTCGTACGCTGTGTTGAGCATCAACTCACCGCCATTCAACTTGAGCCATGCCCAATTGCAATCATCGCCGGGCTGCGATGTGGCGTGCACCTTGAACCCCAGCACGTCGCGGTAGAAACGGATAGCCGTCGGCATGTCGAAAACCTGCACCAGGGGACAGATGCCGTGAATATCCATGGCCACACACTCCTTCTTGGCGGGAGAATATATCAGAAGACCAAGATCCTGACGATTGGACGCAGCCGGCTGCCGACGGTGAGCGGAAGCGCTTTAGGGTCGATGTGTGAGAAAGATGTGTGAGAAAGTAGTTCCCGATGCGAAAGAGAAACTCCCATGAACGTAGATCAAGTTCGCGCCTACTGCCTTTCGTTTCCCGAAGCGACGGAAAAGCTGCAATGGGGCGACGCCTTGTGCTTCAAAGTCCGGACGAAGATGTTCGCCGTGCTGGGGCTGGATCAGGTGCGGCTCACCTTCAAATGCACGCCGGAGATCTTTGCCGAGCTGATTGAACGCCCCCACATTCACCCCTCGCCCTACGTCGGCCGCTACCACTGGGTCATGCTCGACCGGTTGGACGCGCTCCGCACTGACGAATTGAAGGAATTCCTCCGGCAGTCTTACGAACTGGTGGCGGCAAAGGCGCCGAAAAAGAAGGCCCCGAAAACGGTGGCGCCGAAAAGGAAGAAGAAGACAAAGGCCCCGAAACTCACGCCCAAACAAGGCACAAAGAAACATTAGCCCCGCGGCGATGCGCCGTGTGCCGTGTTTCCAAGTTTCGATCACCCAGCTCCGATCACCAAGCTTCGATCACCAACTTTTGACAACCCAAACTTTGACAACCTGCGACGCGACCCATGTTATCTTTTAGCACCCTGCCTGGAGTAAAGCTGTGCCCGTCACGTATCAGATTGACGCTGCCAGAAAGCTGATTCACACCGTCTGCAGCCGCCCCCTGACCTTCACCGAAGTGATTGAGCATTTTCGGGCCCTGCAAAAAGATCCGGCGTGTGCGGGATATCTGGACGTCCTGTTGGACGTGAGTGACGCGGATACGTTGCCGGAAAGCCGTCAGTTCGGCCCCATCGGCGCGGAACTGATCGCTTTTCGCGGCAAGGCTCAATTCGGACGCTGTGCCATCATTGCCACGCGGGACGCGATGTTCGGCATGATGCGGGTGTTCGAAGTCTCCGCAGGCCCGTATTTTCGCGCCATCAAAGTCTTCCGAGTGGCCGCCGAAGCCGAGGCCTGGCTGGCTTTGCGGCCAACGATCGAAGATCCGCGCTGGTAGCCTTCATCCCCGCGGCGGGCTGAACGTTGAATCCTTTCGGAAGTCGCATAGGCTGGTCATCCCACTTCGATTTGACTCTACTTGCCGCCGTCGGCTAGCCTCAGAGTTCGCTCCTGAGTCTCGAATGCCTTCAACCCGCATGCGATCTCCTCATAAATCATGGGTTTATAAACCCTGGGTTTTTCAATCATGGATTTGCCTGCTGCCGGCCGCCGTGGCGCTCTGTGCAACGGTTGCTGCGGCGGCGCCGCTGCGGCCGGTTCATGCGCCGCATGCCATGGTCGCGAGCGTCCATCAATTGGCTTCGCAGGCTGGCGTCGAGGTCATGCAAGCGGGCGGGAATGCCGTCGACGCGGCGGTGGCCGTGGGATTCGCTCTGGCCGTGGTGCATCCCCAGGCGGGAAATCTCGGCGGCGGCGGGTTCATGTTGATTCGAACTGCCGAAGGCGCCAACCATTTTATTGACTATCGCGAGAAAGCTCCCGCTTCGGCCACGGCCAATATGTACCTGGATGCACAGGGAAACGTGATTCCCGACGCCAGCAAACTAGGATATCGGGCGATCAGCGTTCCCGGCTCGGTTGCCGGCATGGTTTATGCCGAGAAGAAATATGGCAAGCTCACGCTGCCGCAAGTGATCGCTCCGGCGATCCGCCTGGCCCGGGACGGCTACGCGCTGGCCTACGAAGATGCGCAGGATTTGCGCGACGAAGACTTGGGCAAGTTTGTCGAGTCGAAACGCATCTTCCAGCGGAATGGCGATTACTACCATCCCGGCGAAGTGTTGCGGCAGCCGGAACTGGCGCGGACGCTGGAACGGATTGCGAAAAATCCCGAGGATTTCTATCACGGCGAGCTGGCGCACGAACTGGCAGCCGCCGTCCAGCGCGGCGGCGGGTTGGTTACGGCGGACGACCTCGCGCACTATGAAGTGAAAGAACGCGAAGCCGTTCGAGGTACCTATCGCGGGTATGACATCATCAGCGCGCCGCCACCTTCCTCCGGCGGTGTGGCGCTGGTGGAGATTCTGAATATTCTGGAAGGCTACGATCTGGCCAAGCTCGGCAATCGTTCGGCAGCCTCGGTGCACCTGACGGCTGAGGCCTTTCGACGCGCCTTCTATGACCGGGCGGAATTCATGGGCGATCCTGACTTCGCCAAGATTCCCGTAGCCCAGCTCATCGATAAGAAATACGCCGCCGCATGGCGGGAGACGATTGACCCGGAGCACGCCAGCGCGAGCAAGGACTTGAAGAGGCCCGCGATCTTCAGCGAATTAGAGCAGGTCGCCGCCGCTCATCCGTGGAGCGGGCGCGAGCCGGAAAATACCACTCACTATTCGGTGATCGACTCTGCGGGCGAGGCGGTTTCGGTGACAACCACGCTGAATGGCAGCTTCGGGGCGCACGTCACGGCCGAGGGTCTGGGATTCCTGCTCAACAACGAGATGGACGATTTTTCGTCGAAACCGGGCGTGCCCAACATGTACGGTCTGATCCAGGGGCCGGCGAATGCCATCGGGCCGGGCAAGCGGCCGCTCTCGGCCATGATTCCAACCATCGTCTTGAAAGACGGTAAAGTTTTTCTGATTCTCGGATCGCCGGGTGGCCCGACCATTATCACGACCGTGGCCAATATACTGATGGGGGTGGTGGATTACGGGCTCGACATTCAGGAGGCGGTGAACGCTCCTCGATATCACCATCAGTGGATGCCGGATGCGATCATGATGGAAGATCGCATTTCGCCCGACACCGTTGGTTTGTTAAAGAACCGGGGGCATGCCATCCGCACCCATCACTTCTGGGGTGATGGCGAATGCATCATGGTCGACCCAAAGACCGGCGAGCGCCTCGGAGCCAGCGATGGCCGGAATAACGGGAGGGCCGTAGGGTACTAGAAGGAAGATTTCAGATTGAAGATTTCAGATGGAAGATTCAGGAGCCGCGTGGGATTGTTTTTCGGCTTTTCAATCTTCAATCTAAAATCTGCAATCTGCAATTTCTCCAAAGGACGCGCATGCTGAGAGCGGTTTCAACGTATCTGTTCGTGAAAGAGCGGCTGCATCCCGGCATTCTGGATGGCCTGAATCGCAGCGGAGTGCAGGCCATCGAGATTTTTGCCGCGCGGCAGCATCTCGACTATGCCAACCGCAAGCAGCACGTCAAAGAAATCGCCGAGTGGTTTCACGGCAGCGGCATTCCCCTGAACTCGGTGCACTCGCCGTTGTACGCCGACTACGAGTGGGGCCGCGCCGGCGCTCCGCCCGTCAATATTGCGTCCACCGACCGCGCCGCCCGCATCGACGCCATGGATGAGATCAAGCGCGCTCTCGAAATTGCCGAGCAGATTCCGTTCCGCTTTCTGGTTCAGCATCTGGGTTCGCCTAACGAAGATTTCTCCGACAAGAAGTTTGAGGCGGCGATGACTTCCATCGAACACCTGCGGGCCTTCGCCAAGCCGCTGGGCGTGCGCATCCTGCTGGAAAATATTCCGAACGAACTTTCGACGCCCGACCGGCTGGTGGAAATGATCCGCGGCGCGCACTTTGACGACGTCGGCGTATGTTTCGACGTGGGACACGCCCACATGGCGGGCTCGGTGCGCGAGGGCTTTGAAATTCTGCGCCCTCACATTTGCTCGACCCACATCCACGACAACGACAAGCTGAAAGACTCGCACCTGTGGCCGGGCCAGGGAACCATCGACTGGAAGGAAGCCATGGAGTGCCTGCGTGCCGCGCCGCAAACCCCGCCCCTGCTGCTGGAACTGGCGGAGGATGAGAAAGTGAATCCCCTGGAAAAGCTGGGCGAGACTTTCGAGAAGCTGGAAGGAAATTAAAGGCTTCACCGCAGAGGACGCAGAGTGCGCCGAGGAATGAAGGCAATTCAGGGCGGAGGCGCTGCCGGTTTCACGGTGTTAGAAAAGATTGATTTCTCTGCGTACTCAGCGTCCTCTGCGGTGAACGAATTTCTAATTTATGTCATCCCCAATCACTACGATTGCAGAAATCGGCAAGCATGAGGGTCAGGCGGTCACCATCCGCGGCTGGCTCTATAACCTGCGCGAGAGCGGGAAGTTGCTGTTCCCGCAATTTCGCGACGGCTCCGGCATCATTCAAGGTGTTGTGCCCAAGAACGCCGTCTCGCCGGAAGTGTTTGATGCCATCAAGACGCTGACCCAGGAGTCGAGCGTCATCGTCGAGGGCAAAGTTCGCGCCGACAAGCGCGCCCACGGCGGATACGAACTCGATGTGGCCAATGTGCAGGTCGTGCAGCGCGTGCCCGAGGCCACGCCGTATCCGATTACGCCGAAAGAACACGGCACCGACTTCCTGATGGAGCACCGGCATCTCTGGGTGCGCTCGCAGCGCCAGGCGGCGATTCTGCGCGTTCGGGCCGAGATCATCAAGGCGGCGCGCGATTTCTTCGACGAGCGCGGCTTCACGCTCACCGATCCTCCCATCATTACTCCGGCCGCGTGTGAAGGAACCAGCACGTTGTTCCCCGTCGATTATTTCGACGAGCAGGCGTTTCTCACCCAGTCTGGCCAGCTCTATGTGGAAGCGACCGCGATGGCCTTGGGCAAGGTGTATTCCTTCGGCCCAACATTTCGCGCGGAGAAGTCGAAGACACGCCGCCATCTCACCGAGTTCTGGATGGTCGAGCCGGAAGTTGCCTACGCCGAACTCGAAGACGTGATGGAACTGGCCGAGAGCCTCATCACGTTCATTGTGAAGCGCTGCCTGGAGAAGCGGCGTGTCGATTTGCAAACCATTGGCCGCGATATTTCCAAGCTCGAAAAAATCGAAGCCCCCTTCCCGCGCATCAGCTACGACGACGCCGTAAAAAATCTGCAGGAAGGCCATGCCAACGGAAAGTTGGAATCGAAGTTCGAGTGGGGCGGCGATCTGGGCTCGCCCGACGAAACTTATCTCTCGGCGCAGTTCGACAAGCCGGTCATGGTGCATCGCTATCCGGCGAAAGTGAAAGCGTTTTACATGGAGCCCGACCCGCAGCGCCCAGACCTGGCGTTGTGTGTCGACGTGCTCGCGCCCGAGGGCTACGGAGAAATCATTGGCGGCTCGCAGCGCATGGCGTCCTACGAATTGCTCTTGCAGCGCATCCACGAACATAATCTGCCGGAAGAAGCCTTCAAGTGGTATCTCGACCTGCGCAAGTTTGGCAGCGTGCCGCACGGCGGCTTCGGAATGGGCATTGAACGCGCCGTAGCCTGGATCTGCGGCCTGGAGCATGTGCGCGAAACCATTCCGTTTCCCAGAATGCTGTACCGACTTTATCCGTGAGGGGAATTGAGCCATTGTGCGATTGAACGCGCACGGCATGTTTTCAATCGCCCGATGGCACGATCGCACAATCACTCAATTCTGATCGATTGACCATATGATGACTACCAGCTCCACTTCCACCAGCATCTCCCCCCGAAAAATTCGCGTCATCGGCGTTCCTCTTGATCTTGGCCAGTCGCGCCGCGGCGTCGACATGGGCCCCTCGGCCGTGCGCGTCGCCGGACTCGAAGCGCGCCTCGAAGCGCTCGGGCACGAAGTGGAGGACGGCGGTAACGTCGCCGTCGCCATTCCAGAACAAAAAAAAGAGGGCGACCCTCACGCCAAATACTTGAAGGAGATCACGACCACCTGCACAAAGCATGCAGAACTGGTGGTCAAGACGCTCGAGGCCGGCAAAGTTCCTCTCGCTCTGGGCGGAGATCATTCCATGGCCGCCGGAACCTTCTCGGGCGTGGCCGAGTTTTACCGCCGCCAGAACCAGCCAGTCGGTCTGATCTGGATCGACGCCCATACCGACATCAACACGCCCGAATCGTCGCCCAGCGGCAACGTGCACGGCATGCCGCTGGCCGCGTTGGTGGGCCTGTGGCCCTCGGACCTGGGCAACATCTTCAACTTCTCGCCCAAAGTGAAGCCGCAGAACTGCGTGCTGGTGGGCGTCCGCGACATCGACGCAGTCGAAAAAGAAAATGTAGTTCGCGCCGGCATCGGCGTGTTCACCATGCGCGACATCGACGAGCGCGGCATGCGCACGGTGATGGAGGAAGCCCTGCGCATGGCCGCACGCGGCACCGCCGGATACCACATCTCCCTCGACATGGACTGGGTCGATCCCGAGGACGCGCCGGGCGTGGGCACTCCCGTGCGCGGCGGCGCGACTTACCGCGAGGCGCACCTTGCCATGGAAATCATTGCCGACCACGGCCGCATGCTCAGCTTCGAAATCGTCGAAGTGAATCCCGTAATCGACGAGCATAACCGCACCGCCGATCTGGCGGTGGAACTGGCGCTGTCGGCCTTCGGGAAGAAAATTCTTTAGCCACGGATTTTCACGGATCAAAGAAAGAAAAAAGAATTATCCGTGCAAATCCGTGTCGATCCGTGGCGAATGTTTTCCCCGCACCACCCGTGCGATTGACGCGGCGCTCATCTCGCGTCCACACTGGAAGGTCATCTTCAGGTCAAGTTATGGAAAAGCTTCGGGTCGGCATCTTATTCGGCGGGCGCAGTGGAGAGCATGAAGTCTCGCTGCTCTCGGCCGCGTCGGTGCTCAACGCGATTGATAAAGAAAAATACGAGGTCGTGCCCATCGGCATCACTAAAGATGGCCGCTGGCTGACGTCCGAGCACGCTGAGAATCTTCTGACCGGCAAGCTCGTGATCGAGCCGCGGCACCTGCGCGCCGGCGATCCCGAGACCACTTCTCCCGCAGCAGTGCTGGCCCGTGGAGAAGCCGTCGTCGTGCCGCCCGAGCCGGTGCACCGGCAGACGGGCTTGGTGCCCTTTCAAACCGACGCCGCGCTCACCCGGCGCGCCAGCGACCGCGCCATCAACGTCGACGTGATTTTCCCCGTTCTGCACGGCACCTTCGGCGAGGATGGCACCATCCAGGGCCTGCTCGAACTTGCCGACATTCCCTACGTGGGCGCGGGCGTGCTGGGTTCGGCCGCGGGCATGGACAAGGACATCATGAAGTCGTTGTTCATCGCCGCCGGCATTCCCATCGTGAAGCACGTCACGCTGCTGCGCGCGGCGTGGACGAAGGATCCGAAAAAAGTTCAGAAGCTGGTCGAGAGCAAGCTGATTTATCCCGTGTTCGTGAAGCCGGCGAATCTAGGCTCATCGGTCGGCATCAGCAAGGCGCACAATCGCAAGGAACTTGGGCCCGCCATTGAAGAGGCCGCGAAGTTCGACCGCAAGATCGTTATCGAGCAGGGAGTGGGCGGCAAAAAAGAAAAAGCCCGCGAGATCGAGTGCTCGGTTCTGGGCAACGACGAGCCCGCCGCCTCAGTGCCCGGAGAAATCGTTCCCGGCAAAGAGTTTTACGACTACACCGCGAAGTACGTTGATGAAGGTTCGCAGCTGATCATCCCCGCCAAGCTCACCAAGGCCGAAACAAAAAAAGTGCAGGAGCTGGCGGTGGCCGCGTTCCAGGCTGTGGATTGTTCGGGCCTGGCACGCGTGGATTTTCTGATGGATCCGAAGACACGCAAGATCTTCCTGAACGAGATCAACACCATGCCAGGATTCACTTCGATCAGCATGTACCCCAAGCTGTGGGCCGCGTCTGGCCTCCCCTATGCCGACCTGATCGACCGCCTGATCCAACTCGGCATCGAGCGCCACGCAGACAAGAAGAAGAATCAGTACAGCCGGTAGGAAAAATGAAAACCGCAGAGGACACGAAGGACGCCGAGTAGTACAAGGCTATTTGCTCCTCCGCGTCCTTGGCGGTCTTAGTTTTTCTTCTTCCCTGCCTCACACACAAAGTTCGCCGCATCGTTCGTATCGCCGCTGCCCTTATACTTCGCGGCCTGCGGATAGACGCAGAGCGGCCGCGTCATCTTCGGGTGCTGCTTATCATCGGCGGCCGATTTCGACGCGATAATCGTCGACGGCGCCACGCCTTTCTCCACCCACTGTTCCAGAGCGGCATCCACGCTGTGCTGCGGATCGTCGGTCGTCAACCGGCCGACCTGCCCGAACGAGTCGGCGCCGGGACCGCCGTCGCAATGTTGCATGCCCGGCACCATGTACAGGCGCACGAAAGAATCCGCGTCGCTCTGTCCCAGCTTCGCGACGATGCTCTGGTAATAATTGACGGTGTTGATGGCCGAAATCGCAGGATCGTTCCAGCCGTGATACAGAATCAGCTTTCCGCCGCGGGCCGCAAACGGTTTCAAGTCGGCGTCGGTGGCATTCAGCGCGCTCGCCGTTTTCTCGTTGGCCAACTTCAGCCCCTCTTCAAGCGAAAACGTCTTGTAATCCCAATCGGGTTTTTCGTACACCATATTCGAAAAGTATCCCAACCCAAAGAACGCGATCAGGCTCTTGGCCGGGGCAGGGCCGAAAATCCAAAGTCCCCATCCGCCCTGCCCGTCTTCGCCGCCCGGCAAAAAGCCAGGGAAAACTTCGTGACCCTTCGCATCATGCGGGCCCGCGTAAATTTTCTTCAATGCGGCGGCTTGCGGCGCGGTCAGGCACTGGTCCGTATCCTCGCCCGCCTTGCACTGGATGGTCTTCGGATCGAAGTGGCACTGCCGCGGATCATTGAGGATCCCGTCGCGTACGCCGTCGAGTTCGTCGCAGGCTTTCAGTACTGCCGCCGAGATCGCCGGAACTTTCGTCTGCGGAATAAAACTGGCCGCATCCAGCGTGAGCGCTTGCGTGTCCACGGCCGCCGTCGAGAGCAGCGCCGTCCAGTAATTCGCCGGAGCCCCGGCCAGAATTCCGTCATAGTCCGCGGGATAGCGCTGTGCCTCCATCAGGGCCTCGCGCCCGCCATCGGAGCATCCCGCAAAGTAGGCGCGCTGCGCCGGTTTGCCATAGAACGCTTGCACCACTTCTTTGGCGACGCGCGTCATCTCGTGAATTCCGCGGTGGCCGAAGTCGATCACTTTTTCCGGATGCCCCAGCGCCCAGGAGGCATCGATGGGCGAGCCCTCGTGGCCATCGTTCGTCGCGGTCGCGGCATACCCTTGGCGGACGGCCGTTCCCATCTGCATGAAGTCGATCAGCCCGGCGAATCCGCCATTGCCAATGCCCTGCAGCTTGCCATTCCAGCCCGCCAGCGGCAGCCACACTTCCAGCCGGATCTCGGAGTCCGCCCCCGGTTTCGCCACGGCCACCACGCGGCAGAATGCGGGAACATTCTTGTAGGGTGCGGTCAAATCGCGGCCGCTGTTGGGCGTGCGAGGTCCGGCAAAATCGCCCGCGGCCACCGGTTGGGCGAAAATGATTTTCGTGCCGGAAACGTCGAGCCCAGTCAGCTTCGGGCAGGAATCATCCCCAAATGCGGCGACGCTGGAAACGAGAAGAAACGATACGAACCACAGGATTGTCTTTTTCATGATGTTCTTACGAATTCATGTTGTTCTTAAAACGATCAAGAAACTCCGCGTCCTCGTTGTCCTCTGTGGTTAAGGATTCGCCTTCCCCACGAACGCCGCCTGATCCGCTTTCATTCTCTTCAGGCCATCCGCCGGCAGGTACACCATGTGCCCCGAGTCGAAGGTCGCAAACGAAATATTACTGCGATATTTTTCCGGCAGGTTGAGGTGATCCACCGTGTAATTGGCGGCATAGTACGGCGTGGCCAGATCGTAATAGCCTTCCATCACCAGAACTTTCAGATAAGGATTCTTCACGATCGCCTGCCGCAAAGCCGAAGCCGTGTCGGGGAATCCCTGGCCCGCCGATCCCCAGTCCCACGTGTCGTTGGGCCCACGCGGCGCCCGCACGTTATACGGCATGTCCACCTTGTAGCCCAGCTCCGTGCGCAGGTAGTTGTTGAACACCGAGGTAAACGGCGGCCCGGTCGCCGCGCCCGTCGGATCGTAAAACGGAGTATCCAGCAAGCCGTTGGGATCGGGCCCGGTATAGCGTCCGTCGAGCCGTCCCACGCGCAGTTTCTGATCGATCAGCAGGTAGTGCGTGAATTTTTGAACGTTGATGCGCAGGTTCGCCTCGTCGATCACTTCCTTGCTCAGGCCCGTGAATCGCGCCAACTGGTCGATCACTTTCTGGCGCTCGGCCGGGGTGAGCGCGTCTCCCTTGTCGAGCGCCCGCTCGTACTCGGTCGAGGCCCACTGCTCCGACTCCTGCCGCGCGCGATTCATATCCTGCGCGAGATCCGCCGGAAGTTTGTGATGATAGCCAGCGATCATGGTGAACGACGGAATCAGAAAAACGTACGGCTGATCGTTCGTGAAGTTGTCTTCAAGGGTTTCGAAGTTCAGCACGGTCGAAAGCAGAGTGATGCCGTTGAACGAGATGCCGCGGTCGGCCAGGTATCCGGCGATGCCGGCGGAGCGCGTCGTGCCGTAGCTTTCTCCGAACAGAAATAGCGGCGACGCCCAGCGCTCGTTGCGCGTGATGTAGAGGCGTATGAACTCGCTGAACGCTTCAATGTCGCCTTTGACGCCCCAGAACTTCTTGAACATCTCGGCGTCGGCGGCGCGGCTGAATCCGGTGCCAATGGCGTCGATCAGCACCAGATCGCTCTTGTCGAGCAGCGTGGATGTGTTGTCCTCGATGTGGTACGGTGCGGGCGGCATGAATCCATCCGGCTGCAGCACGACCTTGCGCGGACCGAGCGCTCCCATGTGCAGCCAGATCGACGCCGACCCCGGCCCGCCGTTATAGGCGAAGGTGAGCGGCCGCTTGGCTGCCTCCTGGCCGTCGAGCGTGTAGGCCACGTAAAACATCTCCGCTTCAATCCGCCCGTCGCCGCGCTTGATCGGCAGCCGCCCGGTGGTCGCCGTATACTTCAGCAGCTTCCCGTCGATGGTGATCTGGTGATGCGTCACCGCCGGCGCTACTTCGGTCATGTCGTAGTGCTCTTCCTTGTCCTTCTCTTTGTCGCGGTCGCCCGGTGCCTCGTGAGAAGACTCGCGCGGCGCGGGCTTCGGCTCGGCGGCAGCTTCCGGCTTGGCGGTGCTCTCGGCTTTCTCGGCAGGCGCGGCAGCCGCCGGTTTCTTCGCGGCCGCAGCCTTCGGAGCATCGGATTGTTGCGCGATGGAGACGGAGGTAGTACAGAAGGAAAGAGCGAAACCGATCAAGACGGCAGCGAACGTCCGCGAAAGCTTCTTCATAGTAGGTTCCCGCGTGGGATTTATCGCAACCAGATTGCCTGGACTCTGCGAGTGCGAGGAATTGTACACCGGACGGGCCCGTGTGGAGCGGACACTCCTGTCCGCTGCTTTTGACTTTGACGTGATTCGCTCCGTTAAAGTAAATGGGGAACATAACCTCAGCTCCCTGCGTACTCCTTGCGAGGAAGAAGAATGACCAATGCAATCTCGACTGCCGGTGATGCGACAACGCAGGAACGCAAGGACATCCTGCTGTTCGCCGTGGCCGTGCTCACTACGACGACTCTGATTGTGGCCAGTTTTCCGCTCTTCCACGTCACCAACAACTGGGCGGCCAATGTGCTCATGTTTATCCCCGGCATGGTGGCCGCGGCCCTGCTTCTGCGGCGCCGCCAGAGCTTCAGGTCCGTCGGATGGGGCTTTGGCAGCCCGATTTATTGGCTTCTGGCGATTCTGCTGCCGCTGGTGATTATCGCCATCTGCCTACCCATCTCGATCCGGCTTGGCTGGGCCGCCGTGGCGCCGGCCACAATCGCCGCCGGACGCGTCGCCGGCGACCCGCTCCGAATCCTGAAAAACGTGCTCCTCTACACGGCGATTTCTCTTCCCCTGGCTTTCGGCGAAGAGTTCGGGTGGCGGGGATACGCGCAAGGCAAACTGGTCCGCCAGTTTGGCCTGGTGAAGGGTTTACTCCTGCTCGGCCTGATCTGGGGTTTCTGGCACTCGCCGATCTATTACGTGATGGACGCTTCGCCGCAGCACCCCATCCTCGGCCCGTTCGTCATGACCCCGATCGACAACCTCCTGGCGGTCGTCCCCATGGCCTGGTTCTACATCCGGTCGAGGAATATATGGGTGCCGACGTTTCTGCACGCCTTCGCCGATGTGGTGTGGGGCTTCTCTGACCTGCTCTACCCCAAAAGTCATGAGTTGCAGAGTTGGGCAATGCTGCAAGCCGTGCAGCTGATCCTGTCCATCATCTTCCTGTGGAATCTGAGGTCGATCCACGAAAACCAGTGAACGTCCCGTCTGTCCCCTGGTTTTCTGTCCCCTGGTTTTCCACTACATGCATCGCAACCCGGTGAAGCGTGGGCTGGTGCTCGAGCCGCAACAATGGCCATGGAGCAGCTTTTGCGACTATGCGGAAGGCCGGCATGGCCTGGTCGTGGTAAACGAAACCCGGAAAGCTGAGATGACGGTGAGGGAAGTCGGCTGATGCCATTGTCCGTGGTGCCCACCTTTCGAGAATCACGAAAGGTGGGGCAGCCCTGCCGGAATTTGGGTTTGTGACGGGGAGTGGTGGACGGCGCGGCGGTGGGTGCTACGCAGCCGAATGGCCGGTCTCCAACATTACTGTGGCTTGTACTCTATGTGATCCAGACTCTTCTCAGGATCGCGTGGGTGTTCCTGAGTCCATTTTAGAGCAAGGGCTTGGGCCGCAGATATTTGGCGTTTATTCATGTTGTCCGTCAGGGTCTCAAGAGCGGCCTCCGCATCCGGGTGCTTACCGGAGCCTGCCACGGCTATCCACATGTACGCCTTAATGAGATCGCGACGAACGCCTTTGCCCTCCGAGTACATCGTTCCCAAACTAAGCTGTGCAGCGGGATTTCCCTGTTCGGCGGACTTCCTGTACCACTCGGCCGCTTTTGCAAGATCGGGCGACACGCCTGTGCCATTCTCATAAATCAGCCCCATCCCTAACTGCCCAAACTCGTCGCCGCTGTCCGCCGCCTTCGAGCACCACTTTACGGCCTCAGAATAGTCAGCCGGAACACCAAGTCCCTGTGATGTTATTCTGCAGATGTTGTATTGCGCGTCGCCGTCTCCCGCTTCCGCGGCCTTCATGTACCAGCGCAGAGCCTTCGCATAGTCTCTGCCTCTTTGGGGCCCATCGTCGTAGGTTAGCCCCATGCCGTTAAGGGATCGGCCGCCATCTCCGTGCTTGATAGCAGAAGAAAACCACTTTCTCGCAAGAGTCAGATCCTGCTCGACTCCCTCGCCATGTAGGTAAGACATTGCTAGATCAAATTCTCCGTCTGGGTCGCCCTGAGCGGCCGCCAAACCGTACCAATAGGCCGCTTGCTCGTGACCTGCCCCCTGCTTTCGTTCACGTAAGAATACGACAACTTTCTGTTGCTCCATCTCGGGTTTTAGCCGGGATG
>Ga0209415_10006640_pt1 | contig 20461 bp, 20 predicted proteins | sample PeaSoiSIISIP2007_FD_187696 | JGI IMG/M metagenome (GOLD analysis project Ga0209415, IMG submission 187696) | Peat soil microbial communities from Weissenstadt, Germany - SII-SIP-2007 (SPAdes) (version 2) | ecosystem: Environmental > Terrestrial > Soil > Wetlands > Peat | place: Germany...
CCAATATCGGTTCGCCGGCTCCGCAGGCAGGAAAATCGCAATTTGGCGGCTTTAACGGTGTCAGCGTCCAGTTCTGATCTCGAGTTCTGAGCCTGGCTCATTCGGCCGTTCGCGTCCCTGGATATCAGCCGGAAGCGAACGGCCGAAGTATCTCAAATCATGCTTGCCGCCTGTGTCGCGCCACATGTTTTCAGAGGCTGAGAGGAGACAAGGGATGTCTTTTATTAATAACCTTCGAATTTCCGCGCGATTGGTTATTGGCTTCGCTGTCGTGTTGGCTTTTACCGTCATCGTTGGTGCGGTTGGGATCAGCAGCGCCACCAAGCTGGCGGACATCACGGTCGACTTTCACGATCATCTTTTCACCGTCGCCGATAACGTGGGGAAAGCTAGGGCCGCTTTCTTAAGTCTGCGCATGGCGTCCCGCGATCTGGTCTTGGCCGAAACTCCCGAAGATGTCGCCAAGATTGAGCTTGCGATCGAGCAGGACGAAAAAGCGTATATCAATTTCTTGGAGGCAGCCAAAGCCGCCTCTCTTGGCGACACAGCGGATTTCGACCAGTCCGTTGCCGCCTATTCCAGTTACAAGGACATGGTTGCCGCGATCGCCACCAAGGCCAAATACGGCAATCACGATGGGGCTTTGGCGCTCCTGCGGCGAAACGGCACGGAGCTTGCGGCCAGCAATGCCGGCAAGAACCAAGCCTTTGACGATTCGGTTGGGAAGAAGGCTGCCGTCTTCATCAATAGCGCCGAAGCGACAAGCGCCCGGGTTCGGTGGCTTGGAGTGAGCCTGTTGCTCACGGCTTCGATCATTGGCGTCTTGGTTGGAGTCGTCACCTCCCGCTCGATTACCAGGCCAATTCGCGACGTGAAGGCTTGTATGGAGGCTTTGACGGCTGGGGCCATGGACGTCGACGTGCCGGGAACCGAGAGAGGCGACGAGGCTGGCGAAATGGCCAAGGCCGTGCTGGTCTTCAAAGAAAATGCCATCGAACGCAGCCGCCTGGCGGATCGCGAACGCGCCGAGGCGGTCGCTCGTGATGTCCGTCAAGGCAAGATCGATACTGCGACGCGGCGTTTCGACGCCACCATCGGCGCCATGTTGATCAGGATCAAGGCGGCGGCGGAGAATCTGCATCTGTCCGCGAATGCCTTGTCGATCAATGCCGAGCAGACCCTGCGGCGGAGCACGGCCGTGGTCGCGGCAACCGACCAGGCGACGGCCAATGTCGAGACCGTGTCGGGGGCCAGCGCCGCTTTGACGTCGTCAATCCACGAAATATCGCGCCGGATGCAGCAATCGGCCGGTATCACGACGATGGCGGCCACGGACGCACTGGCGGCCACCCGGCGGATCGACGGATTGGTCAACGCGGTACAGAAGATCGGCGACGTCGTCCATCTGATCAACGGCATCGCTGCGCAAACCAATCTCCTGGCCCTCAACGCCACGATCGAGAGTGCCAGGGCCGGCGACGCGGGCAAGGGATTTGCCGTCGTGGCCAATGAGGTCAAACATCTCGCCGGACAGACCGGCCGGGCGACCGATGAGATCGCCCAGCAGATCGCGGCAGTTCAGGCGGAGACCCGCTCGGCGGTTGGGGCCATCGGCGGCATTTCGGGCACCATTACTCAGATCGACGAACTTGCGACGACCATCGCCAGTGCCGTGGAGGAGCAGGGGACTGCAACGGACGAGATTGCACGGAATGTCGCACAGGCTTCGCAGGGTACCCGAGACGTCGCCAACAATATCGCCGAGGTGGCCGCAGCTGCGGCCGAGACGGGGCGGATGGCGCAAGTCGTGTTCCGATCGGCCGACGACGTGCTGTCCGAAAGCGCCATGTTGGGAAAAGAGGTCGAGGGTTTTCTCGATGAGGTGCGCGATGCTTGATGTGCGTGAACGCCGTCTTCTGAATTGCCTCGCTTGTGGCAGGAATGATGGCGTTTGCATGAATGATGGGGATCGGGCGCCGAATCCGCGTTGCCGAGCGCGGGCATGGCGGTAGAATTGGAGCGGCAACGTCAGCACGACCGAGGAGAATTTTCCATGAGGCGCTTTCTGGCCGGCTGTTCCCTGATCCTGCTGCTGGCGGCCTGTCAGCCGGTTCTCCGTGCCGATGTGACGCGCTTCTACAGTTTGCCTCCGCCGCCCACCGGCCAAAGTTTCGCCATCGCGCCGGATGCCGGGCAATCCGGCGATTTGGAATTCCAGCGTTATGCCCTTCTGATGAGCAACGCCTTGCAATCCAAAGGTTTTGTCTTGGCGGCGCCACAGGGGGCTGCGGCCGATCTGGTGGCGGTGCTGCATTATGGCAATATCGGCAGCCACACCGAAATCTATTCCGAGCCGGCGCCGGCTTGGGGGCGTCCGGGCGGGTGGGGGTGGCGCGGTTATCCGCCGGAGATCAACAGCTATACCGTTTATTCCCTGTTCGTCGATCTGGCGCTTTTCGACGGCCCGGCGTGGCGTGCCGGGGAAAGACGCATGTTGTTCCAGGCGCGAGCGCTGGGCGACAGTGGTGTTCGTGACGTGAACAGCGCCATGCCGTCTCTGGTCAGGGCGCTGTTGTCGGACTTTCCCGGTGCCAACGGCCTGACCGTTCGCGTCTCCGTCCCACTCGACGAGACTCCATGATGGGGCGGTGTTGTGGGCGAGGCTTCTTGCTTGTCCTGGTGATGCTTGCCGGATCCGACGTCGCGCAGGCGTCCGATGTGGTGGCGCCCGCCGAGGGGCGCAGCCTGGCGGTGACGGTCTACAACCAGGACCTGGCACTGATCCGCGATCATCGTTCGGTGCTTCTGCCGGCTGGCGAGGTCCGTTTGGTGTTTGCCGACGTCAGTCCCAAAATGCTGGCCCAGACGGCCAATCTGACCGGTGGTGGAGTCCGGGTTGGCGCTCAGGTGCTGGATTTCGATCTGCTGACCCCCGCCAACGTGATGCATCGCGCCGTCGGGACCGAGGTGACGCTGATGCGTCCGGCGACGCCCTCGCAGGGCGAGACGCCGGTTCGCGCGCGCCTGCTGACGGATGATGGGCCGGTGCTGGACATCGACGGTCATATCGAGGTCGCGCCGCCGGGGCGGCTCGTCTATGACCGGTTGCCGGAAGGATTGTCGACGACTGCGACCTTGTCCTCGGTGTTGACGGTGGCCGGCGCCGGGAAACATGAGCTTGATCTGACCTATCTTTCCACCGGTCTCGGCTGGCATGCCGAATATCAACTGCAATTGGGTGACGGCGAAGATAAGGCAGATCTTCAGGCTTGGGTCATGCTCACCAATGCCAGTGGGGCGTCCTTCAAGAATGCCAAGCTGACATTGGCCGCCGGGGACATCCATCGTGCCGGAGCCTCCGTCGACGTCGGCGGGGGGCGTTCCCGGATGTTGGCGATGGCGGCTCCCGCGTCTCCGATGGTCGAGGCGAAGTTTGCCCCCGAGGACGTGGCGGGGCTGTCCCTTTACAGCCTTCCCGACGCGGTGAGCCTCGATGACCGGCAAAGCAAGCAACTGGTTCTGTTTACCGCCTTAGGCGTGTCGGCGCATCGGGAATTGGCCGGCGATCCCCTTCCAGCGAATTTTGGCGCCCAACCGTTCGATCCGGCGCGAAATCGTGATCCGGCGTTCAATCGTCCCCAATCGGTATTGGTGCTGGATAACACGGCAGCCTCGGCGATCGCTTTGCCGCCAGGGGTGGTGCGGGTGTTCAAGCGCGACCGTGATGGCGTCTCCCAGTTGCTGGGCGAAGACAGGGTCGGCCAAAAGGCAAAAGGCGAGGCTTGGCGCATTGCGCTTGGCCGTGACGGCGACGTGGGGATTTCGCGGGTGCAAACATCCTTCGTTCCGGCGCGCGGCGCCGAGGGCACTTTCGAATCCGCCTGGCGTATTACGCTTTCCAATGCCAAAAAGCAGGCGGTCACGGTTCTGCTTCGGGAAAATATTCCGGCCGGTGCCAGGATTGTCGAGGAAAGCCTCGTTCATCAATCGATCGATGCGCTCAATGCCCAGTGGTCGATCACGATTCCGGCGGAAGGCGATGCCGTCTTGACCTATAAAGCGGCGCGGACGGGTGGGTGATCGCTTGACGCGGCGGCTCGGGCGGCATATGTGAGCCGTTTGATCGCTCACGCCTGTTTGCGGAATACTGAAATGGCTCATCTTCCCATCCTTGTCGCCCCTGATCCCCGCCTGAAGCTCAAGGCCAAGGCGGTCGAGGCCGTCGACGCCCCGTTGCGCCGTTTGATGGATGACATGCTGGAAACCATGTATGCCGCTCCGGGCATCGGGTTGGCCGCCCCGCAAGTCGGGGTCTCCAAACGGCTTTTGGTGATCGACTTGGCCAAGGATGATGAGCCGAAAGCGCCGCTTTGCATGGTCAATCCCGAATTGACCTGGGTCTCGGACGAGGAAAATACCTACGAGGAAGGCTGCTTGTCGGTGCCGGAGCATTACGCCGATGTGGTGCGTCCAGCCCGTGTCCGCGTGCGTTTTGTCGATCGCAACAATGAAAAGCGCGAGATCGACGCGGATGGCTTGTTGGCGACGGTCATTCAACATGAAATGGATCATTTGGACGGTGTCTTGTTTGTCGATCATTTGACCAGTCTCAAACGCAACATGATCCTTCGGAAATTGGTCAAAGCCCGCAAAACTGCGGGGAGCGATGCGCTTTGAGTCTTGATGTCGTCTTCATGGGAACTCCGGATTTTTCGGTTCCCATTCTGTCGGCGTTGATCGACGCCGGTCATCGGGTGCGGTGCGTCTACTCTCAACCCCCCAGGCCGGCCGGCCGCGGTCAGCAGGAGCGGCTCTCGCCGGTGCATGCGTTCGCGGAAGGCAAGGGCATTGCCGTGCGGACGCCCAAATCCCTGCGGGATGCGGCCGCCCAGGCGGCGTTTGCCGAACTTGGCGCCGATGTCGGCGTGGTCGCGGCCTATGGGTTGATTTTGCCGAAGGTCATTCTCGAAGCGCCGCGGTTGGGATGTCTCAATGTGCATGCCTCGCTGCTGCCGCGCTGGCGCGGCGCGGCCCCGATTCAGCGCGCGATTCTGGCTGGCGATGGCGTGAGCGGTGTCACCATCATGCAGATGGATGAAGGTCTGGATACCGGCGCCATGCTGCTGGCGGATCGGTTGCCGATCACCGCTTCGACCGATGCGGCGTCTCTGCATGACGGATTGTCGGCACTGGGGGCGCGATTGATCGTCGCGGCGCTGGCAACGCTGGAAACAGGCGGTCTCACGGCGACGGCGCAACCGGCCGAGGGCGTGACTTATGCCGCCAAACTGGCGAAGGACGAGGGGCGTTTGGACTGGACCCGTCCGGCTGTCCAATTGGAACGGGCCATTCGAGCCTTCACGCCCTGGCCGGGAGCCTGGTTCGATCATGCGGGCGAGCGTTTCAAGGTCTTGGCGGCGACGGTCGTCGAGGGTACCGGCACGCCGGGAACGCTGCTCGACGCCCGATTATCGGTCGCCTGCGGCGAGGGCGCATTGCGCCTGCTGAAGATCCAGCGATCGGGCAAGGGCCCGCTTGACGCCGATGCCTTCTTACGCGGTTACCCGATGGCCACGGGGACGCGGATTTCCGGCTCATGCCCCGATACAAACTGACCATCGAATATGATGGAACCGGCTTGGTTGGCTGGCAACGTCAGGACTGCGGTCTTTCGGTTCAATGTCTTTTGGAAGCGGCGACCCGGCGGTTGTCCGGGGACGACGTTTCTCTGGCCGCGGCTGGCCGGACGGATGCCGGCGTTCATGCCACCGGTCAAGTGGTGCATGTCGATCTCGCCAGGGACTTTCGTCCCGATCAGGTGCGCGCCGGCGTGAATTTCTGGCTGCGCGCCGAGAACGCGCCCGTTGTCGTGTTGGCGGCCGAAGCCGTCGGTGACGATTTTCACGCACGCTTTTCGGCGATCGGGCGGCGTTATCTTTATCGGATGATCGATCGGGCGTCGCCACCCATCCTTGACCGTCATCGGGTTCTTTGGGTCCGTCGCCACTTGGATGTGACGGCCATGCATCAGGCGGCGCAGATCCTGATCGGGCGCCACGACTTTTCCACCTTTCGGGCCGCCGCATGCCAATCGGCATCCCCGGTGAAAACCCTCGATCGCCTGGACGTGAGCCGTGTGGGCGACGAGGTTCAGATTGTTGCCTGGGCTCGGTCTTTTCTGCACCACCAAGTGCGCAATATGGTGGGAACGCTTCGGCTGGTCGGTGAAGGAAAATGGAGCGACGCCGACGTCGCAAGCGCTTTGGCGGCCTGTGATCGGCGCAAAGGCGGCCCAACGGCGGCCGCGCAAGGTCTCTATTTGACGGCGGTGATTTATCCCCCGGATGACGCAGACTCTCTGTGATTTCCCCCCTTTCGAACGGGCAAGCTCTTCGCCTAAAGTGTGGTGCGGATCGAAAAACCGCTGGCGCCGCAATGGCTTAGGGCGCCAATCAAGTCGAAGAAATCTTCGGCAGGTATTTGAGGTCATGTGGTCAGTGTAATCTCGTCATCCCCGCGAAAGCGGGGATCCATTTGGCGCTCAACGCCGAAGTGACTGCAGTCTGATTGTCGGTGTTGTTACCTTGGATCAGGGGAAACAGTGTGTCTCCATTCCAGGTTCGGCGCCAGCCACCCATTTGTCGATCGATTGGGCCAAGCCAGCAAGCATAAGTGGCCCGAATATGACACCCGGCATGCCCATCAATAACCATAGTCCACGCCAGCGCACGGCGATCAGGGAACTGACGAATACGATCATCCAAAGCGCGCTTAACAACAGCGAGGCACCTAACCACCAAGTGGACAACCATGGTGCCTTCAGCCAATGACCATCAATGAATACCCTGAAGCTGAATAAACTGCCTCCTGCGACTATCAGAGACACAGCCAGCCAGGGCGCGAGGCGTTTCATTCATCTCCCCTTTTTGCTTTGGCCGCTCTAATTGAGTATATCCTGATAAAGATCACGCCACTCAGGATTGTCCTCCTGGATTTTTTCTATCTTCCAGGCCCTGTTCCATCGTTTTATCTGTTTTTCGCGAAGAATTGCATCGGGCATGACGAGGGTAAGGGGGCAATGGCGGATGGTCAAAGACTCCACACTTTAGGCGAATGGCTTGTCGAGTGGTCGAAAGAGGATGATTTGCCCCGCAAAAAGTGTGGTTTTTTTCAACACAAATTGCGGGTCTGGGCGTTAACCCCAATGCTCTTCACGGAAGAGAGCGCCGTCATTGCGAGCGTAAGCGAAGCAATCCAGCAACTACGATGTTTTCTGGATTGCTTCGCTTACGCTCGCAATGACGACGCTTAAGCGAACATTATTGGGGGTAATCCTCATAATTCTTCGGGGCGATGACAGCGCTCGCCATGCGGAATATTTCTGACAAATGGCAATCGGTGCATGGGTTTGCGCTTCTGGATGACGGGGGTTGAGAAATTTGCATAACGCAATTGCGAAGGGCTAGGGTAATCTCCGCTCAAGCAAGTTTTGTAAATTTACTACATCGCAGGAGAGCCAAATGCTCAAATTTTCGATCGCTTTTTATGCCGCCGCCATTCTTCTCGCCGTTCTCGTCAATTTCGGCTTCGACGGTCAGTTGACCGCGGTTGGCGCGCAGCAGTTGACCAACGCCGAGTTGGGTCTGTCCACGCTGAACTAAAGACGACGATCGCTTCTCATGCCAGTGATTCGGCCAGACGGTCGATCAACAGGCCGAGAAGCAGGTCGATGATCACCAGGGCGCTCGCCGTGCCAGCATCCACTTGGAGGCTGCGGCGGGCGATGAACCAAGCATAGATGATCAGCGCGCCGTGGGTGGTGAGCCAGACGATGGCAACCAACCCGCGCGGTGCTCCCAAGCTCATCAAGACGATCGTCGGAAGCCAGGCCAGGGTTTGCGCCAACTGGAACCAGTTGTAGGCGACCATGTAAGCGTAATAGCGCGGCCAGCGATCGAGAAAATCACAAATACGCACCATCACTAGCGGATAGGCCAGCCAACTGATGGCATAGGCGATCGCTTCCAAAGCGAAATAACGCTCGGGCGATGGGTGCGATACTTTGTCCATCTGATCGACAACCACGTAACACCACAGCGGCAGGATCGCCAGCGCCACCCAAAACGACGCCCAGAATCCGCGGGCTGTTTTGTCGAAGCTGTCGAAGGCATCGGTGCGCCAGCGCAAGATCCGCCCAATTCCCACCAAAGCGGCCAGGACGTTGCCAAGGCTCAGCATCGGTCGTCCCAAATCGTCTCAAGAACGCGCTGATAAATCCGGGTCAAGGCTTCGAGGTCCGCCAAAGAGACTCGTTCGTCGGCTTTGTGCATGGTCTGTCCGGCCAGTCCGAATTCGATGACCGGGCAGGCGTTTTTGATGAAGCGGGCATCGGATGTTCCGCCCGTCGTACTGAATTCCGGCGTGCGACCGGTGATTTCGGCAATGGCGCGGCTGACGGTATTGGAGAGCGGCCCTGGCGGCGTCAGGAAGCTTTCGCCGGAGATCTCGACGTCGAATTCGTAAGCGCCACCGATTTCGTTGAAACGCTCGCGGAGCCACTGTTCCAGGCTGGCGCTGCTGTGTCGGTCGTTGAAGCGGATGTTGAACGCGGCATGGCCCTCCGCCGGGATGACGTTGGTGGCCATGTTTCCCACGTCGATGCTGGTCAGCACCAGACTCGATGGCTGGAAATGGGCGGTTCCCGCGTCCAGGGGCTGGGCGGTGATCGCCTTCAACATGTCGATCAGGCGGGGCAGGGGGTTGTCGGCCAGATGCGGATAGGCCACATGCCCTTGCGCCCCCAAGACGCGCAGGCGGCCATTGAGGCTGCCCCGGCGGCCAATTTTGATCATCTCGCCCAGATGCAGGGGGTTGGTCGGCTCGCCAACCAGACAGGCATCGAGCTTTTCACCGCGCTGGGCCAGCCAGTCGAGGACTCGCATGGTGCCATCCAAGGCGCGTCCCTCCTCGTCGCCGGTAATCAAGAGACTGATCGATTTGGCGTTGTCGTCGGCGCCGCGCAAGCGGGCGACAGCGGCGACGAAGCAGGCGATGGCGCCCTTCATATCGACGGCGCCGCGTCCGTACAGATGATCGCCGATCACCTGGGCGTCAAAGGGAGGCACCGTCCAGCCTTGCCCCGGCGGAACGACGTCCGTGTGTCCGGCGAAGCAGAGGTTCGGCCCCTTCTCGCCGCGCCGCGCGTAGAGATTGGCAACCGGCGGCCGCCCTTCTTCGGCGCCGAAGGTGAGGCGCTCGCAATGAAAGCCGAGCGCCGTCAGCGCTTGTTCCAGAACCGTGAGCGCGCCTTCATCTGCCGGTGTGACGCTGGGCCGACGGATCAGCGCTTGGGCCAGGGACAGGGGGGCGGTGAGGCTGTTCAATCGCGCAACAATTCGTTGATCGACACTTTCGAGCGGGTCCGTTCATCAACCCTTTTGACGATGACGGCGCAATAAAGGCTGGGGCCTGGCGTGCCGTCGGGCAGCGGCTTGCCGGGAAGGCTGCCGGCGACCACCACCGAATAGGCCGGAACGCGGCCATAGAACACTTCGCCGGTGGCGCGATCGATGATTTTGGTCGAGGCGCCGATAAAGACGCCCATGGAGAGGACGGCGCCGGTTTCGACAACGACCCCTTCGACCACTTCCGAGCGGGCGCCGATAAAGCAATTGTCCTCGATAATGACCGGGCCGGCCTGCAGCGGCTCAAGAACGCCGCCGATGCCGACGCCACCGGACAAATGCACATTTTTGCCGATCTGGGCACAGGAGCCGACCGTGACCCAGGTATCGACCATGGTGCCCTCGTCGACATAGGCGCCCAGATTGACGAAGGACGGCATCAAGATGGTGCCGGGCGCGATATAGGCCGAGCGGCGGACGATGCTGCCCGGAACGGCGCGAAATCCCGCCGATTTGTAGCGGTCGGCATCCCAGCCTGCAAATTTGCTGGGCACCTTGTCGTACCAGGTGGCAGCACCCGGCCCGTTTGCAATCAGCGCATTGTCGGTCAGGCGGAAGGAGAGAAGAACCGCCTTTTTAGCCCATTGATTGACCTGCCAATGGCCCTCCACCTTCTGGGCGACGCGCACCTTCCCGCTATCGAGATCGTCCAAGACGCTTTCGACGGCGTCGCGAACAGGACCTTGCGTTCCGGTGTTGATCTCGGCGCGGTTTTCCCACGCCTCCTCGATGCGGGCGATAATTTGTGGGCTGGCCATGGATTGTCATTCTTCCAATCTGAGCGAACGGTGTCCGAACCTTAACCACAAGGGAACCGCTGTCAAGAAATGGCGTACAGCTTCAGCAGTTCCCACTGGGTATTTTGATCACAGATCAAGAACGGAAGCCGCTCCGCGGCTCACCGATGAACACAGATAAGAAAAGCGCCGTAGGCTTTGAATCTCTCTTGTCGAACCCGTCGAGGCCGGAAATTGTCCCCAATTGCCTAGGGACCACGCAGAAAACCTCATCCCCTGGCATCTGTGAACCGCTGGTACTGCTTGTCGACGGCCTTCATATCACGTGGGCGAAGGCGGTTTTTGCCAAGCCACGACGCGTCACAGGATGCCGTTCGACCGCGCGGCAACGACGCCGGTCAGCCAGCCGGCGAGATCGTTGGTGACGTGGTCGACATGGGAGACGTCGTTGTCGGCGCCGCTGCCCCAACCGGCATGACCGTCCTCGCGAACCCAGACGGTGGTCATGCCGGCCGCCGCGGCGGGCGCCAGATTGCGGGCGATGTCTTCGAACATGGCGGATCGACGCGTGTCGATTCCGCAAAAATCAGCCATGCGGTTGTAGGTTTCGGCTTTTGGTTTCGGGATATAATCGGCCGCTTGGATGTCGAAAATGGCGTCGAAATGACGGGTCAGGTTCAGCCTGGCCAGAACGTTTTCGGCATGACGCTCGGAGCCGTTGGTGAAAATGATTTTGCGGCCGGGCAATTGGCCCAGCGCGGCATCCAGATCCGGCGCCAACGGCAAGACGCTGCAGTCGATATCATGCACGTACGCGAGAAAGATGCCGGGTTCGATGTTGTGGACCAGCATTAACCCGCGGAGCGTTGTGCCATACTCGCGATAATAGTGCTTTTGAAGTGCATAGGCTTCGTCCAGGGTGAGGTCGAGCGCTTCGGCGATAAACTGGCGCATCTTGACATCAATTTGCGCAAACAAATTGCTTGAAGCCGGATAAAGCGTGTTATCCAGGTCAAATATCCATGACTCCACATGCGTGAGGGCCGGTGGAGGGCTGTCGGGCGAAAGATTTTTTATCGGCGTTTGCATCGCTTGAGGAGATAAGCCCTATGACGGCCTCGCTGCAAGGGGGTTGCGCGTTTGGAGCGGGAATTCTTGCCAGCGTTTCAGTTTGGTTATTATTTTCCTGTATTATCAATGAATTGACTGTTGTCGGTGAAGTGTTTTCTGCTACGCTGAAACGTGAAAGCCACGCCAGAAGAGGCTTTTCGGTGAGAATATTATGATCGCATTGAAGGCGTTTCTGCAAAAAGCCGGATTGTTTCGGAGGGAGCGGGCGTGGACCGTGTTGATGGATTCGGCAATCGCCGGATTCCCTTATCCCGTTTTACGGGCGGATTCCGCAGGCTATCTTTTCCCGGCCAACGATGCGGCCAAACCCCTGTGCGTCGCGTCTCGCCAAGGAGATGTCCCCGGCGTCGGGGCGCTGGTGACTCGTGCGGTGAATTCCGGGGAGGCGCAATTTGAGGTTGTGATGGTCCCCGGCCCGGCGGGCGCCATGCTCTATGAGCTGATCGTTTTGCCGACCCGGGACAAAGCCGCTTTGGTGGTCGCCAAGGACGTCACTTTGGAAAACAATCTGCGCACCGCATTGGTCGAGTCGCGGCAACGTTACAAGGATTTGGTCGAAATTTCGACGGACTTTGCTTGGGAGATCGGATCCGACGGGGCCTTCGGGTTCGTCTCGCCCTGTGGAGCTCTCGGCTTTTCGGCCGGCGAGATGGTGGGGCGCAAGCCGGAACAGTTTCTTGTCGAACAATCGGGTATCGACGGACTGCTTCCGTTTCACGCCGATTATCCGGTCCAAGATGCCGAGGTTTGGATGCGTCGCGTCGACGGCGGAGTCGCTTGTTTGCGGGCATCGTCATCGCCCATGCTTGATGCGGAAGGCAAACGCCGGGGGGCTCGCGGCATTTGGCAGGATGTCACCCGGGAGCGTGAGCGGGAAAGAGCGCTATCCAAAGCCGACAACCGCGAGAGATTGCTCTCCTATATCGTCCGGGCGATCCGAGATGTTGCCGATCCGACCGACATGTTGCATATCGCGGCGGAGGCGACATCTTTGGCTCTCGGCGGCGCGGCGGGAGAGATCTTTAGGTTTCGCAACGATCGCTATGATTCCGGGGCGTCCTTTGGCGACATCGGCAATGCGACGTCCGTGTTGTCGCGTCTTGCCGGGACCGATTTCGTGGAAGATGTCGTCGATGGCCGACCGGTGCTGGGTGCCGTCAGCCGCTACCGCCAACAGGTGAATGGCGCCATCGTCGTCTGGCGTCCCGCCGACGATGGCGTGTGGAACAAGGATGACCGAATCCTCATCGAGGGTGTCGCCGACCAGATCGGTATCGCCAACGAGCAGATCGCCAATCATGAACATATCCTGGCGCTTTCACGAACCGACGCTCTGACCGGATTGTTCAATCGCCGGGCGTTTTTTGAGGAATTGTCCCGCCGCTTTAGCAGGCTTGAGCGGGATCAGAGGCCGGCGTCACTGATCTATATCGATCTCGACAATTTCAAAGCGGTGAACGACCGCTATGGTCATAAGCGCGGTGACGACGCTTTGGTGGCGGTGCGTGACATCATGATGCAGCATACCCGTCCGATCGATTTGGTCGCGCGTTTGGGGGGCGATGAATTCGCCGTTTGGTTGGAAGGCGCCGACGAGTCCATCGCGATAAAACGCTGTGAGGAGATTATCGCGGCGGCCAAGGTGTTGTTGCCCTTTTCCGGAGATGACGAGGCGCCCTTGACCATGTCCTTGGGTGTCGCGGTTTATGACACGCATCGGACGGAGACTCTTGACGACCTATTGCAGCGGGCGGACGAAGCGATGTACGGCGTGAAGCGCGGAGGAAAGTGTGATTATCGCTTGGCGCCAGCGGCCGTTGCCGTTCGGACGGAGGAGGAGGCGCCGTGAGCCGACTCATTAGCAAGATTCTGAAAGGAATTCGGCACAAAGCGAATGCCGATTCGGCGCATCTCGTTTCCGATGATCTCCCTTTGACTTACGAGCAAGCGCGCGATCTGGCGCGGCACAGCGATCCCGAGGTGCGGCGACGCTTGGCGCGCAGGGCCGATTTGCGTCCCGAAATTCTCTATTTTCTTGCCGACGATCCGGTGCCGCTGGTGCGGCGTCAAATTGCGGCCAATCTGGCAACCCCAGCGCAAGCGGACTTTCGCCTTGCCGCTGACGAGGACCCATCGGTGCGTGGCGATCTGGCGCAAAAGATCGCTCGGTTGGCTCCGGGATTGTCGGCGGATGAACAAGATCGGTTGCGGCGAACGACCTACGAAACGCTGGAATTGCTGGCGCGCGATCAAATCACCCGTGTCCGGCAAATTCTCGCGGAAGCATTGAAAGATATCGCCGATGCGCCGCCGGGTGTGATCCGGCAACTGGCGCATGACAGCGAATTGGAAGTTGCCTCGCCGGTGCTTGAATTCTCGCCGGTGCTGTCCGACGAGGATCTTCTGGAGATCATCCATTCCAGTCCGATCGCCGGAGCCCTTTCGGCCATATCACGGCGCAAGAATGTCGGCGCCAATATCGTCGACCGGATTGCGCGAACCGAAGATAGCGACGCGATCGCCGTGTTGTTGGGCAATCCGAGTGCGCAAATCCGGGAGGAAACGTTGGACCTGTTGCTCGACCGGGCACCGGATCACGATTCCTGGCATGCGCCTCTGGTTCACCGTCCGCATCTTTCGGCCCGGGCCGCGACGCGACTGGCGCGGTTCGTTGCCGACAATCTCCTGCAAGCGCTCGACCAGCGTGCCGACTTTGATCCCGAGACCAAGGCGGCCGTGGCGGCGGCGGTGCGTCGCCGGGTCGAAGACGCCGGTTCGGATATGGTCGATTTTCGGCGAACACAACCGAAGCCGGGCGGGTCCACGTCGGAGACGATGATCGACTATGTGAAGCGCCTGTTCGCGGAAGGTCAGTTGACGGAACAGGCCATCCTGAAAGCGCTGACGTCCGGTGAAATGGAACTCGTCGCTTGCGCCTTGGCGGTGCGCGCCGACGTATCGGTCGAGCGCGTGAACAAGATCATTGCGACACAAAGCGCCAAAGGCATGGTGGCCTTGAGCTGGAAAGCCCATTTCGACATGTCGGCCGCCGTGGTTCTGCAGACAAAATTGGCAAAGGTGGCGCCTGCCGACACATTGCGGCCGCGGTCCGGCTCCAGCGGATTTCCGATGACGGAAGAAGAAATGCTCTGGCAGTTGGAGTTTTTCGCCGCGATGGTTGGCGACATCCGGCCAAACGGGTGACGTCCCCTCGTCCGACTATCTTGTTTTTTCCAGCGACGACAGAAAGGCCTTGGCGGCGACGCTTAAGCGTCGTTCGCGGTGCCGCAGCGATTGAAAACGCCGGGTCGGCAGGGCACAGCCGGCGGCCTTCAACACGCCGGCTCGCAGACTGGTGGCCACCACCGAGAACGACAGCACGGTGGCCCCGGCGCCGGCTTCGACGGCGGTGCGAACCGCTTCGTTGCTGGGAAGTTCCAGGCAGACGGCGATATCGGCCACGCTCAGTTGCCGGCTGGCCAGCAGCGCTTCGGTGGCGTCGCGTGTTCCCGATCCCGGTTCCCGCAGGACCCACGGCATTTTACGAAAGTCTTCGGCGGTCAAAGCCTGGTCGGCGGCCCAGGCATGGTGCTGTCCGACGACCAGAACCAGGCGATCGTCGTCGACCGTTTGGATGTCGAGGGTGGGCGCGATCACCGTGCCCTCGGCAAAGCCCAACTCCGCGTCGCCGGCGATGACGCCAGCGGCCACCTGCGTCGTGTTGCCGATGGCCAGATCGATCTGGATGCCGGGGTAGCGTTGCCGGAAGCGCAGTAATCGGGGAGGGAGCCAATAGGTGGCGATGGTTTGGCTTCCGATGATCCGCAGATGCCCTCGTCTGAGGCCGGTCAACTCGGAAAGGGATTCCTCGGCACGCTCAGCCGCACCCAGAACGTCGCGCGCTTCGTCGCGGAATGCCGCTCCGGCGTCGGTCAATTCCACATGGCGTCCGACCCGGTGGAACAGAAGGACGCCGTAGCGCTCCTCAAGCGCGGCGATCGCCGCGCTGACCGCCGATTGCGTCAGTCCGAGTGCCTGCGCCGCCTGGGTAAAATGAAGGCGCTCCGCCACGGCGACGAAGATCCGCAACTGTTCGAGGGTCGTGGCGGTGCCCCTACGCGTCGCGGCGGATCAAGGTGCCGGCCCCATGCGGTGTGAACAGTTCCAGCAGCATGGCGTGCGGAACGCGGCCATCCAGGATCACCGCCGCCTCCACACCCAAGGCCACGGCCTCCAGGCAGGTCTCCACCTTGGGAATCATGCCGCCGCTGATGGTGCCGTCGGCGATCAATTGCCGGGCTTGGCGGGCCGTCATGTCGGGGATCAGATTGCCTTGCTTGTCGAGAACACCGGCGACGTCGGTGAGGAAGATCAGACGCGAGGCGCCGCAGGCGCCGGCGATGGCGCCCGCGGCGGTGTCGGCGTTGATATTGTAGGTTTCTCCGGCCGAGCCGACGCCGGTCGGCGCAATGACAGGAATGATATCCGACTGCTGGAAGAATTTCAGCACATGCGGATTGATTTCGGCCGGTTCGCCGACAAAGCCGAGATCGAGGACCTTTTCGATGTTGGAGTCCGGATCGCGCTGGGTGCGGCGCAGTTTGCGGGCGCGGATCAATTGACCATCCTTGCCCGAAAGACCGACGGCAAATCCGCCAGCTTGATTGATGGCGGTGACGATCTGTTTGTTGATCGAACCGGCCAGCACCATTTCAACGATATCGACCGTGGCCTGGTCGGTCACCCGAAGGCCGTCGACGAACTCGCTTTTGATCTTCAGGCGTTCCAGCATGGCGCCGATCTGCGGCCCGCCGCCGTGGACGACCACCGGATTGATTCCCACTTGTCGCAAGAGCACCACGTCGCGAGCGAACAATTGGGCCAGGTTCTCGTCGCCCATCGCGTGGCCGCCGTATTTGACGACGAATGTTTCGCCCGTATGCTCGCGAAAGAAGGGGAGAGCCTCCGACAAAGTTCTGGCTTTTTCAAGCCAGGTGGCACGTTCGTCGGCACGTGTCGGATCGGTCGTCATGGTTTGGTCTCCGGCTGAGGAACACTGAGGGCCAAGGTGGTGAGCGTGGCGCGCAATGCGGCAATTCCCAGGCCGCTTTCCGCGCTGGTGGGAATGATCTCGGGGTGGGCGGCCGGGCGTCTGATAATGGCGGCGGCCACCTCGTCGCAAACGGTTTGCAAGGCCGACGCTTTGATTTTGTCGGCCTTGGTCAAAATCACCTGATAGATGACGGCGGCCTTGTCCAGCATGGTCATGATCTCAAGATCGTTGTCTTTGAGGCCGTGCCGGGAATCGACGAGGACATAGGTCCGGCGGAGGACCGCGCGGCCCTTCAGATAGGCATTCACCAGGGCGTTCCACTCGGCGACATGACTTTTTGGCGCCTGGGCGAAGCCATAGCCGGGCAGATCCACCAGCATCAGACGGCGGCCTAAGTCGAAGAAATTGATCTGTTGCGTCCGGCCCGGCGTGTTGGAGGCGCGCGCCAAACTGTTGCGGCCCGTCAGCGCATTGATCAGACTCGACTTTCCGACATTGGACCGCCCGGAAAAGGCCACTTCCGGCAGTTCCACCGGCGGCAATCGGTCAAGCGTCGCCGTGCCGGCGACGAATCGGCATTCCTTGGCGAACAGGAGACGGCCCGCTTCGATGCGGGCCGCCTCCTCTGCCGGGTCGGTGAGAGGGGCGCCGAGGCTTACGCCTGGCGTTTCATGATCAGCCATTGTTGCAGAATTGATAGCGAGTTGCTCCAAGCCCAGTAGATCACCAGACCGGCCGGGAAGTTGGCCAGCATGAAGGTGAAGATGATTGGCAGGAAGGTGAACATCTTGGCCTGGATCGGGTCAGGCGGGGCCGGGTTCAGCTTCTGCTGCAGGAACATGGTGACACCCATGATCAACGGCCAGACGCCAATATGCAGCATGTCCGGTGGAGTCCAGGGGATCAGTCCGAAAAGATTGAAGATCGTGGTCGGGTCGGGAACCGAGAGGTCCTTGATCCAGCCGAAGAAGGGCGCTTGCCGCATTTCGATGGTGACGTAAAGCACCTTGTATAGGGCGAAGAACACCGGAATCTGGATCACGATCGGCAGGCAGCCGGACACCGGATTGGCTTTCTCACGCTTGTAGAGAGCCATCATTTCCTGGTTCAGCCGGGCCTTGTCGTCGCCGAAACGTTCCTGAAGCTTCTTTATCTCGGGTTGCAGCTTCTTCATCTTGCTCATCGCCTTGTAGGACTTATTGGCGATGGGGAAGAACGCCCCCTTGACGACCACGGTGAAGATCAGAATGGCAATGCCGAAATTGGCCACCTGCGAATGGATATAACGCAGGAAATAGAAGAAGGGTTTGGTCAGGAAATAGAACCATCCGAAGTCGATGGCCAAATCGAACCGCGGGATCCCCAGCTTCTCGCCGTAGGCGTCAAGCTTGGAAAGCTCTTTGGCGCCGGCGAAGAAATGGCTGGAGGTTTCGGTGGTGCCGCCGGGGGCGACGGTCAGAGCGGAGCCCAGCCAATCGGCCTGATAGCGGTCCACGCCTTCGACCGAACGCCAGTTCATCCGTGCGGAAACCGCCATGGACTGATCGGGAACCAGCGCGGTCAGCCAGTATTTATCGGTAAATCCGATCCAGCCGCCCGTGCTCTTTTCCTCACGCTGGTGATCTTCCTCGCGCAGGGCCTTGTACTTCATTTCCTTGAGCGTACCGTCCAACACGCCCAAGGCGCCTTCGTGCAGGATGTAAATGTCCTGGGTCTTCGGCGTTCCCCAACGCGACACCAAGGCATAAGGATAGAGGGTCACCGGCGTCGTTCCGGTGTTTTCCACCTTTTGCGTCACGCTGAACATATAGTTGTCGTCCACCGCGTAGGTACGGCTGAACGTCAATCCCTTGCCATTGTCCCAGGTCAAGGTGACCGGATGATCCGGAGCCAGGGACTGGCTGTCGGCCGTCCACAAACTATCGGGGCCGGGCACGCTGTCCTTGGTCTCGCCTGGGACGAAGCCGAATTCCGCGTAATAGGCGCCGACACCGGCACCCGGCGACAGCAAGGTGATTTCCGGACTGGTCTTATCCGGCGTCTCGTGGAAATTCACCAGATTCAGATCGTCGATCCTCGCGCCGAGAAGCGAGAAAGACCCGTTGAGGCTCGGCGTGACGATCTTCACGCGGGGAGCCGCGGCAATGGCGGCGGCTCGGGCCACCGCCACATCGACGGCCGCCGGCGCGGCGGGCGTTTGAGAGCCAGGCACTTTCGGCACGGCCGAAGCGTGGTTGTCGGGCGCGGCCGGCGTGGCGGTCTGTGTGCTTGGCGCCTGTCCCTGAGGAACCGGCGGCTTGGGCATCAAAAACTGCCAACCGAGCAGAATGGCTACCGAAAGGGCGATCGCCAGGATTATGTTCTTCTGTTCGTTCATAACTTTCTTTCCGGTAGGGCCGGGCGGGCTAACGGGAGCCAGTGGGACAACAGGAGCCGCCGCGATGATCGTGGCGGCCGCGGGCGTGGTGGGCTTTAGGTTCGGGAACCGGATCATAACCGGAGCCGCCCCACGGGTGACAGCGCGACAAGCGCTTGACGGTCAGCCATGAGCCGACCAGAGCGCCGTGTTTGTCCAGGGCTTCCATTCCAAAAGCCGAACAACTGGGCAAAAACCGGCAGCTATGCGCCGGCAGAATTGGCGATACTAGCAACTGGTAGCCGCGGATCAAGCCACGGAGCGATGCGCTGACCAGTTTCATGAAACCTCTTGACCACTCTGCTTGGCATGGGACGGACGATCCGCGCGATTGCCACTATGGTTCGCGCACACACGTTTTAACGCGGTTTGCAAATCCTGCAAGAGCAGAGCGTAGGGACGGCGTAAGGTTTCTTGCCGGCCGATCAGCACATAGTCGTATCCGGGCACCGCGTGGACCGGCAAGATCGCCGCCGCGGCGGCGCGCAAGCGCCGTTTTGCCCGATTGCGCGCCACGGCATTGCCCACTTTCTTGCTGCAGGTGAATCCCACGCGCAGAGCCGCCGACGGCTCTCTTCCCAAGGGGGGGGCAGAGAAGGGGGCGGTTGGGGGAGATGCTTCTGCAGCGGGGGCCGCTTGCAAAATCAGGCCAGGGGTCGCCCACTTGCAGCGCAGGCCGGCGACACGGAGAAACTCCGAGCGACGCGTCAGGCGCCCGATTGTCGGCGGTGGCATGTTCGGGGTGTCATGGGGGCGTTCCGTCGGCGAAACCACCGACGTGCCGAATACTTCGTTGCCAGACTCTGTCGACAAGGCCACCTGCACGTCTGGCACGGCTTTGCCGCGATTCGTCGGCAAAGCCGACGAGGTCAGGCTGAAAGACGCTTGCGGCCTTTGGAACGACGTTCTGAGACGACACGACGGCCGCCGACAGTTGCCATACGGGAACGAAAGCCGTGGCGGCGGGCGCGGACGAGCTTGCTGGGTTGATAGGTACGCTTCACGGTTCGAACTCCAAACGGCCCAGGAAAAAGGGAGGATCGGTGTATAGGGAGTTGCGGCGGACGAGTCAATCATCAACAGCGATAAGACAGGCCGAATCGGGCGACGGCGCGATGATTTGTCATCTTACGTCAGGATTTTCCGGGCTTGACCCCATCGCGACATTCGTGGCCCCTTGCCGCAGTCGTCAGTATCGGGACATGGGCGGATATGGTCATCTTTCTTCGTACATTGGGTTATGCCGCCTGTTTGGTTCTTTCTTTGGCGATGGGTGGGGCGGACGCGGCCACCGCCATCGCCACCGAATCCCGGTATGTGACCATCGCTCAGGTCGATCTCGGCCAGATCCTGCCGCCGCCCCCCTCACCCGGTTCTCTCGAGGAAAAGCGTGATGTGGAGGCCGTTATCGACGCGTCCTTACGGCGAAGTCCTCTTGAGGCGGACCATGCGCATGCTGATGGTGCGATTTCGGTGTTGCGGTTTGCCGATGTCCTGGGAGAGGGCTTTTCGGCGGAAAATATGCCTTTTGCCGTGCCCTTCTTCGGTCAGGTGGCGAGCGACGCTCATGCCATTGTCGGTGCCGCGAAAGTCGAATTCGATCGATTGCGCCCTTTCGTCGTCGATTCCCGGGTCCGGCCGATCGGCAATGATATCGAGG
>Ga0209415_10006641_pt1 | contig 20460 bp, 22 predicted proteins | sample PeaSoiSIISIP2007_FD_187696 | JGI IMG/M metagenome (GOLD analysis project Ga0209415, IMG submission 187696) | Peat soil microbial communities from Weissenstadt, Germany - SII-SIP-2007 (SPAdes) (version 2) | ecosystem: Environmental > Terrestrial > Soil > Wetlands > Peat | place: Germany...
TTTCACGAGGCCCGGGCGAGATGTGACGAATGCTCAGGGCCATGCCGGGGTCGTCACCCCGACGAAATTGAATGAGGTGGCACCGAAGTCCCCGAGGGTGATGCGGAAGAGAGTGGCCGTCTGTCCGCCCGAAGCTGACGCTGCGAGCACGCCCGCGCGTTCAAAGACGCATAAGGGATGGGCGCCCAAGGAGCAGACGGCCATGCGCAGTGTAGGACTGGATTTGGGGACACGGAAGACGAGCTACTGCATCGTGGACGCGGACGGCAGCGTCCACCGCGGCACGGTAGCGGGGCTGGATGAGCTCGTAGCGGTGCTGGGACCGGGGACGGGCCCAGCCCGAATCGGCTTCGAGGCTTGCCGCGAAGCCTGGCATGTGGACGCAACGCTGAGGGACTGGGGGCAGACGCCGCTGCTCATCGACACCACTCGCGTCCGGCGTATCGGCGTGGGTCAGCACGGCCGCAAGACGGACCGTCTCGATGCGGAGGCCATCGCACGGGCCGTCGAGCGCAACCAGATTCCACTCGCCCATGTGCTTTCGCCCGAGCGCCAACGGCTTCGCGTGGAGCTGCTCACCCGGCGCGGTCTGATGGAGACACGCTCTCAGTCGATCACCACCGTGCGAGGCATCGTGCGTAGCCAGGGACTACGCATCCCAGCGTGCGATGCCGACAGGTTTCTCGACAAGGTGCGGGCATGCCGTCTGCCCGACGCGGTGCGCGCTCTCATCGACCCGCTGCTCGCAGTTGTGGTCGTCGCCCACCAGCAGCTCTGCACGCTCGACGAGCGCATCGAGCAACTTTGCGCCCACGAGCCCGCGATTCGGCAGCTGACCACGGTGCCGGGTGTAGGGCTTGTGGTGGCCGCGATGTTTGTATCGGTCCTCGACGAAGCCAAGCGCTTCGGCAGCGGCCGGCAGGTCGCTTCGTATCTGGGACTCGTCCCGCTCGAGAAGACCAGCGGACTGCCGGGGCAGCGACTCGGCGCCATCACCAAGCACGGAAACCGCTATGCCCGATCGCTGCTCGTGCAGGCGGCATGGTGCGTCCTGCGCCGGGGCGAAACGACCGATCCGCTTGCCCGCTGGGGTCGCGCGCTGGCCAAGCGGCGCAGCAAGAAGATCGCGGCCGTCGCCGTCGCTCGCCGGCTCGCCTGCATCCTGTGGGCGGTCTGGAAGCGGGGCGTCGCTTACGACCCCGAGCACGTCGCCGAGCTCAGTGCCAAAGGGCTCGAGCGCAGCGCCGATGTCATCGCGTCGCAAGCCAAGTCGCTGCGACGGCAAACCGCCAAGACCCACGAGCGCGCGGCCCGCCTTCGGCTACGCCGCGCGGCCGCTGCACGATGGAGCATCCCCATGACCTAAGACCCAACGCTGGCACCCGCTTCCGACTTGGATCGAGCGTCTCGGACAGACGCGTTTGCCCCAGAGCGATCAACACGGCGGTGGATGAGCGCGAGGTGCTCGCAGGCGAGTCGTTCCCCAGACCCTGTCTGGGACGCTCCAAGCCGTCGCCGAGAGGGCGCCTCCACCCCACTTACGCATCCCCAACTGCCCGCAGACCCCTACGGCCGCCAGGCCGGTCTGTTGAGAGCGAAGAGTCGATCGACGTCAGCTCGCCCTGGAGCCCTTGTCCGAAAGTCTACTGACAAACCACGCCCGCACCCCTGCGGGTCAAAGGCCTCCCCCTGCCCAGGAGCCCCCTCATGCCCAACGCCCAAGTGAAAACAAGAAAGAAAATCTCCACCTCTCGACCCTTGACCGCCTGGCCACCTCAGAGTCGAGCACCGATCCGGCGTCGGCGGGCGATGTCACCCCCCGCGCATCTTGATCATCATCGCCTCCACCGCGAGCTGCGCCGACGCGTTCGCGTCGAGCTGCCGCATCGCCGCGAGGGCCAGCGCGTGGCGCGTGGCGGCGACCTCGGCCCTGCGGTCCGGAGCGCTCGCCGCGTCGCGCGCCTGGCGGGCCAGCGCGGCCGCGAAGGCGTGGAGCCGTACGACCAGCATGTCCTTGCCGATCTTCTTCGCCTCCTCGGAGAGCTCGAGCGACCGCCCGAGGTCCCTCGAATCGAGCGCCTCCAGCGCGCGCGACACGAATTCCTCGCGCAGCGCGCTCGCCTCGGGATCGCTCAGCTCCTGCGCGGCCGCCATGCTCCCGTGCGCCAGCAGCGCGAGCGCGTCCGCCCTCGCTCGCTCGACCCCGTGCTCGACGAGCAAGTCGGCGACGACCGCGTCGGGGAGCGCGGCGAAGCGCACGCGCTGCACCCGCGACCGGATCGTGGGCAGGAGCGAATCCCCGACGGCGCTCAGGAGCACGAAATGCGTCCGCGGCCCCGGCTCCTCGAGCGTCTTCAGGAGGGCGTTCGCGGCCGCGGTGCTGAGCTCCTCGGCCCGCCGGACGATGAAGACCTTGGCCCGCCCTTCGTGCGGCGGGAAGGAAGCGTGCGCCAGGACCAGCGTCCGCACCTGGTCGATGCTGATGTCCTGCGTCTCCGGCGAGCGCCGCCCGATGGCCGCCGGGTCGTACAGCCCGCGCTCGAGGACGACGACGTCCGGATGGACCGGCCTCGCCTCGCCCGGTCTCGGCAAGGCGCGCCGACACGACGAGCACTCCCCGCAAGCGTCGGCCGCGCCGTCGGCGCGCCGCTCGCAGACGAGCGCCTGCGCCAGCCCGAACGCCGCTCGTTCCTTGCCCACGCCGTCCGGGCCTTCGAAGAGATACGCGTGATGGATCCTGCCGGAGGCCAGCGCTCGCCGAATCGTCTGCACCGCGGTCGGCTGCGACCGGACGGTGGCGAGCAAGGGAGGCGTGCCGGGCACGTCAGCCGAGTCGCATCGCGCCGGGAGGCGGCGGCGCGTCCGAGGCCCACCGCTTTGTCCCCCGCGCGAAGATGGCCATGCGCTCCACCGGCTCGTTGCGCTCGCCTGTGAGGTCGTGCCAGCGCTCGTCGAGCTCGGCGCGCGGTAGGAAGGCGTACCCGTGCGGGGTCACCGTGCTCGGGTCCGCGAAGAAGAGCTTCTCGTCGTCGTACCCGACCATCATGACGTAGTGCCCGGCGTCCCACGTCTCTCGCCAGGGCTCTTCGCGCTCCCGCCACGCCTGGAGGTCCACGATCGGCGGCTCCCGGGCGTCGACCGCACGCTCCAGGTCGGCGACGGTCACGTCGCCGTGGCGGTAGACGGCGTGCAGGCCGCTGCTCCGGAGGAGCTCGACCATCGGCTCCGGCTCGGTGCCGAGGGCGTCGGTCGTCTGCAGCGCCGGATAGAGAGCGTCCTCTTCCGTGTATGCGTACGCCTCCGGGTACCAGTAGCGGAGCACGGCGAGCGCGGCGGCGGCGCCGCAGCTAAAGCCGCGGCGCTGCCTCACGACGGGGATCTGGACGAGGTTGGTCGGGAGCAGGGCGCTCAGACCGGGGATGTCTCCAGGGGTCACCCCAAACGCATACGAGAAAGGGGACGAACGTGCCAGAGGCGCCGGCCGAAACCGTAAGCCACTGGAATAGCTTATGTTTTTTCCTTGTCTTCCTCGTGGGAGTCGTCCATGGCGTCGAGCTCCTCGTCCGTGAGGTGGCGGCCCAAATCGGCCGCCCGCTCGCGGGCGAACATGCGGTTCAGGGTCCGCCGGTCGATCCCGAGGACCTCGGCCGCGTGGGTCTTGTTGCCCCCGGTGCGGGAGAGCACGCGATCGATGTACCGCCGCTCGATGACGGCCAGCGTGGGCCAGTCGTCGGCCAGCGAGCCGAGGCCCGAGCCGCCTTGTCCGGCCTGGCTCGTGGCAGCCCCCGTCACATCCGGAGGAAGGTCCCCGCCGGTGATCACCCCCTCGCGCGCGAGGAGCATGGCCCGCTCGATGAGATGCGACAGCTCGCGGACGTTGCCAGGGAACTCGTACGCCTCGAGCATCCGGTACACCTCGGGGGCGACGCGCGGAGGCGGACGCCCGAGCCGCTCGGCGTGGCGGGCGATGAAGTGCTGGATGAGGAGCGGAATGTCCCCGCGGCGCTCCCGCAGGGGGGGCACCCGCACCGTCACGACCTGGAGACGGAAGAGCAGATCCTCGCGGAAGCGCCCCGCCGTGACCTCGGCGCGTAGCTCGCGGTTCGTGGCCGCGAGGACGCGAGCATCGACCTTGATGGTCTCGGCCGCGCCCACGCGCCGGATCTCCCCCTCCTGCAGAACGCGCAGGAGCTGGACCTGCATCTTGGGGCTAATCTCGCCGATCTCGTCGAGGAACAGCGTGCCTCCCCTGGCTTCCTCGAAGACGCCGTGTTTGGTCGCGCTCGCCCCGGTGAACGAGCCGCGCTCGTGTCCGAAGAGCTCGCTCTCGAGGATCGATTCGGGCAAGGCTCCACAGTTGATGGCGACGAACGGTTTCGCCGCGCGCGGGCTCTTGGCGTGAATTGCGCGCGCGACGAGCTCCTTGCCGGTGCCGCTCTCGCCGACGATGAGCACAGTGGCCGTCGTCGGCGCCACGTGGGCGACGGTCTTGTACACGGAAAGCATCGCCGAGGTCGTCCCGACGATCTGCGCGCCGGACTGCGCGGTCCTTCCCCCGGGGCCCTCCTCGACCGACTGGGCGAGCTTTCGGCGGGCGAGCGCCTCGGCGACCATCCGTTTCAGGTCGTTCGGCTCGATCGGCTTGGCGAGGTAGTCGTAGGCTCCCTCGCCGACGGCGTTCATCGCGCCTTCGATGTCGGCGTATGCCGTCATCAGGATGACCGGGATCGCCGGGCTGGACTCGCGCACGCGCCGCAGCACGGCATGCCCGTTGGTGTCGTTCGCGAGGTGGATGTCGCTGAGGACGACGTCGTAGCGCGCGAGCCGGGATGCCTGGGGCATCTCGTTCGCGTCGTCGAGCACGTCCACGTGGTAGCCCTCGGTCCGCAGGACGCGCGCGAGCAGGCCCGCGAGCGTCTCGTCGTCCTCGAAGAGGAGGATGTGCGCACCCGACGCTGCACCCTTGTCTGCCCTGTCGTTCGTCATCGTCGTGCCCTTCCCCTGCTTCTGCGAAGGCCTTTCAACTGGTCCGCGACACACTGTCCCGTGCTCGCCCATCGCTCCGACCTCCTCCGTGCCATCCGGTCCCGAAAATGGCAGCGGAAAGCGCTGTCAATCCCCCCCATTCACGACCGATGCCGACGCGCCGACGCCCCCCGAGGGCCTTCCGCTACCCCGAAACGGGGCGTTGCCCCCCAGACTCTGCCGTGGTGGAATCCCGCGCGTTCGAGCCGCCGGCCGGCAAGGGGACCTAGATACCAATGAATAGCCTGAGGTTTTGCGCCGCGGGGGCGATGGCGCTGTCCGTCATCGGGACGTGCGCTGGAACAGCGAAAGCCGCCGGCTTCGCGAGCCAGCAGTTTGGCGGCGAGCAGGGGACGGTCGTCGCCACGAACCCGACCGCCCTTTACTATAACCCCGGCGCGCTGGGCTTCAGCCAGGGAACCGCCTTCGGGACGTATGGCTCGCTCGCAGTGAGGCATGCGACGTGGACGCACCCGTACAGCCCGACGAGTGGCGACGTCGCGGACCCTGCGGACGCGCAGGGGGCCGACACGGGCGAGGCCAAGCTCCTGAACGTCTTCGGTGGAGCTTCGGTCGCCGGCACCACGCATATCGGCAACCTGGTGCTCGGCCTGGGCTTCTTCGCTCCCTTTTACGGGATCTCGCACTGGGGAAAGAACGACGCCTTCACCAACTCGGCGAAATACCCCGGCGCGGCCGACGGTCCGCAGCGGTGGTTTTCGATCGATGGCAAGATGGAGATCCTCTACTTCACCGGCGGCGCCGCGTACCGACTGGGCCCGCTGAGCCTCGGGGCGACGTTCAACTTCATCAGCAGCACCGTCTCGGTCCTCCAGGGAAAGACGGCGAGTGGCTCATTCGTGACGATCCAGGGTTCCGAGGGGCGTGCGTTCCTCGATGCCCACGGCTTCGACGCGAGCTTCGGCGCGGGAGCGATGCTCCAGATCATCCCGGATCAGCTCTTTCTCGCGGGCGCCTACCAGGCCCAGCCCGGCCTCGGCCAGCAGTCGCTGAACGGAACGAGCTCCCAGACGCTGTTCGGGCAGACCAAGCCCTTTCCGGTGACATTCACCCAGAGCTTGCCGGACGTGTTCCGCGCCGGCGTGAAGGTCCGGCCGAAGGGCATCCCGTGGGAATTCCGCGTCTTCGGGGACTACACGCGGTGGAGCAAGATGCAGGCGCAGTGCGTGGTCCTCCAGGGAGACCCTTGCAGCGTCGTGCCGATTACGGCGCCGGAGGCCCAGATGCCCGGGGCGCAGAACTCGACGCAGGGAGGCGTTCAGTCGTACGTCCGGCGCGACTGGAACAACACGTACGGCGTTCGCGTCGGCGCGAGCTTCTGGGTCAAGCCCGAGGTCGAGCTTTTCCTCGGCGGCGGCTACGAGACGGCCGCGGTCCCGGACTCCACGCTGGCGCCGGACCTCTTCGACGCGAACAACATCCTCGTGGCCGGCGGCGGACGGTTCGCGCTCACCGACGCGCTCTACGTCACGGCGGCGTACACGCAGATCCAGTATTTCAACCGGGACAACACGGGCAAGAGCACGCTCAACACGCTCCCGGTCGGGCCGAACGGGGTCCAGCTCAATCTGCCGACGCTCGAGATGGACGGCGGCGGCAAGTACACCCAGTGGATCGGCGTCTTCACCGGCAATATCGAGGCGATGTTCTGATCTCCTCGGGCGGATCGTGGACGGCGGCTCGGCCGCCGGCGGTACCGATGGCCGCTTTCGCGGCCATCTGCGGTCGGTAATCGTCCGCATCCTCCGGGCTCACCGCCCGTGGAACGTCGGCTCTTTCTTGGCGAGGAAGGCGCGCATGCCCTCGCGCTGATCGTCCGTTCCGAACAGGGATGCGAACGCAGTCGCCTCGAGCTCGTTCGCCGAGGGCAGGGGCACGTCCTGGCCGCGCAGGATGACCCGGCGGAGGGCGGCGATCGCCAGCGGCGCGCGCGTTGCGATCTTGGCAGCGACCTCGCGCACCCGCGTCATGAGCTCTTCGTGCGGGACGACCGCGTTCACGAGGCCGATGCGCAGCGCCTCCTGCGCGCCGACCATGCTCCCCGTCATGCAGACCTCCCTCGCGCGCGCGGCCCCCACGCGGCGGGCGAGGCGCTGCGTCCCTCCGAACCCCGGCAGGATGCCGAGCGTGACCTCGGGCTGACCCATCTTCGCCTTCTCGCTCGCGTAGACGAAGTCGCACGCTAGCGCGAGCTCGCAGCCGCCGCCGAGAGCGAAGCCGTTGACGGCCGCGATGAATGGTACGCGGCCCTCCTCGATGTGCGCGCCCACGTGGTGGCCGAGCTCGGCGAAGCGCTTTGCCTGCGGCGCCGTCATCTCGCTCATCGCGGCGATGTCGGCTCCCGCCGCGAACGCCCGGTCTCCCGCGCCCGTCAAGATCGCGACGCGCACTGCGGGGTCTTCGTCGACCGTGACAATCGCCGAGTGGAGCTCGTGCAGGAGCGGCTCGTCGAGTGAGTTGAGCTTGTCGGGGCGGTTCAGGGTGAGGATCGCGATGTGAGCGTCGCGCTCGATGAGGACCGTGGGCATGGGGAGGAGAGTAGTCTGATGGCCGTGTCGTCGCATCCGGCGCGCCAGCTCCTCGCTCTCCTCGTCCTCGCGGCGCTGCTCGCAGGGTGCGCGCTCGGCGCGACGGACAGGGCGCAGTCCCTCGTGCGGCAGCACCGCGAAGCGGACGCGGTCGTGGTTCTCCGCGAGCGGCTGCGAGGGCACCCGGGGGACCTCGAGGCGCGCAGGCTGCTCGTGCGTGTGCTCGCCTTCACGGGGGATCTGGTGGCGGCGCGCGTGGAGGTGGCGGCTCTGGCGGAGGGCCTGCCGCCCGGCGATCCGACGCCCGCGATCGAGCTCGGCCACGCCCTCGAGCTCGCGCACCGGTATGACGAGGCCCTCGCGGCGTACGACGAGGCGGCGAGCGTCGCCCCGGCGTCGCCTGCGGGACCGCGCGAGGGGGGCCTGCGGTGCGCGCGCTGGGGAGAGACGGCGGACGCGCTCCCGAGGCTCGAGGAGGCCGTGCGTCGCGGGGCGCGCGACGTCGAGACGTGGCACGCCCTCGGCCTCGTCAGGCTCCACCTCGGCGACTACGACGGGGCCGAGCAGGCGTACCGGGCGGGTGCGGCGGCGGCGCCCGAGGCGGCGGAGAGCTGGCTGGGGGTCGCGACGGTGGCGATCGCGCGCGACGACGCCGGCCAGGCCCTCGCGGCGTACGACGAAGTGCTGAAGCGAAGGCCCCGGTTCGCCCCGGCGCAGCTCGGGCGTGCGTGGGCCCTGGCGAAGCTCGGACGCAGGGACGAGGCGGCCCGTGCGCTCGACCGCGCGGAGGAGCTCGGGGCTGCGCCGTCGAGCGTCGCCCGGCAGCGCGCGGCGCTGAGCGCCCCTACAGAGTCTTCAGGTACTCGATGACCGCCTTCGATTCGTCGCCCAGGTCCGCGAGGAACGGGTGCCCCATCACGCGGAATCCGTCGACTCCTCCGTCCTGGACGTAGTCGCCGGGGCCGACCGGCGCGCCGGGATCGGAAACGGAGAGGCCGATCTTGTCGAGATCGAGCGGCGCTCCTCCGTGGACGACGAACTTCGTCGGACGCCGGGACGGGTCGGTCGCGAGCACGGCGAGGTTCGGCCACTGGCCGGCGTGCCCGTACGGGGCGCGTGCCCAGATGTTCGTGAGGACCGCCGGAACGTAGCCCGACGTCCTCCGCGTGCTCACGAGCATCGGCTGGCCCCCTGCCAGGGCGGGGTCGTTCGCGGCGGCGACGAACGAATCGGTCACGGCGGCGGCCCGCGCGGGGTCGGTCCCCACGTAGTCGAGAGGGACGACCTTCTCCACGTACGTCTTCGCGCGCCCGTCGTCCTCGTACGTCCCATGGCACTTCGCGCACGTCCGCTCGAACGCGGCCTTGCCACGCCGCGCGAGGGCCGCGTCGACGGGGCCGGGGAAGCGCAGCTCCCTCGGGATGTGCCGCATGAACGCCGAGAGGCTCGCGCCTTGGAGGGGATGCTTGTACAGCCACTCGATCCTTGCACCCGCCGCGATGTCCGCGTCGACGACGAGCGCGTCGCTCGGCCCCTCGCTCCCGCCGTCCCAGCTCAGCGTGCGGCGATGGGCGAAGCCGATCGTATCGGGGATCTTCGCCCAGCCCGTGGTGCCCGACGTCGCCACGTCGCGGTGCAGGAGCTGGCCGAGGGCGATCGCGAAGGACTCGATCGTGGCCACGCGGCCTGGCAACGCGCCGCGGACGCGCTCGAGGAACTTCGCCCTCGGGGCGAAGCGCTCCTTGATCGCGCGGAGCGTGTTCGTAAGGATCGCGCCGCGCATGTCGTGCGACCAGGGGATGCCGCGCTCCTCCGCGATGCGCGCCGCGACGGGGCCGACGTGCGCCGCGTCGAAGTCCGGCATGCCCGCGATCCGCGCGATCGCGTCCTCGAACGCGTGGATCCGGATGCGCCGGTTGCCGAGGCCGATGACGAGCTTCTCGCCTCCCGGCCACCGGACGATCTCCGAGTGGCACAGCGAGCAGTTGTGCATGAGAAACGGGACGCGCGTGTTCGGGTCGTCCGTCAGGTGCAGCCCCACCGGGAGGCCTTCGCGCACGTCCCGGTCCGCGCTCCGTGGATCCTGCGCGCGCGGCGTGAAGCCGAAGCGATCGGTAACCTCTCTGGCCGTCGAGCCGAGTATGTCGGGGTGGAGCGACAGGAGAGCGAGGAAGACCGGGTAGGGCAGCCCGGTCCGGTACGGATCACCGATGCCGGTGCGGGTGAAGATCTCCTCGCCGGCCTCCTCCGAGGGCCGCTCGATGCGGTACTCGAGCGGATCCGACACGAGCGCGTCGACCGTGAACTGCGCGGGCGCTGCGGGCGGAGGCGTGCTGGGGGACGCGGTCGAGCACGCCCCGAGCAGGGCGGCAGCGAGGATGGCGTGGGGGCGGGCGATCGAGCGCATGCGACGTCCCGCGAACGCTAGCGCCAGCGCGCGCGCCCGCTACGACTCGTTGGCGTCTCAATAAAGGATGCAGCTCTCGGTGCGCACGGGAAGAAGGCGCTCCCGGCCTCCGAGGAAGCCAAGCTCCACGACGAAGGCGTATCCGATGACGTAGCCGCCCTGCGTGCGAACGAGCTCCGCGGCGGCCTTGGCGGTGCCACCGGTCGCGAGCACGTCGTCGACGACGACGACGCGGGCCTCCTCGCGGAGGCTTCCCTTGTGCATCTCGAGCGCCTCCTTGCTGTACTCCGTCACGAATTCCACGCGGTCGACGGCCGCGGGCAGCTTGCCCGGCTTCCTCGCCGGTACGAAGCTCGCGTTCAGCCGCGCAGCGAGCGCCCCGCCGAAGATGAAGCCGCGCGCCTCGATGCCCACGATGGCGTCGATGTGCTCGCCGATGAAGCGCTCGGCGATCCCGTCGAGGACGATGTGCAGCGCGCGCGGCCTCGCCAGCAGGGGAGTGATGTCCTTGAAGACGATCCCGGGACGAGGGAAATCCGGCACGTCGCGGATGAGCGAACGGCAATAGTCGAAGCTCGCCATTGGGCGAGACACGAGGAGGGTCGCGGCAGGGGGCGCGGCGGCGCGGGTCGAGCGGCGCGCGCGGGCCTTCTTGACGGGCGCTCGCTTCGGCGTGGTGCGTCTCGCGGAACGTTCTTTGGTCTTCGCCATCCGTCCTCCTCGTCAGGGTCCTGGGCTCGACACGCCGGCCTCCGCCAACTGGTCTGCGACGGAGACCGCGAGAGGCCCGTCGGCCGCGCTCGTCAAGTCCAGGAGAAGTGGCGTGATCGACGCGATTCCGTCGTCATACGCGTCCGTATCCGTCCCCGGGTCTCGTTCGTGGCGCACTCCTGGCCCTCCGACCCACAGGTACTCTCGGCCGCGCGGGTCGTGCCGGAAATCGACGACCTCGTCGTAGATTCGTGCGCCGAGGCGCGTGGCCTGGACGGCGCCCTTCCAGCCGGGGGGGATGTTCACGTTGAGCAGCGGCCCGCTCGCGCGGAGCGTGCGAGGGAGGGCGAGGGCGATCCGTGCGCTCAGCTCGGCCGCGGCGGCGAGGTCGACGGACGGGTGCGCGCTCGTCGCGATGGCGGGGATCCCTTTGAACGCGCCCTCGCGGGCGGCGGCCACCGTTCCCGAGTAAAAGGCGTCCTGCCCCAGGTTCATCCCGTGGTTGATCCCGGACACGACGAGGTCCGGGCGGCGCGCGAGCAGCCGCAGGCCCGCGTGGAGCGCGACGTATACGCAGTCGGCCGGGGTCCCGTCCAGCGCGAAGACGCCCGGCTCGATCCTCCGCAGCCGGAGCGGGCGGTGGAGGCTCAGCGCGTGGCTGGAGGCGCTCTGCTCGGTCTCCGGGGCGACGACGATCACCTGCGCCCCCGCCGCATCCAGCGCGGTGCGCATGGCCCGGATGCCGGCGCTCGAGTGCCCGTCGTCGTTCGAGAGGAGAACCAGAGGGCGGTCGGGCATCGGCGCCTCGGCTTACCGCCGACCTGGCGAGAGCGCCAGACAGTCGTAGATTATAGGCATGGCCCCTTCCGCCTCCCCACGAGTCCTCGTCGCCGCCGTCATGCCCGTCAAGAGCCGCTCGATCGAGCTCGCCGCGAAAGGCATCGAAGACGAGCTTCGCGCCGCGAAGTTCGTTTTCGTCCGGAGCGTGGTCGCCAAAGGAGAGCCGCGGGCCATTCAGCAGCTCGTGTCGAGCGTCTCGAACGACAACGAGGCCGACGCGATCGTCATGACGGGGGGCACGGGGTTCGGGCCGACCGACGCGACGTGCGAGGCGATCGAGTCCTTCGTGGAGCGGCGCATCGAGGGGTTCGGCGAGGCATTTCGCCGCCTCCTCGTGGAGGAGCTCCGCGCCGGATCCCAGGCCATGCTCGCGCGCGCTTCGGCAGGAGTCTTCAACCGCTGCGTGGTCTTCGCGCTGACAGGACAGCCGGCCCATGTCCAGCGGGCGACCGGGGCGCTGATCGTGCCGATCCTCGCCGACGCCGTCGCTCTCGCGGCCGGGCGCTCCCGGGCGCAGGATCCGTGGCTCAAAGATCGTCCGCAGTGAACGCGATGACGCGTGCGATCTCCCGCGTCCCGCACGCGAGCGCGACGAGGCGGTCGAGGCCCAGGGCGTTGCCGCTGCTCGGGGGGACGCGGGCGAGGGCATCGAGGAATCGTTCGTCGATCGGGTAGACCGGCAGGCCCCGCTGGCTTCGGTCCTGCCGGTCGCGCACGAGCCTGCGGCGCTGCTCGGAGGCGTCCACCAGCTCGCCGAAGCCGTTGCACAGCTCGACGCCGGCGACATAGAGCTCGAAGCGCTCCGCGAGGTGGGGGTCGTCGGGCTTGACGCGGGCGAGCGACGCCTGCGTCAGAGGATAGTCGACGAGGAAGACCCCCTGGTCCATGCGCTCGAGGGAGGGCTCGACCACGTCGACGAGCGCGCGGAAGTAACGGGTCTCGTCGCGCGCGGCGGCGTCGAGCGTCTCGTCTCTCGACCAACCCGCGAAGCGCGCGAACGCCTCGCATACCGGGATCCGTTCGTAGGGCGGCCGCAGGTCGACGATCCGGTCGCCGAGGTGGACCGAACCGCCCGTCACGTGGGCCACGAGCTGCTCGGTGTCGCGCATGACGTCCTCTACGCCGGCGTTCGCGCGGTACCACTCGAGCATCGAGAACTCGGGGTTGTGCAGCGCGCCGATCTCCCCACGGCGAAAGCACGGCGCGATTTGGTAGATGCGCGTCCACCCGTCCCCGAGCAGCCGCTTCATCTGATACTCGGGCGACGTCGTGAGCCACCGGGGCGCGCCGCGATCTCCGCCCGCGACCTCGAAGGCATCGAGGTGGACGTCGAGCCCGGGCGAAGGGACCATCACGGGCGTCGCCACCTCGACGAAGCCGCGCGCGTCGAAGAAGCGCCGCGCCGCGGCGACCGCGCGGGCGCGCTCGCGCAGGTACTTCATGTCCTGTCGTGGGGAGCGAGCCCGCGCAGGACGATCTGCGCGAGCTGCCCCGACGCGCGCGAAAGGCCCCCGCGGTCGGCCTTGCCGAGCGCCCACGTCATCGCGATCCCGTCGAGCGCGCCGAACATGGCGCGGGCGACGAGGTGCGGCGACACGTCCCCGCGGAGCTCCCCGGTCGCCTGGCCGTCTGCCACGACGCGGGCGATCGAGTCGAGGTAGGCTTTGAACTTCGGCGCGGCGTACTTCTTCATGAGCTTGGTCGATTGCCTCAGGATGACCGTGAGCACCTCGGCCAGGTCGCGCTCGTCCTCGAGCAGCCCGAGCTGCAGCTCGATGATCCTCTTCAGCTTGTCCGATGCGCTCCCGGAGCGGGGCAATTCCGCCTCGAGGAAAGAGAGGAGGCGCTCCACGCGATTCTCGAAGAGCGAGACGAGCAGCTCGTCCTTGGATTTGAAGTAGAGGTAGATCGTCCCGTCCGCGATGCCCGCCGCCTTGGCCACCTCGCTGACGCGCGTCGAGTGGAAGCCCTTTCTGGCGAGGACCTTCACCGCGGCGTCCAGGATGCGCTCCCGCTTGTCGCCGTCTCGCGCGCGCTTTCCGTTGGGTCGGCCGCGCGAGCGACGCGCACTGAGTGAAGGTTCACTCATCGCCCGGGGGGCTATCAGAGGCGTCAGGACGCGTCAACGTCGCTCCGGAGCGCCGAGAGCCTGGCTTTCAGCCCGGGGGCGCGGCGACACTTCCCGCGGCGAACATCCGCTCGGCGAAGACGGCGATCTCGTGCCCCATCCAGGGGCCCAGCAGCACAAGCGCCGCCACGACCGCGACGACGCGCGGCAGGTGCGCGAGGGTCGGGTCCTGGATCTGCGATGCGGCCTGGAACGCCGCCACGATGAACCCCACGATCGCCGCGGCACCCAGGACCGGCAGCGATGCCGCCACGACGAGCAGGAGCGCCTGCTGCGCGCAATGGACGAGCGTGGTCGCCGCCACGGAGGGCTCCGGTCACTCCCGGGCGCCGTCGGCCGCCTCGACGCTGGCCTCGGCGGACGCCTCGGGCGCGGCCCCTTCGGAGGAGGACTCGGTAGCCACATCGGCGGCGCCGTCTGAAGACCCGTCCGGTGCGGCTTCCGGGGCAGCTCCGGTATCTCCGCTGTCCCCGCTGTCTCCCGCCTCGGCCGGCGGCCCGACGAGGGTGGCGTCCGGTGGCGCGGCGTTCGCGTCGGCCACTTCGTGATTCCCCGAGCACACGGACACGGTGGCCTGGGTCAGGTCGGTCGGACAGCAGCGGTAGCCCAGGACGCCCGGCAAGGGGGACTGCTGGCAGGTGAGGCCGCTCTGGCAGTCGTCGTTGCCGGCGTTGCTGGCGTTGGGATCGCAGATCTCGCCCTCGCCCTCGTTCGAGCAGGCGCCGACCGAGAGCGCAGCGACGAGGCAGGCGGCGAGCGGGAACGCGAACGGGGCCTGAAGCGGGAATCGGCGAGCGGGACGGTGACGCATGGCGGGTACGGGAGCGAGAGCGCGAGTTATCCAGGAAAACGAATCGAAATGCCAGCGGTGTCCTCAGGTGGACGTGATCCTGGCCTTGGCCTCGACCGCCGCGGCGAAGAGGCGGACGTACTGAGCCGCGCTCGCGAACGAGAAGAGCAGCGACAAGTAAACGAGTGTCCGGCCGACGTGGACCATGTCCACGACGCCCAGATCGACCCCCGCATACGACAGGTGGTACGGATAGCCGAGGACCAGTGAGATGATGCCCAGCATCTGAAGCGCGGTCTTCGTCTTGCCCTCCTGGCCCGCGCTGATGACGACGCCCTCGCTGGCGGCGACGCTGCGCAGGCCCAACACGCTGATCTCGCGCGCGAGGAGCACGACGACGGCCCACGCGGGGATCCGCCCCATGGGGACCATCCACACGAGCGCCGCCATGACGATGAGCTTGTCGGCCAGTGGGTCGAGGAATTTGCCGAGGACGCTGACGACCCCCAGCTTGCGCGCAAGGTACCCGTCGAGCACGTCGGTGATGGCCGCCGCCGTGAAGAGGATGCACGCCCAGAAGCCGCGCACCGGCGTGGGCAAGTCGAGCAGCCACACGAAGAACGGGATCGCCACGACGCGCCCCATCGTGAGCAGGTTCGGCAGATTGAGGGCGTCCTCGGCGAGGGTGCGGCGGCGCGCCTTCGCGGTCGTGGGCGGTGCGAGGCTCATCACGGGCTCATTCCGGGCAGACGAGGACGGTACCCTCGCCCGAGAAGCCGACCAGGCCTCGCTGCCCGCCCGGCGCCTCCGCGGGCGGGACGGCGCGCGCCGCGAGGGTGCCGAGCCATCCGACGACCCACTCGCGCCGGACGAGCAGCGGCGTCCCCGCCGGCGCGGCGAGGCTGGCGAGCGGTCCGCGGAGCTCGAGGGCGATCGCGCCGCTCCCGCGGAGCAGGACGACTGGGGCGCCCTCGGCCGGAGGACGGGCTCGCTCGTCCGGATGCTCGAGCGCGAGCCGGCTGCTCTCGTACGCGAGGCGCAGCTCGAAGCCGAGGAGGCGATCCTCCCGGATGAACACGAGATCGTCGTCCAGGGCCACGAGGACGATGCGGTGCCCTGCCCGCGCTCCGAGCACGCACTCGCCGTCGCCCGAGAACCGAACGAGCGGGCTACCGAGGCCGCCGAGGACCTCGGTCGATTCGGCGTCCGCGGTGCGCCTGTGCAGTACGCGCGTCGTGGCTGCGCCGGACACGACGCGCAGCGCCTCCAGCCGGCCCGCGAACGCCCTTGCCGCGTCGCCGCGCGTCCGGGCGAGCAGGACGCCGGTCTCGAGGAGGACCACCCTCGCGTCCGCCGGACCGGTCACCATCAACGGCGCTGCGAGGGTGGGCTTGCGCGCCGTTCCGGGCGCTCCCGGGGTCGACGGTGGCACCTGCGTCAGCGCGGCGGGCATTGGCTGTGATGCGCCGGGGCCCTGTGGAAGGAGCTCCGCGCGGGGGGGGGGAGGCACGGTCGCGACCTCGTGTACGGCCTGCGCTGTCGTGCGTACGAAAAGCGGCGGCGACGTCGGCTGCGCGTTCGTCCGCGAGATGTCTCCCAGCTCGAGCGCGACCCACGGTCCTTCCCCCGGCCGGGTCGGTCCTCCCTCGGCGAGGGCGAAGCGCAGCTCGCCCGCGTCGAGCTCGTGGAATGCGATCTCCGCCATCTCACGTACATTGGCTTCGACGCGGGGGACCTGAGGCGAGTCGGGGGGCGCAGGGGGGATGGACTGGCGTCGCCTCTCCGTCACGCGCTTCGCCATGATGGCGTGGCCACCGCGCTCGAACGCGTTCTGCGCCTGTTCGAGCTCGCCGAGCTTCTGCAGCGCGAGGCCCAGGTAGCCCCATGCGCGCCTGTGATCCGGCTGCAAGCGAACCGTGTCCTCGAGCGGTCGCCGCGCGAGCGCGGGCTGCCCTGTCTTCAGGTACGTGAGAGACAGGTTGATCTTGATCGACGTGTCCTTGGGAAACTGCCGCTCGAGCGCCTCGTAGATCTGGATCGCGTGCGGATACAGGCCCAGGCGGAAATACACGGCGCCGAGCAGGTCCTGGCCCTTGGCGTCGAGCGGCTGCATCGTCAGCGCGAACTCGAGCTCCTCCTTCGCCTCGAGGATGCGGTTCTCCTGCAGCAGCTCGCTCCCGCGGTAAAGGTGGAAGAGGAAGTCTTCCTGGACGAGGTCGCGCGTCGAGTCCGCGTGCGGAAAGAGGCTCCCCGTCGTGCGGGCGTCGGTCACCGCGCCGGGGGCGGGATGGATGCTCTGGCGCTCCGGACTGGGCGAGGGCATCCATCCATCCTAGTGGCCGTCCGTGTTCCGCGCGACCCAGCCGAGCGCGGCGGCCGCCCCGACCGCGAGCACGGCGACGGCGAGGAGGGAAGCGTCGGGCTCCGTCGCGAACCGCAGGTCGAGGAGGCCGCCGTGAGTGAGAGGGCCCACGGTCCACGCCCACGCGGCGCTCGCGGCGATCGCCGCCCATGCGCCCCGATCGCGGACCCACACGGCGCCGAGCGCCACGCCGCGTAACGCGTCCGTCAGGACGGCTAGCGACAGCGCGCCGTCGAGGCCGAGGCGCGCCGCCGCGGCAGCCCCCCCGCAGACGACGACCGCCGTCGATGTCCCGAGGAGCCCGCGCGTCACGCGCAGGACGAAGCCGCGCAGCATCAGCTCGTCGCGCACGGCCCCGAGCGAGCCCACAAGCAGACCGATGGCCAGGGCGCTGAACGACGGACCACCGCGCTGCACCACGGCCGTCCGCGTCGCCAGCGCCGCGCCCACGACGAGCCCCGAGACCGCGAACCCGAGCCCCAGCCCGCACGCCACGCGGCGCCGGATCGCCGGCCACGCCGGGGAGGGCCGCAGCGGATCGCTCCACGCGATCGCCATCGCGCCGGCTCCCCATTCCGCGATAGCCGCCTGGACGGCGACCGCGGCGGTCTCGCTCCGGTCGAGAACCGTCGCGGCCAGTTGTATGGCGCCCCAGAAGAGCAGCCCCGTCGTCAGGACCTTCGTCGCGTCACCAGCAGGCCCGGCACGTCCACCCATGCTCGCCTCACGCGAGCGTGACGAGCTTTGCGTTCCCCTCGACCGTGGCGCCGGCGGTCACGTGCAGCTCGGCGACCTTCCCTGCGACGCGGGCCCGCACTTCGTTCTCCATCTTCATCGCCTCGAGCACGACGAGCCCCTGTCCGGCGGTCACGCTGTCTCCCTTGGCGACGAGCACCTTGACCACACGTCCGGGCATCGGGCTCTTGACGACGCGGTCGCCGCCGGCCGAAGGGACCTTCTTCGCCCGTTCGGCCGATCGCATGCGCTCACTCTCGACGCGCACGAACGACCTGTGTCCGTTCGCGACCGCGCCGATCTCCGGCGGAGCGCCCTCGGTCGTCAGGTCGACGATGCGTCCGTCCACCCGCACGCTGAGCTGGGACCCCACGTGAGCCACGTCGACCTGGACGGGGCGGTCGTCGACGCGCACCTCGAGGGCGCCGCTCGGCAACTCGACGAGGTCAACGAGGGTCGGCGCGGCGTCCGGGCGCGGGTCGAGGCTCACGTAGTAGCGCATGGGCTCCCGTTCTTACACGATCCCCCGAGCTCACGCCGCATGCTCCTCTCCGTCTGCGACGGACTCGAGCAGTCTGTCGAGCGAGCCGCTCACCTCCGCGGCGAGGCGGCGGGGGACGACGCGCGTCCCGGCGAGGAGCTCGCGCAGCCTCGTGGCGACATTCTTGATCCCCGCGGCATCGCGCGCCCTTCGTTGGCCCTCGTCGATCGGGAAGACCACGTCGCGGTACTGTCGCGCGACGGTGGCCGCCGGCGCTCCCTCGTCGAGTACGCGCCGCCGCACCTCGTCGATGGCGTCGCGGGGGGCGTCTTCGCTTGCTTCGGCGCGTCGCAGGAAGTCGACGGCCTGGTAGCTCGGGATGGGCTCGTGAAGGGCATCGCGCGTGAGCACCGCGGGGGCGCGTCGCTGGAGGAACGTGAAGGAGCCGGTCAGCTTGTCGACGGTCTCCGGCTTCAGGCGGAGCTCCGTCCTGGAGTACGCCTCGAAAGAGTCGTAGCCCCACGTCTTCCATCTCCCGCTGCGCTTCGCCTTCGTCAGCGCCTCGCCGAGCTCGAGCCAGCTTGCCTTGAAGTGGCGCGCGCGGCGGAGGAGCTCGGCGCGCTCCGGGTCGTCGGAATGGGCGATCTCGGCTTCGGCGAGGGCGGCTTCGGTCTTCGTGCGGTGCATGAACCGGGCATATGGGGATGGCGCCCGGGGGACAAGAGTGGGGGCCCGAGTGTTAGGGTGGGGGGATGCGGCGACTTGGGAGATCGGGGCGGCTGCTGTTGATTGCGGCAGCTGGTTGCGGAGCCGGTGCGATGGCGCCGACCTCGACCTCGACCTCGACCGCGACCCCGACCGCGACCCCGACCCCGGAAGACGCCATCCCGCCCGCATGCGCCGATTCGTCGGCCTCCGTCTGCAGCCCTCCGCCCGACTTCGTCGATCGCCTTTGCGCCAAACCCCATCAGGAGACTGCGCTGGCGCTCTTCGGCAAGCAGACTCCGTTCACTCGAATGTACCTGCGCGGGAAGCTCGACGAGCTCGTGGCCGGGGAGGAGGTGCTGGTCGTGCGTTTCCACGGAGCGCCAAAGAACGGGATGGTCGTCGGAAGCGGCAACGGGACGTACGACGTTCTCCGGTGGGATGGGACCTGTTCTATCGGCGTCGAGGCGGAGGCGTTGACGCGCTCGCGTCCCGCCCGGCCGAGGACGGCGGCAATCAAGTGGCACCGGCTTGGAAGCGGGTTCCAGGACGCTCTCATCGCGTCGAGCGACACGGTGAAGCGCGCGCACGCGAAGCGGGGCAAGGAGTGCCAGGGGGCGATGAGCGGCGACGTCTCGGCGGCATGCGCGAAGGCGGACCAGGCCCTCGTGGAGGCGATCGCGGACTACGTGCGCGAAGGGGGCGTGATCCCCGGGTCACCCTAGGAGCCCGACACCCTGGGAGCCCGAAGGGCAATACCCTACGGGCTCCTAGCTCGATATCCCCAGCCTCGCCGCGCGCTCGTGGAATGCTTTGATGTCCGCCGCGTACACCGTCAGCGGCGTGTCGAACTGCACCGCGACACGCCGCAGCCATGGCCCGGCGTCTTCCGCGTCCACTTCCTCGACGCGCACGACTCGCCCCTCGGCGGCGCGGTGGGTGTCGGAGTCCTCGGCGATGAAGAGTTGAAGCTTGACGTGATCGTCGACGGCGATCTTGGTCGTCCGGACGAGGAGCAGCACCCCCGTCTCGCTGAGGTCACGGATGAGAGACGGGCGCTGCGCGCCGTCGGGTCGCTCGAGTGAGGCAGGGAAACACGCGAGGTGGCGGTCGCCGCTACGACGGTCCGACGAGGCAGGAATCGAATCGCTCATTCTTGATGCTTCCCTGAGGCTGCTGCGAAGGATAGCACTCCGATAGCACCTCACGGCAGAAGGCGCAGCTCGACGTCGACTCTCCTTCCCTGTGTGGCGCCCTGTGTGGCCCCTGCCGAAGCACCCGGCGCGGCGTCCGGAGGAAGCGCGAAGAACGCAGTGCCGACGTCCCGAGAGAAGCTGCCGCCGCTGAGCGCAAAGACGTCGCCGTGCAGTCCGTCATGGACGTCGTCTCGCGACACGCGCGCCGTCACGCGGAACCTCGTCGAAGGTGCGATCGCGGTGAACACGCGCGTCGCGATCACGGCGAGCGTGCGCTCGATTCCTCGCCGCAGAGCGGGGGAGGGGGCTCCCGCGATGGCCGTGGCGGAGATTCGCCCCGCCTCATCGATCACGAGGGTGACGTCGGCGGAGCCTGCGGAGCCGAAGGGAGTGGAGGACCAGACGGGGTCCGCGCTCGCGGCTTGGGGGAATGCGCGGGTGAATGTCGTCGCGAGATCGGTCGCATAGCGAACGCCGACGGCGCCGAATGTGGATGGGGGTGAGGTCGGGGTCGGGGTCGGGGTCGGGGTC
>Ga0209415_10006642_pt1 | contig 20458 bp, 15 predicted proteins | sample PeaSoiSIISIP2007_FD_187696 | JGI IMG/M metagenome (GOLD analysis project Ga0209415, IMG submission 187696) | Peat soil microbial communities from Weissenstadt, Germany - SII-SIP-2007 (SPAdes) (version 2) | ecosystem: Environmental > Terrestrial > Soil > Wetlands > Peat | place: Germany...
CGTTCTCATGGACCGGGGCAAGCACACGGCGTCTGAAGCGGTGGTGGATCTGGGCAGCAAGTCCGTTACGTCGGTCACGCAACTTCCGAGCGGCGTTCAGCCATCCATTATGCTCGACGAGTTCAGCGAGTGCGAGCAGGCCGTCCGGCGTTCCCCTCTTTTCCAGGCCGCACTGAAGAAGCGCGGTGTGACGGATGCCGATCTGGTGATGGTGGAGCCGTGGTCGGCCGGAATGTACGGCAACGAATTGGCGGAAGACAAGGGACTGCGCAGAATGCGGGCGCTGTGCTTCGTGCGGTCCGAGCCCAAGGATAACGGCTACGCGCGGCCCATCGACAGCATGGTAATTGTCGTCGATCTCTACAAAATGGAAGTGGTCCGCATTGAGGAATACCCCATCGCACCGCTGCCGCCGGAGCCGGCGAATTGGGCCCGCGAGTACATTCCCAACATGCGCAAGGATCTGAAGCCTGTCGAGATCCTGCAGCCGGAAGGGACGAGCTTCACCGTGGAGGGCAACCAGGTGGAGTGGCAGAAATGGAAGTTTCGCGTGGGCTTCACGTCGCGGGAAGGCTTGGTGCTCCACACCATCAGCTATAACGACGATGGCGTGGAACGGCCGATCCTCCATCGCGCATCGATTTGCGAGATGGTGGTCCCGTACGGCGACCCGGGCGAGCAATATTATCGCAAGAACGCATTTGATATCGGCGAATATGGGCTAGGAATGCTGGCCAATTCGCTGTCGCTCGGTTGCGATTGTCTCGGCGTAATCTATTACTTCGATTTTCCTCTGGTGGACAGCCACGGCAACGTCACGCCGTTGAAGAATGCAGTGTGTCTGCATGAAGAAGATTTCGGCATTCTCTGGAAGCACACGGATTGGCGAACGGGCCAATCGGAAGTGCGAAGGTCGCGGCGACTGTCGGTTTCCTTCATCGCCACGGTCGGAAACTACGAATACGGATACTACTGGTATTTCTACCAAGACGGATCCATTCAGTGCGAGATCAAGCTAACCGGGATCATGAATACCACTGCGCTGCCGCCGGGCGAGAAATCGCAACACGGGGTGGAAATAGCACCGCAGTTAAATGCGCCATATCATCAGCACATCTTTGCCGCGCGGTTGGTGCCGAGCGTGGACGGCCCGAACAATTCGGTGGTGGAGGTGAACAGTCTGGGCTTGCCCACCAGCGCGAGCAATCCCCACGGCAACGCGATCGTGGCCCAAGAAACGCTGCTCGCAACCGAACAGGAAGCGCAGCGGCGCGTCAATTCGGCGAGCGCTCGTTTCTGGCGAGTGGTGAATCCGAGCAAGAAGAATCGGCTCGGGCGGCCGGTGGGGTATCGGTTGATTCCGGGTGAAAACTGCCCAGTGTTCGCGCAGCCGGATGCGCCGATTATGCGCCGCGCGGGTTTCACCGCGAATCACGTCTGGGTGACACCGTACAATCCGCAAGAGCGGTACGCAGCCGGCGAGTATCCGAATCAGCATCCGACTGGAGACGGTCTGCCGAACTGGACCAAGGCGAATCGAAAGGTAGAGGATACCGAGATTTCGCTCTGGTATGTGTTCGGCCACAATCACGTGCCGCGTCCCGAGGATTGGCCGGTGATGCCGGTAGCGATGCTCGGATTCCAATTCCGCCCGGACGGATTCTTCGAGCGTAGTCCCGCGATGGACGTGCCACCGCCGCCGCCGAAGTCTGCGTGCTGCCATTAAACTGGCGGCTTTCATGTTGAAAAACCGCTCTGTGCCAGCGGACGTGATATTGCCTCACGTCACGTATCAAGATGTTGCCGCTGCGCTGGTATGGCTGACCAATGCGTTTGGCTTCAGCGAGCACTACCGTTATGGTGTAGAAGGCGGGCAAGTACAAGGCGCGCAGATGCACCTTGGCGATGCCTGGATCATGCTCAATAGCGCCAGGCCGGGACTGAGCAGCCCAGCGCAGCTCGGATCGAGCACCCAAAGTCTCACGGTATTCGTCGATGATCTTGACGCGCACTACGAAAGAGCGAAGGCGGTGGGGGCCAAGATTGTGGAGGATCTGCACGAAACCGAGTACGGCGAACGCCAGTACGGAGTCGAGGATCTGGAAGGCCATCATTGGCTGTTCTCGCGGCATGCGCGGGACGCGAGTCCTGCGGAGTGGGGCGCGACGGTAGCCAGCGGTGGAATGCGCTAGGCTACGGCAGGTCTGTGCCGGGAACCTGGCGTCGCTTGTTCGAATGCGTGTGCCATCTGTAGCACGCTCCACTCGTCGCGATGGCGGCCGACAATCTGCAAACCAACCGGCAAGCCCTCTTCGGTGAAGCCGCAGGGCATCGAAATCGAGGGGTTTTCGAGCGCCGAAATCATCATGCAGCTCTTCATCCACTCGATGTAGGTCGACATCTTCACGCCCGCGACTTCGGTAGGATATGGCTGCGTCACATCGAAGGGCGGCACTTGGCTGGTTGGCACGATGAAGTATTCGTATTTTTCCTGAAAGATCCGCATGTTGTCCCAGGCCTTGCTGCGCAAATTGTGGGCGTGCGCGATGTCGGCGCCAGTAAGCTTCGATCCGCGCTCCGCTTCCCATTGGATAGTGTCCTTCACCAGATCGCGATGCAGGCGGATATTGTCGGCCTGCGAAGAGGCGTAGCCCCAGGCACGCAGCGTGTCGTAAGCTTCGAGCCCCCCGGTCCAATCCGGCTCGGCTTCTTCCACGATGCAGCCCAGGCTCTCGAAAACCTTGCGCTGTGCATTAACCACGCTGAGAACACGCGGGTCGAAAGGAATCCCGCCCATATCTTTGAACCACGCTACGCGGACGCCCTTGAAGTTGCGCTCCAGATTGCCCGTGAAGCGAGCGCCGGGCTCGGTGATCGAAATTGGGCAGCGGGGATCGGGCCCTGCGATCACGCTCAACAGCAGAGCCACGTCCGGGACCGTGCGCGCCATGGGGCCGGAAACAGCGATGGTGGACCAGGAATCTCCGACGGCGCCGTGCGCCACGCGACCCGGAGCGGTACGAAATCCGACCACACCACAAAACGCCGCCGGATTGCGCAAGGAGCCGCCGCTGTCGCTACCATCGGCGATCGGAATCATCCCGCACGCCAGGCTCACCGCCGCGCCGCCGCTGCTGCCGCCACACGTTTTCGTGAGATCGTGCGGATTCTTCGTTGCGCCAAACACGGCATTAAACGTCTGCGACCCGGCTCCGAATTCGGGCGTGTTGGTTTTGCCTACGCAGATAGCACCGGCCTTCTTAATCCGCTCCACCAGAATGGTATCGTGCTGCGGTACGTAGTCCTTGAAAATCCGAGAGCCGAAGGTGGTGCGGATGCCCGCGGTTTCCACGAGGTCTTTGTGAGCGATTGGCAGTCCGTGCAATGGTCCCAGCGCGGCACCGCGAACCTGCGCTTCGTCGGCTTTGCGCGCATTTTCAATCGCCTGCTCGGCGACCAGCGTGACAATGGCGTTCACCTGCGGATTCACGCGCTCGATTTGCTTGAGATGAGCCTCCAGCGTTTCACGCGCGCTGAGTTTCTTGCGGCGGATCAGGTCCGCCATTTCGGTTGCGGTGAGAAAACAGATGTCGGGGCCCTGTGCGGCGACTAACTGCGTGGCGGCGACCGCGGCCCCCAACAATTGCGCAGCCTCGCGGCGCGTAACAAGCGGCTCTGACGGTGTATCGGCCATGCTGCGAGTTTATCGCTGCTTCGAGATATGTTGCAATGGGCAAATATGTATGTACCGAAGGTTTTCGCCGTCGAGAATGTGCCCCGGCTCCAGGACTTCATCGAGCAATTTAATTTTGCCGCCCTGGTTACGCAGCGCGACGGCGAACTAACCGCTTCGCACATACCGTTCTTGCTCGACCGCAGCCCGGAGCCCTACGGTGTGCTGCGCGCACACATCGCCATCCGCAATCCCCAACTCAAGGACCTCCAATCCGGTTCCCAAGCCCTGGTGATTTTTCAGGGGCCACATACTTACATTTCGCCATCGTGGTACGTGAATCCGGAGAACGTTCCCACCTGGAATTACACCGTGGTGCACGCCTATGGTCTTCCGAAGATCGGCGATCGCGCGGCGATGGTCGCACTACTGAAGGATCTGGTCGGCAAGCACGAGAAGTCCTTGGACCCTCCCTGGGACTTCGATCCGAACGCGGCGTGGATCCAGAAACTACTGCCCGAAATCGCGGCATTCGAGATTAAGATTGAAAAGCTGGAAGGGAAGTTCAAGTTGAACCAGAATCGCAGGCCGGAGGATCGCGCGGGGGTGATCGAAACACTCTCGAAAAGCGAGGATTCGCTCGAGCGCGCAGTGGCCCGTTTGATGAGCTAGCGTGAGGCTACCGCATTATCGTAACCTTGTCTCTTAGGATCAAATCCTCCAGGGTTATGAAACGATCGTTGTTGCTTCTGGCATCGTTCGCGGCCGCCGCAAGCGCGGGTACGCTTTATCTTCCGGCTTATCCGGCCGCTATCTTGGTCTTCGATGAGTCACAGGGCCAGATCGTCGACCGCATCCCGCTAGAGACCGGGACGCCGATGTCGGTGCGCCTGTCGCCCGACCACAAAAAGATTTATGTTACGACCGTCGATCACAATGGCATAGAGGTGATTGATGTGGCCACGCGAAAGGTGGTCAATCATTTCGTGCTGAACACGGCAACCACTCAATACCGGTTCCGTGGCGGCGCGGTGGACCCGGCCGGCAAGCTTTTTTACACCGTGACGCGGGAGATCGATAACCTGCCGGAGCACTTCGACGTGAAGCACGCCAAGTACACGGTGATCGATCTGGAGCAGCAGAAGATCGTCAAGACCGGGGACATGTCGATTGAGGACGAACGGACCGGCCGCCTCTCTTATGAGGTTTCGCCCGATGGAAAGTATCTTTACCAATTTGGGCCCAAGATCAAGATTCTTCAGTCGGCAGACTTCAAGGTTCTGGACGAATTGGATCTGGCACAGCCGGATTTCGGCGTGATGGAAAATGTCCACCTGGGAAGCGACCTCGATCTGATCAGCCAGCCCGGCACGCACACGTCGGTCTTCAACTCGTCCGATCCCATTGTGCATAACCGTGTGTTCGGCCTCGCGCGCCTGGATCTGGGTACGCGGCACGTGGAGTACAATCCGATCGGTCCTGCGCCGGCCGGCATGGCGGGCTTGCAGGTGACACCGGACAAGAAAACCGCATATACGGTGGTCGCCAACGGAGCCAACGGAAATAAGCGCTGCGAGTTCTGGAGGTTTGATCTGACCAACGATCGGTTGACGCAGAGGGCCGAAGTCCCTTGCCGGACGCGCTTCAGCTTCGGCATGTCGAGCGACGGCAAGAAGCTGTACATCTACGGCGCCGGCTTTGAGATTGAGGTTTACGATGCGGCCACGCTCCAACTGGAGAAGACGTGGGACCTCAAGACCGACATCACTTATGCTGGAATCGCTGTGCTGCCTTAAGGGCTGCCCTGCGGCGGCGCGTTCGTGGGAATCACGATCGGCATGAAGATAGCGATCGGCATGAAGATAGCGATCATCGATAGTGGCATTCATCCCGGACATCCGCACGTCGGCGAAATCGCTGGAGCTGTTGGAATTGGCTTGGCTGGCGAGAGCGCTGACGCGATCGATCGGCTCGGACACGGCACGGCAGTCGCGGGCGCGGTCCGTGAAAAAGCGCCGGACGCTGAACTGTACGCGGTCAAAGTCTTTGACCGAAGGCTGACCGCGAACATCGGCGTGATTCTTCGCGCTTTGGAATGGTGCCGAGAACATCGCATGGACTTGGTGAATTTAAGCCTCGGCACTGAAAATCCGGCCCACCGCGAAAGTTTCCTGCGCGTTCTCGGCGACGACCTGCTGGTGGTGAGCGCGGCCGGCGCTTTGCCCGGGAGTTTACCTGGAGTCATCGGGGTGGCTGCCGATCCCGATTGCCCTCGCGATGTTTTCCGCTATCATGACGGGGTGTTCCACGCGTCGCCGTATCCTCGGCCCATTCCGGGCGTTCCCGTCGATCGTAACCTGCAGGGTACGAGCTTCGCCGTAGCAAACATGACTGGCTTGGTCTCGCGCGTCTTGAAAAACAGCTTGCGATTTCAAATTCGCGAGGCGCTGATTACGCACGCAGAAAATGTAGTTACGGGGAGGAGCGTTTGAAACTCTTATCCGTTGTCATTTTGGAGATTTGGGGAATCTCAGTTTTCGTCATGCCGATCACTTACGGGCAGGTACTGGGCCGGAATTACGGCCGCTCCATCGTCATCAGTCAGCAAGGAATCGCGGCGACAAGCCAGGTGCTCGCATCACAGACCGGAGCGCAGATCCTGGCTCGCGGCGGATCGGCGGTGGACGCGGCCATCGCGTCGAACGCGGTGCTCGGCGTCACGGAGCCGATGATGACCGGTATGGGCGGCGACCTATTCGTCATCTACTGGGACGCGAAAACGGGAAAGTTGACTGGTCTGAATGCTTCGGGGCCGGCGCCGCGAGCTCTATCTCCGGCGTTTATGGCGCAGCACGATATCAAGAGCATGCCACAAGACGGCATTCACACCGTCACCGTACCGGGTGCGGTAGACGGCTGGTATCGGATCCACCAGCGCTTCGGGAAACTCCCTTGGAAGGACCTATTCCAGGATGCGATCGTCTATGCCGAACGAGGATTTCCGGTTTACGAAGGTGTGCACGAGCTGTGGGCTGATCGTCCTGTTGTTCACAGGCTGGAAGCAAATGCCGAGTCGAAGCGCGTGTTTCTCCCAGGCGGCAAACCGCCGCATGTCGCCGACTTTTTCAAAAATCCCGGCATGGCCCACGCGTTACGCTTGCTCGCCGAGCAAGGGCCGGATGCATTCTACAAGGGGGAACTTGCAGCCGCCATTTTGAAGACGTCCGAACATCTCGGCGGCACGATGACCGCGGAGGATCTGGCGTCGTACTCGTCCGAATGGGTGCAACCGCTCTCCATCGACTATCGCGGTTGGCGGGTCTACGAGCTTCCGCCCAATGGCCAGGGCATGGCCGCACTGGAGATGCTGAACATCATGGAAACGGCGCCACCGTCGCCGCTGGGTGCCTTCAGCGCGCCGGAGCTGCATAAGCGCATTGAGGCGATGAAGCTGGCGTATTCGGACGTTCACGCCAACGTCACCGATCCGCGGGCTCACGATGTCCCGGTGGCTCAGCTTCTTTCCAAGGAGTATGCGCGCAAGCGCGCGGCCGAGATCGATCCCCAGCGCGCGAACTGCGAAGTGAAAGCCGGCGATCCAGTGGGCAGCAACACGACGTATCTGACCATGGTCGACAAGGACGGCAACATCGCCAGTTGGATTCAGAGCCTCTACTCTGCCTTCGGCTCGCGAGTTACGGTGGAAGGGATGGGATTCGCCCTGCAAAACCGTGGCGCAAGCTTCACCCTCGACCCCAAACATCCCAATGTGCTGGCAGGCGGCAAGCGGCCGTTTCACACCATCATCCCAGCGTTCATGGAGAAGGGCGACGATCACATCGGCTTCGGGATCATGGGCGGCGCGGTGCAGCCTATGGCTCACGCGCAGTTCGTTTCCAATTACGTCGACTATGGCATGACTTTGCAGGAGGCGCTGGAAGCGCCACGCTTCTACAAGGACAACGCCCCCGGCTGCGATGTCTACATTGAATCGCGGGTGCCCGCGCAAACGTTCCAGCAATTATCCGAGCGCGGCCACCAGATTCGCATTGGACGCGAATATGTGGAGACCATGGGCCGCGGACAGGCGATCCTGCACAACTCAAAAACAGGATTGAATTATGCGGCGTCCGATCCACGCGCCGATGGAGCCGCGATACCGGAGCCGCTAATCGAATCGCGACCTACAGAGCCGCGACCCTCAGGGAATCAGTAGGTTTCTCCGGCCGAAGCCGCGAATAGTACACAAAAAGTCCGCTTGCCAAGGCCAGAATGAATCCAAGGGTCAAGAACATTTTCAGTTCAAATGATCCGATCGATGCGATTTGACGCGTCGGCACAAACGCCATCGAGAATCCCAGCGTCGCCATCATCAGTCCCGCAACTGAAGCCAGCTGCAGTACTGGACGACGAAAGTAGCGGGGCGATATTGATTTGGAGAACGCCCGTTTTAGAAGCGAAAGGAACAGATAGAAGTAGGAAATCATCTGCAGCGCGACCGCCAGATCCAGCAGCGTCAAATACGCCTCCTGTACGGAAGCGCCGATGAAGCTCATGGCGATAATCGACGTCGCCAGGCCCCCGAACATGATCAACGCGACGTGCGGGGAATGATGGCGGGGGTGGACCTTGCCGAGCGCCTTGGGAAGATAGCGATCCAGTCCGCAAACAAACAGAATGCGCGCCGAGCCGCTCACCCAGGCCGACGTCGATCCAGCGATGGAAGCGGCCATCAGCACCGCCAGCGGAAGCAGTATCCAGCCTATGCCGAACGAGCCGCTCATTTTGTCTATCGCCTGAAGGAGTCCCTGGACCACGGCCATTTGCGATTGCGGCACGGCAGTCAACAGGGCGAGTGTGCAGCCGACATAGAGCACGGCACACAGCGTCCCACCCAAAGCGACGCTGCGCGGGATGGCCCGGCGCGGATCGCGAACCTCATCGCCCATAATCGGCCCGAGTTCCATGCCGACCAACGCCAGACACACGACGCCGAACGAAGACAGCGGCAAAGCGCCGGCGCTGCCCGGTGCGAGATCCTTCCAATGAATCAGCCCATGGTGTTCGAAGACGACGATGGCTCCCATGATCAACATAGCGACGACGATGGTCAGGGCGCCGATGCCACCTACGTTGTTCACCCACTTGCCTACGGCGAGGCCGCGAACATTGGCAAAAACAGTGATCCACAAAAGCGAGACGGTGAGAAAGAAAAAGAAATAGCGGCTATCGTTGAGCTTCGCGGCGGTGGTTCCGCCCACAATATAGGTGGTCACACCGGTTACATAAAACAACAACGACGGTACAAAGAACATGTTGGTCATCCAATAGCACCAGCCGCACATAAAGCCGTGAAAATCGCCGTAGGTCTCCTTGGTCCAAAGGTAGAGCCCGCCTTCACCGGGCATGTGCTCTGCCAGTTCGATGACGCCGATACCTTGCGGTAAGAAGAAGAGGAGGACAGCGGCTGCCCATAACCACGTCACCTTGAAGCCGGCAACAGCGATCACAGGCACGACATTCAGATTGACCACGGCGACCAGATAGAGCCAGGTCAAGTCGCTCACACCGAGCGCGCGCACCAGTGCGTTGGAAGCGCCTGTATTGGAGGATGTCGGGCTGCCGGAGGACGTGGCCATGTTGTCGTCGTTTTGGAGCCCGCGACCGCGCGACGTGGATGCTGGACGCAACTTTGTCCAGTTATCGCAAGCTTGCTATGAGGTTCAGAATAACACGAGGACGGCTTTGTTCACTCTCTTTGGGGTCACTTTCCTTCGTGACAGAACTCGCAGCCGGTGCCGGCCTTCCTCTCCTTGTGACACTCGACGCAGCCCGCCATGGTGGTTACGTTGGTGACGTTCGCCATTACGTCCATCTGCGCCACTGGTCCGTGGCAATTCTCGCACTTCACGCCCGCTTCGAGATGCGAGCGATGGTTCCAGTAGACACCCGCGGAGACGGCGTACACGCGCACCCAGGGGATCGGCTGCTTAGACTTGGCGAAATCGGCCAGCTTTTGAATCGCCGGTCTATCCTTCGCAATGGTGGTGTGGCACGCCATGCACTTAGCCGTATCGGGAAACTCCATTCGATCGCCAGGATCGGGATTTACGTGGCAATCGCCGCACTTGAGGCCGGCCGCGAGATGCGTCTTGTGGCTATAAGGCAGCGGCTGCGCGGGGGCCGTATTCGAGCTGTCCTGCTGGAAGGCCAGCGTGGCCGCCAACAACCAGAGCACGGTCTCCATTTATGTCAGGCCTTGAAGAAGCAACAGCTCCTGCACCGCGCGGTTGGCCTCGTCAATCGCTTGATTGGTGAATGCGGCCGCCCCCGCGTCGGAATTAGCGATGGTGACCCGGCCGAAGCGTTGGCGTCCGATGACGTGCGGACGTTGCTCAGGCGGAACATCGGGGTCGGCCAGCGTATCGTACGTGTACGCGTAGCCGTAGGGCCATCGGTTCACCGTTATTGCCGCGATGTCTTCGGCTGGATCGAATCCGCCGGAGCCCAGCATGCGAGCGAGTTGTTCGCGAATTCTTAGCTCGAACTGCTCGAAGGTGGTCGAGAGTAGTTCCTGCTGCCCGTGACGATTCTGCTCTTTCCGCGGAAGGCCAGGCTTGTTCGGATTCGCCGTCATGTGAAAAATGATCGGTTCCTCGGGCGTGGTCACGCCTGCGTAGCCGCCGACCGTAGAGCCGGGATCGAGGAACGTGTTCGGGTGATACATACAGGGCGCGCTAATTCGAGCAACGCCCAGCTTTTGAAACGCTGTCCACTTCTTTAGCAGAACATTGGTGTACACCAGGGGCACTTTCACCGGATAGGCCAGGGCTTCCTTCTGGCGCGCGGGGATCTCGGGCATGAGAGCGGAAATCAATGCGTTATTGCACGCCAAAATGCAGTAGCGCGTCCGAACCCCGCACGTTTTGCCCCCGTTGCGATATGCGATGTTGACCCACTGGGAGCGATCCGGCGCGCCTTCGTGCCCGACACGCACGACAGGACTGCTCAGGCGGATCCGGGTAGTCGAATTCGGATCGTCCAGTTTGTCATAGGCGAGGCGGGCTGCAACGATGGTGTCCATCGACTGCTTTTCGGGCAAGGCCGCGGGAATGAGCCTGCCCACCAGCAACCGGCCGATGGACGCGTTGCCATCGGGAAAATGAAACAGGTAGGAACTCTCGTTGAACTCCTGCTCCAATTCGAGGCCCAGCCCGTTGAAGCCCACCAAACCGTGCTCGGCCGCTTCGAGCGCCGGCGTGGTGTCCACGCGCTTGTTGTTCCGTCCGCCGGCGCCCATGAAAAACGGCAGCGCGTCCGGACTCATCTTCGCGAAGTTGAGAAGAAAGTCCTGGTAGCTCATCTTAGCGAGCGCAGCGCGCTTATCGTGCGTGCTCATGCCCGGCATGTAATCTACGTTCTTGCCGTGAAGGCGAATCAGATCTTTGCGTGCGGCGTCGGAGAGCGGCGCTTTCGCGAAGAACTGCGGCAGGCGCGGGTTTCCTTTAACCAGGCGATCCTCGCCGAAGTGTTCTTTATCGAAGAACGTGCCGGCAGCCAGCCCGAACTTCTGCTCCAGATCGCGGTTGATGAATTTCGGATTGCGCTCCACCTCCACGCCCAAGTCCCGGATCAGGGATTTGGCGCAGTAGCTGTAGGGATAGGGCGTCGAGATTCCCATGGTCCCGCCGAAGCCGATGAATGTTTTGCCCTGATAGTGAAATTCGTTGCGTTTGGCGTGGCCGCCAAAGTCGTCGTGATTATCGAGGATCAAGATTTTCGCGCCATCTCCGAGCGCTGCACGATAGAGGTATGCGGCCGAAAGTCCAGAGATGCCTGCGCCGACGATGACCAGATCGTATTCTTCGTTGATCCCGGTATTGGAAACTGGAGACTGCGCGTACTTGCCCTGCAAGATGGGATCGAATTCGGCTACTGCCGCTGGATAGTTGCCGCGGAGACCGGCGCGCAACGGAGGATCGTCCTCAGCGGTAGCGCTTTGTGCCCGTGCGCCGGAAAGCACGGACATTCCGGCCGTAACACCAATCGCAATTCCATTCAGAAAATCTCGGCGCGCTATCGGCCGGTTCATTCCCAGTTCGCGGTGGTCAGGTGATGTGCTCATGGAGTCTCCAGAACCTTAGAATAAATCTAAAAGCATAGGCGAGTGAATTGCAAGCCCAGCCATGACTGCTATACTCAGAAAGCTAAAGAATGAGTCCGCCCAACGAGGGCCACGCAGAGACATCCTTGTCTAAAGCATCAGCGAATTCCCCATCCTACAAGATAGACCGAAAGAAAGAGACGCATTCCGCGAGGAAGATGGGCGAAGCATTAAAAGTTGGCGCGGTGGCGCAGCGTTTGGGTGTATCGGCATCCATGGTCCGCTCATGGGAAAAGCTGGGACTCGCCAGACCGGCGCGCAGCCAAAGCAAGTATCGGCTGTACACCAACGACGACCTGCGGGTTCTACGGCGCGCCATTTACTTGCGCCGGGTACAAGGATTAAACGCACCTGCGATCCTGAATCAACTGAAGCAGGAAGGGCTGCTCGACCATCGGCCCGCCGGACCGGCGGAAGAACAGTCATCTATCGGTCCGCGGTTTCGCAAGTTGCGCCTCCAGCGCGGAGAGTCGCTCGCCACCGTGGCGAACGCGGTGGGCGTGTCCATCGGTTTCCTGAGCAATATGGAGCGCTCGCAAAGTGGCGCCTCCATCAGCATCATGCGCAAACTGGCGCAGTATTTCGGACTGAATATTCTCGATCTCTTCAACCCGATCGATGGCACCGGGCCGTTGGTGAGACCGCAGGATCGCAAGAGCCTGGAAGGCGGGCCCGGCGTGCACATGGAACTGCTGGCCTCCGGGAAGATTACGATGGAACCGCATCTGTTTCGCGTAGCTGCGGGCGCGGGCAGCGGAGAATCCTACTCGCACGAGGGCGAGGAGTTCCTCTATCTGGTGCGGGGCCGGCTGGACATCGAATTGGCGGGCGAGAAATTCCAGCTTCGAGCAGGTGACAGTTTCTATTTCTCCAGCAAGACGCAGCATTGTTGGTCCAATCCTGGAAAGACTGAAACGCACGTACTCTGGATCAACACTCCGCCCACCTTCTAGCGAACATGGAACCCTCCGCGCTCAACATTTTGGACGCTTGCGCCCAAGCCGAACTGGTTCGACGGCGCGAGGTATCGCCACTCGAGTTGGTCGATGCTGCGATCGAGCGCATCCAGGAGGTGAACCCGAAATTGAACGCGGTGGTTTGGGAGCGCTTCGAAAAAGCTCGCGAGGAGGCACGATCGGCCCACTTGCCGCAGGGACCGTTTACAGGTGTGCCTTTCTTGACGAAGGATCTCGGCTGCACCACGGCGGGCGAGCCGGATTCCAGCGGCTCGCGATTTCTCAAGGAAAACGGCTATATCGCGAGCGTGACGACGGAACTGGCTCGGCGCATCAGGGCTGCCGGCTTCATCAACCTCGGGCGAACCAACTCGCCGGAGTTCGGCGCCGTGCCGACCACGGAGCCGCTGGCTTGGGGTCCGACGCGAAATCCTTGGGATCTGACGCGGACGGCGGCGGGATCGAGCGGCGGTTCCTGCGCGGCGGTCGCTGCGCTGATGGTTCCTGTGGCTCATGGTAGCGACGGCGGCGGATCGATTCGACTGCCCGCGGCGGCGTGCGGCTTGGCCGGATTGAAACCGACGCGCGGCCGCATCAACATCTGGCCATCCACCGAATGGATCACTCCGGTGAGCGTGCAGGGATTCCAGACACGAACCGTGCGCGATCTGGCGGCCTGCATGGATTTCGCTTCAGGCGCAGTGCCAGGCGATCCCATGCCGCCACCGGATCCGAGGCGACCTTACTCGAGTGAGGTTGGCGCGGATCCAGGCAAGCTGCGCATCGGTCTCTGGAATCGCTTGCCCGCAACGCTCGACAGCAAGCTCCACGCGGAGTGCCAACGAGCTGTTGAGGAGACCGGGAAGCTGCTTGAATCCTTGGGCCACCATGTGGAACTGGCTCACCCGCCTGTTCTCGACGATCCGAAAACGGCGACGATCTTCAACCGCATCTGGCCGGTTCGTCTACTCGCCGCGCTGCAGTCGTTCGAGCGCAAATTGGAAAAGAAGGCAGGCCCTGACAATCTCGATCCCGACACGCTTTACTGGCTGGATCGCGCGCGCGGCGTGAGCGCGGCCGACTACCTGATCGCTCTGGAAGATATGGATGCGTTCACCAGAGCATTCGCGGGTTGGTGGCAGGGTGGCTACGACGTATTGGTCAGTCCGGTAACCGGAACCGTAACGCCCAAGGTGGGCGCTCTAGGTACGGATTCGGCTCGGATCAAAACCTTCGCACTCTGGTGGCCGTTTACAGCATTTTTCAATATGTCGGGACAGCCGGCGATGAGCCTGCCGCTCCACTGGACAGAAGACGGCTTGCCGGTGGGCGTCCAACTGGGAGCGGCTTATGCGCGTGAGGATGTCTTGATCCGGCTGGCGGCCCAATTGGAACAGGCGCGTCCCTGGAGTCCACGCATTCCTCCGGTGCACGCGTAGCGCCAGCGTAGTTTATTTCGACAGGGCCGAGACCAGCCCGCTTTCCACCAGTCCGCGTTCTCGAGCCATCGCCAGGGTGTCGTTGAGTGCGAGCGCGAAGCGTTCCAACATCAGATCGATTTCAGCCTCGTTAATGATGAGCGGCGGGCAGAACGCGATCGAGTCGCCCAGAGCGCGCAGAATGAGGCCATGATGATGGCCGCGCTTGACAAGGAATGGACCTACCGCTTCCGCCGGATTGAACGATGCCTTGGTCGACTTGTCGGCAACCAGTTCGACAGCGCCGATTAGCCCGATTCCCCGCACCTCGCCCACCAGCGGATGATCCGCGAACCTTCTCAGCCCTGCCTGCATAAGCGGCGCCACTCGCCGCACGTGAGACAGTATGTCGTCCTGTTCATAAGTCTTGAGCGTCTCCAACGCGACCGCCGAGGTGACCGGATGCCCGCTATAGGTGAATCCGTGGCTGAAGACGCCGATTTTCTCGGACTGCCTCACCAACGCTTGGTAGATCGCGTCGGAAACCATGACGGCGCCGATCGGCAGGTAGCCGGAGGAAAGCCCCTTGGCGGAGGTGATCATATCGGGTTTCAGTCCGTATGTGGTGCTTCCCCACATCTCGCCAGTCCGGCCGAATCCGCAAATTACTTCGTCGGCGATGAACAAAATGTCGTATTTCTTTAAAACGGCCTGGATTTTGTCGAAATACGTGACTGGCGGCAGCAGCACGCCTCCGGCGCCCATAATCGGCTCGGCAATCATGGCTGCCACAGTCTCGGGATCTTCCCTCAGAATCCGCTGTTCCAGCAAATCGGCCATGCGGCCGGCAAAGGCTTCTTCGGTTTCGCCCGGCAGCCCGAAGCGATAAAAATGGGGACACTCGACGTGCAGGATATTGGCAATGGGCAAGTCGAAATCGCGATGATTGTTCGGAAGGCCTGTGAGACTGGCACTTGCGACGGTGACGCCATGGTAGGCCTTAGTCCGGCTGATGATTTTCTTCTTGCGGGGGCGGCCAGCCGCATTATTGTAATACCAGACCAGCTTGACAACCGTGTCGTTGGCCTCAGATCCAGAGTTCGTAAAAAACACTTTGGACATCGGAACCGGCGCGATGCTCAGAAGCTTTTCGGCCAGTTCGATGCCAATATCGATCGATTTGTGAGCAAACGTGTGATAAAACGGCAGCTTTTGCATCTGGCGATAGGCGGCCTCCGCCAGACGCCGCTCGGAGAACCCGAGGCTGGCGTTCCACAGGCCGGCGAGTCCTTCGAGATACTTCTTGCCATCTTCGTCACGGACAAAAACGCCCTCACCCTCCGTGATTACAAGCGGGCCCTCCGATTCGTGCACCTTCAGATTGGTATAAGGGTGTATCGTGGACGCAATATCGCGGTTGGCGGAATTCGTTTTTGCCATAGTGTTATCCAATTAGCCTATCATAAACGTTGCGCAAAAATGAGCAAGGTTGTGAGAAACCGGCTACACGGCAACCGCCGCCACTTTGGTTTGCCGCAGCCGCTTCCACGTTCTCCGCAACGCCCGATTCCAATACATGAGCAGCCCGGTTACGGCGAGCAGTGGAATCGCCAAGCCCGCGGCAGCCCATACGATCTTGACGCCAAGTCCCCAATAGGTTCCAAAGTGCAAAGGGACCTGCGACCAGACGATCCAATCGCCGAGGCTCTGGTTCACTCCGTATCGCCAGGTGGAAATGTACCCGCCGCTGTAGGGATTGAAGTACATTGTGTCCACGTATTCGTAACCCGGACTGCTGCGCCGTCGCATGAGGATGCTGAGAGGCGCGCGGCGTCCGTAGGGAAACGCAATCCCACCGAGCTCGGTGCCGGGATCGATCTTGTAGGCCTGTTGCACCAACGATCGCAAATCCAGCTCCGGAGTATCGCTGTACGGTACGACGCTGATCGCCGGAGGGCGCGCGCTGACCACCGGCGAAAGCGAATTCACGAATTGGAAGATCTGCCTCGGCCATCCGAAATAGATGCCGCTGACAGCCCAGAATGACGCAATCAGAATGGTCCAGAACCCCACGGCGACATGCAGGTCGAAATTGATCCGCCGCCAGTTTCTCTCGAAATCCACTTTCAGCGCGCGTCTCCAGTTTCGGATGCCAGGCCACCAGATGACCATGCCTGTGGCATTTAGTAAGAGCAAAAACGCGGCGCCGACGCCGTTCCACATGCGGCCGAGGCCCCTGCTTGGAATGAGCAGGCTGATGTGCAATTCCTGAACCACGTCCAACCAGTTTCGGGCTTGCGGAAACTCCCCAAGAACCTCGCCTTGCTTTGGACCGCACGCAACCTTGATGCGGCCTCGACCTTCCAGAACAGCAACGAAGGTGGCATTATCTTCACCCGGAGTGTCCACCGAAACAATGTGGCTCCGCGGATATGCGGCCTTCAGGTTCTCCACAACTGTCGCAATGTCGGTAATCGGCTCTCGCGGCCGTATTCCTTGCCAGGGCTTCAGGCCGCAAAGCCGCTCTAACTCCGGACGAAAGACGAGAATCGATCCGGTGACTCCGATCACGATCAAGTACAAAGTCAGGACGATTCCGATCCAAAGATGGACCTGGAAGTTGAGCTTGCGCAGCGCGAGTTGCTGGGGCCGATGAATGTAGCGCTGGAGGAGGCCCACTTCGTACCACTAGTAGCGCGAGAAGAGTTGTTTGGAATGGATGGCGCGACCGGTAGGGCCAGCCTGCATGGTGTCTTGTTCGCTGGTCAGGGTTTTGCCATCCGGCGAGACGGTCAGCTTACCCGAACTGTCGGGGTGGTTCGGCCCTTTCATGACGACCTTATATTGCGATGGGCCGCCAGGCGTTAACTGGATGGTGCCCACTTTGTCGCCTTTCGAATTCTTGACGTCAGCTTCACTGCCATCCAGTTTGACAGCGTAACTCATGCTGACGAAGTAGACGTTGTTGACGGGCACTGAGAACGCGAATTCGAGCTTATCGCCCGATTGCGAAATCTTCAGCGTGAGCGGCTCGGAATTGCCTTTTTGGCCATTTACCTCTTGGCTATCGAGGCGCCAGGTTCCGAGCAACGGTTCGGGGGCGGAGTGAAGGGCCGTGGTCAGAAGAACCGTGGCCGCGGACAGAACGAATGCGCGTCTCATTTAGTCCTATTATCTTTCACCCAGAAGATGTCGTAAACGCGATCGAAGGTTACAAACATAACGCAGGCCGTTTTGGACTGGCAAGAAAACTGGTGCTTCGCGTTGCTGGGCATCATCGCAAACCCGCCCGCTCCGAGCGCACGCGCAGACATGCCGTCCATCTCGGTCCGGACGCTTCCTTCCACTACGATGAGCTGTTCTTCCGCCGTATGGTAGTGCCACGGAACCAGACAATTTGGCGGCGATTTCAGGATGATGGTGGACGGTCCTTTGGCTGGATCCCCGCTCTCAACAGCGGACGAGAGGCACTTGACGTCGTCATCCTGTTCGAACTTGACTTCGGAGAGGGATCGAGCCAAGCCGTGGTTTCCCGTTTGAGCCTGAGACAGGCCTACGGACAGCAGCAGCAGAATAGAGAGATGCCCCAGCCGCCGGGGTGAGCCGACGGCCGGAAATGAGGTTAGCAATTTTAGAACGTGATTCGACCGGTCAACTGGATCTGACGCGGTCCACCAGCTTCCGCTGTCTGCATGGCAGTGATGGCGCCGAATGCCGAAGCGTCGACGTTCAAATTGGCGGGAGGCTGATAGTTCGGGTGATTGGTCAAGTTTGCCACTTGCGCGCCGATCTGCATGCGCACCCCCTCGGTGATTGAAAACGACTTGATCAGCGAGGCCGAGATAACCTTCGTGCCTGGCCCAACGACATCGCCTTGAGAAGCGTTTCCGAACCGGCCGATGTTGTTTCCAGGATTAACAAACGCAGCCGGGTTGATCCACGCGCCCAGGTTCTGGCCCGCGTAGGGATTCACGCCCTGAACCGTGTCGGCACGCCCGCCATTGAAATTGCACGGGCAGAAATTGTAGCCGGTGCCGGATGGATCAGCATAGGTCGCCACGGTCATGAACGGGCCGCTCTGCATGAGCCAGACGCCACTGATCTCCCAACCACCCACCAATGCATCCAGGACGCGGTTGCCGCCGTTCAGGAACGTCTTACCCTTCCCAAAAGGCAGCACGTACAGAAATGTGGTCAAGAAACGTTGCCGGCGTGCGAACGAGACATTCCCGTAGTCGAGTCCTGGATGTTGAGGATCGCTCAGTAAAGTGTTGCCGAATTCACCGACATTCGGCTGGGCCGCGTTGTTGTTCGGAGCGCCGGCCGTATTGGCCAAGTTCCTGGTGAACGTGTAGCTAGCTTCGAGTTGAAGTCCACCGGCTCGCTTCTTGATTGACACGGTCCCAGCATTGTAATTGGAGAACCCCAAATTAGTCTGATACGAGATCGCGTACAGTTGCGGGAACGGCGCAGTGGATGCGAGAGTGCTGTAGCCAGTGGTGTTCGGGGCAATTTGATTTAGGTTGATGTCCGTGGGAAGGTTAGACCCATGACTGCCGTCGTAGCCCGCGCGCACTCCAAATCCTTGACCCAGGTCGCGCTCGACGGTGAGGTCCCACTCCTGCACAACTGGATCCTTGTAGTGAATGTCGGTCGCCAAATCGAACCACTGCGTCCCAGGCTGAGCGATGTTCGACGGGAAGGAGTAGGGAGCTTTCAATGTGGGCACCCCGTTGCCGCCGATTGAGTTTGAAAAACCTCCCACGTCGCTGGCTTCGACCGACCATCCGTCGATCGCTGAGAGAGAAAGTGGCGCTTCTATAAAGCGTCCGTAACCTCCCCGCAGCACCATTTTATTGCCCAACCGCCAAGCGAACCCGATGCGGGGTGCAAAATCTGTCTTTTGAGAATTGCGCAACCCTACCGGAACTCCGGCTTGAGCGGCGGTCAGGATCGGGGTGGGCGCGATCGACTGCGCAAAACCGGGGTTCACCAGGCTGAGCGACTGCTGCACTGGAACGATCACCGCCCCGTGGACAGTCTGGCCGTTCTGGACACTGGTATAAGTCGGATCGAAGTTCGCGAGGTTGTTATTGTAATCGCGGAACACCGGATGATACTCATATCGCAAGCCATAGTTGAGCGTGAATGAGGACGAGACCTTGAAGTCGTCCTGCACGAAAAATGCATAATGGTTCGCCCAGGAATTGGTGGTCGGATTTAGGACCGTTGAAACGGTTGTGTTGTCGGGGTAGCCCAGCAGGAGAGCAGCAATTGGTGCGGCAGTACCGCCGCCGAGCCACGGGGCAGTACCCGCCGCATTTAGGGTTTGACCGGTGAACGTATAGGCGCCAAGACGGTAGTTTAGGAACACGTTGGTGAAAAGGGCCGTCAGATGGCGAAAATCTCCGCCGAATTTCAGGGTGTGCTTTCCCCTTGTGTAGGTAACGGTATCCGAGAACTGGACAGTTCCCTGCGTGGGGTTCGTGTCAGCGTTCGGAGATTGCAGGCTCATAAATCCCCCTAGGGTGACCTGCGGAATTGTTGGGGTCGCAGTGGGGAGAGCTTCGGGGAAGCCATTTGGGGGACCAGTTACCCCTAGAGCGGTGGCCACTTCCTGGGTTGTGGCTCCATAGGTGATCGAGGTGCGAGACTTCGTGAAACCGGCGCGGATCTCATTCACCAGGCTCGGAGAGATAATCCAGTTATGTCCTACCGTTAGTGCGTTGTCGATTTCCGGATAGGAGGTGTCTCCGATCGGCAAGCCGAAGCCGGGAGACGTGGGATTCGCGTTCGATGTGTTTGGGTTGCTACCCGGCGCATCTGTCACACGACGATTCTTATAAGTGTATCGAACGAACAACATATGCTTCGAACTGATAACTTCGTCAACTCGCATGTCGAATTGCGCGCTTTTGATTGGAATCAAGAAAGTCCCGAGATAATTGTTCGCGACAGCGTTCGGGTCCCCGGTGTTCGGAAGTGGGTAAAAGCTATTGAGTAACGCCGCCGACCATGGATTAATCATGTTGGCTGGAATCTTGTTACCCGAAAAGCCTGTCAACGCATTGGCGCTCCCGCCGTTCTGCGGAAGAAGATACTGGGACAAATCACCGGTTCGCATGAGCGCTGTGGGCGTGCTCAAGAGCAGGGTTTCTGACTTCGGCAACGAAAGTCTCTCGAAACTTCCGAAAAAGAATGTCTTGTTGTGCCCGTCGTACAACTTAGGAAGGATTACGGGACCTCC
>Ga0209415_10006643_pt1 | contig 20457 bp, 20 predicted proteins | sample PeaSoiSIISIP2007_FD_187696 | JGI IMG/M metagenome (GOLD analysis project Ga0209415, IMG submission 187696) | Peat soil microbial communities from Weissenstadt, Germany - SII-SIP-2007 (SPAdes) (version 2) | ecosystem: Environmental > Terrestrial > Soil > Wetlands > Peat | place: Germany...
TGTCCGCCGAACGTGGTAGGTCGCCCGAAGCGGACAAGAATGTCCGCGCTCCTATGCGGCGGCGCGTCTCACGGCGAACAGTTACAAAGAAATTATGGGCGCGGCTTGCCTCCGTGGCCAGTGGGGTTCAAGCCGCTTCCGGAGCCACTGCCGGGGGCATAGTGGCCGCCGAGTTGGGAGCGCATATCGAGGGCTTGCTCCCTGGCCTGGGCGGTAATCGCTTGCAGTTGGGCCTGCAATTGATCGCGCAGTGCCTCCAACTGCTGCAGGATTTGCTTGCGTTGGGCCTCGGTGGAGTCTTGGAGGCTGCTCTGGAGCTGGGCCCGCTGCTGTTGGAACTGCTGCAAGAGAGTTTGCACATCCTTGGGCAGCGAGGGCGACGGCGTCTGGCCGGCCGGAATTATCCCGTGCGGGTTCCCATGACCCTGCTCCGGCGACGGCTTACTCGGAACCGTCGGGTGGTTGGTCGAGCCCGTGTGATGCCCTCCCCGCGTGTGACTATTGGTTGTTCCCTGCAACAGGTTCGTCCAGACCGAAGGCGTGTTCGTCAAGATCGGTTGGGCGCACACCCGCGACGGCACCTGGGGGAGCACAAATCCCAACAAATAGAGGCAAACAATCGCGAATCTCTTCATACCCATTCTCAAGTGGTTTGGCCACTTCGCCGCCGGCAACCAGCAGTCTGCTCCGGCCACGTGCAAATGTCAATAGCAGAGCCGATGCCAACTACGATGATGATTCCCAAGGCACTTGCTGCGAAGGCTTTGCGACTGCCGCATGAAAGCGCGCCACGGTCGTTCGTTCGCAACCTGGGAAGTAATCCCCGATGCGATTGGGAACTAATTCCAACTTCGGAGTCAGCCCCCAAGGCCCCGCTGCTTGAGCCGGTAGCGGACGAAATCTCTGGGCATGCCAAGCAACCGCGCAGCCGCCGAGATGTTGCCTTCGGCTTGGGTCATCGCGAGGTCAACCAGGCTATCGATGGCGGCATTCAACGAAAAACCTCGCTCGGGCAAACGGAACGAGGAGTTCAACCATCCCGGGCTGTCAGCGGTTGGCTGGCCTCGAGGGCCTGCGCCCAGATGAATGAACTCAAGTTCGGTGTTGTCCTCGAAAACGAGAGCCCGTTCCAATTCATGCGCCAGTTCGCGCACGTTCCCGGGCCAGGCATAGTTCACCAGGCGCTCCTTTCCGCCGCGGGAAACCGGCCGGGGCTCCAAACGATGCTTCTGTGCGAGGCGGAGGGCCAGGACTTCGGCCAGCTTCACAATGTCTTCCCCTCGTGCTCGCAGAGGAGGCAGCACGACCCGGAACAAGTCCAAGCGCTGGAAGAGGTCTTCGCGAAAATGGCCTTGGGCGACCCACTGTTTGAGGTCCCGGCTGGTGGCGGCAATGAGGCACACATCGACCGCCAAGGGCCGGGTAGCGCCCACGCGGCGGATTTTGCGGTCTTCAATGGCCGTCAGGACCTTGGCCTGAATCGGCAGCGAGAGACTGGGCAACTCATCCAGGAAGAGTGTGCCACCGCCAGCCGCCTCGAAAAGGCCCATGCGCGCCCGCCTGGCGTCGGTGAACGCGCCGGCTTCGTGGCCGAAGAGTTCGGATTCCGCCAGGGATTCCGGCAGCGCGGAGCAGTTGACCTCGACCAATTCCTTGCCGCAGCGGGGGCCGTGCCGGTGCAGCCAGCGGGCGATGGCGGTTTTGCCGGTGCCGGTTTCGCCCTGAACGAGAATCGGCGCCAAAGCCCCGCCGGCGCGCTCGTCGGCTGCGAGGATCCGCTTGAGTTGGCCTTCCAGGCCCGCCAGGGAGGGGCTGAAGAAAAAGTCATCCGCGGGCTCGGCGGCTTGCCGGTGTTTTTCGGCGCGCGCCGCTTGCCGCGCGCTGCGAGCGCGCTCGATGACCAGCGCTAACTGGTCGGCATCGAACGGCTTGAGCAGGTAATCCAACGCCCCCAGGCGCATGGCCTCGACGGCCCCACCGACGCCGCCATGGGCCGTAAGCACCACGACGCCGGTATCGGGCGAAAAGGCCTCCTCTTTCAGCAGGTCGGTGCCCAAACCATCGGGCAAATTCACGTCCAGCAAGGCGAAATCGAAGCCGCTGGCGGCGAGCAGTTTGCGGGCGCTTCGCAAGTCTTCCGCCGCGGCCACTTCGGCGCCAAGACGTTCCAACTGCGCCGCGATGCGCCGCCGGAGCATCGCCTCGTCTTCCACCAACAATACCCTCAAACCGGCTAGATCGCAGTTTGACATGCTCGGGTCAATTCCGCTGAGCGTTCCCGCGCAGCCTCTCCTCGGCGACGCCCATCACCACCAGCATCGCACGGGCTTGTTCGATGCGCTCGGCAGTCGGCCGCCGGGGCGGGAGAAGCTGTGCGAATCTCCCCTCGAATTTGTCGAGCTGAGGACCGTCGTGCTCGCCGAAGCCGAAGAACCCGCCGGCGTCGGTACGGATGATGGGCAGCAGCTTTTGCCGGCGGCGCTCGCGCGTCTCGCCGGCCAGCACCACGACCTCGCGCCGGTCGAAGGCCTCGGATGGCAACTCGCTCAGGTCCAGGGTTTCGCCCGGCTTGGCCACCTTGATCCAGGCTTCGAGCACCAGGACCGCAGCCGTAACCTCGTAGCCGACGCAAATCAGCCGGGCGGTGTTGGCAAAATTGTCCTTCGCCCGCTCGTCCTTGAGGCCGTCCGGGATGAAGTGGATGAAGCCGCTGGGCGACTCGGCCAGGAGCGCGGGCGGGACATGGCCGAGGTTGCGCATGGCAAACTCGGCGTAGCCCTCCGCGAGGGCCAGGAGCTTGTCGAGTGGCGCTGGATGCGGCGGCTGCACGAACCCGATTCTGGCCGAATCGCCGGCTTAGCGCAAGGCGTCCCTTCGCGACGCGGGCGTTTTGGGCGCAGGACGGGATTCTTCGCTGCCGCCTGAAGGCGGCGTTCCGAAGCCAACTGGAACGCCGCCTTCAGGCGGCAGGGTGAGCGCTCGAAGAAATCGGTCGTGCGCCCGGGCGTTTTGCGCGTCGTGCGCGGCGCTGGGGCGCCGGGCTGGAGTTTTGGAGTTCAGATTGAAGCCGGGACCGGCCTCGCCCGTTAGGCGAGCGCTCTCGTTACTAATCGCCTGTCACCTGGTTGTGTAACCTGGTTGGCTGAAGGACGAGAAAGCGCCAGATTGAGCCGGCCCCGGTGGGGGGTTTAGGGGAGAATAGTTTGGTTTGGCGGTTATGGGTAGGCAGGGAGTCCCACCGCGGGTTGAGCGATCCAAATAATGTCCTGGTCGCCCGGGAGTATGTCGGTCATAAGTGGAGTTGGGTTGGAGCGTGGGTGGTTGGTTTCATCAGGCAGAGTGCCGCCTATTGCGCGGCGGCAGGCGCGTCCTGCTGCTTTTGGGCCTCCTGCTTCACCAACTCGGTGACCTGACTGACGAGCTTTTTCTGTCCGTCGTTGAGGCTGGGATCGCCGGCGATGGCGTCCAAAGCGGCCAAGGCCTCCGGATACTGCCCATAACGGATGCCGCGGGCCACGTGGCTTTGGAGGTTGCTCTGTACTTCCGGGCTGGCCTTGATCAGTGCCTCCTGCAGTTGGGCCACGCCCTCCTGGACAGTCTTGGGCGGCGCGGACGCCGGTTGCTTGTTGCAAGCGGCGCTGCTCAAGGCCAGCAGACCGCAGGTGGCAATGGAGAGTAGCCAGGTTGTGTTTTTCACTTCGTGTCAGCGGGGTTCGATCACGGGACCGTCGCGGTGATGGTGCTGCGGGTCGCGTGCCAGGCCCACCAGAACCAGTCGTTCTTCTCTGCGCCAACGGCAGTTGTCCTCGGGGGCACTCCGTCGTGGATGAACAGCTTGGTCTTCCAGGCGTGTATCTCAGAATGGCCGTCGGCGAAGTCGAAGCCGCAGCCGTTGTTATGCATGGGGCTGCAATAATCCACAAACTGTGGCTCGGCGGCAATGACCGCCATCGCGGCGTCGTTGATGGTCCACGGATCGTCATCCACGTACGTCCAGATGTCCGAAGGGCTGGCTCCGCCCTTGTTGAAATCGGACATCCTGCCGAAGGTGAGGTACGGGTGGCCCGATTTGTGATTATGATTGCCATCCAGCCAGGGGCCGTTCGTCGGCAGCACCGGTTTGCCAGAGTGCCCACCGCCACTTGCGGCGAAGGTGGGATCTACCGTGCCGACGCCTTGGTTGAGGGAATAGCTGCGGACGACTGGAATTATCATGCCCCTCTGGTTGGGGTCATGGCCGGCATACGGACAGGTGCGCGGGTCGGCCGGGCACTTCCAAATCAAAGCGCTGTTTCCCAGGTAAATGGCCAGGAGGGACGTGGCCGGGCTGGTGAGGAGGTCCGGGTTGCCCGCATCGGCCGAGCCGCCCGCACTGACCCTCGGCATCCAACCGTTGACCTCTCCGCCGACCCAGCAGTAACCCGGAGTGGTATCGCCGTCATCCGGGTTGGGCGGCATCAGATCGGAATTGTCTGACGTGTACATGAAGGTCGCCTTCCCGAACTGGTTGAAGTTGTTCATGCAATAGAGCCTTCGCGCCCGGCTCTTGGCCTTGGCGAGGGCCGGCAGGAGCATCGCCGCCAAAATGGCGATGATGGCGATGACGACCAACAATTCAATCAAGGTAAACCCGTGGCGGACAGGCGAGCCAGACCGGCCCTGGCGAGAGCCTCTTCCGCGGGAACAACTAACCAGTTTTTTCATAATACCGATACGCATAGGAACTTGGTTTTTGACAGGATAAGGATGGAAATCACTGAGGTTGGTTGAGTAAGCGAAAGACCGCGTGGCCAATGCGCCGCACATCCAGGACGATGTTCCCCGGCCAGCCAAGCGTGCCAAGGGGAGCCTTGAGGGCAGTTCCGTTATCAACCGTTTAATCGGCGCAAAAGCGGGATATCCGAACGGCCTCCGGCAAGAGCCTCGTCTGTGCAGGGAGCTAACCAACGCGCTCATGTTAGCTGACAGGCTTTCTTTCACTACCACAACTTATAGCGACGCGCTGCTTGCAGTCTGTCCAGCGAGGTATATTTCTCTTGTCCGGCACCGCCTAATTGTTTGTAGGGCCGCACCGGACATGGCCTCGGTCCCGGGCAGCGAAGCCGGAGCCGGGACACGAACCAACAAAATCCTTGCTTAACGTGCGCGATTCTACGATTAAGCACCGCTGGGCGAGCGGCGACGAGCGAGCGACGCGGCCAGAGGCCCAAAAGGCAAGCGAATTAGTCCCATCTTGAAAGCGACTTGGAATTACCAGTGGCAGGTCTTGCTGGTCGCCTGGCTCGGCTGGGTGTTCGATTCCATGGACGCCACCATCTACACGCTGGTGCTGCGTCCGGCCATGCACGACCTGCTCTCGGCCCAAACCGGCGGCCCGGTCTCACAGGAAAGCGTGCTTTGGCACGGTGGCGTCATCTTCTCCATCTTCCTCATTGGCTGGGCCATTGGCGGAATCCTCTTTGGCGTCCTCGCTGACCGCTTCGGGCGCACCCGCACCCTTATCGTCACCATCCTTTTCTACGCGCTCTTTACCGGCATGGCCGCTCTCTCGACCACCTGGTGGCAACTGGCGGTTTATCGTTTCCTCACCGCCCTGGGCATCGGTGGCGAATGGGCTGCCGGCGCCGCCCTGGTCGCCGAGGTCTGGCCCGAGGAAAAGCGGGCCAAGGCCGCGGGGATTCTCCAGTCCGCCTGGGCGGCCGGCTTTTTCCTGGCGGCCATCATCATGCTGCTGCTGCGCAATCAAAGCTGGCGCTTGGTTTTCGTCGTCGGCATTGCGCCTGCCTTCGTGGCTTTGCTGGTGCGCTGTTGGGTCAAAGAACCTGAGCGCTGGGTCAGGTCCCACCAGCAGGAATGCCAAACGCGCGGCCCCCGCCCCTCGAAACTCCTCGAGCTCTTCAAACCCGGACGCCGCCGCGCTACGCTGGTCGGTTCCGGGTTGGCTTTCGTCGCGGTCTTCGGGCTGTGGGGCGCCACCAACTGGACGCCAGAATTGGTCCGCTCGCTCCCGGATCTCAACGGGCTGGCCCCCGGCGCGCTCACTTCCCGCGTCAGTTGGGCCGCCATGATGCTCAATGTCGGCGCCCTCGCCGGTTACCTCACTTTCGGCCCCCTGGCCGACCGCTTCGGCCGCCGCCCCATCTTCGCCTTCATGTGCGCCGGCAGCCTCGTGATGCTGCCGGTCACGTTTCTGACGCCCCGCGCTTATGGCCATGTGCTCTTGCTCCTGCCCCTCCTCGGCTTCTTCAACAACGGCATCTTCAGCGGCTTCCCCATCTACCTGCCCGAGCTGTATCCCACCGCCATCCGCGCGACCGGCGCCGGCTTTTGCTTCAACGTCGGCCGCCTGCTCGCTTCGGCCGGGCCGTTCCTCACCGGTTCCCTGGTGGCTACCCTCGGCGGCTTCGGCCGCGCGGCCAGCGCCATCGCCCTGATCTACCTTCTCGGTCTGCTCCTCCTGCCCTTCGCCCCCGAAACCCGGGGGCAGCCGCTGCCGGAGTGAGGCGTGGAGCGTGAGAGCGTGTGTGCATCGTGGCCACAGCCTGTCCCGAAAGCCCACCGACCGGAGACCTGTGTCGAAATCCTTTGTCGAAATCCTTTGTCGGAGACCTTTGTCGGTACCCTTTGTCGGAGACCTTTGCCGTCCCGATTCCGAATCTGGGTTTCGCGACAAAGTTGCGGACAAAGGGTTCCGACAAAGGATTTCGACAAAGTTCCCGACAAAGGCCCGGAATCGGCGCTTTTGGGACGGGCTCCAGCCACGCTCCGACGCTCCCCCGCCCTTACTCCCAAATCCGGTACGGCACGCCGTTTTTCTCGAGGAAAACGCCGCACTTGGGACACTTCCCCGGGTCGCTCCAGCCTTGCACCGAATGGCTGGGCGAGACCGGACACCGGAGCCTGAAATCAAGCCACCGGAAACGGGTGGACCCAGTGCGGGTCAGACGTCCCAGCGCCGCCTGGAAGCTGGGCGGACCGTTCGCGGCCCAGGACTGGGCCGGCAGCTTGCGTCCGGGCGAGCCGGTTGCATAGGCGCTCGGCCGCGCGCGTTCCCGGACTTCGTCCGGGATTCTGATTCGCGTTACCACGTCAAGCAACTCCCGGCACTCGCGGCAGTGAATCGTCTGGACAAATACATTCACCCCGCGATCCGCCCGCCCGGACACCTTCACGCGGTAACCGCATTTGGAACATTCAAACCAATATGATCGGCCCATGCCAGTTCTCCATCCGTATGCTTTCGGGCCGAGTATGCGCGGTCACGAGCGGAATCTCAAGCCTGGAAATCGCGGGGATGAAGCGCCTGGGGCACCGAATCGGATCTTGAAGCCAAAACCGCTGCAGGGCATTATTACCCGTGATGAGCGTAGCCGAGTTGCAGGAAAGTGTCCTGGCGCTTCCGCAAAGGGAGCGTCATGAGTTCGTAGTTTGGATCAACCGATTGGAATCAGGTTACGGCGACGTGCCCGGCGAGGCCTTGGACCAACTCGCTGCCGGAATCTGGGACGAGGATGACCGCCATGCCCCTCCCACGCATCCAGCGCGGTGAGCTCTGGCTGGTTGACTTGGGCTACCTTGGCAAGGTGCGGCCTGCCCTGGTCGTCAGCGTTCCGTTCCTCGATCACGAGCGCGCGCTTTGCATCATCGTACCTCACACCACAACGGTGATCGGCACGCGCTTTGAGGTTAACATCCAGCATCCGGCGCTCAAGGAAGGGGCCTTTGATGTGCAACAAACCGCGGCAGTTCAGGCGGCGAAGTTCGTTCGGCGTTTAGGCGCTCTGAACCCTCGACAGTTGCGGGCCGTGGAAGAATCCTTGGCGGACCTGCTCGGGCTGAAGTTGGCTGGCGACGCCTCCGAACCGCCCTCCTGAACCGGCCTGCTGGGCACGCGGTCACCAAGGGTGGGTCCTAAACAGCGCTTGACTCTGGCTCCGAGCCTTCATACGCTTGCATTGATGAAAGCCGAGTTCAGGAGCCCGCCGCAGCACGGCCAGTTGAAGAGCGTAGTCCCGGCCAACGCTGCCGCCTTCGGGCTCGTCGCCGGCATGCCCGCACTGACCGCACACGAACCCGTCTTCGTCGTCGGGGACCAGGAAGTGAGCCAATTCTGCGACGACAGCCACGTCAACGTCGCGGGGTCGGCTTGGCGCCGGAGTAGGAATAGTTAGCTTTGTGGAGGCCGCATGGGCATGGAAGCACTCGCTCGCGAAGTGACCGACCTTCAGCAGAGGTTCAATTGTCTCTTGGAGGAAGGCGACCCCGAACAGTCTCTCGAAATGCTGGTCCAGTTGACTCGGGCAGTGAAAAAACTGCGGTCCTACGTGCTCGACAGTTCCATTGTCGTCAGCGACGATCCCGCTGTGAAGAAGCTGCTGAGCAGCATAGATCTGGGAGAGGACGTGGATGACCCGGCGCGACTCGGGCAGGAGCTCCTCTATTCGTGGTTCAACCCTGCCGAATACGCAGCTTCGTTAATCGAGGCGAAGGTTCTAATAACTCCGTTCCACGTACCAGCGGAACTTAGGGAGTTCATAGAGGAGGCACGCCAGTGCTACGCCTTGGGACAGCACGCTGCAGTTCAGTCGCTCAGCCGCACGGTTCTGGAGGCGGCCGTGAACGACGTCGGAGTTAGGACGGGTAAGCTCCCCAGGGAGGCGGTCGAGAGGGACATGTTCAGGGAGTACCCGCCAAAAAAACGGATTTTCAGCGTTGGCGGAGACCTTGCCGGCCAGATCTACGACCACTACACGAACCTCTGCAGGGTGGTCCACGGGCTCAGTACAAGCGCGAAGGACGGCTCACTGGGCTCCCTGACCAAGACAATCAGCTTCGTGCAACTCCTCTACGAGCGCAACAAAGAGGAGATTCGCAAAAGAGGCACATCTGGATAGGAGTGGGCGGGTGACGCTAATCTATGCCATTGCGGCGGTCGCGTTATTGCTGGTGGTTCGGACCACCTATATCTTCCTCAGATTCAGGAGGTTGGTAGCGGAGCAGGGGCGTGAGATCGGCTTTCACCTCTCGCAGGGGCTCTCCCTGGAGGCGGCAATAGGCAAGACACTTTCCGACCTGAATCGGACAAGGGCCCTTGGCTTGGCGGAAGCAACGCTCGGTGCCGTGGGTAGAAGGATAGCCGGCCTGTCCGCCGTTATGGAAACCGGCAACGTAGTGGACATTCTGGCTCAGTTCACACAACGGTACCTTCTCCTTGAGACCCGGACCCCGTTTTTTCAGCGGTCCAGCGCTCAGGCCCCGCGGAGGCCTAACGATAACAAGGTCCTCTACGCCGCAGAGCACCTGGACCTCCAGGAAAGGGGCGGCTACTTTCTCATCAGTCCGAGCACGCAAGCTGACTTTCGCACTAAGTACTGAGGAGCCCGATCCGGTTGCGCATTTCGTCGGCGGTGAGGGAGTTCAGAAGGTGCAAGAACCGCCGCATCTGCTCGCCAACCGAGTACCGCTCACCCGCGTAGCGTTAATAGCCGGCGGCGCGGCAAAAAAGCAATTTCTTCTCAGGGAGGTGGCCGCTGAGGATGCTTCCGGCGCGCAGGCCTCAACCCGGCTCAAGCATGGCGGCGATGGTCCCAATTGCATTGCCTTCGAGCCGGTTGTTGACGAAGAGGAACGTCCGGCGCTGCGGCCCCGCCGCCTTCCCCTCCGCGACCAAGGCCCTCCCTGCCGCCCGGGCCTCCGGGTTCTCCTCTTTGATGCGGTCGTAAGGCTCGAACTCCTTGACCGCCTGCTCGTACTTGCGGCCCGGCTTAAGCAGGAACCGCGCGGCGACCAGGCCGGGATTGGTCCGGCTGCCGGGCAGCGCCATCTGCTCGCCCACCGGAGGCATGGCGTCCCACGAATTGAAGACGTGCGTGACCTGGTGCCGGGCGAGGCACTCGAAATACTCCGCCTTCAGCCAGTTCCGGTTTCGCATCTCGACGCCATAGGGCCAGCCTTTCGGGAGTTGGCCCAGAAACTTGTCCAGGTCCGCGATAAAGGCCCGGCCATGCTCGTAGTCGGCCGGCCAGAACCGTGAGAACTCGAACATCAGCAGGCCGATGGCGGGTCGGACGGCCTCGCACGGCCTCAGGAAGGCCTTCACGAAGAGCGCGGCGTTGAGGAAATTCGGGTTGGGCTTCCCGGCCAGTTGGCCGAACCGGGCCAGGTTCGGGTATTTCTTGATGGTGATGGCGTCGGTCACCTTCATGCCGAACCGGAAGTCGTCCGAGGTCTGGCCGGCCAGGCCTTCCAAATACTGCGGGCTCGGAAAGTTGTAGTAGGCGGCATCGACACAGACGCTTTTGAAGACCTCGGCGTATTCCGCCAGGCACTCGCGCTTGAACCGAGTCTCGGCAAACTTGCCCCGGTATTCGTAGCGGGCGCGCTCGTAAATCGAGCCGCACCAACCGGGGTATTTCCAGGAGGACGTGCCGACGTAAACGCCCTGCGCCGCCAGGGAGGCCGCCCGCCGGGCCAGGTCTTGCCGGGTCAAGGTCACGTCAATTGTTTCCCTGGCGCGTTCGCGGCTCTCCGGCTTTCTCGAACCACAAGTCCGTCCGGTCATCCAGGCACATGGTTTACCCTGTAGCCCTCGCGACGCTGCCGGTCAAGGCGCTTCCCTGCGAAAACCCGGGCCAATTCACGAAAGGGGCGGGGACGGCTTCGTCCCCGCTTCCTGTCGGCCCGTGGGAAGAGGAAGCGGGGACGAAGCCGTCCCCGCCCCTGGCTTCGCGGCTTCATGAATTGGCCCTGGCCCTGGCCCACGCGAGTCATGGCAGATCGGGTTCGAAGATCTCTTCGATGGACATTCTGAAAAGCCGAGCCAGTTTGAAGGCAAGCGGCAGGCTCGGATCGTACCTCTCCGTCTCGATGGCGTTCACCGTTTGCCGCGAAACCGCCAGTTTCTCAGCCAGCTCGGCTTGTGACCATCCTTTGGCGGTCCGCAAGGTGCGAAGGCGGTTTTTCATCGGTAGCGGCGGTTAAAGATGACGTTGCCAAGCACGTACAGAAAGAGAATCGCACCGAATGTCCCCTCCCAACCCAGCCCGTGGCGCAAGTGAGGCGACTGGAGGACCCCGGCGCCTTCCAGCAGGCTGATGGCGGTGGCGATGAACACCGTTCCCGTGGTCGCAAAGAGACACGCTTCGAGCTGAATCCGCCGCTGCAACTCGTCCATGCCGCCGATCCATCGGGCGATGCTCTGCACGTAAAGCAGGCTCGGCAAGAGCGGAGTCAGTGCGACCACCGACTGCAGCGGAAGAGCCCAGTCGCGATGTTGGTGCAACCACCAACGCGACACGAAAGCGACCGCCACAGCAACCAAGGCCCAGGCGTTCAGTTTCAGATCGGCGTAAAGGGAATAATGTTTTCCCGGTCGAACTGCTTCAGGAAGTATTGGTCTATTCATGTTGGCAGTGTAAAGCATACTTGTCACTTGTCAAGCATGTTTTACACATTATTTCGGATCAACCGGTCACCCCTACGGAGTTTTTGGCCCTTGGCGCAACCCTGCCCGCCGCCTGGGCAAAACCGTTGGGCGCGGGTGTAACTTTTCTCTGACTCGCGGCTCGATCCTGGCAGTCCTGGAATCGGGAAAGCCTGAAAAGCAGGATCGAATTGTCCGAACTATGAAGCGGCAACTTATCATTCGCCGGTTTGCCGGAGCGTTTATTCTGATAAGCCTCCTGCTGGCGCAATATCACAGCCGTTATTGGCTGTGGTTCACGGCCTTCGTGGGCTTCAACCTGCTCCAGTCGTCTTTCACGAATTTCTGCCCGCTGGAGGTGATCCTCAAAAAAGCGGGCGTTGGCGGGTGCGGCTGCGCGCCGGAGAAGACCCGTGGAACCGGCGGCTCGAAATGACCAAGCCGCTGCGATTTCTTGGGCTGCTGCTCTCCTGGGCCATGCCGGCCCTCGCCGGGGAGCCGTGGACCCTGGAAAGGGCGTTGGCCCAGGCGCTGAACCAGAACCCGGATGCGCGCCTGGCGCGGCAACGCATCGCGGCCGCACAGGCCGGGTTGGAGCAGGCCAATGCGGCCTTTTGGCCTCGCCTGCAGTTTCAGTCCAGTTACACCCGCACGGATAACCCGATGATGGTTTTCGGCAGCATTCTGAACCAGCGGGCCTATCCGAGCCCCGGCCTCAATTTCAACGACGTGCCCGAGGTGGACGATCTCAATACGAGGGGTTTGGTCACCGTGCCACTTTACGGAGGCGGGAAACTCCGGGCGGGCCGCGAAGCCGCAAAAGCGGGGAGTGAGGCTGCCCGCCAGGAAAATGAGGCGGTGAGAAACGCCCTCGGGTTCGAGGTGTCGCGCGGGTTTTACAGCGTGCTCAAGACGCGCCAGTTTATCCGGGCGGCTGAGGCGGCGGTCAATGCTCTCGATGGCAGTCTGAGCATCGCCCGCAAGCGCCTGGCCGCGGGCAGCCTGCTCAAAAGCGAGGTGCTGGACCTCGAGGTGCGGCTGGCCCAGGCCCGGGAGGACCTCGTCCGCGCCCGCAACGCCAACGCCCTGGCCGGGCGCGCGCTGCGCAACCTGCTCGGCCTCGAGGCGGGGGACTTCGAGGTGGCCGAGAGCGCGCCCGCGGTCATGGCCCCGGACTCCGGCGACTTCTCCGAGCGCGCCGAGTTGGCCGCGGCCCGCCAGCGCGAGCGCGCGGCACGGGAGCAGGTGCGGGGGGCCAGGAGCGGCTACTTGCCGCGCGTCAGCGCCTTCGGCAGCCTCGATTACGATTACGGATGGAAATTTGAGAACGGCGGTGGCAGCTACACCGCGGGCGCGATGGTCCAATGGGATCTGTGGGATGGAAAATTGACCCGGGCCAAAGTTCGGGAAGCGGTCGCGAATTTGGAGTCTGCGCGCGAAGAACAACGCAAGCTGCGGCTCGCCCTTGAGTTCGAGGTCGAGCAGGCGCGGCTGGACCTCAAGGCCGCCAACGAACGGCTCGCCGTGACCGAGGAGGCGGTGGCGCAAGCCTCCGAAAGCGCCGGCCTGACGCGGGCCCGTTTCGAGCAAGGCGCGGCGCTGTCCACACAGGTAATCGATGCGGAGACGGCGCTGGTTGCCGCCCGCGTGCGGCGCGCCGAGGCCGAGGCCGACCGGCAAATCGCCATCGCCGCCCTGCGCAAAGCGCTGGCGCTGCCCCAAATGGAAGCCAAGTCGAACTCTGAAGGGAAATGAAAACAATTCGCGATGGGAGCGCCGCGTTTACGCGGCAGAGGCAGCGAATACGGCCCGACGGAGGGAGTTTCTTGGCGCCCGTGATACTGCCGCGTAAACGCGGCGCTCCGATCACCGTGGTGGTGCTGGCCAGAGGCGCCCCCGTTGCTTTGGCGGCCCTGCTGCTGTCCGGATGCGGCGGCAAGCCCGAGACCCGTCCCGGCTCCCAACCCGAACTGGCCGTGGCGCGGGTTGAAGTTCAAACCGCTGAAAGCAAACCGCACCCGATAACCGAGGAAGTGGCCGGCACCGTCCGGGCAAGACTGCGCGCGACCTTGGAGTCCAAGCTGAGCGGGCGCGTTGACCAGATGCCGGTCCGGCTCGGGCAAGCGGTCAAGGCAGGCCAGTTGGTGACGCACCTGGACGCGGCCGAAATCAAGGCGCGTCTCGAACAGGCTCAAGCCCGCCTGCAACAAGCGGACCGAGACTGGAAACGCACCGCCGCGCTCTTGGACCAGCAGGCCGCCACGCGCTCGGATTACGAGGCAGCCGACTCGCGTCATGGCGTGGCCAAAGCGGCAGTGGCCGAAGCGGAGGCGATGATGGGCTATGTGGAAGTGCGGGCGCCCTTCGACGGGGTGGTGACGAAGAAATGGGCCGAGGTGGGCGACCTCGCCAGCCCCGGCAAACCGTTGCTCGAGATAGCAGACCCGTCGAGGCTTCAGTTGGAGGCCGACGTGCCCGAGGCCGTCGCTTCGCAGATACAACCCGAAGCGCGGCTGGCCATCCGCGTCGAGTCCTTGAAGGGCGAGCTGGATGGCACGGTGAGGGAAATCGCGCCGACCGCCGACCCCGCCAGCCGCACGTTGCGAGTCAAACTCGACCTGCCCCGGACTGCGGGCGTGATGCCCGGCCAGTTTGCGCGACTGGTCGTCCCGCTCGGGCAGAGCAGCTCCGTGCGAGTGCCCGTCTCGGCGGTGGTCCTGCGCGGTCAACTGGAAATCGTGTTTGTGGTGGTTCACCAGCGCGCCCAACTGCGCTTGGTGAAAACCGGCCGGAAGATCGGCGATGCGGTTGAGATCCTCGCCGGCCTCGAGGCGGGTGAACCGGTAGTCGTGGGCGGAGCGGCCCGGCTGGCCGACGGGCAACCGGTGGAGGCGAAGTGAGGTCCGAAATCCGAGAAGTGGTTGCAAAATTAACCGCAAAGAACACAAAGAACACAAAGACCTAATAATAATAGGGCATTTCTTTGCGATCTCTGCGTTCTTTGCGGTTAATCCGAAATCCAAAATCTGAAATCTGAAATCCAAAATCTGAAGTCCGAAGTGGGTTTGGCCGGACGCATCGCCCGCGTCTTCATCGATTCGAAGCTAACGCCCCTGGTCGTCATTACTTCGATTCTTCTCGGCGCCGCGGCCATCGTTCTGCTCCCGCGGGAAGAAGAGCCGCAGATCAAAGTTCCCATGATCGATGTGCTGGTGTCGATGCCGGGCTTCAGCGCCAAAGAGGTTGAGGAGCGCGCCACCCGGCCGATGGAGAAGCTGTTGTGGGAAATCCCTGGCGTCGAGTATATTTACTCCACCTCGCGTCCCGGGGAGGGTTTGGCCATCGTTCGGTTCAAGGTCGGCGAGGACGTCGAGAAGAGCCTGGTCAAGCTGAACCAGAAACTGCAGTCCAACTTCGACCGCATTCCGCGGGGCGTCTCCTTTCCGCTGATCAAGCCCAAGTCGATTGACGACGTACCGATCCTCGCTCTGACCTTCCATAGCGAGCGTTACGACCACCTGACCTTGCGGCGGTTGGTGGCGCAGGTGGACGATGCGGTAAAGCAGGTGCCGTTGGTGGCGGAGACCACGATCATCGGCGGGGCCCGGCGGCAGTTGCGCGTGCTGCTGGACCCGGCGCGGCTAGCCTCGCGCAACCTCAGCGCGGCGGAAATCGCGCCTCAGCTCACGCAGGCGAACCGTCAGGTCACCGCCGGTGGGTTGACGAGCAACAACCGCGAAACGATCGTCGAAACCGGAGGTTTTTTGGCCAACGCCCAGGAGGCGGGCAAGGTGGTGGTCGGGGTCTTGGGCGGCAAGCCGGTTTACCTGCGCGAAGTGGCGGAGATTCGAGATGGCGCGGAAGAGCCGTCGCAATACGTGTTCTTCGGCGAGGGCGCGGGCCGCCGGACCGGGGCGGCAGAACAACCCGCGGTCACGCTGAGCGTCGCCAAGCGGCCCGGGGCCAACGCGATTTCGGTCGCGGAACAAGTCCTCAAAAAGGTGGCGACACTCCAGGGGCGCATCATTCCCGGGGACGTGCAGATCTCCATCACGCGCAATTACGGCGAGACGGCGACAGAAAAGTCGAACGAACTGCTGCTCCACATGGGGATCGCGGTTCTCGGGGTTTCGGTGTTGATCTTCCTCACGCTCGGCTGGCGCGAATCGGCGATCGTCGCGGTCGCCATCCCGGCCACGCTGGCGTTGACGCTGCTGGTGTTCTATCTCTACGGCTATACGCTCAATCGAATCACGCTGTTCGCGCTGATTTTCTCCATCGGCATCCTGGTGGATGACGCCATCGTCGTCGTCGAGAATATCGTCCGGCATTTCCACCTGCCGCAAAACCGGGGCCGGAATTGGTCCGCCATCGCGGTGGAGGCCGTGAACGAAGTGGGCAATCCAACGGTCCTCGCCACGTTCGCGGTGATTGCGGCCGTGTTGCCGATGGCGTTCGTGGGCGGGTTGATGGGACCGTATATGCGGCCCATCCCCATCGGGTCGAGCGCGGCGATGGCCTTCTCTCTGGCGATCGCGTTCATCGTGACGCCCTGGGCCTCGATCCGGGTTTTGCGCTGGGGCGGAAAATACTCCTCGCTGACCACGGGCGCCGCCCCGGCCGAGGGCGCGATTCACTCTCATTCAATTCATCCGGAGGACTTTTTCACCCGCTCTTATCGCCGATTCATGGGCCCGCTCGTGGCCCGCCGACGCTGGCGCTATGGGTTTCTGGCGAGTATCGTTGGCCTGCTGCTGCTGGCCATGTCCCTGGTGGGCGTCGGTTTCGTGAAGGTCAAGATGTTGCCGTTCGACAACAAGAGCGAGTTCCAGATCATCCTCAACATGCCCGAAGGCAGCCCACTCGAGCGGACGGCCCAGGCCGCGCGGGAGATTGGGGCCGCGGTGCGGGTCGAACCGGAAGTGACGGACTACGAGGTTTATGCGGGGGTTGCCGCGCCGTTCAACTTCAACGGTCTGGTCCGGCATTATTTCCTGCGTCGTGGCGCTCACATCGCCGACTTGCAAGTGAATCTCGTGCCCAAAAGCCAGCGCCAGGCGCAGAGCCACGACCTCGCCAAACGGGTCCGCCCGCGCGTCGCTGCCATCGCGGCCAAGTACGGCGCGCGCGTCGCCGTGGCCGAGGTGCCGCCGGGTCCGCCGGTGCTTCAGACGCTCGTCGCGGAGATTTACGGTCCCAACGAGGAGGGCCGTCTGGCGCTGGCGCGGAGGGTGATTGACGTCTTCCATCATACGCCGGGCGTGGTGGACACCGACTGGTATATCGAGGCCGAGCAACCCCAAGCGCGCTTTGCCATCGATAAGGAGAAAGCCGCGCTGAGCGGGATCACTGCGGAGACGATTTCGGAAACCTTGCGCCTCGCGGTAGGCGGCGAAGCCGTGGCTCTGCTCCACGTTCCACGCGACAAGGAAGACGTCGACATCTTTCTACAACTGCCGCGAGCCAGCCGCACCACGCCGGAGGAGTTGCTCGCCCTCAGAGTGCGTTCCGCCGCCAACCCCTCCGCGCCCCTGGTGCCGCTGCGCGAACTCGTCCAAGTCGAGCCGGCCACCGTGGACAAGAGCATCTACCACAAGAACCTGATGCCCGTCACCTACGTCATCGGCGACGTGGCGGGTATGGTCGAGAGCCCGGTTTACGCGATTCTCAAGATGAACCAGGCGCTGCGCGCGCTCGATGCCCGGGAGTTTGGCGGGACTGGCGCGGCCCTGAAGATCCTCAATGCCGTCCAGCCGTTCACGGAGGATGCGCCCTCGATCAAGTGGGACGGGGAATGGCACATCACCATCGAAGTCTTTCGGGATCTCGGCACGGCCTTTGCCGCGGTGTTGGTGTTGATCTTCATCCTGATGGTCGGCTGGTTCCGCTCTTTTGTTACTCCGCTGGTCGTCATGGCGGCGATTCCCTTCTCGCTCGTGGGCATCCTGCCGGCCCACGGCTTGATGGGGGCGTTCTTCACCGCCACGTCCATGATCGGATTCATGGCCGGCGCAGGCATTGTAGTGCGCAACTCGATCATCCTCGTGGATTTCATCGAGCAGCGCCTCGCGGAGGGCCTGCCCCTGGACCAAGCCGTCGTCGATGCCGGCGCGGTCCGCTTTCGGCCCATGCTCCTGACCGCGTTGGCCGTGGTGGTGGGCGCCAGCGTGATTCTCGCCGACCCGATCTTCCAGGGTCTCGCCATTTCCCTCATGGCCGGCGAGATCGCCTCGCTGCTCATCAGCCGCATGGCGGTGCCGGTCCTCTACTTTATGGCCATGAAAAGGAGATCATGAGTGTTTCATAATAAGGCCGTCGCCTGGCAGGCGCGGCCCGATTCTTGCGGTAGCCCTCCGAGCCTGGTCCGTGCCAACGCGGCTGGGGGGTGATTCCCCGGATTTGCAGGGCTTTTTTGATGGATCGAGACGATGAAACAATTCGGTGATGGAACATCCGGTTTCACGGGTGGTCTCCGGCGGACCACTTGTTGCCTTGAGCACAAAGCCAAAGGTCCCGCCCTTGACAGCGGATGGGGACCACGCGACGGTTTTCCCAGGGCGTTGCCTTGGGGGATATGTCCGCGCGCCGTTGGCGTGCCCATAGCCGCCCGCAGGTCAGGCGCGCGGGCAAGGGCCTCGAACTGACACCGGCCAAAAGAAACCATGAGCACTGAAACCCCTGATTTATCCACCAAGCCTCCCTCGGTGACAACCACCGCGCTCGTTGCGCCCCCAGCAAAGGCGGCGGAGGCACCCCTGGCGCAAGAGGTGCAGCCAGCGGGCGACGACCCATCCAGGGCGCGGGCCGGGAGACGGCGGCGCTGGCTGGTTTGGGGGCTGGTTGGCCTGGTGGTCCTGGCGGCGATTGCGATTGCGGTGTGGCGCCTCGTCTGGTACCGGCCGGCGGCCCAAAAGCCCGAGTTGCAAACCGTAGCCGTGTGGCCGGTAGTCCGCACGGACCTGTTTAACCGGGTGACCTATCCGGCTGAGTTCAGGGCTTACCAGGAGGTGGAGTTGCACGCGAAGGTGTCCGGTTATATTAACGCGATGAACGTCGACTTCGGCGACCTGGTCAAGTCGAACCAGGTCCTGGCCACCCTCGAGGTGCCGGAACTGCTGGACCAACTGCACAATGCCCAGGCTGTGGAAAAGAAGGCGGAGGCCGATTACCGGGCCGCCCATCTGAATTACACTCGCTTGTCCGCGGTTCAAAAAGAACACCCGGATCTGGTGGCCGAACAGGATTTGGACACGGCCCTAGCCAAGGATGGCATGGCCGATGCCGCCATCGCCGCCGCCAAGGCGGACGTGGGGAGGTATAACACGCTGGTGGGCTACACGAAGATCACGGCGCCCTTCGACGGCGTCCTCACGGCACGCTATGTTGACCAGGGCGCGCTCATCCAGTCGGGCACCGCCTCGGAAACCCAATCGCTGCCGGTCTTCCGAGTCTCGGACAGCTACCACTTGCGCCTGGATTTCTATCCTTCGGTGGATTTCGTCAAAGACATTCACCTGGGTGACACGATCGATGTCCTGGTCCAGTCGCTGGGAAACAAGACCTTCCAGGGGAAGACCAAGCGTTTCAGCGACCGGGTGAGCCTGGCGACGCGCACGATGATGACCGAGCTCGAGGTCCTGAACCCAACCCTCGAGATTGTGCCGGGCATGTACGCCAAAGTGATATTGAAACTGCAGCCACGGCCGCACGTCCTGACGATTCCTGCACAAGCGGTTTCCGGAGAGGATAAAAGCACGGCTTACGTGGTCAACCCCAACCATGAGATCGAGGAACGACCCGTAACCCTGGGTCTGGAAACACCCGACCAGTATGAGGTCCGGTCCGGACTGCGGGAGGGCGAACTCGTGATGATGGGCAGCCGGACTGGGGTCCAGCCGCACCAAAAAGTGACTCCGAAACTCACCGAGCCCCTTGCCTTCAAAGAATGAGCAACCCTGGTCATCCCAACCCCGGCAGACTGCTGAACGGCCCTTTGGCGCCCGGTGGCTGCTCCGACTCCCATGCCTGACCCAACCCACTCGCTCCTGACCGCCGAACAATTCGAGGCCCTGAGCCGGCTGGATGCCTGCACGCTGGCCGACGCGATCGAAACCTTCCAGCGGCGCCTCCGCAACGAGGGATTCGTGGACCAAACCGTTCGCGGCTTCTTTCGCCGGTTGCCGCCCATGCTCGGCTACGCCGCCACCGTTAAGATTCGCGGCTCGGCGCCGCCCATCGGCAATGTCAAGTATCCCGAGCGCACCGAGTGGTGGGATTACGTCGTCTCGCTTCCCGCTCCCCGAGTGCTGGTCATACAGGATGCCTCCACCAATCTGGGCACCGGTTCCCTGGTCGGCGCCGTCTATATGAACATCCTCCGCGCGCTTCACTGCGTCGGCGTGGTGACCAACGGCTCGGTGCGCGACCTGCCCGCCGCCGAGGCCGCCGGTTTTCATTTCTTTGCCCACAGCGTCGCCCTTTCCCACGCTTATGTCCACATCGTCGAGACCGGCAGGCCCGTCGAGATTGGAGGACTGACCATCCGCTCCGGGGATTTGCTGCATGGTGATGCGCACGGGGTGCAAACCATCCCGCTGGACATCGCCGCGCGAATACCGCCGGTGGCGGCGAAGCTCGCCGCGTGCGAGCGCGCCTTGATCGAGCTTTGTCAGTCTCCCGGAGTTACCCTCGAGAAAATCCGCGCCGCCTTTTCGGAGGGACTCTCGTGAACCCCAATCAAACCTTAACCGCTAATCCACGCTAATCTACGCTAATGAAGAGCCGGCCTTAGGTTTCGCCGCCCCATCCATGTCACGTTTTGCCATACGCTATCCTTATTTGATCATCGTGATTTGCCTCATCACCTGCGTGGTGGGGATCACGAGCCTGGTGCGTATGCCGGTGGACTTGTTCCCGCCGATCAGAATTCCCGTGGTCGTGGTGGCGACTTTTTACGCCGGCATGCCGCCGGAGCAGATCGAGAACGACATTACCGGCCAATTTGAACGGATGTTCACCCTGGCCCCGGGCATTGA
>Ga0209415_10006644_pt1 | contig 20455 bp, 16 predicted proteins | sample PeaSoiSIISIP2007_FD_187696 | JGI IMG/M metagenome (GOLD analysis project Ga0209415, IMG submission 187696) | Peat soil microbial communities from Weissenstadt, Germany - SII-SIP-2007 (SPAdes) (version 2) | ecosystem: Environmental > Terrestrial > Soil > Wetlands > Peat | place: Germany...
GGTAGCGCTACCGGGAATCGAACCCGGGTTTGAAGATTGAGAATCTTCCGTCCTAACCCCTAGACGATAGCGCCATGGGAAGTAACTTTCAGAGTATAACAAAACCTCTGCGGCCCTCTCGCCGTCTTGGTCCCGTTTTGAAAATCCGCGGCAGCGTATCAGTTTTATAACTGCAACTTGTTCCCTTCCACAGGCCTAAACGTTCTATAGTGGAAACATCTTAAGCACATACATCCTATGAACCGGAAATTGGACGCACCCAGGAATCGCTTCGCGACCTGCATGTGGTTCATTCATCAACGTTTGTAGGCATTCCTGACTCAGGAGGACCGAAGGAGTACCCGACCATGGCAAGACGGAAATCACCTAAGAACGCGGATATTGATCAGTCACTCTCCCCCAGCAACGAGTCCACCTTTCCCAACCCAGTGGAAGGCGTGGCGGCAGCAAGCTCTGTCACTGAAGTCGTGCAACCCAAGAACGGAAAACGGACAAGGAAGCCAGAGATTGTCCGGGCCGAATCCCGCGCCAATCTGGTTCCCATCAACCTAGACGACGAAATTCGCTGCCTGGCCTACCTGCGCTCGGAGCGCCGCGGATTTGAGCCGGGCCACGAGACAGAAGATTGGCTGGCCGCCGAGCGCGAAGTCCTCGGACGCTACGACCAGCAACGGGCATAGGACCCCAAGTCGAGAACTGCGAGGCGGCCGAGCCCCGGCCGCCGTATGCCCAAACGAAGCCTGCACCTGGTTTGCTTTCCACCCGCCTGCCAGCGCGATTCCTGCTGGCTAGCCTTCGGGCCCGAACATCTTTTTCCCGCGGCCTATGGCACTGCACTCTTCATTCTGCCCTGCTCGGGTTGCCTGTGCCGTCGGTTTCTGAAAAAATGACTTGGGGTTCCCTACAATGGCGCTGATTGGTAGCTATGCCCTGCTCCTCGCCCTGGCGTTGAGCGCTTACTCGTTTCTGTTCGGATTGCTCGCGCTCGCCTTTCCAGGCGAGGGTTCCGAACGTGTCGGCGAGACGGCGCGCCGCGCTGGCGTCGTAGTTTTCGGGGCAGTGCTGCTGGCTGCCGTGGCTCTGGTTACCGCTGCATTCCGCAACGATTTCACCATCGCCTACATTTTCCACCACAGCAACCGCGACCTGCCTGCTCCTTACAAGTTCGCCACGCTGTGGTCCGGGCAGGAGGGTTCGCTGCTGTTCTGGTCGCTGCTGTTGGCCGGATACGGCTTCGTCCTGCGCCTGCGTTACAAGACCGATCCCCGGCTTTTCGCCTACGCCTCGGTGATTCTGGCCACAGTGCAGATCTTCTTCCTGGCCCTGGTATGCTTCGCGGCTAAGCCGTTCGGCCTCATCGAAGGTCCGCTGCGCCCGGACGGCAGCGGCCTCAACCCGCTCCTGCAATACCCCGAGATGGTCATCCACCCGCCGATGCTTTATCTGGGCTATGTCGGATTCACCATTCCTTTCGCTTTCGCGCTGGGCGCGCTGATCATGAAGTATCCCGGCGAGAAATGGATCCACATCACGCGCCGCTGGACCATGGTCACCTGGGGATTCTTGACCTGCGGCATCTTTCTCGGCGCGCACTGGGCCTATGCCGTATTGGGCTGGGGCGGATACTGGGGATGGGATCCGGTCGAAAACGCCTCGCTCATGCCCTGGCTGGTCGGCACTGCCTTCCTGCATTCGGTCATGATGCAGGAAAAGCGCGGCATGTTGAAGGTCTGGAACATGTGGCTGGTTTTCGCCACATTCTGGCTGGCCATTCTCGGAACATTCCTCACGCGCAGCGGCATCATCAGTTCCGTGCACGCCTTCGCGCAGTCGTCGATCGGAACCTGGTTTGCATGGTTCCTCGCCATCACCTTCGCGGTGTTCGTTTTCTTCTTCGTCAAGAACAAGCAGCACCTGCGCAGTGAGCACCGTCTCGAGTCGCTGGTTTCGCGGGAATCGAGCTTCCTGTTCAACAACCTGCTTTTTCTTCTGCTCACGCTCGATGTGCTGTGGGGAACCTGGTTTCCGAAAATTTCTGAGCTGGTGCAGGGCAACAAAGTCACCGTCGGTGCGCCGTTCTACAACCGCGTGGCGATCCCGGTTGCGCTGCTGCTTCTGCTCCTGACCGCGGTCGGCCCGCTGCTGGCCTGGCGCAAGACCTCGTTCGAAAGCCTGAAGCGCAACTTCCTGTGGCCGACGATCGCTGCCCTGGTGCTCGCTCTGTTCGTAATGTTTACGCCTCGGTCCTGGGGCTCGATCTTCGGCCTCCGCCCCTGGGCTGACATCAGCTACTTCTACTCATTGATGAGCGTCTTTCTATCCGCGCTGGTTACGTTCACCGTGGCGTCAGAGTTTTACCGCGGCGGCCGGGTCATCTCCGAGAAAACCGGTCAGGGCATGTTCGCTTCGATGGTGCAGTTGACGCACCGCAACACGCGCCGCTATGGCGGATACATCGTTCACTTCGGCGTTGCCCTGGTCATGATCGGGTTCTCCGGCTCTGTTCTCAACCAGGACAAAGAAATGGAAATGGGCTACGGCGACAAGATGAGCATTGGCAACTATGAACTGGTTTGCCGCTCCTTCACCCAGGACGACAATCCCAACCAGTTCAGCGAGTGGGCCATCTTCGACGTCTACCAGCACGGGCAAAAGATCGATACCATGACCCCGGTGCGCATCCTTTACAAGGCGAGCCAGCAGCCATCGACCAAGCCCGACATCCGTTCCACCTTCAAAGAGGACCTTTATTTGGTCTACGAAGGCCAGAGCGATAAAGGACAACCCATCATCAAGGCGCACGTGAACCCCATGGTCATTTGGATCTGGATCGGGGCCTGGATCATGGTTCTGGGCACGGGTTTGGGACTGATACCGAACGCGCCTGCCCCGGTGACCGTGCGGGCGACAAAACTGGTGGAGACGGCTGAACCGGTGGCCACGGGAGACTGACATTTCAGATTTTTGATTTCAGATTGCAGATTTGATGACCAACTGAATCTGAAATCTACAATCTGAAATCTGCAATGCAAATGATGTCGAGATCAAATAACGTCCTCCGCCGCGGCCTGCACTGCGCCGTGCTCTGCCTCGCTGTGTTTGGCCTGGTCGGTGCCGGCGATCCCGCCTCACGCTTCAACGCACTCGGCCATCAACTCATGTGCATCTGCAGTTGCGGCCAGGTTCTTTTGGAGTGCAACCACGTCGGCTGCCCCGACTCCGACGGCATGCGTAACGAACTGTCGGCCGCCATCGCACGCGGTGACAACGACAGCCTGATCCTGCAGGGCTTCGTGCAGAAATACGGGCCGACCGTTCTTGCCGCGCCCACCACCAAGGGTTTCGACCGCACCGCATGGATCATGCCCTTCGTCGCCCTGGTGCTCGGTTTCGGCGTTGTGGTTCTCGTCGTGCGCGCGTGGAAAAATCGCCCGGAGCCTGCCATCGCCGGCGGCCTGCGCCCCACCAGCAGCGCCGAACTCGACCAGTTTCGCGAACAGGCGCGCAAGGAGACCGACTTATGACCTTCGAACTCGCCGTCTGCGCTGTGGTCACCGCCGCCGCGCTGTTTTACATTTTCTACCTTCCTGGCCAACTTTTTCTCGGCCCCGAGAAGACGCGCGCCTCGTATTTGCGCGAGCGCAAGGACGCCGTCTATGAGAACCTGCGCGACCTGAACTTCGAGTACAAGGCGGGCAAAGTCCCCGAGGCTGACTATCATTCGCTGAGATCTTCGCTCGAGGACGAGGCGGCCACCCTGCTGGCTGAGATCGCACGCTTGGAAGCAAAGGCCTCCGTAGCAGGAACACCGAGATCATGAACCGACCCAAATTATCCGCGACTCGTGTGGGGACAGCCGCCCTCGGCTGTCCAGTCGAGCGCAGCTCGACGGCCCACTCCGCAGCCAAGCAGCCGCCGCGCTTCGCGCGGCCCGACAGCCGAGGGCGGCTGTCGCCACATCGCTGTCTCATGTCGCTTGCCTTCACTCTCCTCCTCTCCACCTTCGCCTCTGCCCAAACTCTCACCGGCACGGTCAAGAACGCGACCACCGGCACCCCAGGCGCCGGCGACGAGGTCGTTCTGCTGAGCCTTGGCCAGGGCATGGAAGAATCCGGCCGCACCCAGTCTGACGCCAAAGGCCATTTCAGCTTCAAGCTCGATGACGCCCAGTCGCCGCATCTGGTCCGCGTCATCCATCAGGAAGTCACCTATCACCGCATGGCTCCTCCGGGAACGACTTCGGTCGAGGTGGATGTTTACGACGTCAGCAAGAAGGTCGAAGGCATCGAGGTCGTCGCCGACATCATGCGCCTGCAGGTCGAGCAAGGGCAGCTCGAAGTCATGCGGGCTTTCGCCGTGCAGAATAACTCCAAACCTCCGCGCACCCAGATGAATGAGCGCAACCTCGAGTTCTATGTCCCCGAGGGCGCCCAGATCATCGAAAGCGAGGCCATGACCGCGAACGGCCAGCCGCTCAACTCCGCGCCCGTTCCGGTGGACGACAAAAAGACCCGCTACGCCTATTTGTTCCCTCTCCGTCCCGGCACTACGCAATTTCAACTCGCCTACCAACTGCCCTACACCGGCAGCGCCAACATTGACCCCAAGAGCATTTATCCCCTGCAACATTTCGTCGCCATCCTGCCCAAGACGATGCAGTTCTCCGCGGCTCCCAGCGCGAACTTCCAGCCCATGAGCGATCCCCAGCAGCCTGACGCCAACGTGCAGGTAGCCTCGGGCGCGACGCTGGGCCGGTCGCTGGCTTTCAAGGTGTCCGGCGAAGGCACGCTCGAGGCACGCAATGAGAATGCAGGCCAGCCGGGCGACGGCGCGCCCGCGCAGGCTGAGAGTCGCCCGGGTGGCGGACTCGGCCCCCCGATTGACGCTCCCGACCCTCTGCACCGCTATCAGTTTCCCATCCTGATCGGAGTGACGCTGGCGCTGGCCGGCGGCGGAGTTTTCACCGCATTTCGCCAACAAACTGGGGCCCGAGCCGCATTCCGCCCGAAGGCGATGCAAGCAGCGGACCAGGAAGCCGACGCCAGTTACGAGGAAATGGAGGCGGTTGCGGCATCTGCCAAGCGCGGCGCCGCAACGCAGCCGCCCAAGGCGCCGGTCTCAACCTCTTCCATGCTCCTCGAGGGTCTGAAGGAAGAACTCTTCCAGCTTGAGGTCGAGCACAAACAAGGCCGCATCTCGCAGCAGGAATACGAGAAGACCAAGGCGGCGCTCGACCAAACCCTGCAGCGCGCCCTCAAGCGGGCAACCCAGAAGACGTAACCTGAGGCTGGGGAACCTGCATCCTCCTGACTCACGTATCATCCAATAAGGTGGATTCAAAACGCCCATGGGAAACACATTCAAAACCGCACTCCTGCTGACATTGATGACCCTGCTGCTGCTGTTCATCGGCCGCTATTTCGGTGGCCAGAACGGCATGATCCTGGCCCTGATCTTCGCCGGCGTGATGAACTTCGTCTCGTACTTTTATTCCGACAAGATCGCGCTGGCCATGTACCGCGCCCAGCCCGTCACCCGCGAGGAACTGCCGCGGGCCTACGCGGCCGTCGAGCGCCTCACGCAGAAGATTGGTATCCCGATGCCGAAGATCTACGTCATTCCCAGTGAGTCGCCCAACGCCTTTGCTACGGGGCGCAACCCGAGCCACGCTTCGGTCGCGGTGACCCATGGGATTTTGGGTTTGCTGAACGATGAGGAACTCGAGGGCGTGCTGGCGCACGAACTCGGACACGTCAGCAACCGCGACATCCTGATCAGCTCCGTCGCGGCGACTCTGGCGGGCGCTGTCACCATGATCGCCAGCATGGGACGCTGGGCGATGATCTTCGGCGGCTACGGCCGCGGCGAGCGCGACAACCGCGGAGGCGGTGGTCTGGCTGCTCTCTTCATGCTGATCGTCGCGCCCATCGCCGCGACCCTGATTCAGCTTGCCGTGTCGCGTTCCCGCGAGTATCAGGCCGACGCTACCGGCGCGCATTTCACCGGCAATCCTTATGCCCTGGCCAGCGCCCTGCAGAAGCTCGACGCCTACTCGCGTCGCCTGCCCTTGCAGGCCACGCCGTCAACGGCGCACCTGTTCATCATTCAGCCGTTTCTGGGGATGAGCTTCGGCAGCCTGTTCTCGACCCATCCGCCGATCGCCAAACGCATCGAGCGGCTGACGGGACGTCCCGCGGAGTTTACGCAGTAACAGCTCTTGGATACGTGCAGGCGGGCCGTGGTCGTGTGAGGGATGCTGAAAACTGGCTCTAAGCGACCGACCCTGCCTGGCCTTGCTGGCAGAGTTCTCGCACGGTTGCCGCCACCAGGCAATCCATCGCGGCGGCGACGGCAGGAGACAGTTCGGTACTCCAATCGGTGCTGGCCGGTTGCACGCCCAGCAGGACCACTGCCGGTGGCTGCTGCTGCAGCACGCGCAGCGCAACCAGCAGATCGGAAACTCCCAGCTGATGCACGCTGCTCGTGCCCGGCAGAGAATTCAATTCCTCGCCTGACATCCGCACCACCGTTCCCGGAGCTTCTCCAACGTCAACCGCATCAATGACAATCAGACGCGAACAATCCCACACGTAGGGAAGCAGTTCCAGTCCCAGTGTCCCGCCTTCGACCAGAGACACATCTTCCGGCACACGCGCATCTTCGCGCAGACGTTTGACCACCTGCGCTCCCGCCCCATCGTCGGAGTGCAGAATGTTCCCCAGGCCCAGCACCACCGTCTTCTCCGGTCTGGCTTCCATCACTTCTCCTGACGTGCATCCTCTTCCAACTCGTGCCTGGGGATGAACTTGTAGCCCGTGAAAATGCTCTCAATCAGGCCATTCCGCTCTTCCCACGAAACCAGCACGGCGCTGTAGACGTGATGAATCACGAACGCGAAGAACGTGAACATGATGCAGAAATGCAGCAGCCGCACATGCTGGATATCCACCACTCGCGGAATCCAACTGAACATCCATCCCACCAGCCACGCCCCCCGCACCTGGGTGTACAGAGTGAGCCCGGTAATGATTTCAAGCAGCATGAACGTGAACATGACCAGATAGGTCACCGCTGCCAGAGCGTTGTGGCCGACGTAATGCACCAAGTCTTTCCTCAGGAAACTGTAATAGGCGACCATGTTCCCCATGCCTCGCCACTGCCGTTTCTTGATGGGCCAAAACGACCGCCAACTCGCCCAGTCATTGCCCACAAAAAACCAATACATGCGCAGCAGAAACGCACTGATGAACACGGCTGCCGCCACTTCGTGAATGAACCGCATCCTGGCCATCAGAAACATCGTGTGGCTTGTGCCAACGATGAACGGATCGTGTATGTAGTAGCCGGTGAAAGCCAGCACGCCAATGGGCAGAACCATGAACCAGTGCGAGACCCGCACCGGCAACTCCCACACATACGTCCGCACCGGCAAGGTTGAAGGGTAGGGTCGATGCGCCTCGCTCCATGCATGTTCTCCTGGCGCCAGTGAGCCCATGGCCGCCTCCTTTCACAGTGGCGTTACGCCACCCTCAACTTGCTTTTACTTGCGTATAGCGCCTTCCGTGTGCATCCACTACATGCACTGCGCACGCCAGGCAGGGATCAAACGAATGCACCGTGCGCAGAATTTCGACCGGCCGTTCGGGATCGGCGATCGGCGTCTTCAGCAGCGCTGCTTCATACGCGCCCCGCTGCCCCTTGGCATCCCGCGGCCCGGCGTTCCACGTCGTGGGCACCACGCACTGGTAGTTCTTGATCTTCTTGTCCTCGATCTGCACCCAGTGGCCCAGCGATCCCCGCGGCGCCTCGTGAAAACCCCAGCCCTGCGCCTCTTTCGGCCAGGTATCCGGATCCCACTTCTCGCCGTTGTGAATGCGCAGGTCGCCGTGACCAAGCTTGTCACCCAGCTCGGCCACCCACTTGCTGACTTGTCCCGCCATCACCTTCGCCTCAATCGCCCGCGCGGCAATGCGCCCCAGCGTCGAGAACAACGCTGTCGCGGGCGCATTCAACTTCGCCAGGACTGCATCCACCACTGGCTTCACATCGGGATGTCCCGACGCATACGCCACCAGCATGCGCGACAGCGGACCAACCTCCATGGGGTGGTCCTGATAGCGCGGCGCCTTCAGCCACGAATACTTCTGATCCACATTCAGATGCTCAAACGGAGGCTTCGGCCCCGTGTACTTGGGGCTGGTCTCTCCCTGATAAGGATTCTTCCCGCTCTGATCTCCATCGCCATACTCATACCAGGAGTGCGTCACATACTCTGATACATTCGCCGGATCCACCGGATGCACTTTCGACAGATCGTGCCCGAAGATCGCCCCGCGCTGCAGGTAGAACTGCGCCGCATCCTTCACGCCTCCCTGCGGATAGTCGCCATAAGAGAGGAAATTCCCCAACCCCTCGCCGCGCCCGAACCAGTCGCGATAGAAGCTGGCCACGGCCAGCACGTCTGGCACGTACACCTGGTCAACGAAATCCTGCGCTTTAGCCGCCAGTTCCGTCAGGAACGTAATCCGCTCCGGATTGATGGTCGCTCCCGGCTCGTTGGGATCCATCGACGTCGCCATCCCGCCCACCAGGTAGGTCTGCAGGTGCGGGTTCTTTCCGCCCAGCACGGCGTGAATCCGGATGTAATCCTTCTGGAACTCCAACGCCTCAATGTAATGGGCTACCGCCAGCAGGTTCGCCTCAGGCGGCAGATGGTACGCCGGATGCCCCCAGTACCCGCTGCTGAACAGGCTCAACTGCTTGCTCTCGACCAGCGCCTTCACCCGGTCCTGAATCGCCTTGAAGTAGTTGCGGCTCGACTTCGGCCACGGCGATATGGACTCCGCCAGTTGCGACGTCTTCCCCGGGTCAGCCTTCAGCGCCAGCGTCACGTCCACCCAATCCAGCGCGTGCAGGTGGTAGAAGTGGATCACGTGATCCTGCACGTACTGGCTGGCGCCAATGATGTTGCGAATCAGATTGGCGTTCGCAGGCACCTCAATGCCCAGCGCGTCCTCGACCGCGCGCACCGACGTCAGCGCGTGCACCGTCGTGCACACGCCGCAGATGCGCTGCGTCCAGATCCACGCCTCCCGCGGATCGCGCCCTTTCAGGATCAGCTCGATCCCGCGGAACATGGTTCCCGAACTCCAGGCATCGGTGACCGCGCCGCCGTTTACTTCGGCCTCAATGCGCAGATGGCCTTCAATGCGAGTCACTGGATCCACTACGATGCGTGCCATACGCTCCTCCTCTGCCTGCTCTTAGTGTTTCTCGGGCCCGGGCGCAGTCCGCATGCGGTCACGAATCGCGCTGGCGATGCCGTGAACGACAGTCGCCCCTGCGACCGCCGCGGTGATGCCGATTCCGATCTTGCCGGCGGTCACGTCCGCGCCAAATCCCGGCACGTTCGGCAGCCGGTCGTAGAACGGAGACCGCGTCTCCCAGAAGTTGTAGGAGCCGCAGCCGACGCACCCATGCCCGGCTTTCACCGGCCAGCTCGTGCCATCATTGAACCGTACCGATGGGCAGTTGAACGTAGCTTCCGGTCCCTTGCAGCCCATCTTGTAGAGGCACCAGCCTTTGCGATGTCCTTCGTCGCCCCACTCCTGGGTATAGCGTCCGGCATCAAAGTGCGCCCGGCGCTCGCACTGGTCGTGGATGATCCGTCCGTAGGCGAACAGCGGCCGGTTGTATTGATCCATCGCCGGCAACTCGCCGAAGGTGAGATAGTGCACCAGCACCGCCGCGGTATTGGCAGGATTCTGCGGACATCCGCCCAGATTGACGACCGTGGCTTCCGGCACCGCCTCGGAGATCCCCACCGCTCCCGTCGGATTCGGAGACGCAGCCACCAGCCCGCCATACCACGCGCAGGCTCCGGCCGCGATCGTTGCCGACGCATTTGAGCAGACCTCCTTCGCAATAGACAGTGCCGTCTTTCCCGCGACCGTGCAATACACGCCGTCGTCGGCCAGGGGAATCGCCCCTTCCACCACCGCCAGGTACTTGCCCTTTTCCTCTTTCACCACGCGCTGGAGTGCAGCCTCGGCCTGGTGCCCGGCGCCTGCCATGATGATTTCGTGGTACTCCCACGAAAGCAGGTCCAGCACCACCTCCAGCACGGAGGGATGGCTCGACCGCAGGATGGCCTCCGAGTTCCCGGCGCAGTCCTGGAACTGCAGCCACACCAGCACCGGCTTCTTCGTCTTCTCCAATGCGGAGGCAACCTGGGCCACGTAGCGCGAGGGGAGGGCCAAAGTTGCAGTCATGGCGGTGCAGAACTTGATAAACCGTCGCCGGCTCACTCCTTTTTTCTGCAGGGCCCCAAAAAACGACTCGTTCGGCGGGATCATAGGGTCATCCTTCCTGAGAGTTGGGCCGGTCCACTCAATCGAGAGACCAGCCGTCACCCTACGTCATGCACGTAGATTGCGGTTAGTTATCATTTGCCCAGTTGCGAACGATGTGACCGTGCTCACGTACCCGTGTGATTGCACGCGTGACGAGGGCCTTTGTTGCGTAGGCCAGCCCGGGACGTTCGGGCCTTGCACCCGATTTCCTATCTCCTGTTGGATTTCGCAACAATGCCTGCGCTTAGCGCGGATTTGACTGGAAGGCTATGGGAGTAGTTTCGCCGGCTCACGAAGGACTTGTGCGAGGTCGGCGAGGAACAGCGCAGCGCGGGCGCCATCTGCGACGCGGTGATCGCAGGAGACAGTGAGGGTCATCATGGGCCGGACGGCAGGCTGGCCGTTCACGGCAACGACGCGGTCGGCAATGGCGCCTACGGCGAGGATTGCGGCTTGCGGCGGAGTGATGATGGCGCTGAATTGGTCCACGCGATACATGCCGAGATTGCTGATGGTGAAGGTGGCGTCAGCGAGGTCGGCGGGCTTGAGTTTGCCGGCGCGCGCGCGGTCGGCGACGGCGCGGCGCTGTGTCGCAATTTCGGCCAGGCTCGCGACGTGAGCATTCGGAATAACGGCGGCGACGACACCGTCGTTGACCGCGATGGCGACTGCCATGTTGACGTGGGCGAGCAGGCGGATGCCGTCGGGGGTCCAGCTGGCGTTGAGGCGCGGATGCTTGAGCAGCACGCGCGAGACCAGCGCTACCAGCAGATCGGTATGAGTAATGCGGACGTGATGCGTGCGCTCGATTCCGGCGACGATCTGGTCGCGGTATTGGTTGAGCGCGGTAGCGTCAATGTCGCGGCTGACGAAGAAATGAGGGACGGTGGTCCAACTCCGGGTGGTGCGTTCGGCCATGATGCGGCCGAGGGAGGTAGGGATCTCGATGCTACGGGAGGGCTCCGGTTGAACTGCGCTGCGGCCCGGTACTTCTGGGCCGCCTGGACAGCCGGGGGCGGCTGTCCCCACATGGGCGGCCTCGACGTCGGATGCTAGGATTTCGCCGCTGGCGCCGGAGCCGCGGAGGGTCGAGATGTCCACACCCAGTTCGTTGGCGAGGCGGCGGGCCTTGGGAGAGAGCCTAGCAGCTGAAGTTGGCGACGGTTTGTTAGCTGCGGCCGGCGCGCCATGCGAGGGTTCAGCATGTGCGTGGGAACTGGCGCGGGCAGCAGGCGCGAATGAAACGACTTCGGCAGGAGGCGCTTCGCCCGGAGCGACGATCCAGGCGATGGTTTGGCCGACAGGAATTTCGGCGCCGGCTTCGGCCTTGATTCCGGCGAGGACCCCGTCGGCGGGGGCTTCGATCTCGACCACGGCCTTGTCGGTTTCGATTTCGAGGAGAGGCTCGCCCTTCGAGACGCGGTCGCCTTCCTTCTTCCGCCAGGCAATAAGCTTGCCGGTCTCCTGCGCCATCTCGAGGGCTGGCATTACCACGCTGAAGGCCATAAAGGCCATAGGTGTCGGTCCGGCGGAAATGTCAGGCGTCCCTCCGGGACGCGGTTGCGTTTGGTTTGTGCCTACCCCGCCAGTAAAACTGGCGGGCTATTGTCGATGGTCCCTACGGGACCGAAGCGAGGCGTTGCGTTCGATCAGCTGGAAACTCCGACGCGCTCGGTTTTAGCGCTGGCCTCGATCATTTCCAGGACGCGCGCGCTGGGCGGTGCTTCGTTTTCGCGCGTCGTGGGCAGCGGGCCGTTCACGGTGAAATAGTGCGCGCCTGCCACCAGAAGTTCGTCGGCGGGGAAGCGGGTGATGACTTCGTGCCCGGTGGGCGTGACTACGATTTCTTCTTCAATGCGCGCGGCGCTCCAGCCGTCGGTGGAGGGCCAGAAGGTTTCAAGCGCGAAGACCATTCCGGGCTTGATCTCGACGGGATGGTCGAATGAAACCAGGCGGCTGATGACCGGCTTCTCCCAGATGGCGAGGCCGATGCCGTGGCCGTATTGCAGGGCGAAGCAGGCTTCTTCGTTGGGGAAACCGAATTCTTCTGCATTGGGCCAGACCGCGGCAATTTCTGCCGTGGTGCGGCCGGGGCGGACGAGTTCGATCGCGGCGTCGAGATAATCGCGGCAGCGCTTGTAGGCATCGACCATGGCGTGCGAGGCGTAGCCCACGGTGAAGCAGCGGTAATAGCAGGTGCGGTATCCCATGTAGGAGTGAAGAATGTCGTAGTACACGGGATCGCCGGGGCGCAGCACGCGGTCGGAAAACACGTGGGGATGCGGATTGCATCGCTCGCCGGAAATCGCGTTGACGGCTTCGACGTATTCTGAGCCGAGATCGTAAAGCACCTTGCTGACCAGGCCGACGGCTTCGTTTTCGCGGAGGCCGGGTTTCATGGCACGGTAGAGTTCGTCGTAAGCGGCGTCGACCATCATCGCGGAAGTGTTGAGCAGCGAGATTTCGTCCTGCGTTTTGATGACGCGGGCTTCGGACATGAGTTGCTGTCCGTCGACTACCTTGAGGCCTTCTTTTTGCAGCGCGAAGAGAACCGGCAGTTCGATGATGTCGATGCCTACCGGCTCTTTGTGCAGGCCGCGCATTTCGAGTTCAATGCGAATTTTCTTCGCGACGTCTTCGGCGCGGCCCATCTCGGGGGTCATCGCGCCGCGCAGCATCGAAATGCCGGGGCGGGAGCGCTCGCCAAGCCAGGGGCAATTCAGCTGATGATGCTTGGCGGCCGAGCCGAAATCCCACAGGATGGGCTCGTCATTTTGGGGAAGGAGGGTGAAGCGGTTGGCCTTGTCCTGCGCCCACGTGCCGATGTGCGTGGAGGTGAGATAGCGCACGTTGTTCATGTCGAAACAGAGCAGCGAGCCCATGGACGAGCGGGCGAGCAGGTCTTTCGCTTTTTCGAGACGCTCGCGGCGGAGCCGGTCGAAGTCAATCCGGCTCTCCCAGTCAACGGCCATCGTTCCGTGAGTTTTTAATGCCATAAAACCTCCAGCTTTGAGCTATGAGCGGCGAGCTTCGAGTCCAGGCGTTACCCGTCGCTCAGAGCTCCAGGCTCATAGCTCGACTACGATTTGCCGCACATCGCGCGAGCGGCCTCGAACACCGCTTCCTCCGTCGGGACGGTCACGTCTTCGAGCGGCGGAGAAAATGGAATCGGGACATGCATCGCGCCCATGCGTTTTACCGGCGCGTCCAGATCGTAGAATGCGCCTTCGGCGATCACGGCCGCGAGCTCTGCAGTTGCTCCATACCGCCCGTAGCCTTCGTCGAGCACGATCACGCGCGAGGTCTTCTTCGCCGAGTCAATGATAGTCTTTTCGTCGAGTGGCCACGTGGTGCGCGGATCAACCACCTCGGCGCTGATGCCTTCTTTTTCCAGCAGAGTCGCCGCGCCCAGCGCTACCTGCACCATGCTGCTGGTAGCCACGAGCGTGATGTCGTCACCCGGGCGCTTCACGTCCGCGACGCCGAGGGCAATCGTGTAGTCTTCGGCGGGCACCGGGCCTTTCAGCTTGTACATCATCTTGTCTTCGAAAAAGACGACCGGGTTCTCGTCGCGGATGGCGGTCTTCAACAGGCCTTTGGCATCGTAGGGCGTCGAGGGCAAGACCACTTTCAATCCGGGCACATGGCTGAACCAGGCGTGCAGCGACTGCGAATGCTGCGCCGCCGAGCGGCGGGTCGCGCCCATGGTAGTGCGTACGACCATCGGAACTTTCCAGTGCCCGCCCGACATGTAATGAACTTTCGCGGCCTGGTTGACCATCTGGTCCATGGTCAGGGTGAGGAAGTCGCCGAACATGATGTCAACCACAGGGCGCAGGCCGGTCATGGCCGCGCCGACTCCGATCCCGGTAAAGCCGGCTTCCGAGATCGGAGTGTCTATCACGCGCTCGGAGCCGAATTCTTCGACCAAGCCAGAGAGAACCTTGAACGGCGTCCCGGCCTCGGCCACGTCTTCGCCGAAAATGCAGACGGTCGGGTCGCGCCGCATTTCCTCGGCCAGAGCTTCGCGCACGGCCTGGGCGAAAGTGAGTTCGCGTTCAGGCATATACGTCCTGCTCCACCTGGTCGACGCTGGGATAAGGCGCCGCAATGGCAAATTTGACGGCGGCTTCCATCTCGCTACGCGCTTCGGCAGCAATTTGATCGAGCGCGGCAGCGTCGGCATAGCCTTGCGAGAGTAGCGATTTCGCGTGCAGCTTGATCGGATCGCGGTCGGTTTTCCAGTGCTGCTCTTCCTGCTTCGAACGGTAATATTCGCGGTTGATGTCGCCAACGTGATGCCCGCTGTAACGGTAAGTGTCGGCCTGGAGGAACGCGGGGCCCTCGCCGGCACGAGCCCGAGCCACCAGCCGGGTAGCGACTTCGTTCACCGCGCGCACGTCTTGCCCGTCAACCGTTGTGGCTTCGAGACCGAAAGCGGCGGCGCGGCCGAGAATCGTACCGGCAGTGGTCTCCGAAAAATGCGTGTACTCGTTGTAGAGATTATTTTCGCAGACGTAGATGACGGGCAGCTTCCAGAGCTGGGCGAGGTTCATCACTTCGTAAAGCGATCCCTGGCCGAGCGCGCCTTCGCCGAAAAAACAGATGGCGACGCGTCCGTTGCCCAGTCTCTTCGCGGCGAAGGCCGCGCCCGTGGCGATGCCGACACTGCCGCCAACGATCGCGTTCGCGCCCAGGTTGCCGGTGGCCGGATCGGCAATGTGCATCGATCCGCCCTTTCCCCGGCAATAACCCGCTTCCTTACCCAGCAATTCCGCGAACATGCGGTCAGGAGCGGCGCCCTTGGCCAGACAGTGTCCGTGGCCACGGTGAGTGCTGGTGATGTAGTCATCGAGGCGCAGGGTTTCGCAGATGCCGACCGCAACCGCTTCTTCGCCGCTGTAGAGGTGCGCCAGGCCGGGCATCAGGGCGCGGGTGTAGAGTTCGTTGACCTGCTCTTCAAACAGGCGGATGCGAACCATCTGGCGGTAAGCGCGGAGCCACTTGTCTTTTTCTGTAACCTCGGAACCCAGGTTCCGGTTGGAAGTAGCGCTGGTCACTTCTTCGGTCCTCCCGCGGTGACGGGCGTGGTCACACCGGCCATGGCCGCGAGCACGTCGAAGACGCAAGCGAAATCGTACTTGGTCCAGCCCATGCCGCGAGCGGCGGTGAGGAATTCGTTGCTCACGGCCGTAGTGGGCAGTGGAACGTCAAGTTGGCGGCCTAACTCCATAGCAAGGACCATGTCCTTCTGCATCATGTTGACGTCGAACCAGGCTTCTTCCGGCTGTTGCAAAACGAATGGGCCGCGATACTGAATCATGGGCGAGGCAACGGCACTGTGGGTGAGCACATCCACGGCGACCTCGCGCGCGATGCCGCTCTTCTCGGCCAGCAGCACGCCTTCGGAGAAGGCCAGCATCTGGACCGCGAGACTCAAGTTGGTAGCGATCTTCATGGAAAGCGCCAAGCCGTTGTCGCCGACATAAGTGACCTTGGGGCCGATGTCGAGCAGCAGAGGCTTGATCTTTTCAAAGGTTTCTTTCCGGCCTCCGACCATCACCGATAACTTGCCTTCCTGCAACGTAATGACGCTGCCGGAAACCGGGGAATCAACCATATCCGCGCCAAGTGCGCGAACTTTTGCAGCCAGAGCACGACTGACGGCCGGACTAACCGTGCTCATGTCGATCAAGATTTTTCCGGCGCTCAACCCGGCCAACAGACCGTCGGGACCCTCGGTGATGGCGTGGATGGCCGCGGCGTTGGTGACCATGGCAAAGGTGTAGTCGCACGAGGACGCTACGGTGCGCGGTGAGTCGGCCCACTGCATGCGTTTCTCCACCAACCAATGTGCTTTCGCGCGCGTGCGGTTATAGCCGGTGACGGTGTGTCCCTTGCTCAGCAGCCGGTTCACCATCTGGCTGCCCATGACTCCCAGGCCGACAAATCCTATCTTCGCCATCAGCGACTGCCTCCAGATGATCTCAGTGAGGGTTGGGCTTGCCGGGGATTTGCTTTCCCGGCGTCGCCTGACCATCCTGCCGAACCTGGTCGAGATGTTCCCGCATGGCCTGACGTGCTTTTTCCGGATCGTACCGCTCGACCGCTTCAAGAATCCGTTTGTGATGAACCTGGCCGCGCTCCGGACCGCCCGGGACCTGGAAAATTCGCAGGCGCTGTTCGCGCAGGAGTCCGACGATCGAGTCGAGCAGCGAAAGGATCAGCGGATTGGCAGCGCCCTCGGCCAGTGCCAGATGAAAATCGAGATCGGCCTCGATGTAGGCGTCCGGATCGTGCCCAGCCTTGTCCATGACGGCGACGGCCTCGCGCATGGTCGCCAACTCGGTGTCCTGGATGCGAGTGGCGGCCAAGGCCGCGATCTCCGGCTCGAGAATGGCTCGCACTTCGGCGAGATGAGTCGAGCCTTCGGGCTGCCCGATCTTTACCATCAGGTCGAACGACTGGCGCACCGCTTGGGTCGTGCCATCGGTGATGAACGTGCCGCGCCCGGAATAGGCTTCCACCAGGCCTTTCTCGCGCAGCGCTTTTACCGCCTCGCGCACCGCAGTCCGGCTCACGCCAAAGCGCTGAGCTAGGTCGCGCTCAGCGGGTAGTTGGTCCCCCGGCTTCAGATCGCCCTTCACGATGGATTCTTCGATCTGCTGAACGATTTGTTCGTAGAGCCGTGACGTACGAACCAGCTTGTACACTGCCTTGCCCCCCACAGAATCAGGTGCCCCAGAGACGCCAGTGGTCCGGTTACTATACCGCATATCCGCAGCGGCTTGACGGGTTTGTTCGATGACAGGCAAGGGAGATATGGTATACAGGTATGGTGGTCTGACCTGATGGATATTACAACACTACCGCGCAGGGCGCAACTGTTTTCAATCTTCAATCGCTAAGGACGCCAAGGATTCGCGAAGAGCGCGGAGAGAAACCGCCACGGGAGACTCAAGCTGCACTTGTCGCGAAAAAGAGGAATTTGCTTGACAGGGTTTCCCGGATAATGGTATGGCTGTCGGACCATCAAAGCATGGAGGGGTTCCTATGCTATCCAGTACGGTCCGGGCCGCCGGATGCTATCGCGGCCTCCGGATGAGTGTCGCTCGACGTCTGCTGCTCACTACATTCACGATGCTTCTGCTCTCTCTCGCCGCTCTGGCTCAGTCCACTGCGGGGCGCATTCTGGGCACGGTAACCGACCAGAGCGGCGCCTCCGTGGCCGGGTCGACTGTCACCGTCACCGATGTGCAGCGCGGCACGGCGCGCACCCTGACCACGGATGCGTCCGGCGGGTATGTAGTTCCCAACTTGCAGCCTGGCACATACAAGATCCATGTGGAAGCCAAGGGGTTCAAAACGGTGGAACGCCCTAATGTCGTGATTGAAGTCGCCACCGACGTGCGCGCCGATTTCGCGCTACAGCCCGGGCAGGTGACCGAAACCGTAACCATCATGGAAGACGTTCCTCTGGTCAACACCACCTCTGCCACACTTGGCGGCACGCTGAGCAACCAGGAAATCAATGACCTGCCACTGAACGGGCGCAACTACCAGAACCTGCTGCAGCTGCGACCGGGAGTCATGCGATATCCGGGAGGAGGATTCTCCACCACCAGCGCCAACGGCCTGCGCGCTGAAGACAACGCCTATCTCATTGACGGCCTGTATAACACCGAGCCCTTTTCCGGTCAGGGCGTTATTAACGGCTCAGGAATCGTGGGAGATTCCGCCACCATCCTGCCCATCGATGCCATTCAGGAATTCAATCTGCTGCAGAATCCTCCCGCGGAATATGGCTGGAAGCCGGGTGCAATCGTCAACGTGGGATTGAAGTCGGGCACCAACACCCTGCACGGCACGGCGTTCGCTTTCGGGCGCGACGGGGCGATGGACGCGCGCAATTACTTCAATACGCCTCCGGCCTCGAAGGTCGACAGAACTCTGGAGCAATTTGGAGGAAGTCTAGGCGGAAGGATTATCAAAGACAAGGCGTTTTTCTTCGGTTCGTACGAAGGCCAGATCTACGACATCGGGAACACGTACGGCGTCACCACGCCTTCCATGGTGGCGATGCCGACCCCGGCAACACCGAACTGCACCTACGTCACCGGCGATTGTGCCAACAGCATTCCGAATGCGATCGCCGACTTGCAAGCCGCGATTGCTCACCATGTCATAGCCGGCAATGGTGTCGCCGTCGGACCCAGTGCGGCGAGCGCGAAAATTTCCGGCTGCACCTGGGCGGCGACGGGGCCGGTCACGTGCAACGGAACAGGCTTCCCAATCAACAACAATCCCACCATCAACTTCGTCCAGGGATTCCCCAATCAAGCCACGACTGAGGATTTGGTGGCGAAAGTGGACTACAACGTCAACCAAAACAATACTGTCAGCGGCACGTATTTCTTTGGAAACAATTCGGGAACCGCGGAGGACTTTCCCGAGCTGCAAACACAATGGCGATCGAAGATACATACTCGCGCCCAAGTGGTCGGAGGGAATTGGATCTGGACTCCCAACGCGCGCTGGGTAAACGAAGCGCGCGCTGGCTACAGCCGCCTGTATCAACCGACCTTGCCGGGAGATCTCAATACGCCGGCGTCTGCGTACGGTCTCAATACGGGCATCAGCGGCCCGTACACAGGAGGGTTGCCGCGCATTGGATTCGCCGGCGCCTTCGTCCCCGGCCTGGGCGCGTTCAAGTGGCCGAAGTTCCAAGGGCCGGACACTCTCACGCAGTTTATCGATCACGTGTCTTATACCGCCGGGAATCATTCCTTCAAGTTCGGCGGCGAACTGCGTCGCATCGGCGTCAGCGGTGGGGCTTTCGGCAATGCTCGAGGGAGCATCACTGTGTTGGGGGGCGTCGCCATAACGGCGGGGGCGGGATCGACAGCGCTGGAAGACTTCCTGGCCGGAGACCCGTTCAAAGCATCGGTACAAGTCGGAGATCCGACTCGACAGATTCACGATTGGGCCTATTCTCTGTTCTTTCAGGACGATTGGCGGCTGAGCAAGCGGCTGACCGTCAACTATGGTCTGCGCTATGAGTTTAGTTCCGTGATCAAGGAAGCCCAGAACCGGCTGGGTAACTTTGATCCTAATTCGCCAACCGGAGTGGTTCAAGTTGGAGTCAACGGCGTCAGCAGTCCGTACAACTCCGATCCCAAGAATTTCGCCCCTCGCTTCGGGTTTGCCTGGGACGTCACGGGTAAAGGCAATACCGTGGTGCGAGGCGGAGCCAGTCTGATGTATGAGCTCGTGAATTGGGAATCGTTCCTGGCCTTCAACAATAGCTTCGGGCTGGCAAACATTCCTACCGGGGCCATCATATCGGGGACGGCAACTCCTGGTCAGAAAACTGCCGGGGGCACGATCACGGCGGGGAATCTGGCCATTCCTCCTATTCTCCCGCAGTGGGACAGCGGCACGCCGCTGTATGGAAACCTGAGCGGCAGCACAATCAACTGCGATCCCAACGTGGGAGGTCCGTGCCCGATCATGAGCGTGGACAAGAATCTGACGACTCCCTACGTTTGGACTTGGACCTTGAACGTGCAGCACGCGTTTACTCCGAATCTCTCCCTGGAAGTTGCCTATGTCGGCAACCGTGGCACGAATCTCACCGGCATACGGGATATCAACCAGGAAACTCTGGGCGCCGACGCCGGCCCGGGACAAACTACGCGGCCCTTCAATGCACAGTTTCCCTGGTGGAGCAACATCTTCCAGATGGGGAACGTTTACCGATCGAACTATAACGGCCTGCAGGCCACGCTCAACTCGCGAAATTACCACGGCTTGAACATGGTGATGGGTTACACCTACTCGCATGCATTGGATGACGTAGGCGCTAACTGGGATTTCGGAGCCGGATATGGCCTGCCCCAGGACTCGACCAACGTCACCAAGGAATACGCGAGCAGCGATTTCGACATTCGCCAGCGATTAACAGTTTCTCTGACCTACGCCATCCCCGGAAAACAAAACCATGGGCAGATGCTGGAAGGTTGGGAAATCAACACGATCGCTACGATCGCAAGCCCCCAGCCGTGGGGACCGATTGATTTGAGCAGCGATCTTACCGGCTTTTT
>Ga0209415_10006645_pt1 | contig 20455 bp, 23 predicted proteins | sample PeaSoiSIISIP2007_FD_187696 | JGI IMG/M metagenome (GOLD analysis project Ga0209415, IMG submission 187696) | Peat soil microbial communities from Weissenstadt, Germany - SII-SIP-2007 (SPAdes) (version 2) | ecosystem: Environmental > Terrestrial > Soil > Wetlands > Peat | place: Germany...
TATTCGCTCCGAGATGGCGACGTCGGTGAGCGACTTTCTCGTCCGCCGCACCGCGATGGTCTGGCGCGATCCGGCATCTGCGATCGCCGCGGCGCCCGAGGTCGCTCGCCTGATGGGCCTCGAGCTCGGTTGGAGCGATGAACGCGTCGCGAGCGAGCTGACCGATTTCTTCGGCACGCACGCCTTGCGCGATGCCGGGGCAGGCCGAGAGGCGACCGCGACGAACTCCAGCGAGAGTGTCGATGTCCGCAACGCGACCCGATAAGCGCTCATCGAAGCGATCGCCGCGCAATGCGGCTGCGAAGCCCGCCGTCACGATGGTGGAGCGCGCCGAACGTATCGCGATGACGCTCGCGCAACTGTATCCCAAGGCCCGCATCAGCCTCGACTTCGCAACGCCATGGCAATGCCTCGCCGCGACGATCCTGTCTGCGCAGTGCACCGACGAGCGCGTGAATCGCGTCACCCCGGAATTATTCCGCCAAATCCCCGATGCCTCCGCGATGGCCGTAGCGCCGCGCGAGCAAATCCAGGAACTGATCGTGACGACCGGCTTCTTTCGCCAGAAAGCGAAATCGCTGCAACTGGCGGCGCGCGCGATTGTCGAGCGCTTCGACGGCGTGGTGCCCGACCGCATGGAGGATCTCGTCACGCTGCCTGGCGTCGGCCGCAAGACCGCCAACGTGATTCTCGGGCACGTCCACGGCGCGCCCGGCATGGTCGTCGATACCCATGTGCGGCGGCTTTCGCGCCGGCTCGGACTGACGCGCAGTCTCGATCCCACCCGCATCGAGATCGATTTGCAACGGCTGCTGCCGCCCGCCGAATGGACCGCCTTCTCGATGCGCTTGATCCTGCATGGCCGTCAGGTCTGTTTCGCCCGCGCGCCACACTGCTCAAAATGCGTGCTGCTGCCCGAATGTCCCCAGCTTGGCGTCGCTTCCAAGATCCGTGCGCAGAGCCGCGCACGCCGTCTCGAGCGCAACGTTGTAGCCGACGAAAAGTCGTAAGCCCGGCGGCTTGGACCTCGATCGACGACATGTAATAATCCCTAGTCGCGCCGCGAACGGAATGGGCGCTTTGGCCGTGAAGCTCCGGGTAGATGATATTACGGCCGATGCGAAGGAGCTTTCCTTTTCCGAGCCGGAAGGGGAAATCAACCGCGCACTCGGCCTTGGACCGATCAGGGAATATCACCTGGAAGGACCGGTGAGTGTCGCGTTGACCTACTATCGCGCGGGCACCGAACTCTTCTTTCGCGGTGAATTCACGGCCGCAACGGTCGCGACCTGCGCGCGCTGCGCGGAGGAATTCGTCGCGCCGAGCGGTCGCAGCTTTCGTTACGTCCTCGCGCCGCGCTCGATTGGCGACGACAGCAACGCCGGTCTGCGCACCGAGGACCTGGAATTTTCGTTGTATGATGGAGACGTGGTTGATTTGACGCCCTTGATTCGTGAACAGATGCTGCTGGCACTGCCGACGCGGCCGCTGTGTCGCGAGGATTGTCGCGGCTTGTGTCCGCGATGCGGTGCGAATCTCAACGAGCGCGATTGTGGTTGCAGTATCGAAAGCGCCGACGCGCGGCTCGCAATTCTTCGTACCATCAAGGTCAACCGTCCCAACTAGCGCCTTCGGCTCAGGGACCAGCGTCGTCAATTAATCGCAATTATTTCAGCCATTGGAAGTTAATCGCCATGCAAGCACCCAAACGCCGCACCTCCCGCTCGAAGCGTAATATGCGCCGCGCCCATGATGCGTTGCGGCCGGTCAACCCGATCGCCTGCCCCAACTGCGGCGAGCCCGCGATGCCCCATCGCATCTGCCGCCATTGCGGCACCTACCGCGGCCGCGAACTCGCCGCCATCAAGGAGTAGGTGGTAGAGGAACGACGGTGAAAATCGCGCTCGACGCGATGGGGGGCGATCTCGCTCCCAAGGCCGTGATCGAAGGCGCTGTGCTCGCGGCGCGCGACTTCGGCGTGGAGATCGTACTGACCGGCGACCGCGATACGATTACGCGCGAACTCCACACGCATCAGACCAGCGGCCTCGCGATCGAAATCAAGCACGCCAGCGAAGTCGTTGCGATGGACGACTCACCGCTCGAATCCGTCCTGAACAAGCCTGATTCTTCTATTCACGCCGGCCTCGATTTGGTCAAGCAGGGCAAGGCGGACGGCTTCGTCAGTGCGGGAAATTCGGGCGCGATGATGGCCGCGGCGATGGCCATCCTGGGCACCCTGCCCGGCGTCGATCGTCCCGCGATCGCCTCGCTCGTCCCTACCAACGTCGGCTTTGCGCTCTTGATCGACGCGGGCGCGAACACCGAGGTCAAGGCTCTCCATCTGATGCAGTTCGGGGTGATGGGCAGCGTGTACTGGCGTCGCGTCCACAATTGCGCCAATCCGCGTGTCGCAATTTTGTCCAACGGCGAGGAAGCGTCCAAGGGCACCGACCTGACGCGCGCTGCTGCTCAGGCGCTGACCCAGATGGCGCCGCATATCAATTACACCGGCTACGTCGAGGGCCGCGACATCAACCAGGCCAAGGCCGACGTGGTCGTGACCGATGGCTTTACCGGCAACGTCACGCTCAAGACGATGGAAGGCTTCGCGTCTTTTCTGCTCGGGAACCTGCGCGAGATTTTTACCAGCGGCATCCTGCCGCGGCTGGCCTATCTGATCGTCCGCAAACGGCTGACCCGCATCCGCGAACGATTCGATCCGTCGGAATATGGCGGTGCGCCGCTGCTCGGCGTCAATGGCGTCGCGATTATCGCGCACGGCTCGTCCAACGCGCGCGCGATTCGCAACGCGATCCGCGCCGCCGCCAACGAGTCGTTGGTGCATGCGGTCAATGCCGAGATTATCGAGATTCTCGCCGCCCACAGTCCCGAGACCATGATCGTGAAGCCGTCGAGCAAGGGTATCCGCGGGCTCTTCGTCCGCATGCGTGAGCGGTTGCACATCCATCGCGAAGCGAATCCCGAGCACAAGATCGAGCGCTTCAGCAAAGGCGAAAAATCCGATCGTGTGGAAAAGCATGATCGCCCCGAAAGGCATGATCGCGGCGCCCACCTCGATGCGGTCCATGCGGAAGCGCATTCTCCTGCAACGGTTTCAACGCCTTACGAGGAACTTGATGGTGATAGCGGCGCAGTCAACCATGTGCCGCCGACCATCACTGGAGCGAACGGCTCGGTCAGCGAGGCGCATGCGTCGAGCGCGGCCGGGCACGAACCCAATCCCGAGCATCGCGAGCACGAAACGCTGCCCGCCGATGACCACCGTCCGGCCAAGGGCGGAAATTCCTGACCGCTTGATGCGATGCTTCACAGCTTGATGCGATCAAGGTTAGGTTTGCTGCGATAAGATTACGTTTGCCGCGATGAAGATTGCCTTCCTCTTTCCCGGCCAGGGATCACAAAAAGTCGGTATGGGCGCCGACCTGGCGCACGAGTTTCCCGCCGCCCGCCGGGTCTTCGAAGAGGCCGACGAGGCGCTCGGTTTCGCGCTATCGCGATTGTGCTTCGAGGGTCCCGAAGAAGACCTGCGCCTGACCGCGAACACTCAGCCCGCCACGCTGGCGACTTCGATCGCGGCGCTGCGTGCGTTCGAGTCCGAATCTTCCATCCGGCCCGAATTGGCCGCCGGTCACAGCCTCGGCGAATATAGTGCGCTGGTCGCCGCCGGCGCGCTGACGCTCGGCGACGCCTTGCGCGCAGTGCGCGAGCGCGGCCGTCTGATGCAGGAGGCTTGTCCGCCTGGGCGGGGCGCGATGGCCGCGCTGATCGGGCTCGACCTTGCCGCGGTGCGGGAGCTTTGCGCCGAGGCTTCGACCGGCGGTGAAGTCGCGGTCGCCGCCAACCTCAATGCGCCCGGCCAAATCGTAATCTCCGGCGATGCGGGCGCGGTGCGCCGCGCCCTCGAAGCCGCCAAGGCTCGCGGCGCGGGCGCGTCGGTGGAACTCAAAGTCAGTGCGCCCTTTCATTGTCCTCTGATGCGTCCGGCGCGCGACGGCATGGCGCCCGTCCTCGAGCGCTTGACCATCGCTCCGTTAAACTTCGGCGTCATCGCCAATGTCACCGCCGAGGTCAATCGTGACGCGGCGCGCGTGACGCCACTGTTGCTCGAACAGATCACCGGTTCCGTGCGATGGGAAGAGTCGATGGGGGCGCTGGCTTCGGCGGGTGTCACGGAGACTATCGAGTTCGGCGCGGGACGCGTGCTGGCCGGCCTGATGCGCCGCATCAATCGCAATCTCAAAGTGCGCTCCGTCGAGGATGCTGCATCGCTGCGCGCCACTGTCTCGGCGTTAACCACCGACGCGCCTGCATAGTCGTAATTACTCTTTGATCGGTGCGATTGGTCGGCACCTTTTCGCTGCGCGAAACCTGGTCTCTAAAATCCGTAACCGCTCGATGCATTGATCGGGCGGATAGTGTCCCGGCGTGACCCAATCGGTTATGGTCGACTGAGGAATTGACCGCCAAGGCTAGCGAATGAAACGGTTCGGAATCGCGCTGATCTTTGTCGGGCTCGGAGTCGTTCCTGTCTGCTTGGTTCTCGTTGCGCTGTTGGGATCGCGCCTCGACAAGGATGATGCCCTTATGTGCATGGCCGGCGGCGTGGTTTCTTCTAACGGCGCTCTGATCTCAGGCGTAGCGCTGCTTTGGTTGGATACTTGGTTAAGTCCGAGGCGCGCTGACAAATCAAAATAGCGCAGCACCAACGCGCGCGATAACTTGCCAGCGCATCGCCAACTCCATAAGCTGCCCGGTTGAGCCGCTGCGAGGGCGAGGATAGTTTCCTTTTACACCGGCGGGTGCATAAAATTGGCCACGACCGACTCTGCGGGTCCAGCGGGCGGCGGCTACGATTCCCGGCTATGGCACAGGATGCCCGGGCTGGCAGGAGGAGCGTTAATACGATGGCTGGTGATATCGAAGCAAAGGTTCGTGAGATTATCAGCGAACAGCTCGGCGTGGCCGCGGACGAAGTGACGCCGGAGGCGTCCTTCATCGAGGACCTCGGCGCCGATTCGCTCGATATCGTTGAGCTCGTGATGGCGCTCGAAGAAGAGTACAGCATGGAGATCTCGGACGAGGACGCCGAGAAAATCCGCACCGTCAAGGATGTCGTTACCTACATCGAGGCGCACAAGAGCTGAGCGTCGCCGCCGATCTCGCACGATTCCGCAAGCATTGGGTGGCCGTGGGGTACTGCGGCCATTGCGCTTTGATCAGGCCCGTTTGGCAGTTTGCCGGCGGGCCGAATTGTCGCTGGTCCGCTCGCGTCGCGCGGCGGGAACCGGTCAGCGCCGCCCCGTTTTGCGCGCTCTCTTGCCCACGCAAACAAAGTCTGCGGGAAACAATGCGGCACTCCGCACGATCGCGATAGAGTCTAGCTATGCGTTGTCCCTTCTGCCGCCATCGCGGCAACCGCGTCGTTGATTCCCGCATGTCGGCCGACGGCGCGACCATTCGGCGCCGCCGCATGTGCACTTCCTGCAAACGGCGCTTCACCACTTACGAGCGCGTCGAAGAGGCCGCTCCGATGGTCGTCAAGAAGGACAGCCGCCGCGAGCCGTATGATCGCCACAAGGTCATCGCGGGTATCAAGCGCGCCTGCGAAAAGCGCCCGGTCTCGATGGAGACGATCGAAGAGATCGCCGACCGCATTGAGGCCGCTGCCGCGGAACTCGGCGGCAAGGAAGTGCCGAGCGAATTTATCGGCGGCGCCGTGATGAACGAGCTGCACGGCATCGATCAGGTGGCGTACGTGCGCTTCGCCTCGGTCTATCGATCCTTCAAAGATATCGACGAATTCATGCGCGAACTCGAAGACCTCATCCGCCTGCGCAAGGATGGCGCGCCGGAAGCCTCGCGGCCGCGCGCGAAAAAGAGCGATTCGCTTTCCTGATCGTGATCGATCCTGCAAGTCTCGCTATCGATACCTCCAAGCTCGCTGGTGAGTGAAATTCTCCGGTGCCGTCGCCGCCTTCTTCAAAATCGCTGACCGCTAATCCTGCAGTGACGTCGCGGACGCCGATGAAGCTTACGCGCGATGAAGGTTTCATGCGCGTTGCCCTCGATCTGGCGCGGCCGATGCTCGGGCTGACGACGCCGAATCCGGCCGTCGGCTGCGTCATCGTCAGCAACAATAGAATTGTCGGACGCGGTGCGACCGTGGCGGGCGGCCGGCCGCATGGTGAAACCGTCGCACTCGCACAGGCCGCCGAACGTGCGCGTGGAGCGACCGCCTACGTCAGCCTCGAACCTTGCGCCCATCAGGGGCAGACGCCGCCGTGCGCGTGCGCCTTGGTCGATGCGGGAATCGCGCGCGTCGTCGTCGGATGCCGCGATCCGTATCCGCCGGTGCGCGGCCGCGGCATCGCGATCCTTCGCGTCGCCGGCGTCGAGGTCGCCGAGGGCGTGCTCGAAGAGGAATGCCGGCGTCTCAACGAAGGCTTCTTTATGCGCGTGACGCGCGGCCGTCCGTTCGTCACACTCAAGCTCGCCACGTCGCTCGACGGTCGCATCGCCGCCGTCGGTGGCGATGCGCGATGGATTAGCTCGCCCGAATCGCGCGAACTGGTCCATCGATGGCGGCGCGAGGCCGACGCCGTGATGGTTGGTGCCGCGACCGTTCTCGCCGACAATCCGCGGCTCACCTGCCGTACCGCGGGCGGACGCGATCCGGCGCGAGTGATCATCGATGGGCGGTTGCGATTGCCCGCGAGTGCGAAGGTCTTTCGTCAACGCTCGTCGGCGCCGACCATCCTGGTTACGACGCCCGCCAATCGCCCGCGCGCCGAACGGCTCTACGGCAACCGCCGCGGCGCTCGCTCTATCGTCGAGATCGTCGCGGCCCAATCGAAGGCGGGCAAAATCGATCTGAACGCCCTGATGCGCGAGTTCGGCCGCCGCGGATGGTCGAAGATACTGCTCGAGGGCGGCGCGCACCTGGCCGGTGCCGCGCTCGCCGCCGGCATCGTCGATCGCGTCGCCTTCTTCATCGCTCCGCGCATCCTCGGCGGTGGCCTGCCGGCGGTCGAAGGCATGATCTCGCGCAGCGTTCGCGGCTCGATTCGGCTCGGCAAATTACACGTCGCGCCTGTCGGTGACGACCTGCTGATCGAAGCAGAAATTGCTCATCCGCCGTCGCGCAAACGCCGAAAATCGCCAGTCTAAGTCAACCATCGCCGCCCTCGCGATGTCCTTGTGTGCATGAAAAATTTGGCGCTGGCACCTGACGGTGATAGGATGGTAGGTCGGAGAACGGAAGAAGTGGCCGCAACGGTATTGGAAGACGCCTTCAGCCAAATTCGCGCCGCCCGCATGGTGGTGCTGGTTTCCAGCGATAGCGAGGACGCTGAGGGCGACCTCGTGATGGCGGCCGAGAAAGTTACCCCGCAACACGTCAATTTCATGGTAATCCAGGGGCGTGGCGTGGTTTCGGTCGCGCTCCCCGAAAAGCGTCTGCGCGAACTCGGCATCCCCTTGGTTCCATCTAGCTTGGGCGGAGATTTGGTCGAGCAGGCGGGCGCCTTGGTCGAAGCGCGCCAGGGCGTCACCACCGGGATTTCGGCGGGCGACCGTGCCACCACCATCGGCGTCCTGGCCTCGGACAAGTCGGGGCCGGAAAACCTCGTGATGCCGGGCCATATATTGCCTTTGATGGCGCTGACCGGTGGCGTGATGATGCGCATGGGCCGCGCGGAAGGCGCGGTCGATTTGGTGCGCAGCGCCGGGATGCGGCCGGCGGCGGCCCTCTGTGCGATCTTGCGCGAGGATGGCGAATCCGCGCGTTTGCCCGAATTGCGCGCGTTCGCGACCGCCAATGAACTCCCGCTGGTCTTCGTCAGCGACCTCGTCTCCTACCGCCTCACTAACGAAATTCTCGTTCAGCGCGTGGGCGAAAGCCGCTTCACCGTGCCCGACGGTGAGCTCCAGGCAATCGTCTTTCGCAACATTGTCGATGGCCGCGAACATCTCGCGCTGGTCAAGGGCAATGTCGGCAGCGGCCGGCCCGCTCTCGTCCGGCTCCATTCCGAGTGCCTCACCGGCGACGTTTTCAGTTCCAAGCGCTGCGATTGCGGCGAGCAGTTGGCGGTCTCTATCCAGCAGATCATGGCGGCCGAGGCCGGCGTCATCATCTACCTGCACCAGGAGGGCCGCGGCATCGGTCTAGGGAACAAAATCAAAGCCTATGCCTTGCAGGATCAAGGACTCGATACGGTCGAGGCAAACCTCGAACTGGGCTTCAAGGATGACCTGCGCGACTACGGCATCGGGGCTCAGATCCTGCGCGACTTCGGTATCGGTGAAGTCCGTCTGCTGACCAACAACCCGCACAAGATCGAAAGCCTGCAGCGTTACGGCGTGACCGTCACCCGGGTGCCGCTCGAAGTGACGCCGCATGTTGGCAATATCGATTACCTGCGGACCAAGAAGGAAAAACTCGGCCATCTATTCTCGCAGCTCAAGGTCGTCAACTGACGGTCATGTGCGCACGCGCGTCGTAAGGCACGCTCGCGAGCTTCTGAAGTACTCTTCGTACGATGGGAACCAGGCACAATGGCCGCGAGTTGGCGCTCAAGGCCCTATATCAAATCGACATTCGCGGCGGCGCCTCGACCGACGAACTCGCGCTGTTCTTCGACGCGTTTCCGGCCGAAGATCTCGCGCGCAAGTTTGCCGTGACGCTGGTCGCGGGCGTGCGCGCAGAACAGGTCGCGCTCGATCGTCAGATTGCCGACGTCCTGGAGCATTGGTCGATTGGACGGCTCTCGCGCGTTGACCATAATATTTTACGGCTGGCGATATTTGAATTGCTGCGGATGGAAGACATTCCAGCGCGCGTGACTATCGACGAGGCGATTGAGCTCGCGAAGGCTTATGGTGACCAGGAATCCGGGCGGTTCGTCAATGGCGTGCTCGATCAGGTCGCGTCGCGGCTGAGTCTGAAGGATAAAGGTGAGGAAAGTAATCCGGCCAAGCTCCACCAGGGGTAATCGAATCGGCGCGACGGTCTTCGGAATACTGGTGCCGCTCAAGACACTCGGGACGGGCTCCGCGAGGGTCTCGCACATAGCGTTCGCCGCGATTGCGATCGTCGCATCGGGATGCGGATATCATTTTGCCGCCTCCGGCAGCGGCCTTCCGGCTCAGGCCAAGACGATTTATGTCGAGAGGTTCGGCAATAAGACCCGGCAAACCGGTATCAACGATGAGTTCATGCGCTTCGTCGAGGACGAAATCGCAAATCGAAAGCGGCTCGAATTGGTTGACAACCCTGCGCAGGCCGACCTCATTCTGACCGGCGACATCATTTACGATGATTCGGTGCCGGTCGCGTTTAACTCCGCCAGCGAGCCGACCATCTATACGGAAACCATCAGCGCCAACGCCAGCCTCACCGACGCCCATGACCACAAGGTAATCTGGGCGACCCGTGGCGTTAGTAGCAGCCAGCAGGCACCCGTAGTGGGTCAGGCGGTCATAACCACGTCGCCATACTTCGTTCAGCAGAACCTGCGTTCGCGGGATATCGCGAGCATGCAGGATATCCAGGTCGCGCAGACTCAGGAGGCGTCGTCCAAGCAGCAGGCGATGGAGACGCTGGCGCAAAATCTTTACTCCTCGATGAGCGAAGGTTTTTAGTCTTCCGATGCGTCAGGTTGGCACCCGTTATTTGATGGGCTGTGCAATGAGCGATGGTGGTTGAGAACGCTCTAAATTTCCTCCGCGGCGGCGCTCGCTCTCCGGCGCCTATTTATCTCATCACGGGACCACAGCCTTTTCTGCGAGAATCCGTGCTTGAGGCGCTTCGCCTTCGATCTGCGGCCGAGGGATTTCAGTACCGGCCGTTTCAAGTTGGCGGCTCAGACGCCTACAGCGCAACGATCCGCGAGCTCGAGAGCGCCGATCTATTCGCGCCAAAGCGTCTGATCGCCTGTCGCGTGTTGAAAACTCATCGCGAACGCGCCGGTGCTGACGATGACTCAAGCAATGACGTTGAGGGCCGCACTGATGGCGGCGCCGATGAGTCCGCGCTTGGAGCCGCGCTTGAGCGGGTCGGCGGAGCGGTGCAGGTCGCAATGGTTTATGAGCGCGACAACGCGCCCGCGAAAATCCGGCGGGTGGTCGAAAAGCTTGGCACGGTAATCAACTGCTTGCGGCCCTATGACAACCAGGTCGGACAATACGCCGAAGTCTTTGCGAAGAACCTCGGGCTCAAGTTGTCATTCGACGCAGTGGATCTGCTGATCGCACGGCATGGGAGTGACCTCGCCGCAATTCACAATGCTCTAGCGAAGGCTGCAATCACGAACAACGAGGGCAGCAAAGTCGAAGTTGCCGACCTCGGTAGCGGTGGCGGACTGTCGCGCATTCCGGAATTGTTCGAACTGGCGGAGAGTATCGCGCGCGGCCGTCCCGGCGAGGCGTTGGCGCTATTCGATCGCGCGATTGAGACCGGGCGCGACGCGATCGAATTGCTCGCCCTCGAGATAATCCCGCTGGTGCGCCGGATGCTGGTGGCGGCGTCGCTGTTGGAAAAACGCAAGACCCCCGCCGATGTGGCGCGCGCGCTCGGGATGCCGCCGAGCAGCCAATTGATCGTTCGGGCGATCGACGGCGGACGGCGCTTCGGTGCGCAACGGCTGATGCGAGCGCATCGGCACGCCTGCGAACTTGACGCGAATTTCAAGAACGGCTCGATTCGCGAACGCGAGCAGGCGATTTCGGCATTACTGTTGGATTTGATGGCGCCGGCAGATTCCGTACGTTCGACCGCCGCCGCGCGGAAGATTTAACTCTGCGCTGTGCCTTCTGACTTTGCCGCCTCATGCGTGCGATGGTAGCGGCGCGAGAGCCGCGCGACCTTGCGCGCAACGGTGTTCTTGCGCAGCGTGCCCTTGCTGGCGGCCTTGTAGAGAACTTTCATCGCCGTCTTCAACGCATCCGCGGCCGCTTGCTTATCACTGCCCTCGATCGCCTCGATCGCGTTCTTTGACGCGGTGCGGACGCGGGTCTTGACGGCGCGATTGCGCTGCTGGCGCTTGAGGCTCTGACGATGGCGCTTCTCGGCGGACGGGTGAACTGGAATATGCGGCATAAGCAGTCATACCTAACAGGCGGCGCGCCACTGATCAATAACCCGAGTCTCTCGTTGCACAAATCTCAGATCGGAGTCATCAAGTCACTTTCCGGTAGATTCGCGCTTGGCTTCATTCCAGAGGGCGTCGATCTCGAGGGGGCGGAGTTGCTTTAAATCCAGGCCACGGCTGGCCGCGATACGCTCGACTGCCCTAAAGCGTTGCGTGAACTTGTCGCACGCGCGGCGGAGCGTTTCCTCCGCGCTGTGATCGATGAAGCGCGGCGCATTCGCCAGCGCCAGCAGCATATCCCCGAGTTCGCTCGCCGCGGCGTCGGTATCGTTGTTGGCAAGTGCGCCTTCGACCTCGTCCATCTCCTCGCGCACTTTCGCGAGCACGTCATGAATGTCGTGCCAGTCCATCCCCGCCTGGCGCGCGCGTGAACCGAGTTTTTCCGCGTGCGCGAGTGCCGGCATGGCCCGCGCGATACCATCGAGTGCGGACGTCGCTCCCGCGCTCGCGCGCTCGTCCCGCTTGATCCGATTCCAGTTCTCGATGACCTCTGCCGACGTCGTGGCCTCCGCATCGGCGTAAACATGCGGATGGCGCCGCACGAGTTTGTCGGCCGCCCACTGGAACAATTGCGCGACGCGAAAGCGCTGCTGCTCCTCACCGATTACCGCGACCGCAAGCACCTGCGAAATGAGATCCCCTAGCTCGTCGATGATTGCGCCGGTGTCGTTGCGTTCGATCGCGTCGAGCGCCTCGTAAGCCTCCTCGACCAGATGCTTGCCGAGGCTTGCGACGCTCTGTTCGCGATCCCACGGGCACCGTTGCCTCAATTCCCGCAGGACGGTCAGCAGCCGCGCAAATTCCTGATCGCCGGAGCGCGCAGGGTCATCACTCATTTGCGACCTTTTCGATCAGGAAGGCGGAGAGGTCGCGCACGCCATCAGCCGCGACTTCATGACCGCAATCGTACTCGCGAAACACCAGCGGCACTTTCAACTCGCGCAGCGCTTCGACGGATTTGCGCGCGCGGGTCATATCGATCGCCTGGTCGGCGCGTCCGTGCTGGACCATCGTCGGCAGTCGCTGCACAGCTTCGTGATTCGTAACCTGACTCGCGAGACGCTCCGGAAAAGCGGTCGCGATTCCGACCAAGGCCGCAAAGCGCTCGGGCCATCGCATCGCTAGGCTGTACGCCATCATGCCGCCCTGGCTGAAGCCGGCCACGACGACTTTGCGCGGATCAACCGGATAGCGAGCGGAGGCCTCGTCGAGAAACTCGCGCAGCTGATCGACCGCGACATCGACCTTGTCGGGATCGGGCTGCGATCCCATGCGCATCTGGTACCACCCGTACCCGTTGATCGCGCCGATTTCGACTTCGACCGATCCTTGCGGGCAGATCACCATGAAGCGGCCGTCGGCGATGTATGGCGCCAGGCCCTGCAGATCCATCGCGTTGGAGCCCCATCCGTGCATGGCGAAGATGGTCGGAAACGGGCCGTTGCCCGCCGGTTCCCAAGTGGCGTGAACGAGTTTCATGCGAGCCCTCCTACGACGCGCGCGTATTCCAGGGCGCGCGCGCACAATCATAGATCGCATGCTGTACCGCTTGCCAGTTGCGCGAACGCATTCGCGCGGTGGGCGTTCATCTACCACCGCCGGTGAGATATGTTAGCTGCGCGCGATCGCGCGGGCGTTCGTCGGGCGTGATGCGGAAGGTGCGAGGAGAACGTGGGACGATGGGCGCGTTCGGTTCCAATAGTGCAATCGCTATGGCAAGCGGCAAACTGCCGGGAGTATTCGCGGGAGCAATTCTCGCGGCGCTGGTGGGATACGCGCTGTGGCTCCTCGCGCGGCCGCTGGTGCGCGATCGCGACCTGAAGCGCGTCTTGCTGCTGCTCACTGGCTTGCTGGTACTGAAGACACTCGCGCTGCGGTACTTCGCTGGATTCAGTGTCGACCTCGGCACGTTTGAAGCGTGGGCGTTGAAAATCGCCACCGAGGGACCGGCACGCGCGTACCAGCAGGGTTACTTCCTCGATTATCCACCCGGATACCTGTACGCGCTTTGGGCAGCGGGTGCTTTTGCGAACGCGGTCGGAGCCGGCGCCGGCGACGCGCTCAAGGTTATCATTGAGACGCCACCGCTGATCGGTGATTTCGCGCTCTCGCTGGCGGTCTATCTTTTTGTCCGGCGCATGCACGGCGCGCGATCGGCGTGGCTCGCGCTCTCACTGGTCGCGCTCAATCCTGCCTTTCTCTTCGATTCGGTGGTGTGGGGGCAAACCGATTCGCCGCTCGCGCTGATGCTCTTTCTCAGTGTCGCGATGATGAGCGACGGCGAGTACGAAGTGGGCTGGGGTCTCGCCGCGCTCGCCGTCCTGACCAAGCCGCAAGCGTTCTCGCTGCTCCCGGTGATTGGCGTATGGACAATCCTGCGACTCGAACCGCGCAAGTGGTGGCGCGCCGCGCTGGGCTTCGTCTCGATCTTTGTCATCGGCGCCGCGCCGTTTCAAATCGGGCATCCGTGGAACTGGCTGCCGAACGTCTACCTCAGCGGCGCCGCCTATTACCACGAGACTTCCGTCAACGCCTTCAACCTGATGGCGCTGATTGGCGGTCTGCGCGTGAATGACGGGCAAACCGCATTCGGCATATCGTACTTCGCAATCGGCATGACGATGCTGGCGCCGCTGTACGCGTTCGTCGCCTGGATGCTCTGGCGGCAGGCCGATCGGCGTAATCTGTTATTCGCGTCATTTCTCGCGATTTTCGGATTCTTCATGCTCGCCCCGCGCATGCACGAGCGTTATTTCTATGCTGCCGTGGTGTTCGCGCTGCCGCTCGCGCTCGAGGAGTCGGCGATGCTCGCCATCTTCGCGGTGTTCACGGCCACCTGCCTCTTTAATCTGGCGTACATTCTCCGTACCTTGCAGACGACGATATTTCTGGACTCCCGCGATACGATTGCGATGATCGCGTCGCTGCTGAACCTGGCGGTGCTTGTGGCAGTCGTGGGATATGGCTGGACGCGAGTGGACGCCTCGAGGGAGGAGATGGCTGAAGGAGAACAGCGCAGGCGGCCGGTAAAGGATGCGGTGAGTGCGAAGGCCGTCGATACAAAGAAGGCGGGGAAAGCTGCAACCTCCGGTGGGGCGCGCGGCAAGGCGGTCGCGGCGACCGGCGGATGGTTCCAGTTGGGACCGCCACCAGCGGAAACCTTCGCGACGTTTCCGTGGCTGCCGATCGATACGATTATGATCGTGCTACTGGTGGCAGTGGCCGCGGCGCTGCGCTTCTGGAATCTCAATCATCCCAACGAACTGGTTTTCGACGAAGTGCATTTCGTCGGACAGGCGCGCCACTACCTGCACGGCGAAACCTTCCTCGATCCGCACCCACCCTTGGCCAAGGTACTAATTGCGCTGGGGATCAAGCTATTCGGCGACGTCCCGTGGGCGTGGCGAATCGGCGTCGCAACGATGGGTACGATTCTCTGCGGCGTTACATACTTGCTCGGCCGCCGGATGTTCCGTTCACGGCTGGCGGCCGCGCTGGCCGCGAGCTTCGTACTTTCCGACGGCTTTTTCCTGGTCGATTCACGCATCGCCGTAATCGATATTGTGTATTTGACGTTCGCGGCGATTTCCTACTTGCTGCTGTTTCGCTTTATCCAGTCGCCGAGCTGGCGTGATCGCCGCCGCATAATGGTATTTCTCGGAATCTCACTCGGCCTATGTCTGGGATCGAAACTATACGTACCGGCGATTACGTTTCTGCTGGTGACCGGATACATCGCGTTCACGCTGGCACGTCCGGAATCAGCAAAGACTCGCACGATCAACCTCGGTCAGCGGAATCAGCGCGTTGCCGGGGCGGTGCTGATGCTAGGTGGAATAGCTACTGTATTTTATCTCACCTGCTTTATACCTCATTACTATCTTGGCTGGTGGGGCGGTATTGCAGACCTTTTCCACTACTACAAGGATGTGATGTGGTACGAGAAGAGTGTCTCAACGGCGACTCATCCGTATGCGTCGCCGTGGTGGAGTTGGCCGCTGATGATGCGGCCGGTCGCGTATTGGCAGAATTTTCCCCAGGATGGCGCGGTTGCGACGATTTGGGGCGCGGGAAATCCGCTCCTGTGGTGGGGTGTGATACCCGCGATGACGATAACCGCGGTGCGCGCGATCGAACGTCCCGATCTCACTCGTACATTCATTGTGATTGGCTATTTGGCGAACTATGTAATCTGGATTCCGATCGGCCGAATACTATTTCTCTATCACTATATGCCGTCGGTCTATATTGGCTATTTGGCGCTCGGCGCGGTGCTGGCTGATTTCTGGGAAGGCGACTGCGAATTCTGGGAGACCTTTGCCGTGTTGATTTCGATGCTGCCGGCGCTCGCAATCGGCCTCGGACATATCGCCGTTTCACTCAAGCCGAATTTTATCGCGGAGCACCTGCGCCCAGCCGTGGGTCTGCCGTTCGTCCTCTTGTTAACTTTTATTTTTATTCCGCTGCGTCGTGAGCCGAAGCTCAGCGGCCGCTTCATCTGTATTGTGTTCCTAGGTTGCGCGCTCGCCATCTTCATCTACTACCTGCCGGTATGGATCGGGCTGCCGGTATCACGCGCGGGCTACTACGCACGCATGTGGTTCGAAGGGCCGGGACTGCGAAATTGGATTTGACCGTAAGCGGGCGAAGGCTACGGGCGGTTGCGCTGCGGGCGGCGATCGCGATTGCGCTGGTGGCGACCGGTCTGCTGATCGGACCGGGCGTTTCGCGTGCCGCAGATCGCAATCTGCTCAACAACGGCGACTTTGCCCGGGGGACGGGTAACTCATGTGACGGATGGCGCGTTGACGCGTGGATACTGTCGCCGACCGCTACCGAGTTCAAGTGGGTTCCGCCGAGCGGTGCCGAGCCGGCGGAACTCGAAATCGACACACATCACGACAATGATGCGCGCTGGGAGCAGACCGTGTCGCTCACCCCCGGTTGGTACTACTTCAGCGTAGAGTCGCGCACCGAAAAGATTTTGCAGTTTTTTATCGGTGCGACTATCAGTGTGCTCGAAGACAGCATCATGTCGGCCAATCTCAAACGCACCAATGATTGGACCAAGCTGGGCTTCTATCTGCGGGTAGGACCAAAAGGAGCCGACGTGGACGTTGCCTTGAGGGTCGGCGGCTTCATGAATCTGAACCGCGGCAAGGCCTTCTTTCGTCGCGCCAGCGTGGTTAAGGTGAGCGGTCCCCCGCCAGGTGATCAGCACGTGTTCGACCTTGAACAGATTCGCAAGGACGAGGTGACCGGACCGATCGGGAATACCTGGAGTCTGGTGGCGACGTTCATCGCATTCATCGTCATTGCGGCGGTCGGCTGGCGCATGTTCAGTGAAGGCCGCACATGATTCTCCGCAGAATCATCCTGTAGGCGGCTTGAACTCCGGCCGATGCTCCTTGCGCGCCTGCTCTTTGATTTGCTTCAACAAACGCGCTTCCTGAGCACCGGTCGAGACACAATTTTCGGCGCTCATCGGACGGAGCGGAACCTGCAACGGTGAGGTGAAGACCGCTTGCAGAACCACTGTGCTGGCCTCGTTTCCATCCGGCTTGACCGCAAAGTTATAGACCGCCGATGATCCTGGATCGGGTTCGGCGTGATACTTGAGCGCAATCCCGCGCAGGTCTCCACAGTCAGCGTCCTTAAGACTGAAGGCGCCGACCGCCTGGCTCTCGATGATGCCGTTGTTCGGATCCTCGGCGATGATATGAAAGCCGTTATCGGCGACGACCGTATGTACCGCGTCCCACGCGAGATCGAAGGGCAGGGCGAGCGTAATCTGATTACGGGCCTCCGGCACGGGCTTTCGCGTCGGCGGATAAAAGCATCCGGCCGCGGCCAGCACGAGCGGCACCGAATAGCGCAAAAGTTTCATCGCCCAACAATCCAATACCAAAATCAAGCGTTGTGCGACCGTGGCCGTTCACTCGCGACGATAGCGCCGCCCTGATGACTCCCCCGCACTCCGCCGTGTATGCTACGCTGCCAAACGGACGGGAATCGCGGACTTCGCTATCGAGGGGCGACCCCGGAGGCAACAGGCCATGTCAGGTCATTCCAAGTGGAGTTCGATCAAGCATAAGAAGGGCGCGCGCGATGCCAAACGCGGCAAGCTCTTCACCAAGCTGATCAAGGAAATCACCATCGCGGCGCGCCTCGGCGGCCGCGACATCAACGCTAATCCGCGCTTGCGGACGGCGGTACTTACTGCGCGGCAGCAATCGATGCCTAACGACAACATCGATCGCGCAATCAAAAAGGGCACGGGCGAGCTCGGCGGAGGCCAGCTCGAACAGATTGTCTATGAAGGTTACGGCGCCGGCGGTGTGGCGGTCATAATCGACGTCTTCACCGACAATCGCAATCGCGTCGTCGCCGAATTGCGTTACCTGCTGTCACGCCACGGCGGCAATCTCGGTGAATCGGGATGCGTCGCGTGGATGTTCAAGAAACGCGGCGTGATCTCGGTCGAGAAGGGCGCCGCCGATGAGGACAAGCTGATCGAATTGGCGCTCGAGGCCGGCGCCGATGACGTTATCAGCGAGGAAGAAGGCTACCAGGTGATGACCTCGCCCGAGAATTTCCCGGCCGTGCGCGACGCGATCGAAAAGGCCGGTATCGCGATGGCGGCTGCGGAAGTCACGATGATGCCCGAAAATACCGTCAAGGTCTCGGGCCGCGCCGCCGAGCAGGTCCTCAAGATGATGGAAGAACTCGAAGACCACGACGACGTGCAGAGCGTGTCGTCCAACTTCGACATCGATGATGAAGTGATGGCGCAATTCTCCGCGGCGTAGAGATTTCTCTCGCGGCCGTTTGCGGTGGAGGTGTGGGGTGCGGGTACTCGGAGTGGACCCGGGCAACGCGGTCACGGGATTCGGCATAGTCGATCGCGGTGGCGAACTGCATTACGTTGTCGCCGGAACCGTCCGGGCCGGCGCGCTGCGTGGTCCCGCACGGCTCGCCGCCATCTACGAGAAATTGATCGAAGTAATCGATGCGCATGCGCCCGACGCGATTAGCCTGGAGCGCAGCTTCGTTGCCGTGAACATTCAGAGTGCGTTCAAGCTCGGCGAGGCGCGTGCGATGGTGATTCTGGCGGCGGCACATCGTGGACTCGAACTGTTCGAGTACACGCCCACCGACGTGAAGCTATCGATCGCGGGCTATGGTCGTGCCGACAAACGGCAAGTCAAAGAGATGGTCCATCGCACGCTCGGCGCGGGAGTTCCGAACGATCTCGCGGAAGACGCCACCGATGCGCTCGCGATCTCGCTATGCCACATCTTCCGCGCCAAGATGCCGCAGCCTTCCGCCGTGCACAAGGCGTTTCCCCGTCCCGCGCGTCCGAGCGTGATTGTGGGAGCGAAGCCGTGATCGCGTCGCTCGCGGGACGGGTCAAAGTGCGCGAGGCCGGTCGCCTCATCGTTGATACCAACGGCGTCGGCTACGAGGTCTTCATCCCGCTCGCGACCTACTACCGCACGCCCGCGCCGGGTGCGCCGGTCGAACTCGAAATTCGCCAGGTCGTGCGCGAGGATTCGATCACCCTGTATGGCTTTGCGACGGCGCCGGAAAAACACGCCTTCGATTTGCTGCTGGGCGTGCAGCATGTCGGACCGAAGCTCGCGTTGGCGATTCTCTCGGTGCTCTCGCCCGAAGACCTCGTGGACGCAATCACGCAGGAGGATGTCGATCGCATCGACGCGGTCCCGGGCGTCGGTCCGAAAGTCGCGGAGCGCTGCGTGCGCGAATTGCGCGATAAAATTTCTGCGCTTAACCTCGTCGTGAGCGAGCGTCCGACCGCGTCCGCCAATGGCAATCATGCCGCCAACTCGATTTTCGATGATGCGCTCTCCGCACTCGTCAACCTCGGTTACAAGCCGATCGAAGCCAAGCGCGCGGTCGATTCGATCGGTGCGGAAGGGACGGAGGAGGGGCTCGAAACGCTAATCCGAAAGTCACTCGCGGTGCTGCTCGGTGAAAAATAGGGCGGACAGCGAAACTGAGATCGGCATCGCCGATACCGGCGAAGAAGCTTCGCGAACTGCGCCCGCGAAGGTTCGCCGCAAGGCCAAGGCCGATGGCGCCGGTGCGCACACGGACTCGCCGCTAGCGACCGAAGAGGAGAGCGTCTTCGACCTTTCGCTGCGGCCACGATCGCTCGGCGATTTCGTCGGCCAGGATCGGCTCAAGAAAATCCTCGGTATGTCGATCGCCGCGGCGCGCCAACGCGGCGAGGTGCTCGACCACGTGCTCTTCTCCGGACCCCCCGGACTCGGCAAGACCTCGCTCGCGCATATCATCGCGCGCGAACTCGGGGTTAACCTCCGCGCCACCTCGGGTCCCGCGATCGAGCGCGCCGGCGATCTCGCCGCCATCGTCAACGACCTCGATGAGGGCGACGTTTTCTTCATCGACGAGGTCCATCGCCTCGCCCGCCAGATCGAAGAGATTCTGTATCCCGCGATGGAGGATTTCGAGCTCAACATCGTCGTCGGCAAAGGCCCCGGCGCGCGCACGATGCGCTTGGCGGTGAAGCCGTTTACCCTCGTCGGCGCGACCACGCGATCCGGTCTCCTGAGTTCGCCACTGCGCGATCGCTTCGGCCAGCACTACCATCTGGATTTCTATGATCGCACCGAGCTCGCGGAAATCGTCCGCCGATCGGCGCGCCTGTTGGGCGTACAACTCGACGACGACGGCGCGCATGAGGTGGCCGGCCGATCGCGCGGCACGCCGCGTATAGCTAATCGCCTGCTCCGTCGCGTGCGAGATTTTGCTCAGGTCAATGCCGCCCCGATCGTTACCCGCGAGGTCGCGCTCGGTGCGCTAGAGTTGCTCGAGATCGACGCCTGCGGATTCGATCGGATGGACCGTGCGATTCTCGCCGCGATTATCGACAAGTTCGGCGGCGGTCCAGTCGGCGTCGAGAGTCTTGCCGCGGCCGTCGGCGAGGAAGCCGATACCATCGGCGAGGTGTACGAGCCCTATCTGCTACAGGAGGGTTTCGTCGCACGCACCGCTCGTGGCCGCGTCGCCACCGCGCGCGCCTATGCGCATCTGGGCCGTACCCGGCGCGGACCGCTGCTCTGAATTCCCAATCCTTAAGATCAGATTGCTTGCGCTTTTCCTAGGTAATTTACCTACTCGCCAGTGATTTCCAAATTGTGCTATAAATACGTTTAGTCATCTTTATTTACGTTTGAGTATTTGATTCTGAAGCGCTTGCTTCGAGCTGAACGTCTAATGCGAAAGAACCTGCCGATGAT
>Ga0209415_10006646_pt1 | contig 20455 bp, 16 predicted proteins | sample PeaSoiSIISIP2007_FD_187696 | JGI IMG/M metagenome (GOLD analysis project Ga0209415, IMG submission 187696) | Peat soil microbial communities from Weissenstadt, Germany - SII-SIP-2007 (SPAdes) (version 2) | ecosystem: Environmental > Terrestrial > Soil > Wetlands > Peat | place: Germany...
CCCCCGTGGACATGTTCAGGACAATGCAGGTGTAAGGCTTGTTCTCCAGCGTGAACGTGGCAGGGATGCTGACAGAAACACGTTGTTCTTGCCTGCGCTCAGGTCTTTTCGATTTCACAGAGCCATCCCAGTCGAACCTGCTGAGGCCCTTGTCCCAAAAGCCCTGCTCCTCCAGGAACTTGATGACCAGCTCATGCGGCACCCCTCGCTGCGCGCACATCTGACGGATATCTCCCCCCATCACATTGCAGATCGCAAAGGCATTCGAGAAGACTCTTTTGGCTTCCTGTTCAGTCATACCGCTCCAACTTTCTGGGCCCCACGGCCTGAATCGAGGCTGACGCTGCGACGGCAGAGATCCAACAAAGCACATCTATAACAATATCGCAAATAGCGCAGACTGCAACAGACTTGTTCCGACGGCTGCCAGTCGCCGCTTCATTCTCCACGGGGTGGCAAGCCCGCTGTTCTCCAGCGCCCGCGCCTGTTGCCTGCATGGGCAAAAACTACGTATTTTGAGGCAATCCGTTTCGCAACGCCTATGAGAACCCACACCGCTCTTGCACAACCTCCCTCGGAAACGAATAATCAAAGCCCTCCGAACATGAGCCCCGCACACAGCAAAATCGCCCCGCGCGCGCCGTCACGAAAGAGAGCATCCGAGGACTACATCCTCATCGAAGGGGCCAGGCAGAACAACCTGAGGAACCTGTCCCTCAGGATTCCCCTGCGGAAGCTGATCGTCATCACCGGCGTGAGCGGTTCGGGCAAGTCATCCCTCGCCTTCGACACCATCTATTCCGAAGGCCAGCGAAGGTACGTGGAGACATTCTCTTCGTACACGCGGCAGTTCCTCGACCGGATGGACAAGCCCAAGGTGGATCGCATCGAAGGCATCCCGCCCGCAATCGCCATCGACCAGACCAACCCGGTGCGCACCTCCCGCTCCACGGTGGGGACCATGACCGAGCTCAACGACCATTTGAAGCTCCTCTTTGCGAGGGCAACGCGCCTGTACTGCGGTAACTGTGGAAGGGAAGTTAGGCGCGACACCCCGGAGACCGTTGCTGACCAGCTCCCCGCGGGCAGGAGGCTGATCCTCACCTTTCCCGTGCGCGTGCCTGAGAACTTCACCGAGGAGGAGGTCCTGGACCTGCTCGGCAAGCAGGGCTACACCCGCATCTTCGGAAAAGAGGGGAACACCCTGGAGGTGATCCAGGACAGGATCACCTTCAGCGAGGAGAACAGGCCGCGCCTCATCGAGGACCTGGAAGCGGCACTGAAGTACGGCCAGGGACGCCTCAGCGCCTACGCCGTGGAGAAGGAGGCGGAGGGGGAGGCCATGCGCTTCTCCTCGGACCTGCACTGCGCTCATTGCGACATCCACTACCGCGACCCGTCGCCCAACCTCTTCTCTTTCAACTCCCCCATCGGCGCCTGCGACAGCTGCCGGGGATTCGGCCGCACCATCGGCATCGACTGGAGCCTCGTTGTGCCGGACGACACGAAGAGCCTGGCGGGCGACGCGGTGAAGCCATGGCAGACGGAAAGCTTCAAGGAGGTCAAGAGTGATCTGCTGAAGTTCGCCCGCAAGCGCGGAGTTCCGGTGGACGTCCCGTGGCGCGAGCTCTCCGAGGCCCAACGCGCCTGGGTCATCGAGGGTGAGGGGGACTGGGACAACGGGGTCTGGTACGGGGCAAAGCGGTTTTTCGGATGGCTGGAGTCAAAGAGCTACCGCATGCACATCCGTGTCCTTCTCTCCCGCTACCGCGCCTATCAACCCTGCCCGGCGTGCGGAGGCGCGCGGCTGAAACCCGAGGCCCTCCTGTGGAAGATCGGGCCCGGGAAGCTTTCCATTCACGACGTGATGCTCCTGCCCATCGACGGCTGCCTGGCCTTCTTCGACTCACTTGCCCTGCCGCCGCCCCTGGATGAAGCCACCGAGGCTCTCCTGCGCGAGATCCGAACGCGCATCCGCTACCTCGTCGACGTCGGCCTCGGCTACCTCACGCTGGACCGCCAGTCCCGGACGCTGAGCGGCGGGGAGGTCCAGAGGATCAACCTGACCACGGCCCTGGGGACGTCTCTGGTCAACGCGCTGTTCGTCCTGGACGAGCCGAGCATCGGTCTGCATCCCCGCGACATCGGGCGGCTCATCGGCGTCCTCCGCCGGCTGCGCGACAGCGGCAACACGATCATCGTGGTGGAGCATGACCCCGAGGTGATACGCGCGGCAGACATGGTGATAGACATGGGCCCGGGGGCGGGCGAGCACGGCGGCAGGATCGTGTTCTCCGGCGGCCTTCCCGATCTGCTGCGGAGCGAACGGTCCCTCACCGCGAAATACCTGACCGGGAAGAAGAGAGTGTCCCCACGCGGGACCGCGGGAGAGGCGTCGGCATTGGCTGCCTCGGGGAAGGCCCTCAGGCGGATCCGCGTCCTCGGCGCCGCGGAGCACAACCTGAAGGATATCGATGTCGACATCCCGCTGGACCGGCTGGTCTGCGTCACGGGGGTGAGCGGCTCCGGGAAATCCACCCTGATCCAGGAAGTGCTTTACAACGCTTTGCGGGCCCTGAAGCATGCCCCGGTTGACGCGCCGGGAAGACACCGCGCGATTGCCGGTCACGAGCTGGTGGAGGCCGTTGTCATGGTGGACCAGTCCCCCATCGGCAGGACAGCCAGGTCGAACCCCGTCAGCCACGTCGGCGCATTCGACGGCATCCGCAAGCTCTTTGCGGCCGAGCCGCTGGCTCGCGAGCGCGGATACACGGCGGGCAGCTTCAGCTTCAACGCGGGAAACGGCAGATGCCCCACGTGCAGCGGCAGCGGCTTCGAGCACATCGAGATGCAGTTCCTGAGCGACGTGTACCTGCGCTGCCCCGACTGCGACGGCCGCAGGTATCGAAAGGAAATCCTGGACGTCATGCTCCTGCCGCCGCGCGGGCCGGCTGGCGGGGCCGGGGCCGGCAAGTCAATCGCCGACGTGCTGGACATGACCGTGACCGAGGCCTGCGGGTTCTTTGCCGGCGCTCCGGATGTCGTCGCCGCGCTTTCGCCCCTGGCTTCGGTGGGGCTCGGCTACATGTCCCTCGGGCAGCCGGTCCCCACGCTGAGCGGCGGCGAGGCGCAGAGGCTGAAGCTCGCCGGATACCTCGCGCCGTCGCGCAATGGCAACGGCGGGAAGGGGACGTTGTTCCTCTTCGATGAGCCCACCACGGGGCTGCACTTCGACGATATCGCGGTCCTTCTGGGCGCCTTTCGGAAGCTCATTGCCGCCGGCCACTCAGTGCTCGTGATCGAGCACAACATCGACGTCATCCGCGCCGCGGATTGGATCATCGACCTGGGTCCCGAGGGTGGTGAGGCCGGCGGAAGGATCGTGTGCGCGGGCACGCCGCGCCAGGTAGCCCGGTGCAGGGAAAGCCACACGGGGGCCGCTCTCCGTGCGGGCGCCTCACGCCGGGGAGGAAAGGCCGAACCGTCAGCGCAGAAGGAGGCGGCCGCCTTTGGCACGGCGAACGCCATCGTCATCAGGCACGCGAGGGAGCACAACCTCAAGAACATCGACCTGGTCATCCCGCGCGACGCGCTGAGCGTGATCACCGGCGTGAGCGGGAGCGGCAAGAGCACCGTTGCCTTCGACATCCTCTTCGCCGAGGGCCAGCGGCGCTACCTGGAATCCCTGAACGCATATGCACGGCAGTTCGTCCAGCCCGCGAAGCGACCCGACGTGGACGGGGTGTACGGCGTCCCTCCCACGGTTGCCATCGAGCAGAGAACCAGCCGCGGTGGAAGGAAGAGCACCGTGGCCACTCTGACGGAGATCTACCCGTTCCTTCGCCTCCTGTTCGTGAAGCTCGGGACGCAGTACTGCCCTGACTGCAACCTCCCCATCCGGCCGCAGAGCATGGACGCCATCCTGGCGCGCATCCTCCGCGATTACCGGGGCAAACGGGTGGGCATTTTCGCTCCGCTGATCACGGCTCGAAAGGGATACTACACGGATCTTGCCGCGTGGGCCGCGGCAAAGGGGTTCAAGCATCTTCGGGTGGACGGCGCGCTCCTCCCCACCGCACCGTGGCCTCGCCTGGACAGGTTCATCGAGCACACGATTGAGCTCCCCATGGGAGTGGAGTCCGTGAGCGCTGACAGGGAAGCTCGGCTGCGGGATGCCCTCAAGCGCGGGCTGGACTTCGGCAAAGGCGTCGTTCACGTGAATGAGACGGTCTTCTCCACCCGCAGGGCATGTCCCCGGTGCGGAAGAAGCTTCGAGGAGCTGGACCCGCGCCTTTTCTCCTACAACTCGAAGCACGGGTGGTGCCCCTCCTGCTACGGCACAGGCCTTCAGCTCTCGGGCTTCGATTCCGAGCAGACAGGGGAGGAAGTCTGGTGGAACGACTGGTGGGGCGGACCCGAAAAAACCTGCCCCGATTGCGGGGGAATGCGCCTGCGGCCCGAGGCGCTTGCCGTGCGCTTCCGGGACAGGAACATCGCGGACTTCGCGCGGCTGCCGGTCCGCGACATGGAGCGGGAGATGAAGGGCCTGCGCCTGGCCGGCCGGGAAAAAGAAATTGCCCGGGACATCGTGGCCGAAATGCTCTCCCGGCTCACGTTCCTGCAGGAAGTGGGGTTGTCGTACCTGTCCCTCGATCGCTCCGCGCCCACGCTCAGCGGAGGGGAAGCCCAGCGCATCAGGCTTGCCTCCCAGCTCGGCTCGAACCTCCGCGGGGTGTGCTACATCCTGGATGAGCCGACAATCGGGCTGCACGCCAGGGACAACGCCATTCTCCTGGACACCCTCCACGCGCTTCGCGTGAAGGGCAACACCGTTGTCGTGGTGGAGCATGACGAAGAGACAATCCGCAGGGCGGAGCACGTGGTGGATCTGGGCCCCGGCGGCGGGACGGCCGGCGGCTACCTGGTGGCGCAGGGGAGCCTTGCCGCCATCATCCGAAGCAGGAAGTCCCTGACCGGCAAGTACCTCAGGAAGCCGCTCGCGCATCCCTGGACCGGCGGCCGGCCGACAAACGGTGACCCTGCGGCCGCTCTCAGGATGAGAGGCGCGAGCCTGCACAACCTGAAGGACCTCGACGTCATAATTCCGCTGGAGCGCCTGGTGTGCATCACCGGTGTCAGCGGAAGCGGCAAGAGCACGCTGGTGCGCGAGGTCCTCTACGGAAACCTGCATCACCTGCTGGCAGCGGCTCGGAGACGGGGGACGCGGGGGCAAGCCGACGGGCTCCACGGATGCGTCTCCATCGAGGGGTGGCAGAGGATCGGTCGGGTCCTGGAGGTGGACCAGACCCCCATCGGCAAGACGCCCCGCTCGTGTCCCGCCACCTACGTTGGGATCTGGGACGACATCAGGCGGCTGTTCGCCGCCTCCAGTGAAGCCCGCATGCGGGGATACACGGCAAGCCGCTTCTCCTTCAACGTTGCCGGCGGACGCTGTGACGAGTGCGAGGGCCAGGGCATGAAAAAGATCGAGATGAGCTTCCTGCCGGATGTCACGGTCCCCTGCGACGCCTGCTCAGGAGCGCGCTTCAATCCGGAGACCCGTGCAGTGAAGTTTCGCGGCAGGAGCGTCGGCGACGTGCTGGCCATGAGCGTGGACGAGGCAGTGCCGTTCTTCAGCTTCCACGCGGGCATCCGCCATGCCCTGGAGTTGCTGCAGCAGGTCGGGCTGGGCTACCTCTCCCTGGGCCAGCAGAGCCCTTCGTTGAGCGGCGGAGAAGCCCAGAGGATCAAGCTCGTCACGGAGCTTGCCAAGGCGCGCTCCAGCTCAGCCGGCCTGCGCACGCTGTATGTCCTTGACGAGCCCACCATCGGGCTGCACATGTCCGACGTGGAGAAGCTCGTGGGCGTGCTGCATCGGCTGGTGGACGCGGGGAACACGGTGGTCATCATCGAGCACAACCTCGACGTGATTGCGGAAGCGGACTGGATCATCGACCTGGGGCCCGAGGGCGGGGATGAGGGAGGCAGGATCGTTGCCCAGGGAGCTCCGCGGGAGGTGATCCGCCAGCGCTCTGGCTCATACACGGCGAGCTACCTTGCGCGGTTCCTCAAAGAACGCACAGCGTGATCACGAGCCTGCCGGTTGCGCTGCGGCGCGCTGCGGAACATGAACGCAGGCAGGGTCTTCCTGGTACGGGTCCTGGTACTCCGCATAGGCCCGTGATCGCGACCCGCCGCAGACATCAGCATATTCGCAGTCTCCGCATCTTCCCTTGAGAGCAGAAGGATTCCTGAGCCCGACCAGGAGGGGATGTGACGTGTAGATCGACTTCAAGCTTTCCCCCTGGACGTTTCCCAGGGGCACCGGCAGGAAGCCGCTTGGATATACCTCTCCGTCATGCCCAATGAAAACTATCCCTTTCCCGTCCCCCGTCCCGCTGAGCCTCACCACGGGAGGGTTCTTTGGCTCCCCCTCCAACTCGAGCAGCCTGGCCGCCAGGTGACCGTAGAGCCTCCCTTTGGGCGCGTCCTGGCTTTTCTGGCGCTGCAGGAAGACGCGTCTGAAGTGGGGTCCTTCGGAAGTCCTTACCGGTATTCCGTACTGCGTGCAGTCATAGAGGAATTGGGCGGCTTCCTCGGACTCGCTGGGCTCGGGATTCTCCAGTGCCGACCCTCGTCCCGTGCGGACAAGGAAAAACACCTCCCACGCAATTGCGCCCCTTTCCCTGATGAGATGGAAAATGTCGGCAAGCTCCCGGAGATTGCTTTTCATCACCGTTGTATTGACCTGCAGCCGCAGGCCGCATGATGAGGCTGCACGGATTGCATCCAGGGTGGCCTGCCACGTCCCCGGGATATCCCGTATCTTGTCATGAACCGCGGCGGTTGCCCCGTCCAGGCTGACCGAGACGACCTCCACACCGAGCTCTTTCATGCGCTCCAGCCGGTCCTTCCCAAGCAGGGGAGTAACGCTCGCGGCGACCGCCGTGTAGATGCCCTGGCCCACGGCGTGCTTGATCAGGTCAAACACATCCGGGCGCATGAGGGGATCACCGCCAGTCAGCAGGAGGGCGGGATAGGGCTCTCCGAACTCGAGAACCTGGTCGATCAGCCTCATTCCCATCTCGTGGTCGAGCTCGCCGGGGGCACTGCTCCTGATGGCCGTGGCCCTGCAGTGTCGACAGGAAAGGAGACAGGATTTCGTCGTTTCCCAGCAGACGAAGATGGGCTTTTGCGTGAAGTCAATTTTCCTGGTCCAGGGGGGCTGCATCCGGAGATCCTCCAGTGCCGCCAGTCTATTTTCAATCCGTGCGCACTGTCAACGAACTCCGGGCCTCACGAGTGCTGCGCCAGCACCCCCAGCTTCAGGAGCCCGTCGTAGACGAACTGCACGGAAAGGCCGGTGAGGATGATCCCCATGATCCGCTCGATCACTGATACGCCGGTGCGTCCGAGCACGCGCAGGAAGAACGAGCTCAATTGCATTGTCACGCCGGCGATCACGAGGGCCAGCACGACGCTTCCGATCAGGACCGGCAGGATGAACCCCGGGGACTTGTCCTCGCTCACGTACAGGAGGATCGTGGTGATGGTCCCGGGGCCGGCGAGCATGGGGATGGCCAGCGGAAAGATGGAGACGTCCTCACGCTCTTCGCCGTGCTCCTCTCCTGACGTCTTGGTCCGCCCCGGCTTGCCCAGGAGCAGGTCGATGGACACGATGAACATCAGGATTCCGCCTGCTATGAAGAACGATCCCGGCTGGATGCCGAGGAATCGAAGGATGGCGTTTCCCGTGAAGATGAAGACGCACAGCACGGCAAACGCAACCACGACCGCGCGGCGGATGGTGAGACGCTTTTTTCGAGCAGGGAAGTCCGCGGTAAGGGCAATGAATACGGGGACCACCCCGAAGGGGTCCACCACGATGAAAACCGCCAGGAATATGGTTACGACCTGACTCGCGAGGGACATCGCCCGGACTGTAGCACGCTCCCGCTGCGGGGGAAATGGGGGTTGCAAATCCACAGGCGCTGATGGGACAGTTCAGGACCGCGACGCCCGGCCTATCGCGGATTCCGCAACAGGTTCAAAAGACCCGATAGACGAACTCTCCGCCGACCATTGTTGCGCCCACCGCGGCCCGGTGAATCTCTTCCGCCGGGATAACGAAGATATCCTTTTCCAGTATCGTGAGGTCCGCGAGCTTCCCCGGCGCAATGGAGCCCAGCTCCGCCTCCCTGCCGGCCGCATATGCGGCGCCCCGCGTGTACCCGTGCAATGCCTGCTCCACGCTCAGTCTCTGGGCGGGCCGCCAGCCCTCTGGTCCCGGGCTCCCGTCTGCCCGGCGACGCGTGACTGCCGCATGGATGCCCGCCAGCGGGTCAGGGACCTCCACGGGACAGTCGGACCCGAAGGCCAGGCGCGCGCCGTTGTCCAGGAGAGCCTTCCATGCGTACGCGGTTTCGCATCGAGATCCCCAGTGACGCTCCGCGATGAGCATGTCCGATGTTGCGTGAAGGGGCTGCATGGACGCTATGACCGAAAGACGAGCAAACCGGGGGAGGTCATCCGGGTGCAGGAGCTGGGCGTGCTCGATGCGGTTCCTGATGGCGCTCCCGCTTTCCGACTCGGGACCCCGGCGTGCTGCGGCGCGCCCGTACGCGTTCAGCACCACGTGGCACGCGGCGTCTCCGATGGCATGAACGGCGCACGCCAGCCCTGCCGCGTTGGCGCGAAGGATGTCTTCGAAGAGCTGCTCCTCGCCCAGCGTCGGGATGCCGGTCGACCAGCTGCCCTCGTAGGGAGCGATCATCCAGGCCGTCTGCGGCCCCAAGGCGCCATCCGCAAACATCTTCACGGCCCCCAGGCGCAGCATGTCATCACCGAAGCCCGTGCGGATCCCGAGCGCGATCGCTTGAGAAAGCATCTCATGGGGAATGCCCTTGACCACGCGCAGGGAAAGCTCACCGGCCGCGCGCAGCTCCTGCAAGGCCCCGAAGGCAAGCACCCTGTCGAAGTCATGTATTCCCGTGAGCCCCCGGCGGTGAGCCTCGGTTTGAGCCCGGCGCATCATGCGGGCCAGCTCGCCGGCGGACGGACGGGGGATGACGGCCTGCACGAGCCACATGGCGTTTTCCAGCAGTATTCCCGAGGGCACGCCGGTCCCGTCGTGAACAATCTTGCCGCCCTCCGGGTCAGCCGTGTCCAGGCGTATCCCCGCCTTCTGGAGGGCCAGCGAATTGACCCACAGCGCGTGCCCGCTCTTTGCCTCCAGCATCACGGGGTTGCGGGGGGCGGCCTCGTCCAGGGAGAGCCTGTCAGGGAGCCCGCCGGTCCCCCAGACGTTGTGGTTCCATCCTGATCCCGTGATCCACGTCCCCGGCTTGAGCTCCGCTGCCCGCGTGCGCACCCGGGCGAGGGCCTCCGACAGGGTGGCGGTCTCCGCGTCGACTCCCTCAAGGGATTGGGCGTACCACATGAAGTGCAGGTGGCTGTCCGTCAGGCCCGGCAGCGCGCACCGGCCTCCGAGGTCGACCTCCTGCACGAGGCCCGTTCCCGCAAGGGCGGAACGCGCGCCGGTTTCGTCCCCGACATGAAGGAAGCGGCCGTCTCGGATTGCCACGGCCGAAGCCTCAGTCGCATGAGGCTCCATGGTGTGGAAAGCACCTTTGAAAAGAAGGAGGTTTCTGCTCACGGAGGGAAGCGCTTCGACCTATAGCGGGTATTCGTAGACCCGGTACTTGCGGTAGGCCTTGCCTCCCAGCTTCAAGGCCGAGTTGGTCATATTCACGTTGTCCTCTTCCACCCAGGACATTTCAGCGGACACGTACCCCTTGGGGACTCCGTTCTTGTAGCTGTAGTAATAGAAGGCAAGGTCGATTCCCCGGTTCCTGTGATCCTTGAGAACCCCCATGCTGATGGTGCGCACGAGGGGGGTCTTCTTCTTGGCCGTGAGCAGGTGGAAGATCCCGAAGGGCAGGAGATGGCCGTGGGCGGCCTTGAACCCGACATTGAAGTCCGGCATGGTCAGCGACACGCCCACGGGCTTTCCGTCGACTTCCGCAAAGAACACGAGGTCCGGATCAACGGCCATCTTCAGGTCATTCGCCATGAGCTCGATCTCCGCCGGGGTCATGGGAGTAAACACCGCGTTGATCTGCTCGAACTGGTTGTACAGCTCGTTGAAGCGCTTGATCTCGTTGTTGTAGTCCTTCATGTTCAGCGTGCGGAGCTTGAATCCCCCCTTCGCCTCCACCCGCGGCATTATCTTGGCCAGACGCTCAGGGATCTCGGGGTTGTCCATCAGCCAGGCAACGAGGTCCTTCCATTTGCGGTTTCCGTAGTTCTGGATGAGGCGGTCGTAGTATGTGGGGTTGTATGGCATGAGGAGGACGGGAGAGCCCTCGAAACCCTCTATCTGGCAGCCGATCAGGTCGTTCGCGTTCGGAGACATGGGCCCGATGATGCGGACGCATCCCCGCTTGCGCGCCCAGTCGAACGCCGCCTCGAAGAGAGCCTTGGCCACCTCGGGATCATCCACGCACTCGAACCATCCCCAGTAGGCAGCCTTCTCATGGTGGGTCTTTTCCCAGATGGAGTCATGGATTGCCGCGATCCTGCCGACCACGGCGCCGTCCCTGCGGGCCAGGAAGAACTCTGCCTCCGCGTGCTGGTAGAAGGGATGCTTCTTGCGGTTGACTTTCTTGTAATCGTCCATGAGGAGCGCGGGGACCCAGTTCTTGTCGTTCTTGTACAGGGCGTAGGGGAACTTTATGAACTCCCGTGTCTGCTTTTTCGTGACGACATGCTCGACAGTGACTGCCATGGGCGCGCCTCTCTTCGCAGATGGATGATATGTGCTACAGTAGGACGTGTTCATCGCCCTGTCAAGTGAGCGCGTGTGGCGGAGTGTGGCGGAGGCACAGCGGGCGCAGTCGAGGTGAGCTTTTCGCCATGATATATGTTGGGTGCGGAAAAAGTATTGTGTACAATGAAGGCAATGGAAATCGGTAAGGGCGAATCAAAAAGGCAGGTCAAGAAACGACCCCGGGGGAGTCTGCCGCCGGCCCGGGGCAGGTGGGAGGGACGGAGGCTCCCCAGTCCGCGCGCGTTCTTCTGGATACTCGCGGCCGGGACCATCGTCCTTGCTGGGCTCCTCGGGCTTGCCTTCAGCGCACTCGCGTTCGGCGGCCTGCGCCCGGAGTTTCTCCTGGGGTGGCTGGTGGTCGCCGGCGTGACGGCGGCGGCGGCTTCCCTGGCGGCGGCCGGCCTGCTCGGGCTCGCGCTGGAAAGACAGAAGAGCCTGGAGCATTTTGCAACGGTGGACGAGCTGACGGGCGCCCCCAACAGGAGGATCTTCGCCGCCCAGCTGGACAGCGAGGTGGACAGGTGCAGCCGCCTGGCAAGCGCGCTGTGCGTGGTGTTCATCGACATCGACTTCTTCAAGCGGATCAACGATGACTACGGCCACCAGGTCGGGGATGGCGTGCTGAAAGAGATCTATGCCCGCCTGGAAGAGAACCTTCGCCTGTACGACTTCATCGGACGGCTGGGCGGGGACGAGTTCGTCATGGCCCTTCCGGGAACGGACGCGCAGACCGCTTTTGGGGTGGCGGAGCGTCTCCGGGAATCCGTTCAGAACGACGCCGTGAGAGACCTGCCCCGGGTCACCGTCAGCCTTGGGGTGGCTGAGCTTGCCCCGGGCATGAGCGCTGACCAGCTTGTGCGCTGCGCGGATATGGCGTTGTACACGGCAAAGAACAACGGAAGAAACAGGACGGAAATCTACCAGCCGGCCCCCGCGGCCGGTCACTCCCCGTCGCAGATGTAGCCGTTCTTCTCCAGGTATTCGAAGACCAGCGCCACGATCTTCTCCCGCCGGGCCAGGGGAATCATTATGTCGAGGTTTGCCAGGGAATCCAGGGCGTTGACGCAGGTGTAGTAGCTGATTTCGCTCTCCGGCGCGTTCCAGATCTCGCCAATGATCCTGTCGATTTCGTCCGAAATGAAATCAGGCAGGGGAAAGCCAAGACGCGGCACGACATACTGCCATACCTTCGCCGCATCGATATTGGCCGAGTTGCCGCGCCTGCCCCTGTGGAAATGCAAGATGCGCGCCATCGGAGTCCCCCGCGACCATTCTCACTCGGATGAATCCCTCCGCGCAAGAGGTGAGGCGCGGAAAGGCCGCCGGTGAGCCGGCGCGTTCCTCTACTTCCCGCGCCTGAGCACCTGCGGCACCGATGTGCCTGCCAGGTTCGCGTCGGCCTTCGCATAGTCCGCGGCGGTGAGCCCGGCGGCGGACTTCAGGCTTCGGTCCGCGCCCGCAATCAGGAGCGCTGAGACGACCTCCGGGCTCGTCGTGTACTGGGCCGCGTACATGAGGGCCGTTTTCCCCCCGGGGCCGCGCTCATTCACGCGGGCCCCTGCTGCCACGAGGGTGGAAATCATGTGCCTGTCTTCGTTGAGCATGGCGGCGAGCATCAACGGCGTCATACCATCCGAGTTGCGCGCGTTGACATCAGCGCCTTTGGACAACAGGAGAGCGGCCACCCGGGGATTGGAGTTGTGCGCCGCAGCCGCCATGAGCGGCGTCTCTCCTTCCTTCGATGCCGCGTCCACCGACGCCCCGGCGGAGAGAAGGGCAGAGACGACCTCCGGTCGGGCGTTGGAGCGGCCGGCGAGCAGGAGGGCTGACTGGCCCTTGCCGTCCGACTCATTCACCCTTGCCCCCGCCGCAACGAGGGTGGAGATCACGCGGGGGTCCATGGTGAGCCCGGCGGCATGCATGAGAGGCGTCCACCCGTTTGCGTCCTTCTGGTTGGCGCCCGCACCCTGGGCAAGGGCGGCCCGCAGCTGGGCAGGCGTGCCATGCTCCGCAAGGCTGAAGATGTCGTCCGCGGCCAGTGCTGCGACAGGGAGCAGCAGGATCATTATCACTACCGCTTTTTTCATTCCCCCTCCACGCACCACGAAGAAAGTATACTGCATCCCGGCTCGCATCGCCATGCACCGCTCGTCTCGATTCTTTGATTATATTAGGAACCGATGAGAGGCCAGGATCAGCTGCTGGGAAGCCGCACGCGCGTCGCCTCCCGCTATGCAGTCCTTCCCCGGGAGGGCATCCCGTTCTCCCGGCTGCCCGAGTGGCCGCAGGCGCAGGTGCGCGTGCTCGCCGGACCGGCGTTAGGCGCCGGCTTTGTCGAATACCTCCTGGACCTCGCGGCCGGGGGCTCCGGCGCGCACGCGGCGGACCAGCGGATAGAGTTCTTCCTCTACGTCCTTTCCGGAGGGGTGACACTGAGCATGGACGGCCGCCACCATGACCTGGCCGCGGGGGGGTACGCTTTCATCTCACCGACAAGCGACTTCCGGGCGCTGGCCCGGGACGCGACGAGCCTCCTCATGCTGCGAAAACAATACCAGGAAGCCGCCGGGGTTGCTCCGTGCTCGAGCTTCGTGGGCAACCAGGCGGAGGTCCCTTCCTCGGTCTACTACGGTGACCCGGGCGCCCGGCTGCAGGAGCTGATCCCGAACGATCTGTCCTTCGACATGGCCATGAACATCTTCACCTTCGACACAGGCCACAGCCTTCCGGTGACGGAGACGCACGTGATGGAGCATGGATTGTACATGCTCCAGGGGAAGGGCGTGTATTACCTGGGGGATTCATGGATGGAAGTGGAGGCCACTGACTTCATCTGGATGGGACCTTTCTGCCCGCAGAGCTACTACGCGACCGGCCCCGTGGCCTCCCGGTACATCTACTACAAGAACGTGAACAGAGAGATTCCGTTGTAAAGGGGACCCCATGGAAAAGATCTATCGCGATGCCGACGTTGACATGAGCATCCTGAAGAACAAAACCATTGCCGTGATCGGCTACGGGATCCAGGGCAAGGTGCAGGCAGCCAACGCCCGGGACAGCGGCTGCACCGTGATTGTCGGCACGAGGCCGCCGGAGCACAGCCCGTCTCGAGGGCAGGCACAGGCGGACGGGTTTCCGGCAATGAGCGTCGGGGAGGCGAGCAGGAAGGCGGACATCCTGCTCATTGAGCTGGCAGACCCTGCCCAGCCCGCGGTCTACTCCTCGGATATCGCCCCGCACCTGCGCGCCGGCCAGACCTTGTGCTTCTGCCATGGCTTCAACGTCCTCTACGGCGCCATCCGGCCCCCGGAGAATGTGAACACGGTGCTCTTCGTGCCCAACGCGCCCGGGGCTTTCGTACGGGAGAAGTACAAGAAGGGTGAAGGCGTCTACGGGTGCGTCAGCGTCGAGCACGACGCCACGGGGGATGCCCGGCAGATCGTCCTGGCAATTGCCAGGGCCGTCGGTTCCACGCGCGCGGGCGTCGTGGAGCTTTCGTTCCAGCACGAGACCGAGGGGGACAACTTCGAGGAGCAGATCCTGTACGGCGGGGCCATCCACCTCATGAGGCTGTGCTTCCAGGTCATGATGGACCATGGCTACCCCCCGAGCTTCGCCTACGCGAAGGCGGTGCGCTCGCTGCGCAGCGTCCTGGATGTCATGGATGAGAACGGAATTGAGAGCTACCTGACCACCCGCAGCAGCCGCACCTGCGAGTTCGCCGTGCGCACCCGGGGCCCGCGCGTCATCAACGAGGAAGCCGTGCGGCAGATCTTCCAGGAAACGGAGAAGGGGCTCTTCGCGCGGGACTGGATGCAGGAATGGGCGCTGGGAATGCCGCAGCTCCACCGGCTGCGCAGGACGGCCGCTGAGAGCGCAATGGAAAAAACGGGGACCCAATGGCGCAGGGATTTCGGGAAATGACCTCCTCGGCGCCCGCCGTGGACGGCAGGCGCATTGCCCGGGACATAGAGACGATTGGCGGCTTCACTGAACAGGACCCGAAGATCGGCCACAGCCGGCCCACTTTTTCTCCCGCGTGGAGAAAGGCGCGTGACTACGCGGCGCGGGAAGCCGAGGCGGCCGGCTGCGTGGCGCGGGTGGATGCCGCGGGCAATCTCCATGCCCGTCCCGCCGGGCTGGATTGGGAAACCCCCGCATGGCTGTGCGGCTCGCACGTGGACTCTGTCCCGACGGGCGGCAAGTACGATGGCGTGGTGGGCGTGGCGGTCGCCCTGGAGGTGCTTCGCGCGGTTCCGCGAGCGGCCGTCGAGCTGATTGTGTTCGCCGAGGAGGAAGGCACCACCTTCAGCCTCGGCATGCTGGGAAGCCGAGCCTGGGTGGGGACGCTGGGGCCGTCGGAGCTTCGCTCCCTTCGCAACGCGGAGGGAAAGGACTACCTCAGCGCCGGGGCGGACCACGGCGTGGACATCGGCCGGCTGGAAGCCGAGCGGTTTCCGGCCGAAAGGTACCGCGGGCTGGTGGAAGTGCACGTGGAGCAGGGGCCATCCCTCTGGAAATCAGGGGAGCCCCTGGCCGTGGTGACGGCCATCAACGGTCGCCGCCAGTACCTGTGCACGCTCACGGGTGCCGCGAACCACGCGGGCTCGACGAAAATGGCGGACCGCAATGATGCCCTTGCGGGGGCGGCGCAGGGCATGACGTTCCTGGAGTCAGTGGGCCGTGAGCTGGACAGGGAGGCCGAGCACACGGTGATCACCGTCGGGCGGCTGGAGGTGCACCCGAATGCCCTCAATGTGATCCCCGGGCGCGTGCGGTTCAGCATCGACTTTCGCTCTCCGGTGGACGCCCTCCTCCAGAGCGGTGAGGAAAGGCTTCGGGCGCAGCTCCTGCAGATTGCCTCCGCCCGGGGGCTGGACATAGAGATCGTGTGCACGGAGCAGCTTCCGGTCGTCCCCATGGACCGCAGGATGTGCGACATGCTCCGAGACGCGGCGCGGCGGCTGGACCTAAGGCTTCCCGACGTGAAAAGCGGCGCCCTTCACGACACCGCCATCGTGGCGCCTTTCCTCCCTTCAGTGATGCTCTTCGTGGCCAGCAGAGACGGGATCAGCCACAACCCGGCTGAGTTCAGCCGCATCGAGCACATTGCCCAGGCGGCAAGGGTCCTGGTGGAGGCCTTTCGCGCATGAGCGGAGGACCCGTGGCTCTTGCGAAGCTCAACACCGAGACCCTCGAGGGGTTCCTCAGCGCGTGCGGGTCGCTCTTCGAGCGCTCCCCCTGGGTTGCGGCGCGAACGTGGCGCCGCAGGCCCTTCGCGTCACTGGAGGCGCTTCACGGGGAGCTTGTGTCCACGATGGAGAACGCGTCCGCGGAGGAGAAGGTGTCTCTGATCCGCTCCCACCCCGACCTGGTCGGGCGCATTGCGGAGGCCGCGGGCTTGAGTGAAATATCCGCTCGGGAACAGGCCGCCGCGGGACTGGACTCCCTGTCAGCGGAGGAAGTCACGCTGTTCAGGGCCTACAACAGGGAATATCGCGACACGTTCGGTTTCCCGTTCGTCATTTGCGCTCGGGAGAACAGGAAGGAGGCGATCCTGCGGGCTTTCCCCGAGCGGCTGGGCCACACGCGGGAGCAGGAGATCGTCGCCGCTCTCGCCGAGATCGCGAAGATCGCCTGGCTGCGCCTGCGGGACGCGGTCACGGAGGCTTAGATGGTCCGACTCCAGGAAAACAGCTACGGCAAGAGCGACGTTCGGTTGACCAAGGTCGTCCGCAAAGGGGAGACGCACATCCTGCTTGAGCTCACGGTGCAGATCATGCTGGGCGGGTCGTTCGAGCGCCTCTACACGGACGGAGACAATGCCTCCTGCATTCCGACCGATACAATGAAGAACACCGTCTACGCTCTGGCGCGGAAGAACGACTTCGATTCCCCGGAAGCCTTTGGCGGAATCCTTGCCCGGCACTTCCTCCAGTTCGCGCAAGTGGCGTGGGCGGAGGTGACCATAGAGCAGGAGCCCTGGGTGCGCATCCCGGTGGACGGCTCGCCGCATCCCCACTCATTCACCCGCGGCGGAAGCTGCACCCGGCTGTGCACGGTGCGGCTGGACCGGGGCGGCGAGCCGGTGGTCAGCGGCGGCCTGAGGGGGCTGGAGGTCATCAAGACGACCAGATCCGGCTTCGCGGGATTCTTCAGGGACCCCTACACGACCCTTGCCGACACCACGGACCGGATTTTCGCCACGCGGATAGATGCGACGTGGAAGTACGTTCCGGGCATTTCATCGTACGCGGAGGTCTTCGAGACGGCGCGCTCCGCGCTGCTGGAGGCGTTCGCCCGGCATGACAGCGCGAGCGTGCAGCAGACAATCTTTGCCATCGGGGAAGCGCTGCTGGAACGCCTGCCGCGGATCGCTTCCGTCAGCATCACGATGCCGAACCAGCACCGGCTCCTTGTGAACCTCAAGCAGTTCGACATGGACAATCCCAACGAGATCTTCGTGGCCACGCGCGAGCCGTACGGCCTCATCAAAGGGACAGTTGCGAGGGATGGAAAATGGGAAGGTTGACGACTCATGTCCTTGATACGGCACGGGGCGTGCCGGCCCGAGGCATGCGGATCGAGCTTTGGCGGCAGGAGGACCCGGAGTCACCCCTCCTGAGCGCCTCGACGAACTCGGACGGCCGGACGGACTCCCCGCTTCTGGAAGGCCCCGGACTGAAGGCGGGCGCCTACCAGCTCGTTTTTCACGTCGGGGATTATTTTCGAAGCCGGGGCGATCCGGACGCGGGCCGTTTCCTCGAGGAGGTGCCCGTGGCGTTCGTGGTCGATGATCCAGCCGGGAAGTACCACGTGCCGCTCCTTGTCTCGCCGTGGTCCTATTCGACCTACCGAGGGAGCTGAGCCGGATGACTCTTGATTGCCTCGTGAAGGGCGCCATGGTGGTGCGCGCATCCGGAGTGGAGCCGCTGTCCATCGGTATTGCAGACGGCCGGATTGCCGCTCTGGGACAGGAGATCTCCGAGCCGGCCCGGGAAACGATAGACGCCAGAGGCCTTCACGTCTTCCCCGGAGTGGTGGATGCACACGTGCATTTCAATGACCCGGGCCGAGATTCCTGGGAAGGTGTCCCCACGGGCTCAGCCGCCCTGTGCGCCGGGGGCGGCACGTGCTTCATCGACATGCCGCTCAACTCTTCCCCGCCGACCCTGGATGCCGCATCGTTCGACAGGAAGCTCGCGGCCTGCCGGGACCGCGCCTATGCTGATTTCGCCCTGTGGGGCGGGCTGACACCGGACAACCTCGATGAGCTGGAGGCGCTTGCGGAGCGCGGCGTGGTCGGTTTCAAGGCGTTCATGTCCGCAAGCGGGATAGATGATTTCCGCGCGTGCGACGACGAGGCCCTCTACAAGGGCATGAGAATTGCCGCCCGCCTGGGCCTCCCCGTCGCTGTCCACGCGGAGAACAACGGGATGACGAGCGCTCTTTCCGAAATTGCGCGCTCGGCCGGCCGGACGTCTGCGCGGGACTACCTTGCCTCGCGCCCCATTGCGGCGGAGGCGGATGCTGTCTCACGCGCGCTCGCGTTTGCGGAGGACACCGGCTGCGCGCTCCACGTGGTTCACACCAGCTCCGCGCGGGGTGTGCAGCTGATCCGAAAGGCCGTCGAGGCGGGGCTGTGCGATGCGACCTGCGAGACGTGCCCTCATTATCTGCTGCTGTCGGATGAAGACGTGGAAAGGATGGGCGCCCGGGCGAAATGCGCGCCTCCCCTGCGCTCTGAGGCCGAGCGGAGGAAGCTTGTCCAGGAGGTCGCTGCCGGCCGGGTGGACACCATCGGCTCGGATCACTCCCCCTCGCCCGCGGAAATGAAGCAGGGACCTGACTTCTTCAGAGTCTGGGGAGGAATCAGCGGGGCGCAGGCGACCCTCCGCGCACTGCTGAGCCTGGATCTGCCCCTGCCCCTGGTGTCCACGCTGGTGTCAGACAACGTGGCCCGGCGCTTTCGACTTCCGGGCAAGGGCGGCATCAGGCTGGGTGCGGATGCCGACCTGGCCTTCGTCGACATCTCGGACTCGAAGCCGATGAGGGAGAGCGAGCTCCTGGACCGCCATCACCTCAGCCCGTACGTCGGACGCACGCTGTGCGGCTCCGTCCGTCGAACGATGCTCCGGGGAGAGACGGTATGTCTGGACGGCAAGATGGCGGGAAAGCCGCGGGGAAGGCACCTTCGACCCGAAGTTACCGAAATGTGACTGTTCGTGTTTGACTGGCCGGAACCCGCACCGGTATTTTCTCTGCAAGGAGAATAGCAATGCTTGCAGGTCGCGCCAGGAAAGGGGCCGGCTGGCTCCTCCTCCTGTTCCTGATACCGCTTGTCGCTCTGCTGTGGCCCCCTTTCTACAATATGACACAGCCCGAGCTCGCCGGGATCCCTTTCTTCTACTGGTTCCAGCTTCTCGCAATCATCGTGACGGCCGGTCTCACGCTCATCGCATACCTGGGCCGCGCGTGAGTCACGCGCACGGAGGGCATTCCGCATGATCGACTGGGTAGCTCTCACCATATTCATCTTCTTCTTCCTCCTCGTGACGGTGATCGGGTTCGTCGCGGCCCGGTGGCGCAGGGGGAACCTCAAGACTCTGGAGGAGTGGGGCCTGGCGGGCCGCAAGTTCGGCACCGTCATCACGTGGTTCCTGCTCGGCGGGGACATCTACACCGCCTACACGTTCGTGGCGGTCCCGGGGCTCGTATTCGCGGCAGGCGCCATGGGCTTTTTCGCCGTGCCCTATACGGTGCTCATCTACCCCCTTGCGTTCATCGTGCTGCCGAAGTTCTGGTCCGTGTGCAAGGCAAACGGCTACGTCACGCCATCGGATTTCGTCGAAGGCCAGACGGGAAGCAAGACGCTCGCGTTCATCATAGCGCTCACCGGAATCGTGGCAACAATGCCCTACATCGCCTTGCAGATGTTCGGCATTGCCGTGTCGGTTGCCCAGATGGGGATCAATCCTGAGGTCGCACTCGTTGTCGCGTTTGTCATCCTTGCCGCCTACACATACACAAGCGGCCTGCGCGCGCCTGCTCTCATTGCGATGGTCAAGGACGCGATGATCTTCATCGTGCTCTTTGCCACCATCATCGTGATCCCGATCTCACTCGGCGGATTCGGGCCGATCTTCCGGGCCGCGCAGGAGCACGCGGCGGGGACGCCTGCCTTCCACTTCATCCTGGCCCCGGCCCAGTTCATGCCGTACGCCTCCCTGGTCCTGGGCTCTGCCCTGGCGCTGTTTCTCTATCCCCACGCCCTCACGGGCACTCTTGCAAGCGGCAGCCCCGAGGTGGTCAAGCGCAACGCGGCCTTGCTGCCGGCATACTCGCTTCTGCTGGGACTGCTGGCCCTGCTGGGATACATGGCAATTGCGGCCCATGTGACGCCCCCCAAGGCGTATGGGGCGAACGGGATCGTTCCCGCGTTGATTGCCAAGGAGTTTCCCTCCTGGTTCGCCGGTTTCTGCTTCGCGGCCATCTCTATCGGGGCAATGGTTCCCGCCTCCATCATGTCCATTGCGGCGGCCAATCTCTTCACGAGGAACATCTATCGTCCCTACCTCCGCCCCAACTACTCGAGCGGAGAAGAGACAAACGTCGCCCGGGTGGCGT
>Ga0209415_10006648_pt1 | contig 20453 bp, 19 predicted proteins | sample PeaSoiSIISIP2007_FD_187696 | JGI IMG/M metagenome (GOLD analysis project Ga0209415, IMG submission 187696) | Peat soil microbial communities from Weissenstadt, Germany - SII-SIP-2007 (SPAdes) (version 2) | ecosystem: Environmental > Terrestrial > Soil > Wetlands > Peat | place: Germany...
CGCGTCGTCTCCGGGCTGCCCCACTCGGGCGATCACGTCGTTCCACGCGGCTGTGGCGTCGGCGGGCGCCTGCTGTCGGGAAAGGAACGCGCGCGCGGCAACGGCGAAGAAACGGCTGCGGGACACCTTGAGCCGGCGCGAACAGGCGTCGACTTCGTGAAAAAGCTCGTCAGGAAGCGAAATGGCCGTCTTCATGAGCCAAGTATGACTGGTTATACCGGTACGGTCAACAATGACACAGCTCTCTGGTGTCCCCGGAACCTTGAAACGGCCCGCACGGGTACGTCAGCATCGGTTGATACACGTGCGGCGTCGCGCACTCCGCCCGTATTGCACTACCGTCAGACCTGTATTACACGTGATGTATGAGAACGCTGACCGTCCGATTGCCGGACAAGCTGGCGGCGGAGATCGAAGCCGAGTCGCGTGCCGGCGGGATTTCGAAATCGGACGTGGTGCGCCAACGGCTTCAAGGCCGCGTGCTGCGCGTGATGGGCGCGCCACGTACCTTCTATGACTTGGCGGCCGACCTGATTGGCGCGGTTCGCGGCGATCGCCTGCCCGCCGATCTTTCGGCGCGGAAGAAGCACTACCTACGGGAGTGGGGCTACGGGAAGCCACATCGTCGTCGATAGCGGTATGCTGGTCGGCCTCATCCGACGGGACGACCAGTTTCACCCCTGGGCCGTCGCCCGATCCCGCCAACTCCCCGCACCGTGGCTGACCTGCGAAGCCGTGTTGTCAGAGGCGCTCTTTCTCGTCGGGGCATCCGGACGGAAGGCGGTGCTCGGCTTGTTGCGGCGTGGTCTCCTTCACATCGACTTCGACCTGGCCGGCGAGTTGGGCCCGGTTCTCCGGCTCTTGGAGAAGTACGCCGATGTTCCGATGAGTCTGGCCGATGCTTGTCTGGTGCGTATGACCGAAATCCTCGCTGATCCCATCGTGCTCACCACCGACGACGACTTCCGGATCTACCGCCGCCACAGTCGCCAGGTCGTACCGTGCATGATGCCCTGACAGGGTAGGCGACCAAACACGCCGCACCCCGTTGCCCCGTTCTGAGCCGCCCAGCGGCGTGACGGGTGACCGCCTCGATCCATTGAGGAGCGCCCCGATGAACGTGTAGCGCACGAACGATTGGTAGCTCAGCACACCGAATGCGAGCGCGGCGCTGCTGACGATGAGCACCTTCGCTGCGGCGGGCGCGGATACGTGGAAGAGCATGACTTGCAGGACTCCGACCACCGGGAAGTGGCACAGGTAGATCCAGTAGGACGCATCCGACAAGTAGCGAACTACCAGTCGCTCGCGGTCGCAGAATCGCAGACACAGCCCGAGGCCCCCGAAGACGCACAGCCACGCGAACACTGCAACGGAGCCAGCCACTGCAACGCGCGCGGCGCCGGTCAGCGGGTGTGCCAACTGCTCCCTCAACAGCATTCCCATGAGGACGAGCAGCGGCAAGGAGAGCGTCAGATAGATGCCCCCAAGCTGCTTCCCCCTTCGGTCGAAGCCTTCAGATTGACAGTACCAGGTGCCGCCGGCGAAGAAGACGCCGTAGTACAGCAGTCGACCTGGATCGGGCACGAAGGAGTTGTGAAAATTGATGGCCGCATCCACGTGGACGCACAGGATGAGTGCACTCGGCACGGCCAGGAACAACGGCCTCCACGGCGACACCAGGAGCCGCTCGTACCAGCGGATCCGGTGCGAGTCCGTGTGCCGCCGTAGATTCCACCAGCGCTGCACGCCCCAGTACACCACGCAGTAGAGGAAGAGATATTCGAGAAACCACAGGTGCGCGGGTCCATACAGGTTGTGCTGGATGTCGTCGCCGAAGCGCACGCGGAGAATCTCCCGCACCGTGCACTGCCCGGTGACAAGCCACCCGTACGCCCAGACGTAGAACGTGATGGGCAAGAAAATCAACGAGCCGACGACGAGCGGTCCGAGAATCCTCCGCGTCCTGTTGATGAGGAACGCTCGTGGCCCGCGCGCGGCGCACTGCTGGGCAGCGCAGAAACCGGCGAGGAAGAAGAACACCGGCATGCAAAATCCCTGGATGCACCAGAAGAGCCAGTCGAAAGCGGTGCTGGTGGATCCGTCGTGCACCGCCCAGAGAAGATCCGGCATGCGCACGGTCATGTAGCTCACGGATGCGTGCAGGACGACAACGGTCAGCATCGTCGCCGCGCGCAACGCGTCCATGGCGTGGAGGCGCGCTGCGGGGATCGGCTGAGCGAGCGCGGTGCTCATGCGGCACGCCCTCCCGCGTCCTTCCATCGACGGTGTACCCAGAACCACTGCTCGGGATGTCGCAGCACGAGCCGCTCGAGCGCCGCATTGTAGGCGCGCGTGGTGGCACGAATCGCCTCGCCGGGATCCTCGCAGTCGATTGCCGGCACGGCGTCTTCGAAGCGCATGACGTGGCTCCCGTCGGGCTCGCGCCAGCTAGCGGCCGGAACCACAGGTGCGCCGGTGCTCAAGGCGATGAGCGCCAAGCTGCGAAACGTACCGCATGGGTGCCCGAAGAACTCGACCGCCACCGCGTCACGTCCGCCGGCGTGCTGATCGAAGGTGAAAACCACCGCATCACCCGCGGCGAGCCGATCGAGCACGGCATCCAACGCCCCTTGCTTGGGAACGAGGCCAAACCCCGCCCGACGAAAACGTCGGGTCACCAATGTGTCCAGCCAGCGCGGCGCCAGCGGGCGCCGCACGACGTGGAACTGACCGCGGTATTGCGGGAAGTTGGCCAATCCGACCACCGTCGCCAGTTCCCAGTTGCCGAAGTGCCCGGTGAGCACCAGAACGCCCTTGCCCTGCGCATGCGCGCGCAGCATGGCCTCGATGTTCTCGACCCGCACCAGGGCGGTGCGCCGTCCGGCCGACAACCACGGCACACGCGCCAGCTCGATGAGGGAACGTGCGAGATGGGCGTAGTGGGCTTGTGCCAGCCGGGCGATCTCGGCGGCGGGGACATCGTCACCGAAGACGCGCTGCAGGTTCGACAGCACCGTCCGCCGGCGAATCGGCAGCAGGTGATAGATGAGTGTGCCGACGAACGGCACCTCGATCTGCACCGGCTCCGTCACCGCAACGGCTGCGGCAGTGGCTTTGTCGTGCGTGAGGGAGAGCGCGATAGCGTTCAGCCGGTGCCGTTCGAGCAGCAGGCCGGCGCGCGGACTGCACACCACGCGCGGCGCACCGTACCCATCGCGGGCCACGGCGAAGTCCGCCGGACCGAGGAGCCCGAGCGCCGCCTCGCGCGGGAAGAGCTTGAGGCATGCTTCCTTGGCCGCAAAGCGCGCGGCGACGCGAGCCGCGCGCGATGGCCCGTCTGCAACCTCGGTCAGCTCATCCTCGGAGAAGATCTTCAAGAGATCGTCTCGCGAAGTCTCTCTCAGTAACCGTTCGATACGCGCGATCTCGACCGTATCGATGCCGCAGCGGCTCAACGGAGCGAGACGGTTGGGGGCGAGACTCATTGCCATGATCAACTAGGCACGCAGCAGCAGCGCCACGTTCATCCCCGCAAAGCCCCGGCTCAGAACGAGCGCCACGTCACTGCGGGTCGGCTGCGGCGCGGCCGACACCGGCAAGTCTGCGCATTCGGGATCGCGCGCGCCCAGCGTCGCCACGCCGGGAACTACGCCGCAGCGCACCGCCATCAGCGCCAGGACCGCATCCAGGGCGCCGGACGCGGCGAGCAAGTGTCCAAACGCCCACTTGAACGCGGTGACCGGCGGGGGACTGGCGCCGAACACGCGGTGAATCGCCGCGGCCTCGGACACGTCGGAGTTGCGGGTGCCGTTGCCGTGCGCGACGATCATCCCGACGGCGGCCGCCTCGATGCCGGCATCATCGAGCGCCAGTGCGATCGCCCGCGCCGGTCCGTCACCGTCGGCACGGATGGCGATCAGGCCCTCCGCTTCGCTCGTACAGCCGCTACCGAGCACTTCGCCGAGCGGTGTGGCGCCGCGGTCTCGTGCCGCCGCGGCGGTTTCCACGACCAACGCGGCCGCACCTTCCCCGAGCAGGCAGCCGCTGCGGCGCACGTCGAAGGGTCGTACCGCGTCGCGCGCGAGCAGGCCGAGTCGGTCCAAGTAGAGTATCATCTGCGGCTCGATCGGCGCGTCGTGCCCGACGGCGACGATGCGTTCGGCTTCGCCGGCACGCAACGCCGCCGCGGCCTCGGCGATCGCCAGGGTCCCGCTGACGCTGTGGGTGGTCAGGCACACGTTCGGTCCCTTCAAATCGTGCCGGATGCCGATGTGACACAGCACGTTGTTCGGGAGGGTCCGCAACAGCCACATGGGATTGATGGTCGCGGTGAGCTCGCGCCCAAACGTGCCGAGATCGCCGTCGGCCACAGTGAGCAGCGGAAAGAAATCGTACTGGATGTGATACGCTCCGCCTCCCGAGCCGACGTAGACGCCGGTGCGGTCGTTGAATTCGGCTGCGGCCTCGGCGTCCAGCGTCGCCCGGTGTGCGAGCAGCCCGGCAGCATCGATGGCACGGTCGGCCGCATACAGACCGAGCACATCGGTGCGCCGCAACAGCTTGTGCACCTTGCGATCAGGGATCAGGACGCGCGGATCGAAGTCACCGATCTCGCCCGCCAGCGGCGTCGGCCAGGTCGACGCGTCCCATTGGGTGACCGGTCCGATCGCCGAGCGGCCGCTGCGGACCGTTTCCCACACCGCGTCGGGGTTCTTGCCGGCCGCGCAGATCGAGCCCATGCCGGTGACGAAGATTTTCGAGCAATCACCGTCCGTCATTCGTCAATGCTCTCCGGATGACGCAGTGCCACACAGCTGTTCGAGCCGCCAAAACCGAAGGAGTTCGACAGCGCCATCCGGATGCGTTGCCGTCGCGGGCGGCCGCGGACGAAATCGAGGTGGCATTCCGGGTCCGGCTCGACCAGATTGGCATTCACCGGCATCAGGCTGTGATGAATGGCGAGCGCGCACAGCGCCGCCTCGACCGCCCCGGCGCCGGCGATGAGATGGCCCATGAGGCTCTTCGTCGAGCTGACGGCGATCGGCCGTGCGCCGAAGACCGCGCGGATCGCGGCACACTCGCTGCGGTCGTTCATCGGGGTCGAAGTGCCGTGCGCGTTGATGTAGTCCACGTCTTCCGCCACCGCCCCGGCGTCGGCGAGCGCTCGTTGCATCGCTTGGATCGGCCCGTCGCCTGACGGATGGGAATCGGTGATGCGATAGCTGCTCAGCGAATTGCCGTCGCCGGCGAGCTCGGCGTAGATCCGCGCTCCGCGCCGGCGTGCAGCCTCCCACTCCTCGAGCACCAGAAACCCGGCGCCCTCGCCGAGCACGAAGCCGTTGCGCGTGGCGTCGAACGGGCGACTGGCGCGTGTGGGCGCCTGGTTGTCCGGCGACAGCGCGCCGAGCAGGCAAAACGCTGCGAGGCCGATCGGAGTGATCATCGAATCGAACCCGCCGGCGATGACGCAGTCCACCGTACCGCGGCGGATCAGCTTCATCGCCGTACCCACCGCCTGCCCTCCCGAGGCACACGCGGTATGCACCGCGCTGGCGTACCCGCGAATGCCGAAACGGCGCAGCAACAGCGCGAGCCCGGCATTGGTTTGGCTGCGACAGAACGCGATGGGATCCGCGAGGGTCTCGGTGGCGAAGAGGCGTGCGGCGTTGAACTCATCCTCGACACAACACTGGCGATGCAGGTCGCCCAGCTCCGCGAACTCCACATTCATCATCCCGCTGCCGACGACACAGCCCCAGCGCGTTGCGGTGGAGCGTTCCGGTCGAACCCCCGCGTCACGCACGGCTTCCTCAGCCGCACCCAGGGCGAAGCCGTGAGCCCGGTTGGCAAACTTGAGGAGCTTGCGGTCGTCGATCGCCGCGCGTGCGTCGAACCCCTTCACCTCGGCGGCGATGCGAACCGGGAAGCCGCCGGCATCGAAGCTGCTGATCGCGCCGACGCCGCTGCGGCCCGCGCTGAGCGCCTTCCACGTGCTCGTGCTGTCATGTCCCAGCGGGGTGACCAGCCCCACACCGGTGATGGCGACCCGATGACGTCCGCGCGTCATGACGCGACCATCTCCACGCGTGCCGTCGCCACCCGTTTACCTTCCGCCGTTGCGGTGACGCCCAGTCGCACACTACCGCTCGCGTGTGACAGGGTGTCCGCGCCGATCTCCAACACCTGGCCGGGAACGACGAACGACCGGAGCTTCACTCCGGTAACGCGATGCACCTTGGCGGGGCCGTGGAGCACTTGCTGCGCCAGCACCGCTGCCAGACGCGTCTCGGCGTCGAGCAGCAACGTGGCAGGATAGACCGGTCGGCGCGGAAAGTGGTCGGCGAAAAAGGGGGCGGACTCGGGAACCCGCAGCGTTGCACGCAGCCGCTGACCGGCTGAGCGTTCGAAGATGTCGATCTCAGGTTCGGCGACACCGCCAAAGCGTCCGGGCCGCGCGCCCGCGGCGCGGAGCGTCTCAAAGTGGCGGCGCACGGCTGCGGGGTCATCGAAGTCGTCCATCGGCAGCATCGGGCCGAGGCACTGGCGCATCTCCATGACACGCGCGTCGCCGACCTGGGCCCAGCCGCCGTAGAGGACGGTGTCACGATCCCCGCCGTCGATCTCGGCCCCGAGGTCGAGGCGACACCCCGGCGCCGCCTCGCCTATGATCCGGATATCCGCCGCCAGCGCTGCCACGGGACGTTTGCGGAACTCGGCCTGCGCCATTGCGGCCCACGCGGCCAGCTGTCCGATCGCTTCGGCGACCAGACCGGCGGAGAAATCTGGCAGGGCTGCGGGAACGGCGAAGACACCGCGCACGGACGTACCGGGCGTCAGCTCGGTGATCCGGTCAACGAAGGAGAACGCGGCGAAGTGCTCCACGGCAACGCGCCTACTGCGCAACGGCGGAGGCGCGCCGCGCACGCACGACCACGCGGCAGAACGTTTCGACCGTGAAGAGACGGGGAATGTCCGCGACTTTCATCGGGCTCTGGAAACGGTTGGCCGGGACTTCACTCAAGTAGTCGCGCAGCCGCTGCAGCCCGGCATCGGTCAGATACCCTTTGTGCTCGAACTCGGCTTCCGAAAGATCGCCGCGCGCGTCCTCGACGATCTTGCCGCGCGGGATCTTGATCTTGAATGCGCGTTCGAGACGGAAGATGATGTCGAGAAAATCAATCGACTCGGCATCGAGTCCTTCGATGAGCGGCACGTCGAGCACCAGCTGCTCGACGGTGCACCCGAGCGCGTCGGCCATGGTCTCGGCGACCTTCGGGTAGACCGCCAACACTTCATCCTGGTTGATGTCCGTGGGCATGAGTGCTTCTACTCCATCTTGAACCCGCCATCGACGTGCAGGACGTGTCCCGTGATGTACTCCGCGTAGCGCGACGCGAGAAAGCCGACGGCATAGGCGACCTCGATCGGTGTGCCGAAGCGGCGGAGCAGGATGCGCGATCGCACCTCGTCCGCGGCACGCTCGCGAATGTCGTGCGACAGGTCCGTCTCGATCACACCCGGGGCCACGGCGTTCACCGTGATGCGGCGCGGCGCCAGCTCGACCGCCAGCGCCCGCGTAAAGGCGTCGATCGCGCCCTTGCTGGCGGCGTAATTGGTTTGACCGCGGCCACCTTTGTCGCCGGCCACCGAGCTGACGTTTATGATTTTGCCGGCACGTTGGGCGATCATGTGCGGCACCACCGCCCGCGTCACGTTGAACACGCCGCCGACGTTGGTGTCGAGCACCACCCGGACATCCTCGTCCTCGAGCAACCCGAGAAGGTTGTCGCGGATGACGCCGGCGTTGTTGACCAGCACATCGATGCTGCCGCAGCGATCGGCGATCTGCTCGACGGCAGCGGCGCACGCGTCGGCGTCACGTACGTCAACCTGCGCCGCCGTAACCCGGGATCCCGCGGCCGCAACCGCGGCGGCCGCGGCACTGTCGGTGCGGAACAGAAAGGTGACGTCCGCGCCCTGCGCTGCGAACAGCTCGACGACGGCACGCCCGATACCGCGGCTGCCGCCGGTTACCAGGACCGCTTTGCCTGCCAAACCGGCATCGTTGAGAAAGCCTTCAGCCATGAGCACAGCGAGCAGAGCACAGAAGATGGACAACAGACAACAGACTCAGAGACAACCGACTTGCACACAACAGATCTGCAGTCTGTTGTCTCACCGTCGGTTGTCTCTCTTCCTCATCCCGATATCGAAAAACCTCCGTCGACGATCAGGGTGTGGCCGGTGATCATGGCGGCTTCGGGAAGGCAGAGGAGGTATACGGCGGCCGCGACGTCGTCTGCCGTGAGGACCGCTCCAAGCGGCGCGCGCGCCGCGAAGGACGATAGCAGTGCCTCGCGATTCGGAAAGACGCGCAAGGCATCGGTATCGACCACTCCGGCGCTGACCGCGTTCACTCCGATGCCGCGTGGTCCCAGCTCCTGCGCGAGCGAGCGCACCAGCGATTCCAGAGCGGCCTTTGAGGCGCCGATGAAAGCGTAGCCGGGAATCGCCCGCGTAGCACCGAGACTGGAGAGCGCGACGATCCTACCGCCGGCGGGCATGAGCGGGGCGGCGCGCTGCACGAGCAGATTCAGGGCGAGCGCGTTGGTCTCGAGGCACCAGCGCCAGTGCTTCAATGACATGTCCAGCGCCGGCCGGAGCACGCCGCTCGCCGCGTTGCTCACGAGAATGTCGAGGTGATCGAACTGCTTGTGGAGTTCTTCGAACAACTCGCCGACGCTCTCGGGGCTGGCGACGTTGGCCTGGATTGCGCAAGCACGGCGACCCATGGCGCGAATCTCTGCGCACAGGGTCTCGGCCTGGTCATGGCTGTTGACGTAGTTGGCGACGACGTGACAGCCCGAGCGCGCGAGCTTGTGTGCGATGGCACGGCCGATACCGCGCGACGCGCCGGTCACCAGCGCGACTTTTCCGTCGAGGGGGCCAGACATGTTGATCGTCCACTCTCCGCCGTCGATGTGCCTTGCGGCGCCTCCGCAAGGTTGCCGAGACGGCGATGCGGTGTCAATCTGCGGCGTCGGTACGGCTACTACAATGTCATCGGCGCTGCAGTTCCCGCTTCCGCGGGAAGAGGGTCGGAGCGAGGACGGCATGATGCCCCTCTCGTCGGCCGCCATTCTTCAGCGGTCTTCGTGGGTGCTGCTCACGCTGCTCTGTCTGGCCCTCTATCTTCCCGGGCTCACGGCGATCCCGCCGGTGGATCGCGACGAGGCGCGCTTCGCCCAGGCGACCAAGCAGATGCTGGAGACCGGTGATTTCATCCGGCCGCGTTTCCAGACAGACGACCGGTTCAACAAGCCGATCTGCATCTACTGGCTGCAGGCGGCTGCGGCCCGGCTGACGGCGCAGCCGGGCTCCATCTGGGCGTATCGGTTGCCATCGGTCTTTGGCGCGATGGCGGCAGTGTGGCTGACGCATCTGGTGGGGCGGCGCCTCTTTGGTCGCCGCGTGTCGTTGCTCGGGGCGGCCTTGCTCGCGGTGTCACCATTGCTTGTCGTTGAGGCGCACCTGGCGACGACTGATGCGGTGCTGCTCGCGTGCGTGGTGGCCGCCCAGGGGTGTCTCGCAGCGATGTATTGTGCCGTACGCCAGGAACGCCGCATGCCGGGGGTCGACCCGGCGGATCGAGGTACCACGCGGTATGCGGTCGGTTTCTGGATCGCTCAAGGGCTCGGCATTCTCGTCAAGGGTCCGGTCGTTGCGCTGGTCAGCGCGCTGACCTTGGGAGGCGTGATCGTGCTCGATCGGCGCAGCGCTGCTGGTGTGAAGCCATCCGCTGACCACCGCGAGCTGCTCAGCAGCTTGCGATGGAAGTGGGGGCTTCCCCTCGCGCTGCTGGTCGTCTTGCCGTGGGCGATTGCGGTGGGGGTGGTGACCGATGGACGGTTCTATCGCGAATGGATCGCCGATCTGCTGACACGGTTCATCGGTGCACACTCGGCGCACGCCGCGCCGCCCGGCTTTTACCTGCTGCTGAGCGGCGCAACGTTTTGGCCGGGCTCCTTGGCGGTCGGGCTGGTGGTGCTCCGAGCTGTTCGCCGCGATCTTCGGTTTGGCGAACGGTTCTGTCTGGCATGGCTGGTGCCGACGTGGATCTTCTTCGAGATCATGCCGACAAAGTTGCCGCACTACGTGTTGCCGACGTACCCCGCTCTGGCCCTGCTGGTGGCGTGCACAGTGTCCACCGCGCCGGCGAGTATGTCGCGTATTCTGCGTACTCGGTTGGTGAGAGCGGGGTTCTTGTTGTGGAGTACGTTCACGCTGGCTGTGGGCATTGCTATCATGGGCGTCGCTGTGGTTTTCGGCAGTGGGCTCCACGTGGCCGCCGTAGTGGCCGCCGGCACGGCGCTGGTGATCGCGGTGACCTGTCTGCGTCTCTGCTGGTCCGGGCACGTGGCACGCGCCTATTGGGTCGCGGTCATCGGCAGCGTCACGCTGTTCGCCCCGGTGCTGCAGTGGGTCGTGCCCGAGCTGCGGCCGCTGTGGCTCAGCCGAGCCGCCGCGGTCGCGGTGGCACAGCACGGCGGCGGCGAAGCCGGTGGGCGCCCGCTTGCAGCCGTGGGATATGAGGAGCCCAGCCTCGTGTTTCTTTCGGGAAGCGACGTGGCCTTCGTTGGAGTGGAAGGTGCCACCGAGTTCCTGAAGGAGCACCCCGATGGACTCGTGCTGCTGAGCGATGATCAACAGCCCGCCTGCACTCGAGCCGCCGCCGACATGGGGATCGCGTTGCATGAAGTCTGGTCGGCCGACGGCATCAACTACTCGAACGGCCGGCGCACGCGCCTGGGCCTGTTCGAGCGTTGAGCGCCCGGTCGGGGGATTGATGCTCGTCACCATTCAGCACTCGGGGCAGGACGAGGCGACAGGAGCGGGCAGCCCCGATTACTGCCGGCAATTGGAGGCCGGAAACATCCTGTTCCTGCCGGACACACGGGTCAGTCCGCCCGCAGCTGAACGCGACTTTCTGCTCGGTCTCCACGGCGCGGTCGCAGCGTCGCACAAGAACATCGCCTACGTGCCGAACGTCGACCGCATCACCGGGTTGTCCAAGCGCCGCGCGGCCGACGAGCCGGCACTGCGGGCCATCTTGCGGATGTACGCGGCGCAGGTCACGCAGCTGGTGACTGCACTGTTCCCACCGTACGCGCCGGGGTTGCGCGTCGACTACACGAGTTTCCGACCCGAGGAGGAGGAGGGACGAACGCTCCGCAAGCGGTCGCGCAACGACTTGCTGCACACCGATGCGTTCCCATCCCGCCCGACGAACGGCGACCGGATTCTGCGGGTGTTCACGAACATCAATCCCCGCCGTGCGCGCCGCTGGGTCACCACCGACGGTTTCGAAGACTTGCTCCAGCGGTTTGCAAACACGCCAGGGCTTCGACTCCCGTCATTGCCGCCGCCATCAGGTTGGCGACGGACGCGGCAATTCCTCCGCGAACGCGCGCGTGGCGCCGGCTTCCCGATGCCCGGTCGTTCGCCATACGACGACTTCATGCTGCGCTTCCACAACTTCCTCAAGGCCAGCCGAAGATTTCAGGCCGAGTGCCCGAAACAGACTTGGGACTTCCCGCCCGACTCGACGTGGATCGTCTTCACCGACATGGTGCCGCACGCGGTCGTGTCCGGGCAGCATGCGCTCGAGCAGACGTTCCTCCTCGCCCGTGCGGCGCTGGTTGCGCCCGAGAGGGCGCCGATCAACATTTTAGAGCGCCTGTGCGGCGGCCCGCTCACCGACCCAGGCCGGAGGGGGTGAGACAATCACACTCGAGGTGGCGGGATGGCAGCGGGTTACCCCGCCGCCACCTGCCGCTCCTCGACGGCGGCGTGCGGAAGCAGGTCGACCACCGCCTGTGCGGCACGCGGGAATACTCCGGGAGGTCCGAGCAGGTCGCGCAACCGGGCCAGACGCGCTTGAATGGCGCGCCGGCGTGGTTGATCGGTGAGCAACGACCACGCTTCATCAGCCAGGTGCTCCGCGTCGACGTGCTTGTTGAAAAACTCCGGCTGGACCATCTCCCCCAGCAAGATGTTGGGCATGCCGATGTAGCGGACGTCGATCAGCAAGTAGCGGCCGACGAAGTACTCGATCGGATGCAGCCGGTAGGCGATCACGGCCGGAATACCCAACAGGGCCGCCTCGAGGGTGGCGGTGCCGGAGCATTGAATGACCACCCGCGCCTGGCTCAAGACCGCGTACGACTTCGATCGGTAGATGACCAGGTTCCGCACGCCACTCTGTTGGACCTGCCGTTCCACGTCGGCACGCAGCGATTCACTGGCCAAGGGGAGCACGAACTGCAGCGCAGGTTCTCGTCCTTGCAGAATGCGCGCCGCGCCCAGGATCGGCGCAGCCAGGACTTTGATCTCACGCAAGCGGCTCCCCGGCATCAAGGCGACCATCGGTCGCGCCGGATCGAGACCGAGTGCGTGCAGCGCCGCCCGCGGGTTCTCGTGCACCTCGACCAGATCGCGCAGCGGGTGTCCCACCCAGTGAGTGTCCATGCCCGCCGAGGCGTACAGTTCGGCTTCGGCACGGAACGCGGACAGCACGCGCCGCGCCAGCGGCACGATGGCTGGCAGGCGCCAGCGGCCCCAGAGCCAGACTTGCGGCGGGAAGAAGAACACCACCGGAAGCTTCTGGCGCCGCAACCACACGGCGGCCGGCATGTTCACCGTCTCGCTATCAACGAGCACGACGAGATCGGGTCGCGTCTCGCTGAGCAGACGTTGCGCGCGACGGTAGCGGCGGACGAGCGGCCGGAGCATTCGCAGGGAGTCGAACACACCGATGGCGGACAGATCGGTCGTTTCCACCTCCACGGCGATCCCGGCTTCGCGCATGGCGGCTCCTCCGGCGCCCAGCAGCCGCACATCCGGAGCGATCTGACGGATCGCCGCGGCAAGGCGTGCGGCGTTCTGGTCCCCGGAGACGTCTCCGGCGATGAAGCAGATCGTGCGGCGATGCCCGTTCGTGTTCACGCCTGCAGCCCTCCGAGCCACGGTCGCAGTGCATCGATGTACCGCCGTGCAATGGCCGCCCCATCCGGGACCGCCTGGCGCTGAAGCTCGACGACGCGCCCCCGGTGCGGCTCGCTCGCAAGCCACTCAGCCAGCCGTTGGCCCAGCTGCGGCGCGCTGTCGACCTGTGCCTCCGGGACGAGCGCCGCGAGCGCCAGCGCCTCGGACTCAAAATGGCCAAAATGCGGCCCGAATATTACCGGCGTCCCCGTCATGACCGGCTCGAGAGGGTTATGACCACCATGTTTGCCAAAGCCGCCTCCAACCACGGCGACCGATGCAATAGCATATGCACGGGCCAAATCACCCATCCTATCCAACACGATGACACGCCAGTCAGCGGCCGGCCGGCCGGCGCTGCGCAGGTGCACCCTCCAGTTGCGCTCCCGACATTCTCTGATGATTGTGCCGACGGCCGAGGCGTGGCGGGGTGCAATGATGACGCGGATGTCGTCCCCGGAGAGCCGCGCGAGCGCCGCACAGACGAATGGCACCTCGTCGGTGTGCACGCTCCCGCACACGACAACGCGATGTGCACCGTCGACGGCGAGCTCGTTCCGGAGGGACATCTCGGCGACCGCCGACGCGGCGCCGGCAAGATACTTGAGATTGCCGCTGACCATGCAGCGCTCCGGCGCTGCGCCCAAGGTGATGAACCGTTGCCGTTCAAGGTCACTCTGCACGAAGATTCCCGTAAGACGCCCTAGCATGGGAACGGTGAGGCTTCGGATCAGACGATAGCGGGCAACGTCGCGTGGATAGACGCGCGCGCTGACGCAGAAAACCGGGATGTCGCGGCGGCGCGCCTCCAAAATGAGACGCGGCCACAGCTCGGTTTCGACCAAGAACAACCCATGCGGCTGCCACTGATCGAGTGCACGGCCGACCCAGCGCGGATGATCCCAAGGAGCGAAGGCTGCGACGGCGTGCGGCTCAGTTCGTCCAATAAACTCCACGCCGGCCCGATTGGTCGCCGTATACGCAGCCGTAAACCGATAGCCGTGCGCGCGCAGCGCCGCCGTCAGCCGGCCGGCGGCCGCCATCTCGCCGGCGGAGGCTCCATGAAACCAGAGAAGCGGCCGACCGGCCTCGGGCATCGCGCCGACGCGGGCGTGCAGCTCCGCAGGCCCCGCACCCATTGCCCGAGCGGCGAGCCACGCGAGATGGAAGGCGCACGGAGCTGCGGCCCCGTACATTCGGTCGGCGGCCGTCAGTTGTGTCGAGGCGGCGTCACACGCAAGCATGATCGTAACTCACGGTCTCAATGGTGCAACGCGCCGAGCAATGCAACCCCGCGTGGCGCGTGCTGCCTCTCCGGGGCGCAGGAGAACCGATCGTCCGTTCCCTGGAGCGCCCTGGAGCATCGAAAGAATTATGTATGGCACCTTGCGGAGCGCTGTGATAACGGCAAGTCAAGCAATGAGCAGGCCGGACTCTGATCGTGCGCTGGAACAGCGGCTGCGCGAGCTTGCCGCCATCAACGACCTGATCAAGACCCTGACCTCCACCTTGGAGCTGCCGGAGGTCCTGCAGGCCGTACTGGAGCGCATAAAAACCCTGACGCAGGCGGAAGCCTTGTCACTGATGCTCTATGACGGCGAACGCGATGAGCTGGTGTTCGCGGCAACGGAGACGTTGCGGGAGAACACCATCGCCGGTCTCCGCGTGCCCGCCGATCAAGGGATCGCCAGCTGGGTGGCGCGCACGGGCCGCAGCGCGCTCGTCAACAATGTGGCCGATGACCCGCGCTTCTACTCCGGCATCGATCACGTGTCGCGCTTCGCGACCCAAAGCCTGCTGGCGGTGCCGCTCAGGCAAGGTGAGCGCGTCATCGGGGTGATCGAGGTGGCCAATCGCTACGACAACCTCACCTTCGGAGAGCAGGACCGGCTGAAGCTGGAGCGCGTCGCGGTCGATTTGGGGGTCGGCGTCAATGCGGAGACGCTGCCGCATGATGCCGAGGCGATGCGCACGCTGCTCGCAACGGTAGCGGCGGCGGTTCCCAGCCAGGCCGCTTCACTCTTGCTGTACGACGTTGCGGGCCACGAGCTAGTGTTCAATGCGTCGCGCACGTTGCAGTCGGGCATTGTCGATGGCGTGCGCATCCGCTGCGACCAAGGGATCGCCGGCTGGGTCGCGCGCCACCGCCAGCCCGTTCTGCTCGCCGACGCGACGGTGGATCCACGCTACTATGCCGGCATCGAGATGCAGACCCATTTCACGCCGCGCAGCATGCTGTGCGTCCCGATCATCAGCAAGGACACCTTGCTCGGAGTCATCCAGGTCATCAATAAGCTGGACGGGTCCAGCTTCGATGATGGGGAGCTGCGCCTCGTGCAGACCCTCGCCGACCACGCCGCCATCGCCATCGAAAACGCCTCGCTCTACCGCAAAGCCTATCTCGCCTCGATCACCGACGATCTGACCGGTTTGAGCAATACCCGCCACTTCAACCGCATGCTGCCGGAGCTGCTGAAGCGGACCACGCCGCTGTCGCTGCTGGTTCTGGATCTCGACAACTTCAAAGGAATCGTCGATACCTACGGGCATCTCGTCGGCAGCCGGACGATCAGTTATCTCGGCAAGGTGATCGGGCACCTCGTCCGACCGGGCGACGTCGCTGCGCGCTTCGGAGGCGACGAGTTCGTGGTGATCTTACCAGACACCGATGCCGACACCGCACTCAGCATCGGGGAAACCATCCGCGCCGCCATCGAGGCGTGCAGCGTGCTCGAAGGCAACGGGGTGGACATCTCTACCGTGACGGCCAGCGTCGGAGCGGCGACGGCTCCGGACCATGCCCGCAATGCCGACGACCTCTTTCGCGCCGCCGACGCCGCCATGTACACCGTCAAGCGGCGCGGCAAGAACGCTGTCGCACTTGCCAGCGCCGGCAGGAAAAGCGCGCATTAGACGGCGGAGTCCGTCACGGAACGGGCCGCGATTCCGAATGGGAGGTGGACCAGTGCTCAAGCATTCACGACTGACCGCCGTTGCAGGGACCATGCTCGCCATCACGCTGCTGGCGGCGACGGCCCCAGCCGGCGATCTCCCCGAAGCCATCAAGAGCGCCCTTGCCGGTAGCAAGTATGTCTACATCGCTTCGACACGGAAAAACGGCAGCCTCAGCAAACCCGCCGAGATCTGGTTTCTCTGGCACAACGGCGCCGTCTATGTAGGCACTCCGCCCACCTCGTGGCGGGCGCGCCGCATCAAAGCCGGACGAACCCAGGCGAAGATTTCGGTCGGCAAGCCCGATGGACCATCTTTCCTGGCTACTGGTGCGATCGTCAACGAGGCCGATGTGCTTCCGGTGTTGTTCGAAACCTACGCCAAGAAATATCCGGACGGCTGGCCACAGTTCGAAGGCAAGTTTCGCAGCGGTTTCAAAGACGGGAGCCGCGTGCTCATCAAATTCACCCCCAAAGACAGTTGACAGTCGACGGTCGGGAGTGATCTGAGGTGCACCTCTCGGCGGAAGACTCTCGACCAGAAGGGGATCATTCCAATGACCGATGCCGCAACCATTCAGGCCCTCACGCGCCGTGCCGTGGCGCTGCGCCGGCATATCGTCATGCCGGCGTCGACGTATTACGCCCATCTCGGCGGCGCCATGTCGTGCGCCGACGTCATGGCGGCGCTGTTTTTTCATTTCCTGCGCCTTGACGGGCGCCGCCCAGACCACTTCTTGATGAGCAAGGGGCATGCGGTCACCGCGCTGCATGCCTGCATGGTCGAGCTGGGCAAGATCGATGCATCGGAGCTCCCCCTGTCGGGGCAGTCGGGCAGCCGCCTCGCTGGTCACCCGACGAAGAAGGCGCCCGGTGTCGAGTTTGCCACGGGCTCCCTCGGACACGCGCTTTCCGTGGGCGTCGGCATCGCCCTCGGAGAGCAGTTGAGCAAATCCGACGCACGCACGGTCGTGTTGCTCGGCGACGGTGAGCTACAAGAGGGGACGGTATGGGAAGCGGCACTGTCCGCGCCGCGCTTCGGCCTCGAACGTCTGATCGCGATCGTCGACTACAACCGTTTCCAGGCGGCCGGTGCGGTCGACGACGTGATGCCGATGGAGCCGCTGGCCGACAAATGGCGCGCCTTCCGCTGGAACGTCCACGAGATCGACGGGCACGACATGGCCGCGATTGTCGCCGCGCTCGAACGCGTGCCGGCGCCACACGGACCGACGGCGATCATCGCGCATACGGTAAAGGGCAAGGGCGTTCCGGGCATCGAAGGCACGGGCCGCGCGCACTACACGATGCTGAGCGAGGACGAAGTCACGCGCACGCTCGCCGCGCTGGAGGTGATGGCATGAGCGGCTATTTCGCGGCGATGTCGTCGGCGGAGGTGCTCGCCGAGCTCGCGGAGCACAACCCCAATGTCGTGCTCGTGTCGCAGGACTTCGGGCCGGTCGGCTCGTTCACCGGCCGCTTTCCCGATCGCCACTTCGACGTCGGCATCAGCGAGCAGAATCTGATCGGCGTCGCGGCGGGCCTGGCGCACGCGGGCAAGCTGCCGTTCGTCCTCGGCATGGCGCCGTTCGTCAGCATGCGCGGGTTCGAGCAAATCCGCGACGACTGCGCCTATAACCGCAACAACGTGAAGTTCATCGCCCCGTTCGCCGGCCTCGAGGCCGGCCCCTGGGGCGCCACGCATCACGCGCAGGAAGACATTGCCTTGCTCCGCACCATCCCGGGCATGACCATCCTGTCGCCCGCCGATCCCAACGAAAGTCTGCGGGCCGTGCGCGCCGCGGCAATCATCGAGGGGCCGGTGTACATCCGTCTGGGATTCCTGACACCGCTCGACGGCTACGACACCGAGTTGCGCGTCGGCGAGGCGGTGACCATGCGCGAGGGAAAGGATGTCACGATCATCGCCACGGGCGGATGCGTCGGCGCCGCGCTCATGGCGCACGAGGCTTTGAAGGCGGGTGGCGTCTCGGCGCGCGTGCTGAACATGCACACACTGAAGCCCATGGATCGCGCCGCCGTCGAACGCGCCGCGCGCGAAACCGGCCGGATCGTCACGGTCGAAGAGCATTCGATCATCGGCGGACTCGGCGGCGCCGTGGCCGAGATCATGGCCGAGCTGGGAACGGGCCGGCTTCGCCGCGTCGGCGTGCGCGACGTCTTCTGCACCGAGGTCGAACCGTATCCCGAGCTGCTGCGGATTCATGGCATCGACGCTGCCGGTGTTGAAGGCGCTGTGCGCGCGCTGCTCCAGTAATTCCGTCGGTTGATTCTCATGGATCGCCGTCTGGCGCTTGCTGCGAGCCATGAGGAAGCACGGCGGCTTGCCGGGCAACCGGTGAGCGAGGTCACGCCGAGCCGCCGCGATTTCGCACAGTTCGTTGCGACGGAGCGGCAAGGCCTCGCCGTGGTCGGACTGTTGGCGGGCCGTCCGCGCAGCACCGGTCAGCCGTGGACGCTTGCCGCGTTGATCGACCATGCGCGTACCTGCGATGATGCTGAAGTGGCCGCGCTGGCCGTGTCCACGCGCTGTGGGCTCACGATAGACGACGCCACGGCCATCGCCGCGAGCGTGACTGCACCGGTCCTCCGTGCGGACCTGATCGTCGACCCGATCCAGCTGTACCACGCACGCCTGCACGGCTTCGATGCGGCGTTGTTCCCGGCGGCAGGGTTGGATTCGCCGGACCTGTACGATCTCGTGACCGTTGCCAGTTCCCTGCACATGGCCTCGATCATCGAAGTGGTGAGCCGGGACGAGATCGAGGCCACGCTGCGCTTGCCGCATGCCATCATCGGGTTGAACTGTATGACGGATGACGGTCGCTTGGACGTCGCGGCAACGCGACAGCTGGCCCAACTAGTGCCGCCGCAGCGCACCGTGATCGCCCTCCCCGAGGTCCGATCGGCAACGGCATCCGCCGGCTTGCGCGGGCTGTGCGACGCCGTGCTCGTTGGCGATGGTCTGCTCGACACACCCGACATCGGCACCGCCCTGCGGGCAATCACCGGCCAGTAGCCGGTGTTGCAGTGCTTCACTCAGACCCTGCCGTTACAACGCTCCGACCTGACTGAGCCACTCCAGCGCGAATGGCCACGGGCCGTATCCCGCTGCGACATTGATATGTCCGGCGCCGGGTATGATCTGAGAGGGTACACCGAGGGCGGCGGCGATGGTTTCAAACTCCTCGGGGCTGGTGAATTCATCATCGTCGCTGCCGACGAGAAGCGTCCGCGTGGCCAGCGGTGCCCACACGGCGCGGCGTTGCGGCGGCGGCAGAAAACTTTCGATCGGGTCGAACAGCAGAAACGGCGACGGCGGCGAGACCAGCAGTGCGCCATGCACCGCCGCCGGCTGGCGCTCGGTGAGCAGGTGGTCTACGGCCCAACAGCCCAGCGAGTGACAGACGAAGCTGACTGGTGTGCCCGGCGCGGCGGCAACGATGTCCGCCAAGGCCTCTACCCACGCGTCTTTGCGCGGTGCCGTCGGCTCGGGAAGATCAGGGAAGCGCACCGGTACGGCACGCTGTCGCAGCTCGTGCTCCAGCCAGCGTTGCCAGTGCCCGGGCCCCGAGCCGTCGTACCCGTGGACGATGACGATCATGCGGCCGCATCCTAGCCTGGCTCGGGACCGCGTCAACGTTGAGGCGCGACGTTGCGCTAGCCTGTGCACGTTTGCTACCAGTCGTCGCAGTACCCGTACCACCAAAGGAGTCGTCGATGCCTTCCCCGGTAAGCGATCTGCACTTTGCTTCCGCCACAGAGCTTGCGATCCTCATCCGTAAGCGTGAACTTTCTCCGGTTGAGCTGATGCGTGCGACGCTCACACGCATCGAAGACGTCAACCCGCGACTCAATGCGTTTGTAAGTATGCGCCCCGCGGACCAGCTGCTCGCAGAAGCGCAAACGATGGCCGATCGGCTGGCTCGCGGCGACGATGTCGGACCGCTGGCCGGCCTGCCGTTGGGGGTCAAGGATCTCGAAGATGCGATCGGCTTGCCCACCACGCACGGGTCACTGCTCTTCAAAGATCACCACTCCGAGTTCGATACCATCCAGGTGGAGCGCCTCAAACGTGCCGGGGCCATCATGATCGGGAAGACCAACACGCCTGAGTTCGGCTACACCGCCTTCACGACGAACCGCATCTTTGGAACGACGCGTAATCCGTGGAACCTCGAACGCACGCCGGGTGGATCGAGCGGCGGCTCGTCGGCGGCGGTTGCGGGGGGCCTGGTCGCTCTGGCGACGGCCTCCGACGGGGGCGGTTCGGTACGCATCCCGGCGAGCTACACCGGATTGGTCGGTCTGAAGCCGACGCAGGGGCGCATCCCGTGGGGTCCGGAAGAAATGCTGCGCTGCTCCGCGGCCATCGTCAGCGGCCCGCTGACACGTTCGGTGCACGACGCGGCCCTCTGGCTCGACGTCACCGTC
>Ga0209415_10006649_pt1 | contig 20451 bp, 14 predicted proteins | sample PeaSoiSIISIP2007_FD_187696 | JGI IMG/M metagenome (GOLD analysis project Ga0209415, IMG submission 187696) | Peat soil microbial communities from Weissenstadt, Germany - SII-SIP-2007 (SPAdes) (version 2) | ecosystem: Environmental > Terrestrial > Soil > Wetlands > Peat | place: Germany...
CCCGCCGTAGGGCCGTTCCCTCCTGACATGTGGATCTTGGAGCCGTCAGAGCTGACGGTCATCGTTGGCGCTCCCGAGTTGTCTTTGGCGTTATCGGGCGTGACCTTGAGGTTGTTGCCATCGATGGTCCACTTGCCGCTCATGGAGGGTCCCGTTGGGCCCGAGAAGTTCACGGTCCCGTCGGATTTAAATTCGAAGCGCTCGGATCCGAGGGCTTTGACTAGCTGGTCTGCAAATCCCGGCTGCGCCTTCAACTGATCGAAGGCTGCTCCCTTGATACTGTTCGTGTCAACTTTCCAAGTTCCCACGACCTTATCCTTAAGTCCGCCGCATCCGGCGAGGAACATGGCGAGAACGAGGATGAAGATCCATAGGTGACGCATCGAATTCTCCTTCCCGCGCGGGCGGGATCGTGTTCATTACGCCAGATCGCAGGCAAAGGATTCAGCATTCGAGGGACATCGTCGAGAATCGAGCCACGGGCCGCATCCCACCCTACGAGGCATGGAGTTCGCTGTGAACTTCTTAATCACTGCTCCAGCTACCGGTGTCGTGCAGTCGACTCCTTGGTCGTCGGCGAGAAGGACTGGGCGACGTAGGGGGCCAGGACGAGGAACATGTCCCGAATCGACTGATCGGCGAGTTCCCGTACAACCGGATCGTTCGTGGCCTGGCCGAGGAGATTTGCCGCGCCCAACTCGTCTCCGCTCGCGAAGCGTTCCAGAGCCGCCTTGACCTTCCGGCTCCGCTTCGTAACCGGCTGAAGAAGGTCGAGGAGCGCGGTGTCGCGTGCCATTCCCGTCTTGAGGAACAATTTGTAGGAAGCCGTCTCGACGCCGAGAAGCCGCGCCACTCCCAGCAAGCACCGCCGCCGGGCCAAGGCTGTGTTACTGGCGCGGGCAACTTCGACGATCTGGGGAATCTGCTCCGTGCCGCCGATCGCGCTGAGGGCGTACGCCACTTCGCTCGCCGCTTCATCCTTGTATTGCAAGAGCGACTGGCGCAAATGGGGCAAGGCGTTGCGAAGCTCCATCTCCGAAATCGCTTCCGCTGCGGCTACGCGTACGCTGGGATGGGGGCTTGACAGAGCGTCGGAAATCACCTGCGCTGCCTCGCGCGCGCCGATCAGCCGCAATGCCTGGATACTCGCGCGCTGCAAATCGGCATCCTCGGTTTCGGCTGCACTTAGCATGAGCGCGCCGACCGCGCCGGGACTTCCTATGCGCCCAAGCGCCCGGGCGGCGGCCCGCCTCAATAGCGATCGCGGGCTCTGCAGGAACGAGACGAGGGTCTCCACGGCTTCCGGCGAGCAAAGCGCCTCGAGGGCGTGGATGGTCTCTTCTTCCACCAGATCCGGATGCTCCTCGATATGCTCGAGAAGGGGCTTGACGAAATGGGGATCTCCCAATTTGGCTAGTGTGTAAGCCGCCTGCCGGCGAACCTGGGGCGAGGGATCGGCGAGTGAGCTGACGACTTCATCGGAAGCGAGGCTCATCATCTGGTCGCCGACCTTTTCGAGCGCCTCCGCCCGCTCCGCCGTGTCGCTGCTTCGCGCGAGCGTGCGCATCGCCTTCACCCCGGTCGGGGTTACGGCGCGGAGATCGCGCAGGGTGCGCCCCACCCGAGACGAGCCTTCTTCCCGGACCGGAGCAATGAAGCCGACCGCGACGATTCGGAGCAGCATGGTCGCCGCGAAAAGGCCTTTGTAGGCGACGAGCGGATTAAACTCGGCTCGAAGGCTGGACATCAGAGCGGTCCCCAGCAAGGGCGCCACGCCCGCGAACAGCGACTGAAGGGCCATGCCGGCCCCGATGTAGTTGGCTCGATCCTCGGGCTTGGCCGTCGCGAGCAACAGATTGAACTGGCTGACACCGACAGCGCCCCAGAAGAATCCCATGATAAGATGGCCGGGGATCAGGATCGCCATGTTCCGGACTTCGCTGCCCGGCATCGTGGCGAGCCAGGGGATCAGATTGGACGCGATCCCGATCCCGCCGATGATCAGGGTCGGCTTGTTGCCGTACTTGTCGGCCACGAATCCCCAGAAGGATGAGGAGACGACGATCCCGATCGCCTGCATCACGCCCAGGAACTGAAGCTCAGTGAAAGTGAGCTTGAGGCTCTCGAGAGCGTATGCGGTGAAAAAGCCGCCAGAGAACGCCTGACCGACGAAGAAAATGCCGAGAAATGTTAGAACCCGCCGGAAATTCAGGTCGGCGAACGGCGCTTGGATCGCGATCAGGCTTTGCTTCAGATTCTGCTGGAGCGGTTCGAGCCGTTTCAGATCGCGCATCGACAGAAAGAAACCGTAGCTGATCGCCGCGAAGAGGCTGCCGGTGCCGAAGAGGACGGACAGTCCGATCGCTTCGTTGCCGGTCTTGGTAAACCGGTCGAGAGCAAGGCCTGCGCAGATTCCCACGACTGCGCCTACCGCGTTGAGGATCGCGTTCCTTCTGCCGAAAAACCATCCGCGCGAGTTCTCGGGAATCATCTCGGCCAGCCACTCGTTGTAGATCGGATTGATCAGGAGGACCGATGCCGAGGCCACGCAGACACAAGCCATCAGTATCGTGAGCTTGGCCTGGCCGGAGATCGCGAGGAGGGGCAGAATGCACAGCGGAAGGTATAGGAAACGCCAGAGGCCCCCGCCTACGGCAACGTAATGCTTGTAGCCCGGAAAGCCCCTGCCCCAGATTGCGCCGGGCAACTGCAAGACCCCAAGCATGCTCGGAAGCGCGGAGAGAACGCCGATCCAGATATCGGAAGCCGCGCCGGGCTGGACGAGTTTGATAAACCCAATGATGAAGTTGCCGCCGACGAGGGTGCCGAACGCAGTCGCGAACGCGCCATCGGCGTTCGCGATCCTAAGCGATCGCAGGTTTTGAAGTCGGTTGACGCCGCCGGCCATAGCATGGGTTCGCGCGCCCGTCTCCCTGGCATCGCGTGCTCACTCTCTATTGTGAAGGTTCCAGCCGGTTCCGCATGCAGCGGATTGTTGATAGTTGTAAATTGGTCCGGCGACACCGGCTATTAATGGAGAGGCGGGGTGCGCGGACTTGTCCGCACTTTTCCCAGCGAACTTGTTCGCTCCCTCCGGTCGCAAGATGTGGGGGGTGCTGGATCGGAGCTTTGCCCCGATCCCGGGAGGGCCGGCAAAGTGCCACAATGCGTGTGTGGGTCTTACCTATGTGACCGTCTCGCTGAAGGCAAACCTCGAGGCGAAGTCCGAGTATCGAGCGGAGTTCCTGGTCGACACCGGCGCCATCGACACGATGGCGCCAGGCGATCGCCTGTCGGCCGCCGGGATCAAGCCGATCGGCAAGTCGACCTACGAACTGGCGAGCGGCGATGCCGTCGAATACCAGTTCGGCCTCGCTAGCATCGAGTTCATGGGCGATATCACATCGGGTCGTGTCATCTTTGGCCCGCCGGGATGCGAGCCTTTGCTCGGGGTCACGGCCCTCGAATCGGTCGGCATCCTCGTCGATCCCATTAAGAAGACCCTGAAGCGCCTTCCCGCGATTCCGTTGAAGTAGATCACCCTCCCTACCAGTCCTACGCCCCGTCTTTACCCCAGTCCTACCACCGTCTTTACCCTCGTCCTCAACCCCGTCCGGCAGCCCGCGCCTCACGCGCCGTCTGCTTTATCCGGTTCCAATAAAAGTCGTAGGGAATGGCGCGCTTCGTCGCCGGAACTCCGGCCCCGACGATGTAGGCACGGCGGTCGATGTCGCTCTTGTTCGCCCCCGTATAGTGAAGGGTCTTGCAGTGGTGGAAAGTTGCGCCGCCGGGCGGGAGTGGGCAGGCGACGGCCGTCGAGACGTCGGCCCCTTCCACTTCGAGGCCGTGAACTCGCGGGTCGTGGCCAATGCTGTGGTGAGGGTGAATTTCAAGCCGATGGCTGCCGGGGACGAACCACATGCAGCCATTCTCGACCGTCGCCTCCTGAAGCGGGATCCAGACGCTTAGCGAATTGTAGTCGTAGTCGGGGTCCCAATAAGCCTGATCTTGATGCCAGGGCGTTTCGGCTCCGATTCGGGCCGGCTTGAAGATCATGTGATCTCCGCCGACCGCGCCCTCCGGACCGAGGAGTTGCTTGACGGCGTGGGCCAGATTCACCCGGTACTGGCCCTCCAGCAACTCCGGAGCAAAGCGGCTCGGGCCGAGAATCTGGGGCAGCTTCGCCTCGACACCCTCTTCGTCGGTCCCGGCAAGGTCGAACTGGTCGCCGGTCTCGCGCCCGGTTCGGGCCGCGAACAGGCGGTCGTAAATCTCGCGGACGCGCTCAACTTCGTCCTTTGGCATCAGAGATGGGATCGAGAGGTAGCCCTTCTCGCGGTAGAAAGCAACCTGTTCGGGCGCAAGACTCACTGGCTGTTCCATACAGGCATTATGCGACGGATGAGGTGCCTTTCACCCGAACCGTGCCAATGCCTGCACAACACCAAGTTTCAGAATAAATCTCACCCTAAAGATAAGGTTTTCACCTTCCGAAACTTCAAGCAATGGTCGAGCTTATCGTCAGGCTCTGCGTTGCGCTGGGCGTTCTTGGTCTGGGGCTGGTGGGAGTCGTTCCCTTCGACGTTGCCTGGAAGGCAGCCATCGCACTCGCCGCAGTTTCCCTATTCGGATCGCAGATCGAGAGCAAGGGCCTGATGAACTCCGGCGTCGCAGGCTTTTTCGCGGTCGGCGAGTCGATCATCGTCGCCCTATTCCTCGCCGGCTCCGGATCTCTGCATGACCTTGGCTTTCTTGTCCTAATTCCCTGCATCTATGCCGGCGCCCGCTACTCTGCCCCGATGACCTCGATGGCCCCCCTCTCCGCCAGCGCCATCGTCGGAGCCGATTGCCTCTATTCAAAGTCCGGCTTGCCCGCGCCGCAGGTGCTCTTCCATGCCGCAGGAGTCCTCTCCGTTTCGCTCCTGCTCGGGCTTCGGAGACCCCTTTCCGCAACGACGGAAGAAGGCTCGGAAGAGCATCCCCCGCGGTCGCCGCAGCTTATCGAGGACGGCGTCCTCCAGCTTCGTGAGAATTTCAGGAAGCTCCGCGACGCCTACAACGACCTCGAACGAAGGTCCCAGCGGGACAAGATCGTCTCCCGAATCGCAGTGGCTCAAGATCTGGAGGGCGAGAAGTTCTACGCCGAACTCTGCGCCGCGCTGCGCGAGCTGAGCCATGCCGAGGAGATCGGCATCTACACCCTCGCTCAGTTCGAGAATGTGATGGTGGTCCGAGGCGTAAGCGAGCAATTTCCAGGCGACCTCAAAGACCATTCGATCGACGTCGATGTCGCAAAAGCCCCGATCGTTCTCCGCGAGCAGGCGGAAGCCTCGGTCAGGGCCCTCGCCGCAGGCACACCCGTTGCCAACGTCCTCCTGATCCACAAGGGCAAAATCGTCGGAATGGTCTGCGCGATCGAACCGCAGCCTCACAAGCTGGACGCCATTCGAATGGCCCTGGCCGAGGCCGCGCCAACCGCCGCGAAGGCGATCGACACCGAAGTGGAGCGCGAGGCGAATATCCGCCGCGTCAAAGAGCTTGAGCTGCTCTATGAGATCAGCTCATTATCCACCGGCGCGATCACCCCGGGCGCTCTGGCCGGGCGCGTAACGCGAGAGATCGTTCAGTCCCTTCACCTCGACAGCGTCCGCGTGGCCCTGCTGGAGAAGGGCAAAGAGAAGACGATCGCCAACGAAGGATCGCGCGCCCGAATGCTCGACTGCATCGACTTCGACGGGACGCCAGGAGTCAAGGGTTGGCTCGCGGCCGGTTCTCCAGAGATCGTCATGTTCGACGTTCGCCAGGATCCGCGCTGCGACCGCGAGGAGACCTTTCGGCGGAGAATCGGCGGTTTCGTGCTCGCGCCCTTGTGGGCAGGGGCCGAGATCGCAGGCTATCTCGCTGCCGGAACGCAAGTCGTCGGCGAACTCGATCGGGACCAGATTGGGACGCTCCGGCTGATCGCGGCCGAGATGAGCCGCGCGCTCGAGCGCCTTCAAGGAACGAAGTCAGGCGGTCTCATGACACCGCGCGAATTCGCCGACTCGACCGCCGACCGCACGGGCACGCTCGTCTACCTCGAACCGCTTCGCCGCGAACAGCTGGTCTCCACCTACGGGTACGCTCCCTTCGAGGAAGCGGTCCGAAAGCTGGCCCACCAGGTCCGCGCCAAGCTACCGGGCGGGGCATGCATGTGCCGCCGCAATCAGGGCGATTTCCTCGTCTTCCTAGATGTCGATGAAGACTTTGCACGGAAATGGGCCAACGAGGTGACGGCGAGCGCTTCCCTCATCGCGATTTCAACATCCGATCCGACCAAGCGCGTACCGCTGGCGCTGCGCGCTAGGGTCGCATTACTGACCACGCAATCTCACCAGCTTTCCGAGGCGATCCCGGCATGATTCGAGTAGGACTGGTACATTTGCTCGCCCCGAAGGTGAAAACTTGTTGCTAACCTACAACGTTAATAAGAGGGGTTGCTTGGCAAGAGGCAAACCATGAACGCAGTCATCGAGCAACCAAGCAGGCGCAGGCATCCCAAGCCAACTGTCGCGCGCGCCGAATTCCTCTTGTCGTCTGGCGATCCCGAAGGCGCAATCGAGTCTTCGCGCCGCCTTCTTCGAAAGGATCCCGAACACCTGGGGGCCCTTGAAGTCCTTGCCAAGTCTCTTTGGCAGCTCTCTCGATACGACGAGTTGCTCGTCGCGCTACAGACGATGGTCAGGCTCAATCCCTACGAGCCCGGCTACCACTCCCTCCGTGGCGCAGTCCATCAGGCCCTAGGCAGAACCGGCGAAGCGATCAAGAGTTTCGTCCGCGTAGGCGCCGACTCCGAGACCGCGAGCGCGGCCGTCGAGGAGCTTCGCGACTGGCAGAGCAGCCTGATCGCCGACATGCTCCGCGACGACGTCGTCTTCAAGGCCCACTACGCCCAGGATCCCGAGGCTGCCTGCAAAGCGCGAGGCTTCGAGTTCATGCCGGACTTCCGGCCGGGCGAAAGCTGGCTCGCGCGACCGTACGCGCAAGCCATGGTCTTTACGCGGCCGTCTTAGCACATGTGGTTTGTGGCTTGTAGCTTGGCCGCAAACGGAGGGTCATCGTTAACGCCAATCGGCGCGCGGCTGGCAATGGCTGGACAGGCTACACGCTACAAGCCACAAGCTACATCCGCTAAGACCGACCCGTGAACTGAAAATACAGCTTCAGGACCTTTCTGACGTAGTTCTGGGTTTCGTGGTAAGGCGGCACGCCACCATATTTGCGAACCGCGCCCGGCCCCGCGTTGTAAGCCGCCAAAGCCAAGATCAGTCCTTCGAACGAGATCCCCCCCGCCTTCGCCCCGTAGTCGTTCAGGTGTCCGCGCACGAGCCGGACGGTCGCGGACAGATTGTCCATCGTATCGTAGGCGTTCGAGACGCCCATCTCGCGAACGTTGCTCGGCATAAGCTGGCCGAGGCCCATCGCGCCCTTGTTGCTCGTCTCGTTTGGATTGAAGTCGCTTTCCACCATCACCATCGCCATAATCAGGCGGGCGTCGACCCCGTATTTGAGGCTGAACCCGATGACCCCGTTGGCGATCTCCAGGGCTTTCGCGTTCGTCAGACGCGGATTCTCCCGCTTGATGAAGGCCGCGTAGTAAGGGGCGACCTCGCTCGACGGCAGATTCCAATCCCTGGGAATGCCCTGCCTTCGGAAGGGAACGTCGGTGTATTCAAGCCGGCCCTGCATCGCTTTTGCCTTTCGCGCCGCCGCTTCCTGGGCCCGGCGCTGCTCCTCCTGCTCGATCGGGGCGATTTGGTCTTCAGGCGCGGCCGCGAGCAGGATCGCTTTGAGGGGCGCATCCTCATTCTCGCGAGTAGCCTTGATGAGCAGCCTCGCGGGAACCTCGTTGCCGCCCTGAAGCCAATCCGGGATCGCGTCGGAGTCGACGGTTTCGCATTGGCCGTCCATCCGCTCGACGAGGAGGGAAAAGCGGTTGCCAACCTGGAATGTCCCTTTGACCGTGCCTTGAAGCTCCATCACCCGCGTGCCGACGAGCGTTTCGAGAGCTGCGACTTCGACAGCCTGATGGATCCCGCAGTGCTTCCGCAACGCGAGATAGGTCTTCAGGCTCTGCCCTGAGACAAACCCGAAGAGGGCCAGGGCAATAGGTATGAGGATGAAGCGCTTAGCGGTCATTGCCTGCTCAACGTGACCTTAGACGTCGCCGGGGGCGGCTCAAGTTCTGGCGGAGAGATCGGGATTCGAACCCGAGAAGGCGCGTTAACACCTTACCCACTTAGCAGGCGGGCGCTTTCGTCCACTCAGCCATCTCTCCGCTACCCGGTCATTATAACATCTTCGGAATCTAATGCTTGATGCTTGATGACCGGTGCCCGAATGTGTATTGCCCTCAGGCATCAAACATCAAGCATCAACCATCAAGCATCATCCCCACTCCCATCCGCGCACGATTGCCAGTTAGATGCCAACTCGAACCCTCCGATGATTGGAACGTGAGCCGGCATGGATGGGCCGGCTCCGCAGGAGTACGGAGTTGCGTCAAGGAATGAGCATGTCACAGCGGCTGGAAGCGAACGTAGGGCTCCGCGTGGACCCGCGCGTCGTCCTGAGCAGCCAGATCCTCCAGCTCACTCAGGCCGAGTTGGAGCAGGCGATCGAAGCGGAACTGAACGAGAATCCCGCCCTGGAGCGGCTGCAGGACGACACGGAACCGCTCAGCGAAGAGACCATTCTCAAGAACATCGCTCCCCAGGAGCTAAAGGCGGGCAGCGACGACTACGAGTTCTGCCGTAGCGTCCACCATGACGACGAGCAGATCGACTGGATCGAGCTCGCCCCAAGCGGCACCACCCTTTGGGAGCATCTGCGTGCCCAACTCCTATCTAGGCTCCCCCGCGAGCTTCACCGGATCGCCGAGTATGCGATCGAATGCGTAAACGAGAAGGGCTATCTGACCACCCCCGCCGAGGAGATCGCCCTCGAAACCGGCACATCCCTCGAAGTCGCCGAACTCGTTGTTCGCAAGCTTCAGGAGTGCGAGCCGGCCGGTGTCGGCGCGTTCAACCTCAGCCAGTGCCTGCTCCTCCAGCTTCGCGGCGCAGAGACGATCGAGCAAAAGCTGGCCCGAGCCATCGTGCAGAAGTACATGGACGAGTTCATCGCCCGCCGCACCAGCAAGCTGATGCGCCGGTTCAAGGTGATGCCGGAAGTCGTGGAAGGAGCGTTCCAGGAGATCCTTTCCCTCACTCCCTTTCCGGGCGAGGCCTTTGACAATTCGACCGGCCATATGGGACGCTCGCGGAGCGTGGGCGTCAGCCCCGACCTCGTGCTAACCCGAACCGAGGCCGGTTGGCAGGTCGAGGTCCGTGGCGCCGATCCGACCTCCTTCATGATCGAGCACGAGTACCGGAAGAAGTTCAAGGAACTCCAAGACGACGACCGCGCGCCGAAGGACGAGAAGCGCCACATCACGACCTACGTGAATCGCGCAAACGACTTCATCACGTGTATCAAGCAGCGCCGAAAAACTCTGCGTCTGATCGGCGAATACTTGGTGCAGCATCAGGGGAGTTTTGTCACAACCGGCAGCTACGAATTCCTTCGCTCGCTCACGCGGTCGCAGATGGCACGCGACCTCGGCGTCCACGAGAGCACGATCAGCCGCGCGACTCAGGCCAAGTTCGTCCAGATCGCGAACGGCGAGGTCGTCTCCTTCGACGTCTTTTTCAAGCCGGCGTTGCGGGTACAGAAGATGATCGAAGAGATTCTCCAGCATGAGAATCCGAACCATCCGATGTCGGACGAGACGATCTCCCACATGCTCGCCAAGCGCGGCGTCCACGTAGCCCGGCGCACGGTGAACAAGTATCGGGATCGCACGAAGCTGCTCAGTTCGCGCAAGCGCCGCACTGCGTAATTGCCGGCCCCAGGTGCCAGGTGCCTGGCGTCTGGTGCCTGGTGTCTGGTTATAAGTCTACGGGCACCTATGTTTCTGCGCCCGCCCCCCGGAACCCAGCACCCGGTACCCGGCTCCCCGTCCCCGAAAGTCGGCACGACTTCTCGTTCCGATCCGTGCGACACTCTGGATATGTCGGAGATCATCGAGCCTTTTCGCATTAAGGTCGTCGAGCCGCTCACCTTCACCACCCCCGAAGAGCGCCGGCACATTCTCGACGAAGCCTGCTGGAATCCGTTTCTCATCGATGCCGATAACGTCCTGATCGACCTCCTCACCGACAGCGGGACGAGCGCGATGTCCAATTATCAGTGGGCCGCCGTCATGATCGGAGACGAAAGCTACGCCGGCTCACGCAGCTTTAAGCGCTTCAAGAACAAAGTGCAGGAGATCACCGGATTCAAGCACGTCATCCCCGTCCACCAGGGTCGCGCCGCCGAGAAAATCCTGATGAGCATCGTCGGTGGGCCGGGCAAGCTGATCCCCAACAACAACCACTTCGACACAACTCGGGCCAACGTCGAGTTTACGAAGGCGGAAGCAGTCGACCTCGTCGTCGAGGAATCCAAAGACTTCGATCTCGACCACCCCTTCAAGGGCAACATCGACCTGGAAAAGCTCGAGCACTTCATTCTCCAGAACGAGGGTCGGGTGCCGATCGGGATGATCACGGTGACCAACAACACCGGCGGCGGCCAGCCGGTCTCGATGGAGAACATCCGCGAGGCCGCCTGGCTTTACCGGCAGCACGGCATTCCCTTCATCATCGACGCCTGCCGGTTCGCGGAGAATGCGTGGTTCATCAAGCAGCGAGAAGAGGGCTACGCCGACAAGACGCCGCTGGAGATCGCCCAGGAAATGTTCTCCTATGCGGATGGGGCGACGATGAGTCTGAAGAAGGACGGCTTCGGCAACATCGGCGGCTTCCTCGCCCTCAACGACGACGACCTCGCCGACCAGGCACGCAATCTCCTCATCCTCACGGAAGGCTTTCCCACGTACGGCGGGATGGCCGGACGCGATCTCGAAGCCCTCGCCGTCGGCCTCGACGAAGTTCTCGACGAGAAGTACCTCGCGTATAGGGCCGCGACCACGCGCTACCTCGCTAACCACTTGCTCGAGACCGGGGTCAAGGTCGTTCAGCCGGCCGGAGGGCATGCCGTCTACGTCGACGCCAAGCGCTTCTATCCCCAGATTCCTCCAACCGAGTTTCCGGCTTGGTCGTTCGTTTGCCAGCTCTATCTGAAGGGCGGGATCCGCGCCGTCGAAATAGGCTCCGTCATGTTCGGCCGGTGCGTCGAAGGGGTCGAGCATCCGGCCGACCGCGAACTGGTCCGCCTCGCCCTGCCGCGCCGCGTCTACACCCAGGCCCACGTGAATTACGTCTGCGAGACAATCACCGAGATGTACCGCGAGCGCGAGTCGGTTCGCGGTCTGAAGATTACGAAGCAGGCCCCGTTCCTGCGCCACTTCACGGCCGAGCTAGCCCCGCTTTGATCTATCGGATGAAGAAACAGAATCTAATCCACACTTTTGAGCGCTGGAGGGCGTCTCGCGTCGACCTTCTGCGTCAGCTTGACCGGCTTCGGAAGGAGAACGAGCGGCTGCAGCAGAAGGTCTTGGCGCTTCAGCAAGCCAAGGATCAGGCGGAAACGCACGCCGAGGATCGGCGGCGAGAAAAAGAGGCATTGCGGACCAAACTGGCTTCCCAGAAGAAGTCATCGGATGTGCGCGAGACCTTGCTTGCGCAGCTCGGAGCCAAGATTACGGAACTCCGAGTTGAAATCGAAGAGCTCCAGCGCGGATCGGACAAAAAGCGCGGCCGGCCAGAGCGATCGTGAAGACCCATGGCCCGGCAAGCCCAACGGGCCGACCTGTTATGGCCCAGGCCAACGGCCAGGCAACTCCCTGGGTGCGGCCGCACCCAGACCTGTGCCCTGCCTGCCCCGGCCAGTCGGGGAAGGGGCGCGATAGAATCTGAGAGACGCCCTAATCCCTCTCCAACGTCGCCCTCCACCTGGTCTTTAGCACGAAGCATCGAAATTCCTATCTCGCACCCGAGATCCAGGCAGAGTTGTTCCCTTTTGCGTGAAGAAAGAAGTCGAACACGTGGAGAGAGCCAATCTTCACAATGCCCCACCCTCTGCCACGGAGCGGCCCGTTAGGCGCGCTACGGCTGAAAAGACCCACCAACATAGTATGATCTACACTATTACGAGATCATCATGAGAATCGGCGACTCATCCCGCTTGAACCTGAGGGTCTTGCAGTTTTCGTCCCGTCCCCATATATGCACGCCGTCCGGGAGGGACGAAACCGCGATTCGCGATTCTATAGAGGAATCTACACTAACTGTGCTTCCTGGCTCCCAACAGTCAGACCAAGCCCACCTCCAACTGCCCTATCAGGCACGCGGGTAACCTGCGAGCATGCCTAAGCGACCCATCAAAGCCGATGACCTGTTGCGAATCGTCTTCGTCGGCGACCCACAGATCAGTCCGGATGGAGACCGCATCCTCTTCACCCGCAAGCACATCAACGACAAGAACAAGTACGTCACCAACTTGTACTCCGTCGACCTCGAGGGCAAGCTCACCCAGTGGACGCAGGGCGAGGCGGGAGTCGGGGGCGGGCGATGGTCGCCAGACGGGCAGACGATCGCCTTCGTCAGCGGCCGGGATAAGCCCGCATCCCAGATTTATCTCATCCCCACCACCGGCGGCGAGGCCCGGAAGCTGACCGAACTGCCCGAGGGCTCGATCGGCGAAGTCCAGTGGTCGCCGGATGGGTCCAAGATCGCTTTCACCTTCCGCGAGACGCCGGAGAACCGGACCGAGAAGGCCAAGAAGGAGCGCGAAGAGAAGAACGTCAGCACTCCGCCCTGGGAGATCGATACCGTCTGGTACCGGCTCGACGGCGACGGCTACTTCGGCAATCAGCGTTATAAGCTGATCGTCTTCGACGTTGCCTCCCAGAAAGAAGTTTGCAGCTACGATGCTTCGCCGGACGGAGCCTACAGCTTTGCCTGGAACCCGAACTCGAAAGAGCTGGCGGTCATCCATACCGCTTCGAAGAAGCCCTTCATCGATCCTCCCAATGCACAGATCTATCGCGTGGACATGCACGGCCACGCATGGAAGCTGAAGGGGCTGCCTAAGGGCGAAAAGGGCGCGCCGAAGTGGTCGCCGGACGGCAAGTGGATCGCCTACGCCGGCGACGTCGACGAGAAGGACCCATGGGGGACGCGGAACACGAAGATCTACGTGGTCGCTGCCGACGGCGGAGACCCGCGCGACCTGACCGGCCATGAGGACTACGACATGGCGACCTCGACGCTGAGCGATACGAAGGAGGCCGGCTTCGGCTGCGTTTTCGAGTGGACGCCGGATTCGAGCGGGCTGTATATCCAGGTCGGGCACCACGGGGAAACGCAGCTAGGCTACATAGTGGTTAAGGAGCGGGGGACCAAGTTCCTCACGGAGGGCCACCATTCGATCTCGATCGGCAACACTTCGAGCGACGGGCGCCGGATCGCGGCGACCTTCAGCACGACGAAGAAGCTGCCGGAGATCGCGGTGATCGAGGCTGAGTTGGCGACCGGCCGCCTCGTGCCACGCGTGCTGACCGGCTTCAACCAGGCATTCCATGACGAGATCAAGATTAGCGAGCCGGAGGAGCATTGGCTGGATTCGACCGACGGCACGAAGGTGCACGTCTGGGTGATGAAGCCAATCGGCTACAAGGAGCCGAAGCGCTACCCGGCCGTGCTCGAGATTCACGGCGGCCCGCACGCTCAGTACGGCTGGGCTTACTTCCATGAGTTCCAGCTTCTGGCCGCGGAAGGCTATGTGGTCGTGTTCTCGAATCCGCGTGGCTCGAAAGGTTACGGGGAAGCGCATTGCGCGGCGATCCGGGGCGACTGGGGGAACAAGGATTGGGACGACGTCCAGGCCGTGCTTCGCTGGATGCAGCATCAGCCCTACATCCATCCGGGGCAGATGGGCGTGATGGGCGGGTCCTACGGCGGCTACATGACGAATTGGGTCATCGGCCACACGAACGACTTCAAGGCCGCGATCACCGACCGCTGTGTCTCGAACATGGTCTCAATGGCAGGCAGCAGCGACTTTCCGTTCAACAAGGACGGCTACTTCAAAGGCGTGGCCTGGGGCAACCTCGAGCAGATCAAGGAGCTATGGGCGCAGTCGCCGATCGCCTTCTTCGAGAAAGTGAAGACGCCGACGCTCATCATCCACTCCGAGGGGGATCTGCGCTGCAACATCGAGCAGAGCGAGCAGGTGTTCACCGCCTTGCAGCAGCAAGGAATAGAATCGCGCTTCGTGCGCTATCCGTCCAGCACGTCGCACGGTATGTCGCGCGGCGGCCCTCCCGATCTTCGCCTGCACCGGCTGGGCGAGATCACGAAGTGGTGGGAGAAGCATCTGAAGTAGATCTCGGATTTCGGACTTCGGATTGCGGGTGTTCCGTCGACCTCGTGCGCAGCCCATTGGCATATGTCACAAGCTCTATTTCGGATGTGATCTGACTGCGAATGGGCGCGAATCGACGCGAACGAGAGGAGTCGACACGTTGCAAAAGGCATCGGAGCCCTATGCGAGGAGCAAAGCGGAAGCAAGAGCTTCCGCACTCCAAAATGAGCCGATCACGGGAGGCGTTCGATCGCGATCTTGCCCTCGGCCGTGATCAGAACCCGATTACCACGTTCGTCGCTAAGAACCGTCTTTCCCGGGATGACTTCGACCCGATAGCGGTGCCCGTTCAGCGGGACGTTGTTCAATTCGAGGTGAGCCTGGAGCGTACCGTTCAGCCAGATCCGGCCGTCAGGCTCGGTGTGAACGATGCTCTCCAGCCCGACCAGGCATAGGAGCGCACCCCAGGTGTAATGGGAGTCCGAGCTTTGGGTGCCGTCTTTGCTCAGATAGTTCTCGCCGCACACGCCTTTGGCCGTCCAATTCCTCATGAACAGGCTCACCGACTTCTGGGCGAACTCGTCGATCACATCCGGTGACGCATAGCGGCGCAGGCCCTGGAAGACGAGATAGTTCACGGGCGCCCAGACCTTGCCCTTCCAGTAGTCCTGTTGCGGCCAGACGGGATCGTCGTAGGCGACAGTCGGCAGAATCCAATCGCCCCAAAACCGCTTGGGATCGGTCATGACGGCAAGGACCTGCCTCGCCCGCTCGGGAGTCGCCGCGCCCGCGAGGAGGGGATAGAAGTTCATGGGGGTGAGGCGCGTGAGGAATTGGCCGTCCCAGAGCTTCGAGCAGTAGATGCCGAGCGCGGGATTCCATAGTTCCTTGTTGATGCGGGCGCAGATTTCGTCGTGCTCACGCGCGAAGGCCTTGGCCTCGTCTTTATCGCCGATCGCCTTCGCAATTCGGCTCAGGAATTCGGCATCCATCGCCCACATGGAGTTCAGGTCGACGGCGTCGGCATCCATATTGGGGCCGACCATTTTGGCGCTCTCGAAGTGGACGGTGTCGTCCCAGCCGGTCTCCCACTTCGCGCCTTGAAGCTGACCGGTCGCGCTGCCCCATTCGAGGAGGCCGTTGTGGTTGCCGTCGCGGGCCTTGGCCCACCAGCGGTGCCAGGTGACGAGCTTGGGATAGACCTCTTTCAGGAAGGCGAGGTCCGGCCAGCGCTCCTGCATCCGCCAGATACACATCGAGCCGACGGGCGGCTGGGAGCGGTCGGTCGAGACCCGGCCGCCGTCGAAGTTCCAGTGGCCGAAGTTGGGCACGAGGCCCTCGCCGGTCTGGCAGGAAAGAATCGCGCGGACGGTGTCGCGGGCGGTCTTGGGATCGTCGAGACAAGCGAGGTTTCCGTTGAAAAAGCTGTCCCAGCAAAAGTAGGGCGCGGAGTTCGGGGTCCCGGCCCAGCCTCGGCTGACCGAGATCGCGAGCATGCGGTTATCGGTGCTGTAGAGGCGGCTGTTGTTGAGGTTGTCGGCGATCGCGCCAAGGAAGTCGCCCCAGTCGCCGGAGGCGCGGGGCTTGGTTTCCTCGTAGTGATGGCCCTTTGTGAGTAGATGCGTGCCGATGTTCGCGGGGTTGGGCATGCCGACGTTACCGATGCCGGCCAAAAAACAGGCAGGCTGCCCCGGGACTATGTCGACGGTCACCATTTTGTCGCTCGTGCTGCTTGGTTTGGGCGAGACTCTCAGTGACCAGGCCACCCCATTCGATGTTGCGGTCGCGCCGTCTGGGGTCGGCTCATAGACTGTCTTGATGTCGGGCCACGTCTGGGAGAGCTTAAGGTCGATTCGGACAGGCTTGTCGGAGTCGAACTGACCGATCACCGCATCCCCCGATCTGCCCCAGCAGAAAGTCACATTCGCCCCGTCCCGCGAAGTTCGAGACACATGGTAGGAATCGTCGGGTGCAGCCTCGCCCGCGTAGTAGGGCCATCCCGTGTCGACGAGAAAGGCCGCGTTGCCGTCCTCGACGACAAAGGCGATGCCGTTTGGCGCGGTCGTGAGATAGTTGCCGATGAGGACTTGATGCTGCATGGCGGAATTACCAATTCCTGTAGTGGGGGCATTCCTGCCCCCGCTGGAGCGAAGCTCCAGCCGTTGCTCCGACTTCCTCGGAGCGGCGACAGGAATGTCGCCGCCACGGTATACGAGCAGGACTAGGAGGGCGATCATCTGCCGTAAGGTTGGCAGATCGGATCGCCGATCACGATATCTTCCCAGCCGGTCCAGCGCGAAGCGGCATAAAAACTCTCGGCGAGGGTCCAGCCTTTGGTATAGCGATCGAAGAGGATCGAGGGCGAAGCGATGGCGGTCAGGAGGGGTTCGTCGCAGTAGCCCTTCACTCCGGTAACGCGATCTTGAATCAGGTCGGCGATGAGGGACTGGCCTCCGGTCGTCGGCAAGAACGTGCGGCCGCTCGTGGAGACGGCGGTCTCCGCGATCCCGCCGGGCGCGAAGCGCAGCTTGTGGTAGTTGTCGGCGTCGAACTTCGGATCGTTCGATCCCCAGGAGCAGTAGCCCATGAGATCCTGGCCGGTGACGAAGACAGGATTCGTGTCGAGCTGAACGGGCAGGCCCCGCGCCTGGAGCAACTCGGCGGCCTTGTTCATGTCCTTGTCGTAATCGTTGTAGCCGACGTCGGCGAGCGACGCTTTCCCGGGGTCCTTCGGATCGGGCTGAACTGCGAAGACCGGCACGGGTTGGTGAGAAAGCTGATCCGTGGGGTAGCTCACTTTCGAATCGATGAGAATCCTTCCCGCGGGCTTTTCCTGCTCCGACTGAATCGCGTAGCGGACCAAGAGCCGGGCATCGTCGATCGTATAGCCGTCGAGGCGGGTAACGAGATAGCCGCCGAATTTGGCGTGGCTGAAGCGCTCATGGGAATCCCAGAATCGGTTGGCCCAGGAAGTTCCTTTGAAACCGCTGTCGTTAATGGAGATCTTGAATGCGCCGGGAACCTTGTCGTAATCGAAGGCGGCGATGTAGCTGTCGACGGAGGGGCGATTGTTGCTGAGGCCGATGCCGGGAGCATCGGGAATCCGGATCGGGATTTCCTTGGTGAGGACGATGAAATCGATCTTGGGATGCTTCGAGAGGTAAGCGCGGAGGGGCGTTTCGATCTCTTCGTGGAAGTTGGAGTAGTTGATCGTTTCGAGGCCTGCGTTTTGGGAGGAGTCTTGGCAGTGGACGATCAGCTTGTCCTTGACTCCCCGTTCCTTCAGGTAGTCGGCGCCGAGCATCAACGACGCCGTGCTGTCGCCATTGATCACGACGAGGACGCGGTCAGCGTAGGGGTTCGGAACAAGCGTGGCGCAAAGCGCGGCAACCAAAGCGAGCATGATTACAGCTTAACGCAGATTCCGACCCAATCGCGCCTCGGGGTGGTATGAGCGAGAGTAGAGAGTGTCCCGATGGCGCGAAATAGTTGCGGCTCGGAGCTGTGTTCGTTCCTCGCTGGCTTCCCTGAGCGATGCCAGCGGTTGGGGGACGGAGATGGAAAAGGGGTTAATCTGAGCCGCGTATGAAATTCACCGACGGTAACTGGCTGATCCGCAAGGGCGTGAGCGCCCACTACGCCGCCGAGGCTCACCGGATCGAGCGCGGCGAGCACGAGTTGAAGATCCTCGCCCCGACCTGGCTCGTCAAGCACAAGACCGACACCCTCCAGGGCCCCCTCCTCACCGTCCGCCTCAGCTCGCCGATGGCCGACGTCGTCCGCGTCCGCGCCACTCATTTCGAAGGCAACGTCCAAAGGGCGCCGCAGTTCGAAATCCAGGACGAAAACCCGCCCGTCGATATCGGGGACCGATCCATCACAAGCGGAAAGCTGACCGCCCGGCTGACCGAAACCGGCTGGGAAATCGAATTCGTCGCGGATCGGCAAACGATCACGCGCAGCCCCGCGAAAGCCCTCGCCTACATGCTCGACGAGGGCCGACCCTATATGCAGGAGCAGCTTTCGATCGGCGTCGGCGAGAACGTCTACGGCCTCGGCGAGCGCTTCACCGCCTTCGTCAAGAACGGCCAGGTCGTCGACATCTGGAACCGTGACGGTGGCACGAACAGCGAGCAAGCCTACAAGAACATCCCGTTCTTCATGACGAACCGAGGCTACGGCGTCTTCGTCAACGATCCCGGCCCGGTCTCTTTCGAGGTCGCGAGCGAGCGATCCGGCCGAGTCGGCTTCAGCGTGCCGGGCGAGACCCTCGAGTACTTCGTGATCTACGGCCCGACGCCTAAAGAGATCCTTGAAAAGTACACCCGCCTGACTGGACGCCCCGCTCTCCCGCCCGCCTGGTCGTTCGGCCTCTGGCTCTCGACCAGCTTCACCACCGACTATAACGAGGAGACCGTGACCTCGTTCGTCCAGGGCATGGCGGACCGCGACATCCCTTTGAGCGTCTTCCACTTCGACTGCTTCTGGATGCGCGCCTTCCACTGGACCGACCTCGTCTGGGATCCGGCCGTCTTCTCCGAACCCAAGGCGATGCTCGCCCGCATGCATGAGCGCGGGCTCAAGATTTGCGTCTGGATCAATCCCTACATCGCCCAAGCCTCGCGTCTGTTCGAAGAGGGCCGCGAGGGCGGATTCCTCCTCAAGAAGCCGAACGGGGACGTGTTGCAGGGCGACGAGTGGCAGCCCGGCATGGCCCTCGTCGATTTCACTAACCCCGCCGCCTGCGCCTGGTTTCAGGAGCGTCTCAGCGAGTTGATCGACGACGGCGTCGACGCCCTCAAGACCGACTTCGGCGAACGCATCCCGACCGACGTCGCCTACTTCGACGGCTCCGATCCCGTGCGCATGCACAACTACTACACGCTCCTCTATAACCGCTGCGTGTACGAGGTCCTGAAGCGGAAGAAGGGCGAAGCCGTGCTCTTCGCGCGCTCCGCGACCACCGGCGGTCAGCAGTATCCGATTCATTGGGGCGGCGACTGCTACACCGAGTACGGGGCGATGGCGGAGAGCCTGCGCGGCGGGCTCTCCCTCGGCCTGTGCGGGTTCGGCTTCTGGAGCCACGACATCGGCGGCTTCGAGGGCCTTCCTCCGGCTGCGATCTATAAGCGCTGGGTCGCCTTCGGGCTGCTTTCTTCCCACTCCCGCCTCCACGGCTCCAGCTCCTATCGCGTGCCGTGGAACTACGACGACGAGGCCTGCGACGTGCTGCGCTTCTTCACCCAGCTCAAGTGCCGGCTCATGCCCTATCTCTTCTCGATGGCGATGCAGGCGCGGGACCGGGGCGTGCCGGTCATGCGGGCCATGCTGCTCGAATTCCCCGACGATCCGACTTGCCAGCTTCTCGACCGCCAGTACATGCTCGGCGATTCCCTCCTCGTCGCGCCGGTGTTTTCGGAGGAGGGCGAGGTCGAGTTCTTCGTGCCGGAGGGCCGCTGGACCTCCCTCCTCGACGGCCGCGTCCTCACCGGGCCTGGCTGGGTGCGCGAGACTCACGGCTTCATGTCCGTCCCCCTCCTCGTCCGTCCCGGGACCATCCTCGCCCTCGGCGGCGTCGACGACCGGCCCGACTACGACTACGCGCAAGGCGTGACCTTCGAGGTCTACGAGTTGCAAGAAGGGGTTCAAGCCTCCTGCTCGGTGCCGACGCTAAGAGGCGACCTCGCCGGCTCTTGTTCGGCGCTCCTCCAGGACGGCCGCGTGCATGTTGAGATCGAGGGCCGGATCGTGAATTGGACCGTCCGCCTGAACGGCGCAAACCCTCCCACCTCGGCTTCCGGCTCCGGCCCAACGTCGAGGACCGTTCCCTTCCTTTGAAGTCGCCAGATCCCGATCCTCCGGGAGAGGGGCTAGCAGGCTGCTGAAAAAGGGCCTCTCGAATTTCGGCCGCCTAACAATGTTAGGTCTTCTGCGACCCTTCCAGGGTCGGAGCAACTGTGACTCGCCTAGCCCCGGGTCGCCAGAGCGACCGCGGGGCTATGTTCTTTGACCCCTCCGGGGTCGCCCACCTACGATTCTTAGGACCAGTCGGCACCGCAAGCC
>Ga0209415_10006651_pt1 | contig 20448 bp, 18 predicted proteins | sample PeaSoiSIISIP2007_FD_187696 | JGI IMG/M metagenome (GOLD analysis project Ga0209415, IMG submission 187696) | Peat soil microbial communities from Weissenstadt, Germany - SII-SIP-2007 (SPAdes) (version 2) | ecosystem: Environmental > Terrestrial > Soil > Wetlands > Peat | place: Germany...
AGATCAACCTGCACTTCACCGGCGATTTCCACGCCATCACCTCGGCCAACAACCTGCTGGCCGCGATGATCGACAACAGCATCTACTGGGGCAACCCGCACGGCATCGACGCGCGCCGCATCTCCTGGCGCCGGGCGCTGGACATGAACGACCGCGCGCTACGCTCGATCGTCGGCAGCCTGGGCGGCGTGGCCAACGGTTTCCCGCGCGAGGACGGGTTCGACATCTCCGTGGCGTCCGAGGTGATGGCGGTGTTCTGCCTGTCGAACGATCTCGCCGACATGCAGGCGCGGCTCGGGCGGATCATCGTGGCGCAGACGCGCGACGGCAAGGCGGTGACGGCGAAGGACCTGAAGGCCGACGGCGCGATGGCGGTGCTGCTGCGCGACGCGCTGGCGCCGAACCTGGTGCAGACCATCGCCGGCTCGCCGGCGCTGGTGCATGGCGGGCCGTTCGCCAACATCGCGCATGGCTGCAACTCGGTGATGGCGACCAGGCTGGGCCTGAAGCTGGCCGACGTGGTGGTGACCGAGGCCGGCTTCGGCGCCGACTTGGGGGCCGAGAAGTTCCTCGACATCAAGTGCCGCTCCGCCGGCCTGACGCCGTCCTGCGCCGTGGTGGTGGCGACGATCCGCGCGCTGAAGATGCATGGCGGCGTGGCGCGCTCGGCGCTGGGCAAGGTGGATGCCGCCGCGGTCGGGCGCGGCGTGGTGAACCTGGCGCGCCACGTGGAGAACCTGGGCAAGTTCGGCATGCCGGTGGTGGTGGCGCTGAACCACTTCGTGTCCGACACGGACGCCGAGTTCGCCGTGGTGCGCGACGCGATGGCGGCGAAGGGCGTGGAGGTGATCCGCTGCACCCATTGGGGCGACGGCGCGCCGGGCGCGGCCGAGCTTGCCCGCGCGGTGCTGAAGCGCATCAAGTCGGGCGAGGCCGCCTACAAGCCGCTGTATCCCGTCGAGATGAAGCTCGCCGACAAGCTCCGCACCATCGCCACGCAGATCTACCGCGCCGCGGACATCGCGCTGCCGGAGGCGGTCGCGCGCCGGCTGGCCGGGTTCGAGGAAGCGGGCTTCGGGAAGCTGCCGATCTGCGTCGCCAAGACGCAGTACAGCTTCACCGCCGATCCCACGGTGGTGGGTGCGCCCGACGGCTTCATCCTGCCGGTGCGCGAGGTGCGGTTGTCGGCCGGCGCCGGCTTCGTGGTGGCGATCTGCGGCGAGATCATGACGATGCCCGGCCTGCCGCGCGTGCCGGCGGCGGAATCGATTTTTCTGAGCGCGGACGGGCTGATCGAAGGATTGTTCTGAGCAGGCTCACGACGGCGCGCGGTCGGGGCGGCAGAGCCGCAGCCCCGGCAGAAGTTGCGCCAGCTCGGTCAGACTCGACCTACCGGCCTCGACCACCCTTCTGCGCACCGCAAGACCGCGTGGTTGGTTCCGGCCAACCCTTGACGAGCGACCGATACGTGATACGTATCGCGCATGATCAGGTCGTTCGCAGACAAGCGCACCGCGGCGATTTGGGATGATCGGATGCCGAAGGGGTTCCCGAGCGATCTGGCCAAGGTGTCACGCCGCAAGCTGCGCGTGCTGGCGGCGGCCAGCAAACTTGAAGATCTCCGCCAGCCGCCAGCCAATCACCTGGAGGCGCTGGTCGGCGATCGGGCCGGACGGCACAGCATCCGGATCAACGATCAATGGCGGCTATGCTTCGTCTGGCGAGATAGCGATGCGCACGACGTCGAGATTGTGGACTACCACAGGGGGCGATGATGGCCATTCGCACTGAGGACGTGGCTGGGTTGGACTTCTCGGATGTGGCTGGCACCGAGCGTGTCGGCCCCGTGACGCCGGGCGAGGTGCTGCGCGAGGAGTTCATGCTACCCCTCGGGCTGTCCGGGCGCGCCCTGGCTCGCGAACTTGGCGTGCCCTCGAACCGCATCACTGAGATTGTGGCGGGCGCGCGTGCCATCTCGGCCGAGACCGCTATCATGCTCAGCGAGCGGTTCGGCACGTCGGCCGAGTTCTGGCTCAACCTCCAGATGATGCACGATCTGGAGGCAGCGCGCCGCAACATGCGCCGGGCCGCGTGAGCGCGGGCGACGGCAGTTTCCCAATGATTGACGACGCCACGACGGCGGGCTGCGGGCCGCGGCCAGAGCCAATCCACCAAACCTTACGCCGGCAAACCGGGGGGTCGTCGCCGGCTGCTGCGATGGCGCGCGATGCCTCGGCCCGTCCGGCGCGCCTGGGCGGCCTGACGGGTGCCAGGATCAGGTGGCCGTTTTCCAGTCGCAGATCCACGGCATGGCCCGCTGCCAACCCCAGCTCGGCCAGGACCGAGCCAGCACCCGCGAGAGTGTGAGAAGTCCGGGCTAGACCAGGTGCGCGATGACCTTCGCGCAGCCACCCGTCACGGCCATCAGCGCAGCAGTGACATTGCACACGATGCTGGCCCCTGCGAGGACGAGCAGTGCCATGACGATGCCCTTGGCGAGGACGGTCAGCACGTTCAGTCGCCACTGCATGGGTCGTCCCCGCCGCACATCGCGCGGTGTGGAACCTGATGCGGCCCGAATAAGAATGCGATGTGGCGCGAAGCCGCAACGAATAACCGCCGCGTAAAACGTAGCGCGCCCGGGCTACCGTGTCGGGGCTGCCGTGCAGGGGCTGCAGTGTGTCAGGGCGCGGCGATCCCCGCGCCGTTGAGCAGGTAGCGCGCGAGCGCCCGACCCAGGCAGACATTCAGCCGGGCAAGCTCGGCCTCGCGGGTGTCCTGCGTCGCGCGCTCCGGGTCGATCTGACCCCCCAGCGCCCAGCCGCGCGTGAGCTCATAGCGGTGGAACAGCGTCGCCCCGGGCAGGGCGGCTATCTGTTGCAGTTCCGTCTCGTACGGCTCGACATCGGTGTTGGCACGCAGCGCGCGGGTGAACTGCGGATCGAGCAGCACGAGGCTGCCACCCGCCGCATGGATGATGTCCAGCCCCTCGCGCAGCGCCTGGCGCATGCGCACGGGGCGCAGCCCGTGGATCGCCTCCACGGTGCCGGTCTGCCACAGCACGAGCTGGGCCGGCGCCTGGTGAAGCTGCGCCTTGACCAGCGGCAGCATCTCCTCGGCCGACATGCCGCGTCCGCCCCGCACCGTGAGATCGACGGTCACCTGCGGCAGGGCGGCACGCAGCGCATCGAGCATGCGGTAGGGAAACGCGCTGTCGGGCTGCACGCCATTGGCCCCGGTGGTGGCGCCGGAGCCGACCGCCAGGATCTCGACCGGCCCGCCGGCGGCAATCGCCACCTTCAACGGTTCCAGTGGTTTTTGCACCGTGACGAACTGCGGCGGGACTTCGCAGGTCGGGGAGTCCGGCAAGGCTGCCGCGGCGGCGGGGAGGGCAAGCAGCAGGAGCCAGAAAGCCAGACAACGCATGACGCTCGCCTATCAGCGTGCGCGGTCGCCGGCAAGGCGTCGCCCGCCGGGCAATCGGGTGGAGGAAGCAAGGCCAGGGGCTTTGCCCCTGGCCTTGCTTCCTCCACCCGATTGCCCGGCGGTCAGACCCCGAGCAGCCCGCGCGCGATCGCTTCCACGTCCTCGGCCGCGGGGCAATTCGGGTGGCGCGCCAGCAGCGGCGTCTGGCGGCGGATCGCGTCGCGCACCCGTTCGTCGCGCCGCACCACGCCAAGCAGCGCCGGCGCGCGCCCCAGGAAGGTCGCGCAGGCGCGCGCCAGCGTGGCATGGGTGCGCTCGCCGGCGGCACGGGTCGATGCCAGATTGACCACCACGCTTGCGTCGCCGCCGGGCCGATCGACGCCATGCAGCTTCAGCACCGCATAGGCGTCGGTCAGGCTGGTCGGCTCCTCCGTCACCAGCACCAGCAGCGTGTCGGCGAAGGCAGCCAGGAGGCGCACCGAGCGGTCCAGCCCGGCGCCGAGATCGAGCAGCACGGCATCGTAGCCTCCGGCTGCCTCGCGCAGTGCGCCGAGCACGCGCTCCAGCATGGCGGGATCGAGGCCGGACAGCGCGCCGGAGCCGGAACGGCCGGGCAGGATGTCGAAACCGGCCTCGACGTGGCGCAGCACCACCTCGCGCAACGTCGCGCGCCCGGCGATGACGGCCCCCAGGTCGCGCGCCGGCGTCAGGCCGAGCTGGATGTCGACATTGGCCAGCCCGAGATCGCCGTCGAACAGCAGCACGCGCCGGCCAGCACGCGCCAGCGCGTGCGCCAGGGTGATGGCGAACCAGGTTTTTCCCACCCCGCCCTTGCCGGACGCGATGCCGATGATGCGGCCGGGACTCGGCTGGGTCATGTGCGATGGTCCGGAACAGCGGCGAGCAGGCGGGAGGCCAGCTCATCATGGGTCAACCTGATCAGCCCGTCGGCCACGCCCGGCCCGATGCCGGCCTCGGTGAGCGCCAGGCGTCCCGCGCTCGCGGCGCTCAAGACCGAGCCCAGGCGGCGGGCAAGGTCGAGCTTGGTGGCGATCATCAGCGTGGCGCCGAGCCTGGCGTACGCCTGCGCCAGATCGGCCGCCTCGGCGGGATCGAGACCCGCCTGCAGCACCAGGACGGTGGTCGCGCCGGCAACCGCGGCGAGGGCGCTCAGCTCCGCGCCCTGCTCGGGGTCGAACGGGTCGAGCCCCGGGGCGTCGATCAGCACCGGCGCGTTGCGTGGGTGGCGGGACAGGGCGCGGCCCAGGCTGACCGGGTCGTCGGTGACCACAAGATCGAGGTTTAGCAGTCGGGTGAAGGCGACAAGCTGCTCGGTGGCGCCCGCCCGGCGCCCGTCGGTGGTGATCACCAGCGGGGGGACCGCGGACATCACCAGACGCGCCGCCAGCTTTGCCGCGGTCAGCGTCTTGCCGGCGCCCGGCGGCCCGACCAGCAGCAGCGGCGGGTCGGCCGCGGTGAGCGGGAGGGGGGCGAAGTCGAACACGATGGCGAGCGCGGCGGCCAGATCCCCGCGGCCGAGCGCCGCGTGCAGCGCCGTGGGGACGCCGTGAAAGGCCAGTGCGGCGTAGGACGGCGGGTCAACGGCGGCGGGCGGGGGCGGCGACAGGGGCGGTGGCAGCTCGTCGTCCGGCTCCAGCGCGGCGGTCACTTCCACCCCATCGCCGACCTGGCGCGAGGCCAGGATCAGCGCCTCCGCGCCCAGCTCGGCGCGGACACGGGCCATTGCCTCCGCCATCCGGGGTGCACGGTAGAGTTTCAGCCGCATGCCGGCAGGCTAGTGCGCAACCATTGAGGCAAGATGAACGGTGCGCGAAAGCGAGACCGGGGCTTTGGCCCGACGCCACCCAGAGGGCGACTGGGCGTACGAATTCGGCTAGACTGGAAAAACGATCCTCTCCTCTCTCGCCCTCTCGCGCGCCGCTCTCGTCTCGAAGCTGGCGGATTAGCCGGTGCTGAAGGGCGCTTCAGGCAAGGCCGCGCTGTCCCGCGAGCCTTGCAAGGGCCTCCCTCGCGCCGAGTGATCCAGCGTCCGCGGCGACGGAAATCAGCCGGCGTACCTCCCTGCGGGCCTCGGTGCCCGTAGCTGCAAGTGGCTCGAGAAGTGCGGCGAAGGTGTCGCCCATGCCGCCATAGCCCCAGAAGTCTCGGTCGCCCTTCCTCCGCTCCACGATCAGACCGGCCCAGCGGAGCAGCCAGCGTCCACGTTGTGCAATATCGAGACGGCCGGCGAACCTGATAAGGCGCAACGCCGCAGACGCATTTCCGCATGCCATTTCCGCCCAGCGATCGATCTCGGGCAGAACAGCGTCCAAATATGGCCAATCCTCCGGCAGCGGCGTCATATAAGGCCCCATCAGGCCGGCCGCCGTTGCCCACTCCTCGACATGTTCGTCGTCCAACCCATGCTGTTTAAGAAGCCAATCGGCAGCCCTGCGCCAAGCGCTCCAGAACCGGTCGTCGGGCGCGCGGCGGCTGTCGATGAGTTCGCTTGTTACCGCCTCGAGGTAGTCGCTGACCATCTTTTGAGCATGGTCGCGGCCTTGGATTCCCGTTAGCATCCGCCAAAAGTCGGGCGCGCCGGCGCGGGCCGCATAGCGGCCGAGGGCAGTAGCCAGGGCGTCGGCCCATTCGTAAGGGAAGTGATTGTCGAACCGTTTTCTGTCCGCTCCCATGTAAGCGCGCAACCAGTCTACTAGTTTGCTTAGGTAGCGCTTCAACCGCTCGGCGAGGACGGAATCGGCAACGACGGCGTCCATATCAACGACCCCAAGCAGTTTGCCGGCACGCGTCCACTCGAATACCCAGTCAGAGCGTACGAGGCCGACCCTAAAGGGCCAACGTCGGTTCCTCGTACGGAATATCTGCCAGCGGGCAACGGGCCTAGGCAGCCGAGGCGCGCGGGGGCCGGCCCAGGGCCACTGCCAGCCACGAAGACTTCTCCTCTGGAGCCTCATATTCGTCCGTTGTACGCGCGTTACTTCGCGCTTCAAATTAGGGCGCCAGCTACGAAGGGACCGGTGGACGCACCGGTCGAACGCGATCACTGCGAGATCCCATGCATCTCGCGTTTGGCCCTTCCAGTCCAGCCCGGCAAGAAGCGCTGCGCTCGGCTCCGTGAGCCGCCCGGCTGCGATAAAGCGTGCCGCGGCGAGCACGTGAGGCCCGGCGCGCCTTCGTGCAATGAGAGCCGCCGCGCCCCTTGCGCCGTACAGCAATGGATGAATCCCGAGGACCACGTCATCTACAAACGAGCTATTCTGCTCAACAGACGCGAGGGTCCGGCAGCCCGCGACAACGGTTTCCGCGATCCATTTGCCTTCCTCATCAAGGAGCGCATCCGAGCCAAACCGTGCGGCTATCCACGCTGCCCCCACGATCGCTGCACCTGACATCTCAAGCCGGAACAAGATGGATTCCGTCGCCTCATTCGGCTCTGCTAACTTCTGTAGCTCCTTTGCGAGGTCTATCGCCTGCGCAAGGTTGATGGCGGAATCGAGGGCACTAGCTTCTCCGGTCCTGATCACCCAGTTCACAAGATTCATAACCTTGCCGAGTTCTTGGTGCTCCTCCTGCGCCCGAACGACCTGTTCGACCTGCTCGGGGGGAGGCTCAATCGCGATTTTTAGGCCTTCACCACCAGGAAGCATCTCCATAGCCACGCTGGCCGGGTCGGCGTCCGAACGGATGCGGATAAGCCTCTCCTCAAGCTGTTGGACGCGCTCCGGATCCTCAAGTTCATCGTCGTGGGTTGCCAAATCTGCGATCGTCCACTCTTGTCTGGCTGACTCGAGCGAAGCTTTCGCGCCTTCGCTTGCTTGGAGATGAAATCGGAGCATCAAGTCACGGGCGAGGAAGGTTCGCCGCCGCCATCTCTGCCAGACCAGATCGGCCTCGCGGAAGTGTCGGTCTATGCGCCTGAACCCCATCGGGTGGTTAGGGCCCTGGAGTGAGACGAACCTGTGAGCGTCGTAGTCCCAGAGCCTGGGAACGGCGAGGAACGGGGCTGCGGCATCCAGCACGCCGGGCTCGTCCGCCTTTAGCGCGATGGCGCAGATGAGTGGAGCAGCAGTTGCCGCCAATCCGTTCCGCTGGAGGACAAGCCGACAAAGTTCCCCCATCGGCCGATTCGCATTCAACTGCGACCAAATCCAGTCATCGAGCGCGAGATAGCACGACCCCAGGACATACGATCCGAGCACACCCCGCGACCACTGATACTCGAACTCGTTTCCCCACAGCGGAATCTCCCCCCACGGCGTCGGGACCAGTACGGGTCGCAGCGGACGCCGTTTTCCGCGACGCCAGTAGTTCCTGAGGTAGACCGAGGCCCGCATCTCCAGCCGGTGGAAGAGCCGCAACCCTTCCGCCTCATTCTGCTCGAAGAGGGTTGCGAACCCGCCGCGATCCGGAGCCGCCGGGAAGAATCCCCTTCCGTGCCGGATGCCTGCCTCGTGGTACCCGTGAATGGCGAAGCAGTCGCTATACCCAATCATGCCCTCGTAGCGCGGTTTGCGCTCGTGGGGTGTGAAATGGGCGATCAGCAGGTCAGTGTACGGCTTAGGAAGCGCCACGGGAATCTGTCCGTGGTGCTCTATCAGGTCCTCGACCGCGTTCCCCAGCCGGGTAAACGAAACCAGACGCTCAAGGTACGACCGCGCATCATCGGGGGCGGCCGCAGCGCCCCGTGACACCGCATTCCGGAGCAGCCGCTCCGGTTCGCGCCAGTCGCGGTACTTAGCGTCGCCAAATGGCCTTCGCCTGTCGTCCCGGTTCTCTGGGTGCTCGCAGTCCTCGATCTCAGTAAGCAGCGAGAGCGATGCTTGCACTACGGCATTCACAATCGGCCAGCGTAGCCCCTGCGTGAAGCTGCACCACGTTTGCGCGACTTGCGCAAGCAGCGGAATGACCGGGGCGGGCCAGTTGCGCCACTTCCTAACGGACCAACGGATGAACGCTGCCCAGCTACGCAGATGTGGTACTCGGTGCTGGACAGATGCCGGGTCGGCGGCTCCCTCCTCCGGGCGCTTTTCCTCTAGCCGGAATTCGGAGACGAGCAACGTTTCAACTAAGCCGTGCAGTAATCTACCGCCCTCGGCGAGCAGCGTCGGTTCGAGCGCATTCAGCACCTCAATTGAGCGCTCCGAGTAGAGCGGCGCCACCATGAGGCTGCGGAGCCAGGCGGGATCGAGGTCGGGCTCTGCCCTGAACCGAGCCATCGCCTGCACCCAGCACTGCGGGCCAGACGGGTCCTCCAACAGAGCCTGTCCATAGACCCGCATCGCACGCAGCCAGGCGAGCGGCTCCTCAGCCGCCCGAAGCAGAGCCGGAAGTTCGGCTTGATGTGACAGGAAAGTTCGCGCCAGGATCCAGTCTTCGTGGACGTCGTGCGACATGAGGATCGCATCGCGGCCCGGCGGCAGATGCACCGCCTCCTCGCGTTCCAGGCTCAGCAGTCCCTCGGGATCGACGTCCGCCCGCCCTGGACGGCGCACGGTCCGTGTGAGCAACAGCTCCCCGATCTGGGCGAGCGCACGATCTCGCCGCGGGTCGGGCGGAGCGGATGCCGCTCCCCGCGTGGCCCATGCATCGGAGAGCTGCACCTCGGTCGCAGTTGCACCGAGATGTGGGGACGCGAGCATCTCCCGAAGGAGGAACAATATTCTGTTCCGATCGCCGAGGTCGCTTCTGGAGGCGACCGCCGCCAAGGCCGGAAGCGCCTGTCCGATCGTCTGGACGTCCTCGATTTCCACCCCGGCAACGACTAGGCGTCTCCCAGCGGGAAGGCCCGCCGTGGCCAGTGCGTCGGCAGCGAGGTCCCTCGATTGGGAGTCACGAGCGCTCGCCACAATGGACCACCGGTCCCGGAGCGGACTCGCCGATATCGCGGCGAGCAGATCCTCAACCACGGGCCGCCGCTCCGACAGGAGCAACCGGTCGGCGCCATCGATTGCGAGCAAGCACGGGCCGCGGCTTGCGAATTCGACCGCGACCTCATCGGCCGACAGAGTCACGCCGAGTTGGCCCGCGAAGGCCGTCCAGCCACGTCCATCGACCCTGTCGTCCTTGAGGACGAGCACCGGCGTCCCGAAGCGCTCGCAGAGCCGTCGCAGAACGGCGGACTTGCCCGCGCCGCCCTCGCCCACGATGCGCAGTACGCCGTCAGCGCGGAGAACCTCCATCCCTTCCTGCACTAGCTTGCTTCGAAGGAGGCTCAGCCCGGCCGGCTGGCCATAGCGCGGACCGATGTGGCAGACGATGGAAGCGAGCGCGGTTCCTCCTGCGGCCTCCAGGGCGGCAATCCCAGCGCGCACGCGTCGGCTAGGGAGGACTCCGTACTGCTGCGGGAGCGCAGCGAGAAGCAAGGGGCGGGTGTAGCTTCCGGCGAGCTTGCCGTCCCTAAGCGCGGCACTCCTCAGTTCGGACAGAAGGCTCGACGCGGTAGACGGGTCCGTGACCTCGCCCGCGAGGAGGTCGATAGTGGCTTGGCGGGCGAGCGATGTAGAAACCGCAAAATCTGCGACGACGACCCACAGACGGCGCAGCACCTCGTAGGGCGCCTGCGCAGCCTCGTGTTCCAATGCCTTGCGGACCGCGCCCAGGAAGGTGCGCTTGCCGTCATTCAGGACGCCGTTTTGCGACCAGACATTTTCGAATGTCTCCCAACGGTCCTGCGCGCGGGCAGATTGCAAGAGGGTGTCAACATCGACCAAGTCCGGCGTGATGGTTCCCGCGACTATGGTTGCGGTCCACGCGCCCTGGTCCGCCTTGACGTGGGTCCACAGCGATAAGACCAGTTCGCGAAAGTCCGTTGTATCGCCCAGCGAATAGGTTCGCTTGGCCTGAAGATATGCCACGGCCGAGGTACCGTCCTGCAAGTGGCCCTCGACCGTAAAGTCGTCGAATCCGAGCGGGCCTGACCGATGCTGGAGTGACACACAACGCGGCTCGAGGCCGTGCGGAAGCATACGGTCTGTGCCACCGGCGAGCAGCCGCGCGAGGAGCGCCGATGCCACATCGACCTCGTAGTCTGTACCGCCGCTGCCCGTCGACGTGTAGGAAGCCTTCAACTTGACCCCTCCTCACGGGCCAACGCAAGAACGCGACCCCTTTTAGCGTACTTCCGCGAGGCAGGGGCGCGCTTCAGCACCACGAGTCGTTGGTGGAAATTACATCATCTTCCGATAAGCAGACATTCCGCGCCCGGCCAGCGCTGGTCGTCGGGCGAGCGTCCGAGATCGGAAGGTCTTTGCCGGTAGGCGGACTGGCAGGATTCCACCCGTAGCGCAAATTCACGCATGGGCCACCGCCCAACCGGTGTCAGGCGGGCAAAGCCCACCGATCCCGGCAGGGATGGCCAAGGCACGCACCCCGTCCCCAGCGCGAGACGGGCGCTAGCCCCCACACCGGGTCGCGGCGGCGGCGCGACCCGGCCCTCCGCACATCCAGTTTGTATTTCTAACTGATAGGTGCTATCTTCACCGCTTCCGCCCTTTGGTCAGGAGCGCTCACAATGTCTCCCCTCTCCCCCGCCGCCGCTGCCGCCCCACCCGACCCCCCGGCCGCCGACTCCGCGCCCACGAAAAAACCTCGCGGCAACCCCACCCTGCACCTCATCCCGCGCTGCGGCGCCCGCACCCGCTCGGGCTGCGCCTGCCGGGGCCCCGCGATCCACGGCAAACTCCGCTGTCGCATGCACGGCGGCCGCAGCACCGGTCCCCGCACCCCCAAAGGCATCGCCGACCTGCGCGCCGCCCGCACCATCCACGGCCACGACGGCGCCGAGGCGCGCGCCCTCGACCGCTGCCGTCTCACCACGATGCGCCGCGCCCGCATCGACGCGGCCGCGCATCGCTACCAGGCCCATCTGCCGCCCGCCTTCGTCGCCCGCCTGCATGGCTTCGCGCCCGAGCTGATGCCGCCGCCGCGCCCGACCGGCGGCATCACCGCGGCGATGGACCGCATGCGCCGCCGTGCCGTCGCCGCCGCCCTCGCGCCGTGGAAGCAGGCGATCGCGGAGGCGTGCGCGGCCGAGCGCGCCGCCCGCGCCGCCGCGCGCCTGGCAAAAGCCCATGCACCAGTCGGCGCACGCCCCCCGCGCGGTGCCGGCGTGCCAGGACCCCATGCACCAATTCCAGGCGCCGCCGACCCCGCCACCGCCGCGCGCCTGACAAAGACCCATGCACCAGTCGGCGCACGCTCCCCGCACGGCGCCGGCGTGCCAGAACCCCGTGCACCAATTCCCAGCGCTGCCGTCCGCGAAGCTGCCGAGCGCCTGGCAAAAACCGCTGCACCAGTCGGCGTACGCCCCCCGCGTGGCGCCGGCGTGGCAGGACCCCGTGCACCAATTCCCGGTGCCGCCGACCCCGAAGCTGCTGGGCGCCTGGCAAAACCCGATGCACCAGTCGGCGCACGCTCGCCGCACGGCGCTGGCGTGCCAGGACCCCACGTACCAATTCACGGCGCCGCCGACCCCGAAGATGTCGGCCACGCCGACTGCCCGCCCAAGGCATCGGCGGCGTCCTCGCCGGCGGACGCCACGCAAGGAGGCCGGCCCACGCCGCCCCGGCCGGCGGGCCAAAACCCGCTCGCCGCGGCCGTGGCAAAACCCCTTGCACCAAATCGTGCACCCACCCAGGGCGGCGCCGGCGTGGCAGAACTCCATGCACCAATTCCCGGTCCGGCGGCGCCGGCTGTCCCGCCCGGGCTGCCCAACCGCGCCGCGCGCCGGCGGTGGAAGAGCCTGCAACGGCGCAAGCACCGCGCTCCGGCTGCGGGCGCCCGCGCGTGACCATTGAGCCAAGATGAACGGGCTCAGTGGCCAGTGGTCAGTGGTCGGCGGTCAGCGGTCAGGAGCAAGCGGCCGTGGCGACCCAACGGACCACTTTCTCCTGACCACTGACCACCGACCACTGACCCCTTGGCCTGCGCCCCGGTGGCGCGGTAGTGCTAGGGCATGGCCCGCACCGTCAGCCTGGCGCGCAAGACACTGGAGACCGACATCACCCTGACCCTGTCGCTCGACGGGTCGGGCAAGGCGGACATTGCCACCGGGATCGGCTTTCTCGACCACATGCTGACGGCGCTGGCGCGTCACGCGCTGTTCGACCTGACACTGCGGGCCAGTGGGGATCTGCATATCGACTTCCACCACACGACGGAGGATGTCGGCATCGTGCTCGGCCAAGCCGTGGCGCAGGCGCTGGGCGACAAGCGCGGCATCGCCCGGTTCGGCCAGGCACTGGTGCCGATGGACGAGGCGCTGGCCGAGGTGGCGATCGACCTCTCCGGCCGCCCGTTCCTGGCCTGGGACGTGGTGTTCGCGCAGCCGAAGATCGGCGAGATGGACACCGAGCTGTTCGAGGAGTTTTTTCGCGCCCTCGCGTTCAACGCCTTGATGACAGTGCACGTGGTGCGCCGGGCCGGGCAGAACGCGCACCACGTGGCGGAGGCGTGCTTCAAGGCGACCGCGCGGGCGCTGCGCATGGCGGTGGCGATCGACCCGCGCGTCGGCGACGCGGTGCCGTCCACCAAGGGGGCGCTGTGAGGGTCTGGACCGTACACCTGCGCGACGATGCGCCCCCCGTGCTGGTGCGCGAGGGTTTTTCCCCCGGCGCCGCACTGCTCGGCCCGCTCTGGTTCGCGTTGCGTCGCGCCTGGTTGCCGGCGGTCTTGGCGTTCGCCGCGTGGCTGGCGGTCGACACGCTGACCGCGGGCGGCACGCGGCTGGTGCTGGATGCCGGGCTCATGCTGCTGCAGGGGCTGTCCGGGCACGATCTGCGCCGCTGGTCGCTGGAGCGGCGCGGTTTTACCCTCGCCGAGGTGGTGACGGCGCGCAATGCCGAGGGCGCGTTCGCGCGGCTGCTGGACCGCCGCCGCGATTTGGGCGAGCGGGTGCTGCGGGCAGATGCGCGATGATGCCCGCGGGCGGGTGCGACAGGATGGCCGCGCGCGGATGCGCGATAATGCCCGCGCGCGGTCGCGCGACATGATGAAGATCGCGGTGGTCGATTACGGCAGCGGCAACCTCGCCTCCGCCTCGCGCGCGCTGGCGCTGGCGGCCGAGCGGGCCAGCATCCCGGCCAAGGTCGCGGTCACCGCCGATCCCGACAAGGTCGCCGGCGCCGACCGGATCGTGCTGCCCGGCCAGGGCGCCTTCGCCGACTGCGCCGCCGGCCTGGCCGCGGTGCGCGGCATGCGCCAGGCGATCGAGCAGGCGACCGCTTCCGGCACGCCGTTCCTGGGCATCTGCGTCGGCATGCAACTGATGGCCGAGCGCGGGCTGGAGCATGCGGTGACGCCGGGCTTCGGCTGGCTGCGGGGCGACATCACGGTGATGGCGGCGCCAGGGCTGCGCCTGCCGCAGATGGGCTGGAACGCGCTGGACTTCACGCCGGGCGCGCATCCGCTGCTGGACGGACTGGAACCGGGCGATCATACCTACTTCGTGCACAGCTATGCGCTCACCGGCGGCGCGCCGGACCAGGTGATCGCGACCACCGAGTATGGCGGCCCGGTGGTGGCGATGGTGGCGTCCGGCAACCGCGCCGGCACCCAGTTCCATGTCGAAAAGAGCCAGGAGGTCGGTCTGCGCATCCTGACCAACTTCCTGCGCTGGACCCCCTGAGAAGATGGCCGATCGGTCAAACCCGGCCGCCGCGGCCCCCGTCCAAACCGAGGCGCAGCTCGCGGTCGAGCGCGTCGAGACGTTCGGCGACGAGGACCTGCACGCGCTGTGCGAGGCCACGCACGCCGCGATCATCGAGGGCGGTGGCTTCGGCTGGGTGCGCCCGCCGGAGCGCCGCGCGCTGGAGGCGTATTTCCGCGGCCTGATGCTGGTGCCCGAGCGGCAGGTCTTCATCGCGCGGCTGAACGGCACGATCGTCGGCTCCGCGCAGCTTGTCCGCCCGCCGCGCAACAACGAGGCGCAGGCGTTCGCCGCCCAGCTCATGCATGCGTTCATCGCGCCCTACGCGCGTGGACATGGCTTGGCGACGCTGCTGACGCTGCGGGTCGAGGAAGCGGCGCGGGCGATGAAGTTCCAGGTGCTGAACCTGGATGTGCGCGAGACGCAACAGGCGGCGATCCGGCTGTACGAGTCGCTCGGCTATCAGCGCTGGGGCGAACATCCGATGTATGCGCGGGTGCACGGCAAGACGGTCCGCGGGCTGTTCTATTACAAGCTGCTGCAGCCGTAGGGAAGCTGAGGCGAACGACCCAGAGTCTGAAATCGTCGCCCGGGAGCTACCATTTATCAGCGGCAGGGTGCAGAGGAGGATCCAGTGGACGAGGCGAAGATGCGGGAGCTGCTGGTCGGCGCCATGAAGTCGCGGGCCATGTTCTACCACGCCTTCTACCAAGAGTTCAGCGCCGAGTTCGGCGCGGCGAAGACCGAGGAGGTGATGAAACGCGCGACCTACAAGCGCGGCCTTGAGATCGGCCAGCGCTTCGCCCAGTTCGCCCCCGACGACATGGAAGGGCTGAAGACCGCGTTCCTCGAGCTCGTTCCCGACCCGGACGCGACGTTCAATCCAAAGCTCGAGCGCTGCGACGCCCAGGGCATCGACATCCTGTTGCAGAGCTGCCCGCTCAAGGCGGCCTGGCAGGAAGCGGGTCTGAGCGACGCCGAGGTGGCGACGATGTGCGGCATCGCGGGCCAGGTCGACAACGGCACTTTTGAGGGTGCCGGCTTCACCTTCGGCGCCGATACCTGGCAGTCGGGCCGCTCGGGCTGCTGCCACCTGCATATCCGTCCAGGCAAGTGAGGGCCCGTCGCGCGATATCCGGAGCGTCGTGTGCGCGCGCGATCGCCCGTTCCGTCGTGCCGGCCCACGGGTCGGGCCAAAGGCCCGCCCGAGGGCAGGCTCCTGCCGGCATCCACGACTTTCTTCGTGCCGCAAGCCAAGCCGTGACCGCCGACCCGCACCAGCACACGGGCTCGCGCGCATGACCCGCCTCACCCTCTACCCCGCCATCGACCTGAAGGACGGCGCGTGCGTCCGCCTGAAGCGCGGCGCGATGGACCAAGCCACCATCTACGCCACCGATCCCGCCGCCCAGGCGCGCGCCTGGCAGGATTCCGGCTTCGCCTGGCTGCACGTGGTCGACCTGAACGGCGCCTTCGCCGGCCGCGCGGTGAACGCCGCAGCCGTCGGCGCCATCCTCGGCGCCGCGCGCGTGCCGGTGCAGCTTGGCGGCGGCATCCGCGACATGGCGGCGATCGAGGCCTGGCTCGCCGCCGGCGTCCACCGCGTCATCCTCGGCAGCGCCGCGGTGAAGACGCCCGCGCTGGTGCGCACCGCCTGCCGCGCCTTCCCCGGCCGCGTCGCCGTCGGCATCGACGCGCGTGAAGGTTTCGTGGCGACCGAGGGCTGGGCGGAGACCTCGACGCTGTCGGCGCTGGAGCTGGCGCGCCGGTTCGAGGACGCCGGCGTGGCGGCGATCATCTACACCGACATCGCGCGCGACGGCATGCTGAGCGGCCTGAGCTTGGCGCAAACCACGGAGCTGGCGCGGCACGTCGCGGTTCCGGTGATTGCTTCGGGCGGGGTGGGCAGCCTGGACGATCTCGCCGCGCTGCGCGACGTCGTGGCGCGCGAAGAGTGGGCGGCCGGCACGGGGATCCAGGGCGTGATCGTCGGCCGCGCCCTGTATGACGGGCGCATCGATCCGGCCGCGGCGCTGGCGCTGTTTTCCACCTGATCGGCACTATATCCGGATAACCACGCTATTTATCCGCAGCATTGCGGCGACGCGTGCCCGCTTTGCGTGCAACACGCTTGCTACGCTCACGAACCACGACTGTAAGACTACCCCCATGTTGAAGCTGCGCGTCATCCCCTGCCTGGACGTGAAGGACGGTCGCGTCGTCAAGGGCGTGAACTTCGTCGCGCTGCGCGATGCCGGCGACCCGGTCGAGCAGGCGGCGCTGTACGACGCCGCCGGCGCCGACGAGCTGTGCTTCCTCGACATCACCGCCAGCCACGAGAACCGCGACACCATCCTCGACGTGGTCTCGCGCACCGCCGCGCGCGTGTTCCTGCCGCTGACGGTGGGCGGCGGCATCCGCTCGATCGAGGACATGCGCCGCCTGCTGCTGGCTGGCACCGACAAGTGCAGCATCAACTCGGCCGCCGTGGCGCGGCCGGCGCTGGTGCGGGAGGCGGCGGAGAAATTCGGCAGCCAGTGCGTCGTGGTCGCGGTGGACGCGAAGCAGGTGGGGCCGGACCGGTGGGAGGTGTTCACCCATGGCGGGCGTCGCCCGACCGGCATCGACGCGATCGCCTGGTCCCGGCAGGTCGCGGAACTCGGCGCCGGAGAAATCCTGCTGACCAGCATGGACCGCGACGGCACCGGCGAGGGCTTCGACCTGCCGCTGCTGCGCGCGGTGTGCGGCGCGGTGCGGCTGCCGGTGATCGCCTCGGGCGGGGTCGGGACGTTGCAGCATTTCGTGGAGGGCGCCGAGGCAGGCGCCACCGGGCTGCTGGCGGCGAGCGTGTTCCATTTCGGCACGTTCACCATCGCGCAGGTGAAGGCGGCACTGGCGGCGGCGGGCCTGCCGGTGCGGCTGCCGCGCCGGGCGGCCTGACGGGGGCGCCATGGCCAAGTCCGAGGACAAGCGCAAGCGCGCCAAGCCGGCCAAGCCGAAGGCGACCAAGCCGAAGTCGGCCAAGGTTGGCGGCGGCAAGCCGGCGAAGGGCGGGCGTGCCAAGCTGGCCAAGCAGAAGAAGCCGACCAAGCGGCTGAAGCCGAAGCAGCTCGCCAAGGCCCTGATGACCGCCGCGCCGCCGGACCGACCGCCGCCGCCACTGGCCCTGGGTCCGGCCGCCGCGGTGCTGGACCGGCTGTGGTCGGTCGTGGTCAGCCGGCGTACCGCCGATCCCGCGGTCAGCCACTCCGCCCGCCTGCTGTCGCGCGGCACCGCAAAAGTCGCGCAGAAATTCGGCGAGGAGGCGGTGGAGTGCGTGATCGAGGCGGTCGCCGGCAACCGCGAGGCGGTGGTGGCCGAGAGCGCCGACGTGCTGTACCACCTGATCGTGCTCTGGGTCTCGACCGAGGTCAGCCCCGACGAGGTGTGGGCCGAGCTGAAACGCCGCGAGGGCGTGAGCGGCATCGCCGAGAAGGCTTCCCGCGCGGCGCAGCTATCGGTTGCTTTCGGGCTGGAGACGACGAAAATCCCCTGAACTGCTCCCCCTCCCCTTGAGGGCTTGGGCCGCGAAGCGGACCAAGGTTGGGGGGAGGGGTTCCGAGGCACAAGGCTTCAGTTCGTCTCTCGCACGGCCACGCCCCTATCCTGATGCCAATCGGGGTCAACCCAACCAGAAGGACTCCACCCATGCCGGTCAGCGGCCTGCCGCCCTACGACGATGCCAACATCTTCGCCCGCATGCTGCGCGGAGAGATCCCGTGCAACAAGGTCTACGAGGATGACTGGGCGCTGGCGTTCCACGACATCCACCCGCAGGCGCCGACGCATGTGCTGGTGATCCCGAAGGGCAGGTACTGCTCGTTCGCCGATTTCGCTGCCGGGGCGAGCGAGGCGGAGATCGCCGGGTTCATGCGTGCCGTGGGGAAGATCGCCCGTGACCTGGGGCTGGAGGCGCTGGGCTACCGGCTGCTGGCCAACATGGGTGCCGATAGCGGGCAGGAGGTGGCGCATTTCCACGTGCACCTGTTCGCGGGACGGAAGCTGGGCCGGATGCTGGCGAGCACGTAGGCGGTGGTTGTTGGGGGATCGGGCCGCGGCGAGGCAAGCAAGGCAGCCAACGGCGCACAGAGTTTCGCCGCGTACCCATGGCGTTTCGCGGAGAAGGGGAATGGCGCTGCGCGCAGGTGGTGGGTCGGTTTGAATTGACGCAATGGGTGGGAAGCGCACATCCGATGGCCGGCCCGCGCGCACCGAAGCCGCCACCAACCACCCGACCAATTCACCGTCACGGCGAGTTTGCCACGCGGCCCTTTATCGCGTTGGCGCGCGCGCGATACGCGACACGTCCGGCGGCGTCCGCCCCCAGACGCGCTCTCAGTCGTGCCTTGAGTTGATCGACGTCGCCAGCCACCATCGCGGCGACTGCCTGGCGTGCGATCGGCGTGGCGATGGTCGAGCGCCAAAAGTCCTCGAAATCGGCGAAGGTCCGCTGCACCGTGATTTCGCGAGTCTCGACCGCCTCAAGGCCCGCGCCCGTCCAGAGGTCGCGCAATGCCGCCATGTGTGACGCGCCGGCGCTGGGGGGAACCGGCGTCGCGACGCCCACGGCGAGCAATTCGGCCTGGATCGGTGAGGTCGGGCTTGCGCCACCCAAACTATCCCACACGTATGCCGCGACGGTGCCGCCTGGACGAACCACCCGGGCCATCTCGGCGACGCCTTTGGCCGGATCGGGAACGAAGCGGATCACCAGCGCCATCACAGCGGCATCGAACCGGTTGCGGTCGAACGGCAATGCCATGGCGTCGCCCTGGAGGAATGCCGCGCCGCGCGCCGCCGGCCGCGTGCGGGCAAAAGCCAGTTGTGGTTCGGACGGATCGATCCCCTGTAGTTCGGCCGGCGCGCATCGCTGCGCGAGCAACTCGGTGAAGGCGCCATTGCCGCAGCCGACATCGATCCATCGCAGGCCCGGGGGAGGGGCCAGCCAATCGAGGAAGACCTGTCCCGCGAGCTGGCTCCACCGGCCCATGCCACGCTCGTAAGCCTCGCCATCATCAAACCGAATGGGCTGTTGGGCCATTGGCGTGGTCCTGCGTTTGCCGCACCAGGCGTGGTGCCGCCAGACATTGATCGAAACGATGGCAGACGGCCAGGACAGCACGCCACCTCGGCGGTGTGGTCCGCTAGCGGGCCAGTGCCCGCAGCGGCGGCAGCGCCGAAGGGTTGTCCAGCGCGGTCAGGTCCCCAGGCTCCAGGCCGGTATAGAGGTCGCGGATCACGCGTCGCATGACCTTCTGGCTGCGCGTCTTCGGCAGTTCGGCAATCACGTGCACGGCGGCGGGGCGGAATGCCCGACCCAGGGACTTTTCCACGTGTGGCCCTGCCGTTGCCGCCAGATCGGACGGAGCATCCTGGCTCGGGACCAGGAATACGACCAGCTTCTGACCCTTTGCGGCGTCGTCGACGCCGATCGCCGCCGCCTCCGCGACGCCCCGAAGCTCCCGCAACACCTCCTCCACCTCGGCAGAACCCAGACGCTTGCCCGCAATCTTCAGCGTGTCGTCGGAGCGGCCGCGTAGGAAGAACACGCCGTCGCTGCGACGCAGCGCCAGGTCGCCATGCACCCACACGCCGGGAAAACGTGACCAATAGGTCTCCAGATAGCGTTCGCGGTCCTGCCAGAACGCACGGGTCATGCCGACGAAAGGTGCCAGGACCGCGAACTCCCCCACCTGGTCGCGTAGCGGATTGCCGGCATCGTCCAGTACGTCCACCTGGACACCAGGCGAGATGGCGTTGAAGCCGGCCGGGACAATGGGCAGCACCGGCACGTTGCTCAACAGCGCGCCGGAGACCTCCGTGCCGCCGGTGTAGTTGATGACAGGGCAGCGATCGTCGCCGAATCTTTGCTGGTACCACAGGAAGTGCTCTCGATCGATGCCCTCGCCGGCCGTCACAAGCAGGCGAAGCGTGGAGCGGTCGCCGGCGAGCGAGCGCGGCGCATTTGCCGCCAGGCTACGGATCAGCGTGGGCGACGCCCCATAGTGCGTGACGCGATGGCGCTCGATCAGCCCCACCATGCGGTCCCAGGCCGGAAAGTCCGGTGCACCGTCATAGGTCACCAGCGTGGCGCCGCGCATCAGGGCGCTGCAGAGGATGAGTGAGCCGGCGACCCAACCCATGTCCGCCGGCCAGCAGAAGCGGTCGTCCGGCGCGATGTCGAAATGCACTGCTGCGTCGTGCGCGATCTTCAGTGGAAACCCGCCATGGGTATGAACCGCGCCCTTGGGTTTGCCTGTCGTACCCGAGGTGTAGATCACCATCATGGGGTCGTCCGGCCCCATGCGGGCCGGCAG
>Ga0209415_10006652_pt1 | contig 20447 bp, 10 predicted proteins | sample PeaSoiSIISIP2007_FD_187696 | JGI IMG/M metagenome (GOLD analysis project Ga0209415, IMG submission 187696) | Peat soil microbial communities from Weissenstadt, Germany - SII-SIP-2007 (SPAdes) (version 2) | ecosystem: Environmental > Terrestrial > Soil > Wetlands > Peat | place: Germany...
TCAGATGAATGAAGGCGCCCGCTTTGTGAACTTCCCGGCGCGCAGGGTCCAGATCGATATCGCCAATGCAAATCGCGCTATTCGTATTCCCTTCCAGCACCTGCGCACGGCGGACCGCTGCCCGGACGCGCGCTGTCAGTTCGCGAATATGGAAAGGCTTGGTGACATAATCATCCGCGCCGGCCTCCAACGCTTGCACTTTATCTTCCTCGTCGTCGCGGACGGTGAGCATCAAAATGGCAAGGCGCGGAAAGATCCTGCGGAGCCGGCGGCAGGTTTCCAAGCCGTCCATGCCGGGCATGTTTATGTCCAGAAGCACGACGTCATAAGAAGCACTGCGAGCGAGAGCCAGCGCCTCTTCGCCACCAGAGGCTTCGGACGTGCAAAACCCGAGGGTTTGCAGAGTGGTGTGAAGGGCGCGGCGAACGGAACCGTCATCGTCCACGATCAAAATGGCCGCTTGACCGGGGGAGACCGAGGACATCGATGAAGAGTGAGGCTCCATTTTATCGCCTGAGAACGGCCGAAAGTCCCCCATTCCGAAAGCTCTCGCCGGACGTTCCGCCCAAGACGCGATACGGGTTTTGGATGCTTGCGAGACGGACATTCACGCTCTCATATATCAACAGCAGGTGTTTTTTTGCTAAAACCTTAGAGCGAGTATAGGGTCGCCGACATCAGGAAGGCATAAAGCAACTGATCGGAAAACTTTTGGGAGCCCATTCAGATTTTCTTTAGATCCATCAAAAAGTAATAAATTTTGTATAAACATTCCATGAGTAAGGACGCAGACGTGAGACAGGAATGGTCCTTGCACTCACGTTGCTATACTTCTCGAAACCGATACCCGATATGCGAATCCGTCAAAAGATACTTGGGGTGAGCCGCATCATCCTCCAGTTTCTTGCGCAACTGGCGAATAAAGGTGCGAAGGTATTCCAGTTCGCTGCCGTATTCCGGTCCCCACACCGCACTGAGAAGGCGCGCGTGCATCATCGGCAGTCCGGCGTGCTTCATCAAATAATGAAGGAGATCGAACTCCTTGGGGGTGAGGTGCACGGTTGCGCCGCTCTTTTGCACCAGGCGCCGCATGGGATCGAGTGTGATCTGACCGATCGTAATGGCTGCATCCCCGTTTCTGGGTGGAGTGTGCGAACGCCGAACAGCGGAGCGAACGCGCGCCACCAACTCGCGGATCGGAAACGGTTTGGTTACGTAGTCGTCAGCGCCCGCCTCGAGTGCTTCTACTTTGTCGTCCTCGTTGTCGCGTACCGTGAGCATGAGGACGGCCAGACGAGGGAATTGCCGGCGGATCTCCCTGCAAGCCTGGATGCCGCCCATCCCCGGCATGTTAACGTCCAGCAGCACGGCGTCAAAATTGGCATTGCGCAGCAAGGGGATTGCCTGTTCGCCGGTCACCGCTTCGGCGATGTCGAAGCCGAGCGTTCCGAACGTGGTGCGGAGTGCACGGCGGATGGACGGCTCGTCGTCCACGATCAGCACCTTGCCTTGGGGAACGTTCATTTGAACCTCCGTTCCATGCGCGGCAGCGAGAGAAAGAAGGTGGTTCCTTTTCCCTTTTCACTATGCACCCAGGCGCGCCCTTGATGTGCTTCCGCGGCCTCCTTGGTAATGGACAAACCCAGCCCAGTCCCGGGCGCGCGATGATTCGATCCCGGACTACGGTAGAAACGCTCGAAGATCCGTTCACGGTCTTCCGGCCGGACCTCGGAGCCCTCATTGTGAACGGTGATGAGGATCTCACCGTTGCGATCGTCCACCCCAATTGCAATCGGCGATCCGGGTGTCGAATACTTGGCCGCATTATCGATGAATTGCATAATGGCCGTACCCAGCAACTCCCGATCTCCGTAGGTTGCGCAACGCTGATTGCTGATCGATACTTCTGCCGGATGGCCGTCCAGTTGGGCCGAATGCTCCGACAGGATCTGTTCAATCAATTGCGGAATCACTACCATTTCCTTGTGAAGCTTTGTTTCGGATGCATCCAGCTTCGCCGTTTGCAGCAGTCGCGTGCTGAGATTGGTGAGCTTGTCGGACTCTTCATCGATGAGAGTGATCAGGTCTTCCTGTGCCGGATCAAGGCCGCCCGCTTCCAACAAACCGGAACTGGCGGTGCGAATTGCGGTCAGGGGAGTCTTGAAGGCGTGGGCCAGCGCATCCAATACTGCGCTACGAAGTTGTTCGCTCTGGCGCGCCGCTTCGGCGTGGCTCTGCTTTTCGAAGGACCGGGCGCGTTCCAGTGCGATAGCAGTCAGCGATGCGATGGCATCCGCCATGAGCGGATTCAGGCCGGCGCCGCGCAGTACGATCGCGCCGGTAGCGCTGGTGCCCGGCCGAAGCACCCGCCGCCATGTGTTGGCCGCGGAGTCGTCCTGATTGCTGTCTTTGAGGTAGGTATCCCGGGCAAGCGTTTCGAATTCCGGAACGGTGGATCCGGCGGCGTCCAGATGGGCCCGCGCGGCGTCGAACAGCGCCACCGCCTCCACTTGGACCACATCCCGAATCTGAGCTACGATTTGCGCCCCAGGCGATTGCTGCGGATTCATCAACAGAGTGCGGCGGCTGAGTTCGTAAAGCTTTTCCATCGCCCGGCGCTCCTGGATGGCGGTACTGGCCTGTTTCTCCATTTGAATGGACAACCGGCTGACCAGCAAAGCAGCGGACTCGAAGGTGATCAACGCCACCCAATTCTGTGGATCCGCCACGTAGAACGTGAAGACCGGAGGAATAAAGAAATAGTTCAAACACGTAAGCGCCGCGAGCGACGTCACGGTGGCCTCCCAGAATCCAGAGAGCATCGCGACGAAAACCACAACCAGCAAGTCCAGGAATCCGATGGTGGAGAAGTTGACATGCAAGCGGACCCCAAAGTACGCTGCCAGCAGAACCAGCGCGGATCCTGCAAGTGCATGCGCTAAGAAGCGGGTCGCGCCTTGCGGCCTGTTCGTATTCAGCTCCATGTTGATATTGGTCTTCGATCTTAGGGCAGTAAGTCCAACCCCGACAAAAGGAGAAGCGCGGCGCCGTTGCGACTCTCTTTGCCAGCTTATTTGGGACAACATCATGATGGCATAAAGATACACCGGAATCGCTAAAGAAACCATTAATAATGCATAAAGATGAAACAAACAGTGATCAAAGGGATCATTGGCACCGACGCCAACGACCTTCATCAGATGGCGAACCTCGGCGACGGCGCGGAACTGTTCCTTGCCGGCTTGGTGGTGCGCGCCGCACCCTTTGCGCTTTTGATTGTCCTCTGTTTAGCGCTCGCCACGACACCGGCCTGTTTTGTACGGAGACGCGCGGTTACAACAGTCGGGGCACGCCAGACCAGCCCATTACTCAGCGCAACGAAGGACGGACGGATCCAACGCCTCCATGGAACTTCGGATCCGATCCAATCGTTCACAGCGCTGGTAATGAGGTAGACACGCCTGGCGCGTTGAGACTTCGATCTGCCGGAGCGCCCGCCATGGGTACCCTTCAGCTAATCCGAGCGATTCATGAAACAGCGCGTAAGTATTTTGCACTAGCTGAGATGACTTTCGTTCTCCAGCCGTTAACAGAACGGACTAGGTACTCTTAGTACTTCTATCCAGGGGCAAGTTCGACGGGTTGGCGGGTTATACTTGGCGAGACATCGACGAGGAATCATGCATCGGACCTTAATCGCGTTACTTTTTTCAAGCTTCACGCTACTGGCCCAAGTCAACACCGGGTCTATCTCGGGCTATGTTCTTGATCCGTCGGGTAAATCCATTCCCGGCGCCACCGTGACTCTGGAGGACACAGCCCGATCGCTCGCCCGCTCCTTGGAAACCAGCGCAGCCGGATACTACGAATTTGAGGGACTGCCACCAGCCGACTACCGGCTTTCGGTGAATGCCGCTTCGTTTGCCCAGTTGACGACGCAACCGGTTCGGGTCGAAGTGGACCAGCGTGTGCGGGTGGATCTGCGCACCACGCTCGCCAAGCGCGGAGAACACATCGTCGTCACCGCCAAGGCGCCCGCCACCAGCAATGATTCCAGCGAACTCGGAGAAGTGCTGGACCAGACGCTGGTCGACGGACTTCCGCTTAACGAACGCGATTTCCTTCAGCTCGCGCTGTTGCTTCCCGGAACGACAACACCGGTCGAGGGTTCGCAGCTATCGACACGCGGCAGCTTCGCCATGCATGCCAACGGCGGCCGCGAAGAAAACAACAATTTCTTGCTCGACGGCGTGGACAACAACGATTCCGACGTGCGGGGCTATGTTCTCGAGCCTTCCGTGGACGCCATTCAGGAGTTCAAGATCGCCACCAACTCCTATAGCGCCGAATACGGCGTGGCATCGGCCGGACAGGTGAACATCATAACGCGAAGCGGCGGCAACGAATTCCACGGAACCGCCTACGACTATCTGCGCAATCGCGATCTGGACGCTCGTAACTTTTTCGACGGCCCCAACAAACCGCAATTCATCCGGAACCAGTTCGGCGGCGCCGTTGGCGGACCCATCGTGAAACATTCCACGTTCTTCTTCGTCAGTTATGAAGGCCTGCGGGAGAATCAAGGTCAAACTCAGCTAGGAACTGTTCCAACGCAGGCGGTGCGCGGAGGAAACCTTTCGAGTCTCGGAACAACCGTGATCGATCCGTTTACCCAACAGCCCTTCCCGAACAACGTGATTCCAGCATCCCGCATTTCGCCCTACGCGGCGGACGTTCTCGCGCTGTTTCCTCAGCCGAACCTGCCAGGGGTTTCGGGCAATTATCTGGGAAACCCGGTCCTAACGAACCAACAGAACGAAGCCACTACCCGAATTGACCAGCGTTTTCACGATAATTCCCAACTAACCCTGCGCTACAGCTATGGCCGGCAGAATCTTTTTGAGCCCTACGCCGAAAATCAGACCGAACTGCCAGGATTCGGCGATTATGTCTATGACCGCGGACATAATGCTCTGGTTCAGTATGTGAAGACCCTCAGTCCACGCACCATTAACTCAGTCCTGGTGGGCTTTAATCGAGCAGTGCGCCAGGTATTCGATCAAAACTATACGACTGACGTGAACAAGCTATGGGGCGTGAATTACTTGCCCACAGTGCCTCGCGACTTCGGCTATCCCGGCATCTCCGTCACCGGTTATTCGCGGGTGGGAGACGTGGCTTCCCTGCCCATCGACCGCGCCGACAATACGTTCCAGGTGGCCGATACCCTCACTCTGATCCGCGGCGCCCACAGCATCAAAATCGGCGCCGGCCTCCGAGCCCTTCAGCTCAACGGCTACATCGAGGTCTACGCCCGCGGCCAAGTCGATTTTCTGGGGGCGCTGACTGGTTCCGGCATCGGCGACCTGCTGCTCGGACTGCCGACGCTCGGCATTCAGTCCCAGTACACCGGGCCGCAAACGTTGCGCAGCAAATCCTGGAGCGGCTATGTACAGGACGACTGGAAGGTCACCCGCAACCTCACTCTGAACCTCGGTCTTCGCTACGAGTACGATTCACCGGCCACCGATCCCACAAACCGCATGGCGACATTCGATTTCCAGACCGGTCAGACCGCGCAAGTGGGCACCAATGGCATCTCCCGTTCGGGCACCCGGCCCAAGTACGACGATTTCGGCCCGCGCGTGGGCTTCGCCTGGTCTCCCATGAGTCACACCGTGATTCGCGGCGGCTATGGCATTTACTACGACTCCGGAATGTTTGTAGTCAACTCGTCGCTCTACTACAACCCGCCGTTCTTCACCATTTCCGTTTTCTTCCCCAGCCAGACATCGCTGATCACGCTGGCCAATCCTTTCGCCTCCTCCAACGGCTTCGTGCCGCCCGCGGCGCTGAGCTTCATCAGTCCAGATTTCCAGCCGGCCTACGTGCAGCACTGGAACTTCAATATCCAGCGCGAAGTGGAGCGCGTGGGCACGTTCACCGTCGCTTACGCGGGATCGAAAGGAACGCATCTGCCGCGTTCGCTCGATATCAACCAGCCGTTTCCGGGACCAGGCCCGGTCGCATCCCGTGCGCCCTATCCGGCCTACAGCAACATGCTCATGACCGAAAGCGGCGGCAATTCCGAATACCAGTCGCTGCAGGTGATGTTCAATCGGCAGCTTGCCAGCCGGCTCTCGGTGCTGGCGTCGTATACCTTCTCGAAGTCGATTGACGATACCTCGGCATTCCTGCCGACGACGGCCGATCAGAACTTCCCGCAGGACAGCCATAACTACCAGCTGGAACGGGCGCTGTCGAGCTACGACACGCCGAACCGGTTCACGGCCGCGCTGGTGTACCGCATTCCCGGCACCAATCGCTGGACGCGCGGATTCGAAGCCAGCAGCATTATTACGGCGCAATCGGGTCAGCCGTTTACGCCTCAACTGTCGACCGACAACAGCAACACGGGCAACACCGGAGGCAACTTCGGAATCGATCGCCCCAATGTTCTGTTCAACCCCACGCTCTCGAATCCAACACCGCAGGAGTGGTTCAACACGGCAGCTTTCGCCATCCCGCCGCAATATACTTGGGGCAACGCCGGGCGGAATATTTTGCGCGGGCCGGGGCTCGCCAGCGTCGATTTTTCGCTGCGGCGCGTCTTCGCTTTGCGCGAAAGGACCACCCTGACCGCGGAAGCGCAAGCGTTCAACATGCTCAATCGCGCCAATTTCAACCTGCCGGACGCGTTCGCGGATCAGCCTCTGACGTTCGGGAAAATCTTTTCGGCGAAGGATCCTCGGCAGATCCAGTTCGCGCTGCGGCTCGCGTTTTAGTTTCGGGCGCGGGGTCAGGGCTTGCGGGCCTTGGCGAGCCAGTGCGGCAACGGGGCGGGCAGCGGACCCACTTCGAAATTCACGAAGCCCGCTTCCTCCAGCCACCCTTTCAATTCATCCGACGAGAACACCCAGCCATTCTCGGTCGTCAGTGCCATCGTCACGGCGAACAAGGCGGAAAACTGCGGGGCGGTGTGAGTCGCGTCGGTCATCATGTCCATGACATGCACGACACCACCCGGTTTGAGGGCCTGAAACGCCTTGCGCGCGAGCTTCCTGATATCCTCGGGCGATTCCTGGTGGAGCATGCCGAAGAGATTCACGGCGTCGAGTTCACCGGGAAACGGCGTCGTGTGATAGTCGCCGGCGAGCACCTTAACACGTTCGGCAGCGCCTTGGCGTTCGATCAGCTCGGCTGCCACCTTCACGACTTCCGGCAGATCGAGAACGGTGCAGTCAATCTCGGGAAAGGCCCGCGAGATCAGCACGGAAAACGTGCCTGGGCCGCCGCCCACATCGAGCAGTTTCTTTCGGCCCGCAAGATCGAGCAACGGAATGACGCCCCGGCCAATTCCCATGGCCCTGCCATGCATCGACATCACGAAAGTTCGGGTGCGTTGCTCGTCCTCGCCCAGATGGATCTCGGGGCGTTCCACCGGCTTTCCGGTCTTTGCGAGCTCCGCCAGTTTGCCCCACGCTCCATAAATATCGCGGTTGTATCGGATAGCAGTGGAAAGATCCGCCGGACTTCCTGGGACCAGAAAGACCCGCGTCGCCGGAGCGTTGCTGTAAGCACTCCCGCTTTTGGTCAACAAACCTTCTGCCACGCATGCGTCCAGCAGAAGGCGCAAACCACGCGGGCTGCAATCAAGATCGCGAGCGAGAGCGGCGGCGTCCAGGCCGTCCTTCTCGGCCAAGCGTTTGAAGATCCCGAGGTCAGAAGCAACAAACAACACGCAGGAACCGAAGAACGCGTTGGCGAGATCCAAGATGGGCCGGGGGTCCGGCATCTTTCCCGGCGGACTCATAGAGTCCTTAAGAAGGCGATGAGCGCAGCCCGGTCCCCAGGCGCGAGCGTGAGGCCGAACCTGTGACCTTCCACCGCATGCGGCGTGGTGATCGGCGCCCAGTTTGAGGAGCGGAAATCCGAATTGAGCCGCGCGGGATTGAAAAACTCCTCCAGCGTTCCGATCGATCCGTCATGCAACAGGCAAGCCTCCATCCACACCATCCGCAGCGACGGCACGCGGTAAAAGCCCGTGCCCTTGCGCGTTTTGAGGGCCAGATTTGGGTCGGTTCCAACCGAAATATTCACCGCCCCCGTCAAACGCATCACGGACTCGGCAGGATGATATCCGGCGGCCAGCGTGAGCCGGTTATTGGTGTACAAAGGCGGAGTGTGACAGTTCCCGCAACCTTGTTTCTGAAACAGCGCCTGCCCGCGCTGGGACGCCGCGCTCGGCTGATTCGGATTCGGTGGCGGCCGCAAGGACTCGATGAAGAGCGCAAGCGCGTATAGCAGCGCGTCCGGGGTTCGCTTGATCCCGTCTTTCAGTCCCATGTTCGCGAGATTGACCATCTTATCCGGGCCGTCGCCGTATTCAGTGAGAGCGTCGCTGACATCGGCGATCGAACCTGCATAGCGCATCAGATCAGCGATGCCACGGTTACGGGCCGTGCCAGTACGGTCGAAGAACTTCATGTCCTCAATACCGACCAGGTTCGCAATCTTCACCGGATATAAAAGGCTGGTATTGGTTCGCGGGTGAACCCCGAGCGGATTCTGGTCATAAAGGCGCGCGATCTCTTCTGCGGGCAAATCGGCCGACGCCAGATTCGGATCGGGATGGAGGAACGGGACCCGGTAATCCTCACGCATCTGACGCCGGCGGCGTTCTTCGAGGAATGCTTCGCCGAAGCCCGCGTACCGCCGCGTCAAATCGCCCATCAGCGGCCCGAACGGCGTATGAACGTTAGCGGGTCCTTCGATCACCGATCCATCCGTCTGAACGCGGACGTGGCACATCGCGCACGTATCGGTTCCGAGCTCGACCTTGCCTTTCTCCCGGACCAGGTAGCGCAATCCAAGAAGCACGCCATCTTTCGTGGTTTGAAGTTTATATGCCTCGATGACCCGCGGGTCGCGAATCAGCTTGAGATTGTCTTCGCTGCCGCTGAAACGAGGAAGCTCCCGGCCATAGAACACTTCGCGACCGGCTGCGATCCAGTCTTCGCGAGTACGCAGCCTGTCGATGTCGACCATCGGCTCGGGGTCACGGGACTCGAGCCATTCGAGGTAGCCCTTCGGTTCTTTGTCGGGAGTGTAGACAGGATAGGTTTTGAGGTTCACTTCGGGAAGCGCGTAGTAGGCGATTCCCGAAACCATCTTCGGCGCGCGGCCGAGACCGGCGAGCGGCAACCTGTAGCCGGCTAGGGAGGCTTCGCTCCAGGGCGCCGGCACTTCTTCAGCGGACAGCGAAACGGCCGTCGCAATCGCCGCTAGCAACAGATACTGTGAGCGCGCAGCGTGGGTCAATCTGGCTCCTTAAAGCACTATGTTCTCACGCCCGGCAACTGAACGTGTATTAGGATAAGTCCTATGAACCGGTTGCTTGTGTGCATCCTCGCGGCGGTGGTGTGGACGGCCGTAGCTTCATCCGCCTCCTCGAACATCAGCGACGAATTCTACACCGCCATTCGCAACAACGACCTCTCCCGGCTGGAGAGCCTGATCGCCGGCGGCGCGGACCTGAATACTCGGGACCGTCATCAAGAGACACCGCTGATGTACGCGGCTTATGTTGGTTCGCTGGACGCCATGAAACTGCTGCTTGGGCACGGCGCCAGCGTCGACGCGCAGAGCCAGTCGGGCGCCACGGCCCTCATTTGGGCGGCTACCGACCTGGCGAAAGTGCGGTTGCTCATCGACCATGACGCCAACGTCAATCTCGCCACCAAACGCGGCCGGACGGCGCTTCAGGTGGCGGCGATGAGCGACCCTTCGGCGGACATCGTGAAGCTCCTGATGGAGAAGGGCGCGAATCTGAAAGCGGTGGACTTTCTCAAGACCACGCCGCTCAGAGCCGCCACCCTTGGCAACGACACCGAAACGATCCGCATGCTGATCGAGGCCGGTGTTGACGTCAACGCGGCCGATCTGCCGGGGATCTCGCCGCTGATGATGGCAGCCGGCTGGAATGGAAATACACGCGCCGTCGAAATGCTGCTCGCCAAAGGGGCCAGCGCAAAGGCAGTCAGCAGACCCGTCATGGGACTCCCGGCGAGGAATGGGGTATCGGAGTTCGGATCGCTCACGGCCTTGATTATGGCGGCTCCGTTCGGTCCGCCGGGACTAATCGGTAGTCTTCTGGACGGCGGCTCGGATGTAAATGCAAGAGACGTTCGGGGCATGACGCCGCTGATGCTGGCCGTTGCCACGGACCATCAGGATCCGGCTGTTATAAGAATGCTTCTGGAGCACGGCGCAGACCCCTCGGCTAAGAGCGGGATCGGAGACTCAGCCCTGGATTGGGCTCGCAGGGCCGCACTGCCGCAGGGACTCGAACTTCTGAAGGCCGCTGCCTCCACTGCAGCGGACCCTGCAGCACCCTCGTCGATTCCTCGCAAGCTGGAAGTGAAGGCCGCCAACCTGAAGCCCGCGCTGCAAAAGACTCTGGGCCTGATTGAGAAGTCGAGCTGGGAATTCTTCGCGGCCAGCGGATGCGTGTCGTGCCATGCCCAGAGTATGACAGACCTGGTCGTGGGCCACGCTCGGCCCAAGGGTCTTCAGATCGACGAAAAGGCCGCTGGTGAGCGCGTGAAGATGCTCGATGCCGTTTATCCTACCGAGCCGCTGCTAGAGCGGATGGATGCGGCGGGCGCAATGGAGCAACTCGCTTACCCGCTCGTAGGGCTCGCCGCGAACAATCATCCTCCTGATCGCCTGACAGACAGCATGGTGGCCAATATTGCCGCGCAGCAACGGTCCGACGGATCCTGGCACGTTGGCGCCGCGGCCCGGCCTCCGGCTGAAGAGGGCGATATTTTCCGCACCGCGATTTGCCTTCGGGCGTTGAAAGTTTACGGGCCGCCTGGGCGCGGACCGGAGATGGCTGCGCGGGTGACAAAGGCACGGCAATGGCTACAGTCCGCGAACCCTGTGACGACCGAAGACAGGAACATGCAGTTGATGGGGCTCTATTGGGCTGAAGTTGGTAATACTAGAATCCTTGAGGCGCTCAGGAAGGTGATTCTCGCTCGGCAGCAGCCTGATGGAGGTTGGTTCCAGCATGAAGGCCTCGGGACGGACGCTTACGCAACCGGTGAATCGCTCTATGCCCTGGCACTCACTCAGCCGACCCGGGCTTCTGGCGCAGCGTGGAAACGCGGTGTTCAGTACCTGCTGAACACGCAGCGCGCCGACGGTTCGTGGTTCGTCGCGAGCCATTCGCCTCGGATTCAGGCGTTTTTCGAGGGCGGATTCCCTTACGGTCATGACCAGTGGATCAGTAATTGGGGCACATCGTGGGCAGCGCTGGCTTTGACCGCAGCGATTGAGGCGCCGGTCACCCGTGCCGCCAGATAAAATTTTAGGCGGCTTACGTGAAGCACTGGAACTTCAACATCCAGCGCGAAGTGGAGCGCGTGGGCACGTTCACCGTCGCTTACGCGGGATCGAAAGGGACGCATCTGCCGCGTTCGCGGATCAGCCTCTGACGTTCGGGAAAATCTTTTCGGCGAAAGATCCGCGGCAGATCCAGTTCGCGCTCCGGCTCGCGTTCTAAACTCGGCCCGGCGATTAGTGCGCCGGCTTTTCTTCTTCCACCTGCAGCGGATGTTGCTGAGCCCAGGCATCGTGGCGGACGCCGGTGACTTGCCAGGACACTTTCATGCCCGCCCGGCCGCCGGCAATCTTGAACTGGTGATTTTCAATTTCTTTCGCAATATATACCGCAGCAGCCCGACCGATGGTGGTGAGCTGATACCGAAAATCGCCATTGAGGGCTTCAAACCATTCGGGAAGATCCACAACAGCCTCGCCCCTGCGGTCTAGAACCACGTTGCCGCTATAGAGGTTCGCCATTTCCCAGGATTCGATGGACGCATGGTAGAGAAACTTACGCTCGGGGTCGATGGGATCGTCGATTTTAAAATCCTTAGTGCCTGCGGTAATCGTCCCGGTAACATTCAGATTTCCGGTCACCTGGACGCCGCCAGAGAATGACCCTGCCAAGCCCCCGCCCATGTTAGAGCCGGATATCGCGGAGCCGCTGGCGCTGTGGCTCTCGCCGTAGACAGCGCCGCCAGTTGAGGAGCTCGAGTAGCTAAATCCGGCGATGGCAGCTGCTTGACCCGTGCTGTAGGTAGTGCCGACAATCGACGCCGCGGATCCGGAAGTTGCGTTGTTCGTGCCGACGATAACATTGCTTGACGGATTATTGATCGTGCTGGAAACTCCCCCATTGAAGGTGCCCTTACCGGTGCCGTCCACGGTGAAGACTGAGGTCAGGGAACTGAAGCTCGGTCCGGAGAGGCCTTGCAAAAGCGTGCCGCCAACACCGGTAAAAAATTGGCCGCCGATACCAGTCGCTAGAGTGCAGCCATTACTGTTGCAATTCTGGTTGAAGCCGGCTACCGCAACATTGGGAGAGGTGCCTGAAACGCCATAGCCTTGGGGGCTGACGGAGGAGCCTTGCACGCCAATGGTTGGCCCGCTCGCTGCGCTGTTATTGCCGTTAACGCCGATGCCGTTGGGGCTCTGCGAACCGCCGTTGACGCCAAACACATTTCCCGACGTTGCGCTTTCGAAACCGCTCACGCCGGCGGATCCGTTGCCCGTGCTGGCCGTGTTTCCGGCGACGCCAAACACCTGACCCGTTGTGGCCTGTGCGTTGCCGGCGACGCCGTTGCCGTTGACACTGTCGCCTTCCACGCCATTTGCGGGGCCGGTGGTCGTATCGGTCGCATTGTTGAATCCGTGCACCCCGGCGCCGCCGGGACTGCTGGTGTCGCCCTCCACACCACGCGCAGGGCCGGTGATTGCGTTGTTGGAGCCGACCACGGCTGCACCAGTGGGACTGCTCGTGTTGCCCTGCACGCCGGTTGCGGCGCCCGTCGTCGCGTTATTGAATCCGTGCACCCCGGCACCGTTGGGACTGTTGGTGCTTCCGTTCACGCCAAAGACCTGCCCCGTTGCTGCTCCCTCTATGCCACTTATCGCCGCGGCATTTGTGCTGGTGCTGGAAGAACTACCTAAAACACCGAAGGCGTTGCCCGTGAGCGCTGTGTTGACCCCGTTGACCCCGGCTCCGGTCGAATTGCCAGCAATTCCCTGTACGCCAAAATCGATACCGGTAATATTCGAGACATCGGTTGATGTGCCCTTGACCCCAATGCCTCCGGCGTTCGCCGCAATGCCGGTAACGCCGAACGCCGAACCCTGCCCTGAGACTCCCGTGCCCGCCGGGCTGGCAGAAATTCCAGATACTCCTGTCGATGCGCCCGAGGTCTTATCCGTGGCCACTCCTTGCACCCCGATCCCGGTCGCGGCTGATGCGCTCCCGTAGACACCGGCGATGACGCCAGCGCCGTGTACGCCGGTTCCTGTCGCCGCCGTTGCGATCCCTTCCACGCCGATTCCCTTCGCCGCGCTCGCGGATCCGTAGACGCCGACCGTTCCGCCTGTCGACGTCGTTCCGATACCGCTGGCCGCTGTGGCGACGAGCGCCTTAGCCGTCCCAAGCTGTTGCACAAGCACGATCTGGCCCGTAGTGGTGGTGCCCGAGAATGTAGTTGGGCCGCTGCTGGCGTTACTGGTGGCGTTTGGATTAGCGGGTTTAGTGTTCGGATCGGACTGGATGGTATGCATCGCCTCACGCACAGAATCCGTCAGGTCCCCTTTGCGTACGAAATCAGCTGCCGGAGCGCCCGCGATGCGCAGTGCTTCTTCGGCGCGAAGTGCGTAAGGGACGCTTACCAGAAGCGCCCGCGGTTGTGCCACGCCGCCCACTGCGGCAACGCTGAGCCACCGTTGCTCGCCGATTCCCAGGACATCGGGCGGCAGACCGCCGTTGGTGGTCGAGCCCAGGAGCACAGTAAAATGGCCGCTCGAATCCGCCTCGACGTTTTGGATCTCCGACCAAAGGGCAACGCCGCCGCTTTCCTCCCTATAAATCGCGAATTCAACTCCGACTAGACCACCCTGCTTGACATCCGCAGGGCTCAACGTTCCGCTGAACCTGATCAAACGCGGCACCGAACCCTGCAATGGGCCAGTCGCCGGCTGTTGTGCGACCGCGGCCGCTGCCACGGATTGCGGTTGCGTTTGCGCGCTTAGTTCAGCGAGAGCCAGCAGGCTGGCGAAACAAACAACAACACAGGATCGATTACACATAGGTCACACTCCTCCCACTTGAGGCTGAATTCCTTACTGATTTGAACTTGTTGGCAGTATACGCCAGTTCGTCAGAATTCCCGACCCGAAAAGAGCGCTGCTGCTCGTTTTTTGGCTTCGTTTTGAGCGCGCCTGAGCGGATTTTGTACGGTCATGACCAGTAGATCAGTACGTAACAGGAGGCGCCTATGACCCGCGCTGGCTTCAACGGCGGCGATTGAGGCGCCTTTCGCCCGCGCCACCAATGTAAACGCTACGTCACAACCAGAGCCGCATCTCGGCGACTGTAAGGTGGATAACTTTTTTGACGGTGAGTACCCTCGACGCCGGAGCTTCCAGACACCAACTACTAGTACTTTAACTTGTGCTTTCATGGATTTAGTTGCTTGACGCCTGAAACGCTCCGGGCTACACTCCTCACAGTGCTCAGTGGGCGGCAGCGGTCTTCGTCTGCGTTGACCATCTGATTTGAGCGAGGAGGAGCGAGTCATGAAGCGGCTGATTTTATGCGCAATTTTTGGCGTTCTCGGCATGGCGCCAGCCATGTTCGCGGATGTCGTCGATTATATGCTTAACGTGAACGGAACAACGTATTGCCCTGCTGGCACGGGTGCGACTTGCTCGAGCTATGGCGGATTAGGGGCGGCGGGTGCTACCGGAACCCTGGACACAAGTTACGGTGGCAATGGTTTCGGAAGTGTCAACCTGACCTTGAATCCGGGCGCCGGCAGCTATAACGTGGACTTCTGGGTGTTCGAGGAGCTTTTCCCGCCGAGTGGTCAAAACGAGTACGGCCTGTCCGGCGGCTCACTGGGTGCTGGCGAGAGCTGGCAAATTGACACGCCCGACTATAACCTCCCGGGCGATCCAAATACTGGATTGCCGGCCGGAGCAGGCAGCATCATCGCGAATACTGCAGCCAACACGCTTGCGAACACGAACTACATTCCCGGCACCCTGTCCCAATACGCGTACGATTGCGGCCCCTCGCCGAACTGCAACGACTATACGTCGATGGCGTTGGGCTACAACTTCACGCTGGGCGCCAACCAAGAAGAAGTCTTGAGCTTTAGTGTGTCTACAACGCAGCCGACGAGCGGATTCTATTTGGAGCAAGTCGCTCCAGTGGACGGCGCCAATCCAAGTCAGTTTGACTATTACTACACAGCCACCGCCACGACGGTCCCGCTTTGCTCCGGGCCCAGCTGCAGCGCTGTCCCCGAGCCGAATTCTTTTGTTCCCCTGTTGGCGTTCGTCGGTGTCCTATGGTTCGCGGTGCGTCGGCGGGCCGCCGCGGTTTAGGGTCGGAGCCCTCATAACGAGAAGGAGGAGGAGAAAGCACATATGAAAAAGCAGTTCTTGTCCATTATCCTGATGTTGCTGGCGATGCTGGTTGCGCCAACCATGTATGGCGCCAGTCTCACAGTGTTGACAGTGCCGTGGGTTCCGACAGCCCCGCTCAGCCCGCACTATACATACCCAATCAATCCGACCACCGAAGTCACGGTGACCCTTCAGGCAACGGTGCCGAGCGCGGTAGGCTCCACCGATTCCTATACCGTGGTCTGGGCTTTTGGGGATGGTAGTTCCAACGTGACGTTTGCTTTGGCAAACCCGTACGACATTTCAACCACGCACCAATACCCTGCGAGCGCCGCTCCCGGCACTGCTTGGACGGCTACGGTGACCGTTACGGACAACACGAATTCTGCCACTGGGTCGGCGAAGTATTATGTGACTCAGCAGCCCAATAATCTGTCGTCTCGGGTAAACGTGGCGATCGATAGCGGCCTTTGGTACATGCACCAGACCATGTGGCGCAACACGACCACGGTTGGGTCTAATACCGTGAATTGGGGCGGCTGGGATACTCAGACCTATAATTGTCCGACCGTGAACGGTAATGCTTACGATTGCTATTACTACGGCTCCATTAACGCGGAAAACGTGCAGGCGTTTGAGGTCAGCGGCCATTTTGCTAACGGGCCCGCAACGGACCCGTATACTGATGATCTGGCGCGCGGGCTGGCGCGGATGTTCGTGTCGCTGAACACGTTGGCAAACGTTGCGGACACGTTTAAGTACAATCCTGCGGTGGTAAATTACACTTGCAGTAATGGCGTGCCTAATTCGAGTACGAACCCGACTTATCCTTATTGCGGCACCGGAACGCAAATCTTGTACAATGCCGGCGCCACTTCTTGCACCAGCCCACCTTGTACCGTTACGTACGACGGCAACAAGAACGGCCAGATGATTTTCTCCAACGATGGTTCTGGAGAGACCATCTACACAACCGGACCGTTCATCGACGCCTTGGTTGCCAGCGGAACTCCCAATGCAACTGCGCCCACGGGAACGCCGGCGGGTGGCGGTCTTCCGGGTATTCTGGGTGAGAGTTACAAGGATGTCGTCCAGGATATGGCCGACTGGTATAGCGGTTGCCAGTGGTACGATGACTACGATCTCGGCAATCCCGCTCCCGGCTACTCCGGTTACACACGAGGCGGTGGCTGGTCTGCATCGGGAGGCGGTTGGTTATATGGCTGCCAACAAGGCGATGACAATTCCACCTCGCAGTGGGCCGCCATCGGCTTGATCGGCGCCACCCGTGGGTTCGGGCTCGCGTTACCGAAGGCTGTCCAGGACTTCAATAGTGTTTGGGTGACCAACAGCCAGGACCAGACGAGTCCCATGCCGACCGGAACCGACCCGTGGGCAGTCGGTGACAATTATGGATCTTTTGGATACCGTGGCTCCGCCCCGGCGTGGGGTCCCTTCGCAGTCTCTCCTTCCGGGATGGTACAGATGTCGCTGGACGGAATCGGTCGAACAAAAAATACGGCTTTCGGGGATTCCACCACCGCTCCGGACCAGCGTTTCAATAGCGCCGAAACGTTTTACGCCGATAATTTCTGCAACTCTAGCACCAGCGCCTACTACAACCCGAAAGCCTATTCGTATGGTATGTTCTCATTTACTAAGTCCATGCTGTTGCACGATCCCAACGGCGTGTTGACTCCCATCAAGTATCTGAGAACCGAAACCCCGGGTGTTTTTCCTGGTAACGTGTCTACGGGTACTCCAGTGAACGAACTGGATTGGTATGGGGCAGTATCGGCTGCCAACGGTGGTTCCGATCCTTGCGACGGCGTAGCCCAGACGTTGGTGAGCCTGCAGCAAAACCCGACTTATGGCAGCGCCGACGGCCACTGGTACGGCAACAATTATTCCGGTGCTCAGTTCCCTTATGAGACCGCTTGGTCGATCATCATGCTCAACAAGACCGTTTTTGTCGCCTGCGTCAACAACCTGACCGGGCGGGGCAATGCCTCCGGTCCTGGTGGGGCCCAGACAAATCTATCCTGGAGCGCTCAGAGCAATGCGACGGGTTATGCTGTGTTGCGCAGTTCGACGAACGGGGGGCCCTACACCCAAGTGGGCACCACCAACTTGACGGCTTATCGGGACGCCCACGATGGCTTAATAGCTGGCGACACCTATTACTATGTCGTGCAGCCGATCCAAGGAACGACGGAAATTTGTCAATCCAACCAGGCTGCGATTAAGATACCGTAAGTATTGTGGCGTTCGTAATCGGCTAAATCAGGGGCCCCAACGCGGCGACATGCGCTGTTTTGGGGCCTCGACATTTTGGGCTTGGCGCAAGGGCGGGACACAAATTGAAGTTTGCATGCTTCCTGGCCGATTGAAAGCGCAACGCCCTTTGGCAAAAGAACGGAAAGCTATGAGATCTGAAAATATGAAACGCAATCATCGATTGATACATTTTACCTATGCTTTTGCCGCGCTGGGTGTTTTGTTCGCCGGCTGCCTCGCCGCCGCCCCCGGCCAACAGCCCGTCTACGTTTACCTCTACGCCAAGGTGAGCGACCACGTAAACCTTGCGATGAGCGAGGACCGTCTGCGCCATGTGCTGCCGGAGGTAGAGCAGTACCGCCAGGCACATCCCGAGGCGCATGTTTCCGCCACCGTGCTCTTTTCCGGAGCAGTGAGCAAAGCGCTCCAGGATCGCAATAATCAAACCCATGTTTTGGATTTCGTGAAAGACTATATTCGTCGCGGTGTGATTGAGCCAGGGTATGACGGGACGGATGAACCGACCTATGACGTCCGCCCGCTTCTGAAGGTGTCTGTGCAGCAACCGCCCCAGGAGCGGTGGACAACACGACAGACCGTCGCCGACCAATTTCTCACCCAGGCTCGCGATCCTCTCACCGGTGCGCCCCTGAGCGGATCCGGCGGGCTAAAGGAAATGCAAGAAGTTTTCGGTCCAGCTCGCGATATTCGAGGCCTCGAGTTGGCGGTGGAGGATTACCGCCCGCCGACCAGACCCAACATACCGATCGGTACAGCTCCCCCGCTGGATTCAGTCAAGCCGAGGTTCGGAGTTTTTCGAGAAGTCGGAGGGGATACAGAGACGCTCCAGATGCTCGCCAAATACAATACGAATGCAATTATGTTTGGACTTTCCTCCGCCAACCCCGCTCAATTCCCTGGTTATGGTGAGACGATCAAACATTTCGGCGAGTTGATGGCCCCCGCGCCCGACACCGCTCCCGAGGTTTACTGGCAAGATTACGCTCTGCGGCTCTCCGAAGCGGCGCCTCCCGTCCGGCCTGTCAAGGCAGTGGATGGTGTCGAGGGGCTCAAGGGGATGCTGGACAAAGCGAATCGCTCCACCCTGCAAGTAGTTCAAGTAGAGCTCGGTTCCATCGCAAATTACTTGCAACCGGACTTCGCGAAAACTGCGTTCAATGCCCCAGTGCAATATGCTTACGCTCATCCCCAGGCGCCCCAGCTACCGGCCGACGCGCTGCGCCCCGCGGCCGATGTCAATGCAGGCTGGTCCAGGGAGGACGCACTATTGAAATGGCTCACGGAGGATTTCTTCCGCAATAACTCCGGCAGCCAATTCCAATCCAGTACCGGCCTGTCCAAAATGGCGGTTGCGAGCACCGGGTTTAGCGTTTCGACGGACGGCCTGCGCGCCGCGGTAGGAGACGCGCTACAGAAACTTGGTAATGATAATCATCTCTTTGATTATTTTCGCGTGGATGGTCATTATTTATCGCTGGCTGAGCTGTTCCAGGTACTCACGGATGAGTTGGCGGGATTTCACCAGACGGGAAAGCTGCCGCAATCCGTTAAAGTGGCAAAGGTCTATGGTCCATTCCGCTTGGTCACCGGCCATGGTCCGAACGTGGGTGAAGTGACCGCGGGAGATCTGGAAACCCTGTGCGCGAGCATCGACGGTCCGCTGCACGATGAAACTTCAACCGGAGTTCCCAAGAACAGCGTTCCACCACTACTGAAGTTGAATGGCTTGGACGTGAATCCAGCTCAGTTAATACGGCTGATGGCGCAAGCGTTGGCGAATCCCGCTCCCGAAACAAAGCTTCCTGTCCGGATGGTGTACATGTTCACAGAAATGGGCGGCGACCTACCAAAGACACGGCTACTGTATGACGTTGGCTTTGTCTGGACCCTAAAGCCGGCTCCCCTGACGACAAATTAGTAAAGGTCTGGACTGACGTTGGCGCGGAGAATATCGGCAAAGCAATCGAGGAAACACGCCGCGGTTTTGCCCGGACGCGACGGCTCGACCGGCGTTGGCCCGCTGTGGGCCGTGCTGGTGCCGATTGTCCTGCTCGCCTCCTTCTGCCTCCTCGATCGTATTAATTCCAGCGCCCGTCTTCTCGAAGCCTTCGGCGGTGCCGTGGGAGTGCTGCTCGTTTTTCTGCTATTGCTCTACCGCCAAGTGGCGCGCACCGGCCGGACTCTGACCTACGAGTTTGTCCCCAGGCCAGTGCACTATGTCCAGTTCGTCATGCACACCTCAGTCTATTTGTATTGGGGATGGTATTGGCGCGAGGTCTATCACGATGTGTCGCTGATTGCCGCGCAGATCGTCTTCGCTTATGCGCTGGATATGCTCGTGTGCTGGTCGCGTCGCGACAAGTGGGTGCTCGGTTTCGGGCCCGTTCCCATCGTTATGAGCACCAATCTGTTTCTCTGGTTTAAGGACGATTGGTTTTTTCTGCAATTTGCTCTCATAGCCACCGGCGTGCTGGGTAAGGAATTCGTCAAGTGGAAGCGCGAAGGCCGGCTCACGCACATTTTCAATCCGTCAGCTTTCTCCCTTTGCCTTTTCTCCATCGCTCTCATTGCGACGCGAAGCACCGACATTACCTGGGGCATTAACATCGCCACCACCTTTCACAAGCCCCCGCACATCTACCTGGAGA